>Ga0180438_10000984_pt1 | contig 52074 bp, 38 predicted proteins | sample SS_ome_12_FD_132455 | JGI IMG/M metagenome (GOLD analysis project Ga0180438, IMG submission 132455) | Hypersaline lake sediment archaeal communities from the Salton Sea, California, USA - SS_3_D_2 metaG | ecosystem: Environmental > Aquatic > Non-marine Saline and Alkaline > Hypersaline >...
ACGCAATTCGATCCGTATTACATCTGGCTCGGCATTCCTCCGCACCAGCAGCCCCCGAATCATTACCGGCTGCTGGGACTCGCGCCGTTCGAAAGTGACGTCAAGGCAATCGCCGAGGCGGCGGAGCAACAGGCGCGCCACATCCGGATGATCGCCACCGAGTCGCAGGCCGAGGAGCTGGCCCGCATGCTCAAGCAACTGGCCCAAGTGAAGGCCTGCTTGTGCAATGACGACTCGCGGGCCAAGTACGATCAGGCGCTGCGTGAGCGGGCTGCCGCGGCTCGCAAGGAGCGCGCGCGCGCGGAGGAGCAGCAGCGCAAGGCGGCCGCCGAGCAGGCCAAGCAGGCGGAACAAGAGCCGGCCAAGGCGAGTCGGAAGGCGGCAAATGAGACGTTGTCAAATGAGACGGCGCCAAACAAAACGGGCCCGGATAATGCGGTCCCAAGCAATATGGCCTCAGGTGACTCGTCCGATAGCGGCCAGCCGATCCAGAGTCCGGCACACGATCAGCAGGCAGCCGTGATGCCGACTTGGAAGAAGTCGCTCGCGGTGGCCAAACAATCTCTGAGATGGGCGGCCAATCTGGAACGCTTCGCGGCGCTGAAGCAGAGCAAGTGGTCGCGTCCGCCGGTCTTGTTTGGGCTGGTCGCCTCACTACTAGCTGGCTTGATCGTCGGTTCGCTGCTGCTGCCTGTGGCCGACAGCTCCATCGCTGAGTTGGGCGGCCTGTCTGGTGAGGCCGAGGAGTCGGGCCCCGCGTCATCGTCCTCGCCCTCGGGCGAGGAGGAATCGAATCGGGTTCAAGATGCCGAGAACGAACCGGATGATCCGCGGCTGGCGGCTGGCGACCAACCGCATCTCAAGGAAGAGAACGACCAGCGAGGTCAGAAGCCTCGAAAGAAGACGAAGCCGCCGAAGCCGCTATCGAAAAAAGAGCGATTGCTCCGAACGACGGAGGCCGCGATTCGCCTCGATCGTCGCATCTGGAAATCAAAATCGATTAGTCCCGGACTCAACCAGATTGAATCGCTGGTGGCGGAGATCGACGGGGCCGCCAAGGTGCTGTTCGAAGATGAGTTTTCCGAAGAGGGACTCGACAGAGACAAGTGGCGAAAGCGTGACATCGCCTTGGTGGCTGACGACTTTCTGCATTTGCAAAAGCCGGGAGTGGTCGATACCAAGCGAGAGTTCCGACCTGGGGAAGATGGAGCGGGTGTCCTGCGTGTCTCCGGTACCTTCAAGTCGCATCATCCGTCTTTCTTCCTCGGCATCTACGGCGAGGGTCGCTACATCGACGACGTCCGGGTCGGCTTTGGGATCGAGGTCGATGAGCAAGGCGAAGCGATGGTCCGCGGCATCTGTGGCAAGGCGTCGATCCCGCTTCGCTTCCCCACCGAGTGGAATTCATTCTTGAAGGTGAATCAACCCGTTAAGTTTGTCATTTTGGATACCGGTCGCGACAAGTTTCTCTCGCTGCGAGATACCACCGCCGAGCAAGAGCAGCCGAACCAGTGGATTCGCATACCCTCGAGTAGCACGGACAAACGCTGGTCGAAACATCGTGGCCGCGCCGCCGATGTTCCCCAGGGGCGGCAATATCATCCGATTGGCCTGGCGTGTTCAAGCAGCCGGGTGCTGATCGATCGGCTGCGCGTGGAGAGATTGCCGTGGCCGGTGTTGATCCAAAAGTCGGCCGAAGAGTCGGCCGAAGAGGCGAAAGACGGTGTCGAAGAACCTGCGACGGAAGTCGAACAGGACCAGCCCCCGGGGGAACAGGTTCCGAAGGAAGTGGCGCCACCTGCGGCCGGTGCCGAGGTGGAGAACGACAGCCTGCGGGCCGCCTTGATGGAGTTGAAGGAGCTGGACCATCTCAGCGAAGCGAAGGAATATGTTCCGCGTCTGAATGCGGTGGAGCGGAGGCTGAGATCGAAGGCGGACGACTTGCCGACGGCGACCTTTGAAGACTCATTCGAGAGCAAGGAACTGGATCGCGAGGCTTGGGTGGTTGAGAGTGTCCGCGACAAAGAACATGGCCACAATGCCGAGTACGAGTTGGAACGAGAATCGCTCTGGCTGGGAGGCGACGCCTTGCTGAGGCTGAAGTTGCCCCTGCCGGTCGGTCATCGGCACGCGGCAACGCTGCGGGTTTCCGGACTTGTAACGTTGGAAAATCGCGATTCGTATCTCTGTGTCCGCAGCCGTGCCCGGGCCAGCGATGCCTTTTCAGGAATCGGCATGGGAATGTCTTGGAGTTCAATCACAGCGGTTCGCGATCACCGCTTCATCAATCTTCCGCGGGGAGATATGGCGGTCGGGATCAGCGCTCAAAAACTGCGGTTCATCTATTACGATACCGGTTGGGCGCAATTCCTTTCGGTCCATGATCCAGACGAGACCAGCGGCCATGAGTGGGTGATCTGGCCTGCGGAGGACCTGCGAGGTTGGGGCGATGCCAAAGATCCTTCTCAATACGTCTCGTTTCGGGTGGCCAATAGTGGCCTGCGGCTCGATGAAATCCGCGTCGATCGGTTTGTGCTTCCCGAAGAAGACCTGACGGGCGTTGTGCGCGCGCTGGGGGCCCAGGAGGCCGCCGCTCCTCTGGCTCGCGAGCAGGAGCCCGCGGGGGAGGTGACGCTTGAGGATTACCACGCGGCGCTGGCGAAGGTGCAGGAGTTGGACGAGAAGCCGCAGCCAATCGCGGTAAGCAGCCCTTTGTTAAGTCAATTGGATGACATCGTCACACGCTCGCGTGGTAAGTTTACGCAGGTTGTGTTTCACGATGACTTTGAGGGCAAGCAGTTGGATATGAACCGTTGGCAGCCTCCGAGTCATAGCCAAGGGTACATCGGTGTTGTCGATGGCAAGCTGCTGATTCGCGACTTTTTCCTGAACGCAGGCAAAGAGCGGAAGGCCGGCATTCGGTTAATCACGCGCCGCGAGTTTCGGGCGGGAAAGGATGCGCTGGGAGTTATGCGAATCTCTGGAGTCCTTGAATATGATGATGAGGAACACCTGGGGATCGGTATTTGGCGAGGAGACCTTCTCGGAATCTCTTCGTTCCGGGCTGGCGTCGAGATCGATACACAAAGAATCAGCGCAACTAATTCTGGGGGATTCTCAAGTCGGCGAATGCCGAACCCCGCGGCGATGGGGTCCGCAAAACGTCGGCGCTTTGTGTTGATTGATACCGGCGCGGTTCAGTATTTGACTCTCCATGATTCGGATAGCAAGAAAGGGAAGCTCTGGTTCTCGACTTCGACAAATCGTGCCACGCACTTACAGATGAACAAGGATGGGAAGTCACCCGAGGTTCTCTCGATGTTGGAAGCGGCGCGCCCCCATTTTGTTGGAGTTGGTGGCAACGGTGGGAAGGTTCGCATCGACGATTTTCGGATTGAGTCGCTGCCAATTCCTGGCATGAAGAAGCCGCTCGGTCCCAACGACGGAGCGGCGGTTCGCTTCGGCTTGCCCCGGCCGGTCGTGGAAAACCGAGAGCTGGCCGATGCCGTTTCGGATACACTGGAACTCGAAAGGCAGACCAGGAGTGATTCGTATCGTAATGACGTTTTGGTTGAACTCGATCGGGCCTTTCTAAAGACGCTTTCGCGACCACTCGTCAATGAGGAGTTCGAAAATCAAGCGATCGATGGGGCCGTCTGGAGTGTGAATCCTCTAAAGGGCCGGGGGGAGCCTAGAGAACGAGCCGCGACACCGGCGATTCAAGATGGTCGCATGCGCGTCGGCCAGGGAAGTGTCGAATTACGGCTAAATCAGCCTCTGCGACCCGGGCAGAATGGGATTGGTATCATCCGCGTCGTCGGGCAGTTGAAGTTCAGCGGCGCTCCGGGGCGGTTCCAAGTGAGGACGCGAGTTGTCGAGGATACCGGCGAAAGGCCGGTTGGGTTCCAGGCCACCCCCGACGAGCTAACCGGCGTCAATGCCGGATTGTTCCCGGGGATCAATCAGAAGCCGATCGACGTAAATCTGGGCAATCGCGATTGGCAGTTTACGTATTACGATACCGGACCGGCTCAATACGTGTTGTTGCACCCACCGGGAGAGGCGCGGCAGGCGAAGTGGTACTCCTTGCCGGTGGGCCCGTTTCGCGAAGACACCCAGAACGCCGGTTGGTCGCGTCAGTTTCTCTCGCTGGTGATGGACCACGTCGAGGTGGATCGACTGCGCGTCGACGTGATGCCGCGAACTCCCGAGGAGCGACGGCCGGTTCGCCGCAAGGGAAAGGAACCAGGTGATACGATCACCAATTCGATCGGTATGAAATTGAAAGTGCTGCCGACGGCCGCGTTTCTGATGGGTAGCGATCCCGACGCACAGCAAGAGACCGAGCCCGATTCCGAGAGGCAAGCGAATGAAACTCCGCGGCATCGGGTTCAGATCGGCAAACGCCTGGCGTTTGGCGTTCATGAAGTCACCCAGGCACAATTCCGGCGAGTGACGAAACGCAATCCAAGCTTCTACTCGCCTTCCGGTAAAGGAACGGATGAGATCCGCTCTTCGAGTACGACCAAGTGGCCGGTCGACAGTGTCACCTGGTCCGAAGCGCGGATGTTCTGCTCCAAGCTCTCGGCCCTCAAGGCGGAGAAAAAGGCCGGTCGAAAATACCGCCTGCCGACCGAAGCGGAATGGGAGTTCGCCTGTCGCGCGGGAACGGCCACGAATTACTCCACTGGCGATCTCTTTGAGAGTCTGCGGTGGTACGCCAACCTTGGGGATAACGTCCGCAAGCCGGACGGCGACAACCCAGGGCCATCGATCTGGTTCGACGACTATCGTTACGCCTCGCCGGTGGGGCAGTTTCGCCCCAACCGATTCGGTCTGTACGACATGCATGGAAACGTCGCGGAGTGGTGCCACGATCGCTACGACAGCGAATATTACCAGAACTCTCCGGATCTCGATCCCACGGGAGCCCGGGAGGGAGAGCGGAGAGTGGTTCGCGGTGGCAGCCATCGCTCCCATCCCGACATGTGCCGTTCGGCCTATCGACGAAATCACTCACCCAATACACGACTGAAGGATGTCGGTTTTCGGGTGGTGTTGGAGTTGGAGTAGCCGTTCCCCACCGCGCTTCTGCTTGCGGTTGTTCTCCCGGTGGTCGATAATTCTTCACAGGCTCTCCGGCCGAACGGGCGGCCGGCGGATGCCGGGTTTTGATTTTGTGGCTGCGCAAGCGCCGATTAAGTGATTGGTTGTGACGTTGTTTGATCCCTATCGAGATTGGCTCAATATTGCGCCCGAGCATCGGCCGGCGAATCACTATCGGTTGTTGGGTCTGGAGCCCTTCGAGTCGGATCCGCGAGTAATCACGGAGGCGGCCGTGCGGCGAGCAGCCCATGTCCGCGGCTTCGAGGCGACCGCCGACGGCGATGTAATGCGGTCGATTCTCAATCAGCTGGCGGCCGCGAAAGAATGCCTCGTCGATGAGAAGACCAAGGCTCTCTACGACCAGAAGTTGCGTCGGCGACTGGGGATTGCCGAGCCAACGCTAAAGAAGACTGGCGAGAAAGAGCCGACGGTCACGGAAGCGAAGTCGCCAGGTCGCACTCCAGACGCACGGCCTGCCGCGGCGTCACGAACAGCACCCCCTGCCCCGATCGAGGCCGCCCTCTCCCCCGAGCCAATCGCGGCGGCGAACTCCGGCCAAGATCCGCTTCTTTCTGAAGAAGCCCAAGCCTCGCGGCGTCGTCTGCCGGTGGACCTGGTAATCGCGTACGCCATTGCCTTCGCCGTTGGTTTGCTGATCGCCTGGATGCTCTACTGAGAGGCGGAGGTAAGTGCCTCGACGCGGCCGTCGATCGGTCTGTCGTGACTAGGCGGCGTGCTCCGCGGCCGACCGCTTCACAGCACCATCGATGGCAGCGGAGAGCTGGTCGCGAGCCGCTTCCGACTCGCGTAGCCCGTAGAGCATCGCCTCCGGAAAGGCGGTACCGCGCCCGGCGGTGTGGACAAAGAGGGTCCAGATACCGGAGAAGAAGTATCGCGCGAAGGGGCCCTGGATGAGCGTAAGATCGGTGACGCGGGCTAGCGGTATCGACTTGCGTTGAAACCACCAGAGACCCTGATCGACACGTAGCATATCGCCTTCGATCCAGTAGTCGAGCCGATCGGCCTGTTGCTTGGCGAAACGGCGCCCCCAGCCCAGCAGCAGAAACCAGAGGCGGGACCAGAAGAAATAACGGGCAACCAGCTCCCGGTCGATTTCAAGTTTTTGGGTCGTGATGTCGGGCATATGAGTGAATCCTGATGGCGAGGACCAAATGAACGCGAGGCAAGATTCGACGCGACTTAGGGGTCACGAAGTTGCGATGGGGAAGGTTCCTCGTGGGAGCGGGCGGCGATGATCTGACGTAGACCGAGCCAACACGACCAAACACACGCCGTAAGGAACAACTGCGGCAAGGGTGAGAGTGCGAGCCACTCACATACAAAACTGAGGCCGATCATTGCCACGAGAAGTGACAGGTAATCCAGCAGTGTGAAACCATAGCCCAGCACGCGTTGCGCGAGCCAGAGGAAGGGGCCCATGCCCAGCCATAGCCACGCAAGGTAATCCGAGTCGACGTTGGGAGTGACGAGCTCATCGAGTGCACCGGCGGCAAGGAATCCGCCTACTAAAGTGGCAATCACGATCAGAAAGCCACCGACTCCAAGGACAATCTCCGACGCGACAGGCCGACCGGAAGTCATGGCATACCCCCACATTCTCAAGAAGCGCACTCCCGGCGACGCAAGCGACGCGACACCGAGTCTTCAGTTAGAGCTGCATTCTACCAGAACGACGTTCGTCGTGCATCAGCGTTTCGCCTTGGTGTCTTCCCCTTTCAAGAGCCGCTTGGCGTACTCGCTGATTCGCCGTTGAATGGCCTTCTGTCGAGGTTCCTTTTTCGTGTGATTGAGGTCGGCGATGCGCTCCAGCTCCTGCCGGATGGCTGGTTCGGCGAGGTGGGGTTGGAGCGACTCGCTAGCCCAGACCACGATTTGCCCTTCTAAAGAATTGCAACCGATATCGGCGGTGGCGGCTCGGGTGAGCATCGTTTCAATTTCAGCCGCAATCTGCTGGGCGTCTCGGCGGCTGAGCCGGTCGCCAATCTTGGCGATTGCCCTGTCGAGCAGACCGGCGTCTTCGGCGTTGAGCTTCGACCGGTCGACATCTTCAAGAGTCTTGAGAGCGAAGCCGTCACCGTGATCTTCCAGGATTGCGACCGCCTGTTTCCATTCGTCGTTTACCGCACCACGCACCTGAAATAGCAGCAGGAGATACGTATCAGGGGAGAGCGGCCCTTCCAGACCGGGGAGATCGGTTAACTCCGTGCTGAGCGGGGAAAGCTGCGCGGGGGTGCCCAGCAACTTGGCTTGTTTCGGCTTGACGCCACTGACGTCAAACAGCTGGACGGTGCTGTCGGTCATGGCGACGGCCAGCAACTGCTGATTCGGTGCATAATCGAGCGACGAGATGTCGGCGCCGAGATCCAGAACTTGGTGCGGCTCTTTCGCGTCGGGTTTCCAGAAACGCAGTTTCTTGTCGCCGGAGCCCGTGGCGATGTTCTGATCGGAAAGGAAGGTGGCCGTAAAGACCCAGCCTTCATGGCCGCCGTAGCTGTGTCGCTGCTTGCCGGTGGCGACGTCCCAGGTTCGCGCCGTCTTGTCGCGGCTGGTTGAGATCAACTCGCTACCGTCCGAATTGAATTGCACGCTGGTCACGTCCTCTTCATGACCGGAGAGAGTGTGGATGGTCTCGCCACTCTCTAGAGCCCACAGTCGGACGGTCCCGTCGCGGCTGGACGAAGCGGCATGTTTCCTGTCAGGGCTGGTGGCCACGCCGGTCACTTGTCGTGTGTGTCCTTGGAGAACCTTTGCCTCTCCGCTGACCAAGTCCCAGACGCGAACCGTCTTGTCGTCTCCGCCTGAGACGAGCCGCTTCCCGTCAGGCGTGAATGCGACGCCGTGCAGGTCGTCGGTGTGTCCTTTGAGCTCTTGCTTTAGTTCCCCGCTGGTGATATCCCAAATGCGGATCAGGTTGTCACCACCGCCGGTAGCCAGCTGCTGGCCGTCAGGACTGAAGGCGACGGAAAAGACCCACTCGACCTTGGCGCCGTTGCCATGGGCCAGGACGGCCCGTTCCAGTTGGCCATCGGCAACCTTCCAGAGTCGGACCGAGCCCCCGCCGTCGCCCGCCGCCAGTCGAGTTGCGGTCGGGTCGAATTCGATTGTTTTCACGGCGTGAGTATAGATCGTCGCCTGGCGGATCGAACTGGCCACCGGGGCCAGTTGCGGTTGTGATTGATCGGGTTTTGTTTTCTTGGTGCGAGAGGAGTTCTTGGGACCCGAATCGGCGGCCTCGTTTTCTTCGGCAGAGTCGCAGCTCGCCAGGCCCACCACCGTGAGAGAAAGCGTCGCCAACAGGAACGACCGCGAGAGCCTACCGACGGCACGAGCCGTCTGGCTGTGGAACAACGTCATAATACTGCCCTTATGCAGAAGGAAATCACCCCTGTCCTTCTTCTTCGTTCCGGATGCTTCTCAGCTCCGGATGGCCGGCGCGCAAGCTCAACGTCCAGATGCTGTGCCGCTTGCTGCGCTCGACGACGTTGATGACAGGTACTACGTTGGACAGTTCGTCGAGGTTCGCGAATTCTTGAAAAAAAGAATTTCCGTGAGCGCCGCTAACGAAACAGACGTTCCAGTTCTCGATAGACGACGTCGGCCATCCAGCGGGCTTCACCCTCGGTGAGATTCTCGATTTCACAGACGTCCTCACCCGCCGTGTTGACAAAAGCGAGTCGATAGGGCGCCTCGTGAGACTGATTCTGGTCGAGCTTGAAGTAGGGTTTCGCCAGCTTCTTGGACTGGATTTCGGAGCGATCACCGCAACGTAGTTGGATTGAATCGAGTTGTTCGACGGGGGATCGCCAGGACTTGCCCAGTCCGAACCAGCTCATTCGCCGGATAATCATGCCCCGCTGAAATTGCCACGTCGTGCGACGAAACGGTTCCAGAATGGCAAACACCAGACCGACTAGTAGTACGAGTCCTATCAGCTCGAAGGGGATTAGAAACAGGAACAAGAACCACCAGCCGAGTTCTCCGTCGCCGTCGAGTCCCTCTCCGCTGATTAGTACCGAGAGAAACACACCCACGATTCCGTTCCAAAAAGCGTTCAGAAAGAGCACTCCGGCGATGCCGGTACCACTCAGGTGACCTCGGTTCTCAAAGGTGATCGCTTCGTAGGTTTGCAGCCGCCCCCAGCGACTGTCGCTGGGCGCCTCGACTGGCGCACTGGCCACTTGGAGTGTTTCGGTCAGTCGCTGTGCTTCCCGTTCGCCGTCGGCGCCCATCTCCATTTCAACAGGGGCCTGTGCAGGGTCAGCCGGCCGACGGGTCTTTCTCGTCGACGTGTGGAGGTATTTTCCTTGTAGCTCGCGCAGCAACTCGTTGAGCTTGAATTGCAGCCAGGCTCGTTCTCCCTCTTCGAGCCCCCCGAAGAACTGCAGTGGCAGGCCGAGGGTCTTGAGTTCCAGACCCCATTCTCCGGTGCCCGATTCGCTGTCGGTCTCTTCGTAGTAACTCGAGAAAGACTGCGCTTCGGCCAGCGGGACGAATTGCTGCTTGCTGAAAAACAAGACGCGGCGGCGTAGGCGGATGCCTGCGGAATCGAGGGTGAGGCGATCGCGGAGAAACAGAGCTGAGCAGATCGCCACCAGCAGGAACATCCAGGCTGCCCAAAAAGGCAGAGCAAACAACACCATCGTCAGCTCGGGGGAGGCGATCACGGCGATCGTTAGGGTGATGCAACCGGCGGACCAGAACAGGAAGAAGCCGGACATGAAACATCCCAGCAACAGCTGACGTTTGCGAAACACCAACGACAAGCCTTCGGCGGTCGGTTCGATTTGGGTCCGCACTCGCGCTGGCTGGGGTGGCTCGGTCGGCGGAACTGCGGATTGGTCGGGCGTTTCGCTCATGCGGCTAACGTCGGTGGAGGGACTCGTAGCTTGGCGTCGAGGTTCGTCGGCAAGGGGTCTTGAAGAGATGGCCTGCTGAGTACTGCCACAGCCCACTTTGTTGGATCTTCATCTTATCGTGGTTAGCGAGTGCCAGCGAGGCACGGCGGCTCAGCTGCGCGTCCTGACTAAGGGGCCTCGCTGACTTGGGGATGTCGAGCGGTCGCCGAGCTCGGCGCGGACTTGCTTACCAAATAGCTGCCCACGATCAGTACCGCGGCGCCCAGCAGATAGACAACCGATTGCAGGTGATCGTCGGACAGTAGGATGCCGCTGAGATCGATCCAGAGGGCGGACATGCCCCAGGCGGCCAACAGTGTTGCAGCGGTGAAGAGCGTCGGTCGACCGTGACCGAGAAAACCGGCGAAGAGAAAGATATTGCAGAACGAAATGGCGGCCAAGCAGACTGCGGCGAAGGCTGCCCTTGAGGTGCCACCTCCTCGGGAACCGATCGAGTCGGCAATCTCGAAGTGGAAGATGTACCCGAGCGTGATGAGCAACCAGAAGATGGTGCCCACGCTGGTGAGCAGGATCAGAAAGGCACGAGAGGCCAGATAGCGGTCGTCAGTCGGAGTTGTTTGTCGGCTCATCGTTCAACTTCATTTCGACCCAATGGAGATACCGCATCTCGTACAGTTTGCAGTCAGGGAATACGCTCTTGATCTCAGCGATCAGTTCCCTGTCAAGGTATTCCGGCGGGGCATCGAACATCATCGAGTCGAGTCGCCACAGTTGAGTGGCCGGTTCGATGTCTGACGCAGCGCCGTTGGTATTCAAGGAAGGTTCGTCGGCCAGTGGGCCATCTTCGTCAATTCCGAAGGACTGTAGTCGTTCGAGGCGGCCGAAGCGACTAGGGAGCGCTAGACAAACCTCGTCCGCAAAATAGTAGTCGCCAAGGATATCGCGCACCCACCTGGAGCCAATCGGATCGATGCTTTCCCCCCTGTATTCTCCATTCTCGTCGTGCAGTAGAGACACCAGCAAGAACTCCTTCTCTTCCAACGCTTGAACAATCGCTCGCTGTTCTTCGACGCGACGTCTCTGCCAGTAGTAGCCAGCGAACAGCAGCGAGCAGAGCGTGACGACAATCAGCAGTGTGCGAAGTCGAAAGCGAAGCATAGCGGAGGCGAGTTCCCGGCTGCGAAGATGGCCGCACTTGCCCCGGCCATGTGGAAAGCAGGATCTCAGTCTACCGCCCCGGCGCGCCGCCAGACAAGCTCGCCTGGGCAGGCGGTCGCGCTTGGTGCAGAGCGCTAGGTGTCTGTCGACGCTAGCAGCTGACGGGCCTCTTCGGCCGCGGGAGTCTCAGGATAGGCGTCGACCAGCTGCTCCAACTTCTCGCGGGCTGCCTCGGCGTCGTTCTTGATCAACCGCCGCATGCCATTGAGCTGCTTGGCCGCAGCCGCTCGATCATGCATGCGAGTTCGTAGGGCCTGGAGCTTTGGCTGAAGCGATTCGTGCAGAGGCCAGGCTTCGATGCGCCGCGCCAGGCGACGGACCTTCGACAGTTTGGTTTCCTTACCTTTGTCCAGCTCGAGATCGGCTCGCGCCAGATAGGCGTCCTGCAAGATGTACCGCATGGCCTCGACGAGAGCCGGTTTGTTGTCGGCCGGTTCCGCGGCGACGACCTTGCCTGAATGATTGATAATGTAAATCTGGAGCCCTTCTCCGATGCTGCCCGCGAACCAACCGCCGCTCTGTCGCGTGGCTTCAAACTTGGCCAGTTCTTCAGGAGTCAGATCGGTGGCGGATTGAAAACGTGCTGAAAGCGCTGGGAGTTGGTCGCGGGCCAGCGTGGTCAAGGTGAACGATGCCTTGAGTTCACGAAGCTGTCGGTCGGCCTTGCCGTGGCCCTTCCAGATCTTGAGCAGTTCCTGCTGAGCTTTCTGCTTCTCCTGGATCTTGTCGTAGTTGGTGACATATTTGTCAGAGTCATGGTGATGCAGTTGCGGTGAGGGGGTGATGATCAACAGGGCCGGTTTGCCCGCCTCATGGCTGGACTCCAAGCGAGCGATTGCCTTCTCGAGTTCCTCCTCATCCTCTTTGGTGCGGACGTTCGGATCGGCGTAGCGGGCAAAGACATCGGTCTCGATCACACTCAGCGGGGCCATTGCAAGCCGTTGCAGGTAATTATGGGCCGACGAGGTCCAATGACCCTTCTTCTCATTGGTCTCAATTTGTTGGTGGTGTAGTCGGCGGACCGATTCACCCACGGCGCGGGTCGAGGTGTGGCGCTTGGCTTGAATTGTCTGGTAAGCCTGCCAGGCCCAGTTCATCTCCTTGAGCAACGTTGGGCCGTCGATCGGACCAGCGACGAAGTGCAACACGCGGCCCTCAGGAGTACAGAAGTAACTGACGACATTGCCGCCATTTTTTGCCTCGCCCCAGCGAGATGTGTTAACCGTGAAATTACCCTTCTGTTTCCAGGTGGCCACAAAGTACTTTTCCATGGCGCGACCCACCGCTTCGTCTTGCAAGGCACCTGCCTTGTATTGGAGGGCGTTGTTTCACGTAAACTTCTCTTGCTCCAGATTGCCGGAGATGTGCATCGCGAATACCAGCTTCGACGATTCCTTGGCTTCGGTGGCGGCCGCCTCGGCACTCTCGGCGAAGCGAACGACCGTGCCAAAGCGGCGATCGTCTTTACAGGCGGCGCACTCTTGGCCGGCGGCCGGTTTCTCATTTTCGCCCGCTTTGCCGCCCTTTTTGTCGCCCGCTTTGGCTGCGCCGGCCTTCTCTGGTGGATCGGCGGGAAAGTCGATCTCTTCGATCTCCACGTCGGCGAACTCGTCCGCTGCAAGATCGATGGCCTCGATCTCCACTTCGTCGAAGGAGGCGTTGCGAAGCGCCGCTTCCGCGGCGGCTGGCGGTTCGACAGCGATTAGCCGTGTTTGCCAGGAGGTGAACAACCCGCACGTGGTCAGCAGGACCATCGTCAACGATCGATAGCGCATCTCGCCCTTGCCCTTTCTGCGCGGCCGGCGCGGCCAACGTGTTTCGTTCGCCGCGAGCTGGCCGTTGCGGTGATTCCGATTCCTTGGAGTAACTCCACAACACCTTGAGCAATTGTAAGGGAATTGGCCTGGCCGGCCAAAGAAAACTTGTTTTTTGCTAGACAGGGTTGCCATCGAGACGGTCAGGGTGGTGGGAGTCATCGACTGCCTGGGTCCTCTGGGGAGTCGGCGGCTGGGCCCCGTTGGATCGGTCGCTGGGGAAGAATCCAAGGAGCGATCGTGAGAATCGCAAGAAGAACAAGAAATACGTGTAGAAGGTTCCGATCAAGATGACGGTTAGCACGATCTGGATGGGGATCGGAAAGAAATAGGGAAGCTCTGGAAAGTCCGGCTGATAGACGCCGAACAGGGTCTTGCACGAAATATGAAAGTAGGAAGACCGCCCAGATAGTAGCGCGAGCGTGGCGGCGACCGCCGCCGTGAGTATGAGGATGCTGGAGAGTGAAAACCTTACGGTCAGCCGAGACCGTATCCAGCGCTCCGTGAAATACGCGGTGGAGAACAACATCGAACCGCAGACCCACAGATTGACGGCCAAGGCAATGGGATGCCAAGTAACTGGATCGAGCGGTGCGAAGTCGAAAGGACCATCCCATCGGCGAGTAAGGTGCTTGAGAGGCCAGCCATAAACGGAGGCGTTGTCGAGATCTCGTGAAATCAAATAGTTGTAGAGGCAATTCCAAGTCTGTACGTAATAGAAGACCCAAACCAGGCCGGCCATGACCAACCAGGTGATCAGGTGTAGGCGACAGAACGTGAATGTTCGCCGATGCATGAATGCGGCCTGATGTTTTTTGGTGAGTCGTGTGGCCAGGCTGGAGGCACCGGAACGGATTTCCCCTCCCCCGATTCACGTACTTTTCGTGATGAGCTACGGACTCCTCGCCGCTAGATTCTACTGGGTAGCTGGCGAAGAGGGCGAGATCCGCGTTAAACGGCGGTCATTCTCAGCGAAACTGGCCCCAGGAGCCCCTGGGGAGGATTCCTGAGCAAGGCATTTTTGCCGGGGGACATTGCCAAATTGGAGGGGTAAGCGTATACTCGGCCTGTCACGAAGGTTCGTGACGAGCAGATAGATACAAGATGCAGATACAGACGCTTTTTGGTTGTTCTTTCAGCATGACGCACGCTGCGTCCCGAGCCCCATTTTGTAGGTGCCCGGCTCCGTTTCTGAAGTTTGCTGCTCCCCGATGGTTCGGGCGAAGCGACCGTCATAATTGATGGACGTCGACTGCCCAAGATATTAGTTTTTTTCAGGAGTGCAGAAATGCCACAAGGTACGATCAAAAAGTTGGTTTCGGATCGCGGTTTTGGATTCATCAAGGGCGATTCGGACGAATTGTTCTTCCACAGCTCCGAAGTCGAAGGCGGAATGTTCGATAGCCTTCAAGAAGGCCAGACGGTCGAGTATGAAGTCGGGCAAGGCAAAAAGGGTCCGTGCGCCACGGGCGTGCGACTCGCCTAACTCCACGGCTTCGGCCCCAGCCGAACAGATCGCGATGGTCGGCGCCCGTCGAGGCGGCGACCTTCCGAGGATCTTACAACGCTCCTGGATCGAGATGATCTGGGAGCGTTTTTTATTGGGAGGGCGATTTCTTGCTCAGCCTGGTGTGGCCGTTCACTGGTTGGCTCTGGTGTCGGGATGAAAACTAGCTACTTCTTCTCGTGCGGCCGATACTTACCGCCTCGCTGGTCGCGCAGTTCGTCGCAGCGGCCTCGCAGCCTGTCGAGCGTCGGGGCGTGATTTGCGTCGAGTGCCAGATTGGTAAGTTGGTCGGGGTCGGTCTTGAGGTCGTACAAGAATTCCCCCTCGGGAAGATGCTCGAAGTAGCGAGCGTAGACATAACGACCGCCACGGACCCCTTCCCACTTGGGGAGCGTGGCGTAGTCGAACAGGTGTTCGCAAAAGAAATCGGTACGCCAATCGGTGACGGTCTGGCCGCGGACCAGGGGCATAAGGTCACGACCCTGATGGGTCGGCGGTATTTCGTTACCCGCGGCGGCGAGAATCGTGGGGGCGATATCGACGTTGAGCACCATCTCACTGGCGACGCGGCCACGTTGTTCCTCAGGCAACCGCGGATCGTAGATCACCAGCGGCACGCGCAACGATTCTTCAAAGTGGGTCCACTTGCCGGCAAAGCCGCGCGAGCCCTGGTAGTAGCCGTTGTCGCCGCTGAAGATCACGATCGTGTTGTCGGCCCAGCCATGCTCCTTCACGGCGGCCAGCACCCGACCGATGTTGCGGTCGAGCGCGGTAATCATGCGGTAATAGGCCTTCACATTCTTCTGATACTTTTCTGGCGTATCCCACCGCCAGAAGTAGCGATTGCGATTCATCGACGTGTGAAAAAACTCGGGCAGTTCCTTCCAGTAGTCGGTGCGGACTCGCGGGGCGGGGATCGTGGCGCCTTCGTACAGTCCATCTTCACTCTCCGGCCAGGGGAAGTGATTCTGCTTGTCGTTGTCCTCGGCGTGCGCGGCGTTGAAACTGACCGACAGACAGAACGGCGTCTGGGCGTCGGCCTGCTCCAGAAAGGCGCTCGCGCGATCGCCGATGATATCGGTCAGGTGACGCTGGCTGCCGTCGGGCTGTTTCTTGAAGTACGGGGTGCGGCGCAGATACTCGGCCGTGTCCCACATCCGATTTCTGTTTTCTTCGCTGATGTAGACGCCCAGCTTGCCGATAAAGCCGACGCGATAACCGGCCGCACGAAGCTGGACAGGGTAGCTGTCATCGACAAAGCGGTCCGCCAGTGGTGGTGTGCTAAAGGTGAAGCGGTGCGTCCGCTCCCACAGCCCGGTCAGAATGGTGGCTCGGCTGGCGGCGCAAATCGACGTGGTGACAAAGGCGTTTTCGAATCGCACGCCGTCGGCCGCCAGAGAGTCGATGTGGGGCGTCTTCAAGATCGGGTGCCCCGCGCAGCCGAGCAGGTCGGCGCGATGATCGTCGGAGAGAAAGAACAGGATGTTGGGCGGCCGGGCAGCCGGTTCATTCGCGGTGACGTGAAGTGGGATGAGCGAGTAGGCGGCCGCGAAGAGGATAATCGCACGATGGAGGTGGGAGCGTAGCATAGGTGGCCTTGTGGCACGGAGTCGGTTGGAGTGAACTCTCCTCGGGGGAACTCATTATTTGAGAGCGAATGGGATTGTGCAACTAAGATCGCATAGAAAAAAGTATCGAGGCTGGCCCTTGCCATCGATCAACGGGTATGATCGGAGAAGCCGGGGCTATTGAGAGCGGCCCAGAGTGAATCGCAATTCAAGCCAGGTAGCCGGGGGAGATCGTCGTGATGCATCGAGTGCTGAGTTGTTCGGTCCTGTTGTTGGCCGTGGTCTTGCCGGTCTATTCTTTCGCCGCCGCCGAAGACGAACCGGTGACGCAGCGCGTCTCGCTCAGCGATGATGAGGTGAAGCGGCTCGTCCAGCGGCTAGACGATGAGAAGTACGCCGTACGCGACGCCGCTTCCAAAAGGTTGGCTTCCGGAGACGCTGCCGTGGCGACCGCACTGGGCAAGGCTGTGAAGGCTGACAAGCTGGAGCTCAGCTATCGCATCATAGAAATACTCGACACGATGCGCCGCGGGCAGCACGAGGCGACTCGGGACGCGGCCAAGAAGGCGATGGAGATCCTCGGCAAACACAAGGACAAAGCGATTGCCAGACGCACCCTGACCGCTTTGGCTACTGATGAGCCGTTGTCGGAGGAGGCCAGCTTCGATCACATTCAACTCTTCGGCGGTCTAAGGAGGATTGAATTTGGCCAAGGGGGTGGGATTTCGATTGGTGGCGATTCGGTGCGGATCGGCAAGGGGAGCCAGATCGTACAGAGTCAGATGGCCGACGGCGAACAACTCGTTGTCGTTCATCAGGGGGGCGGTCGCAAGATCATGATTCGCGCCAGCGACAAGGGCATTGGCGTGGTGGTGCAGGAGCTGACCGAGGATGGCACGGTCGAGGAGAATCGCTATGAAGCGGCCGACGAAGAAGAACTGGCGGAGAAACATCCCGTCGGTCACAGCTACTACGAAGCCTACAAGAAGTACAAGGGCGGCACGGTGATGGGCGGCATGCCGGCGGAATAGATGTCTGTTGAGAGTTTTGGAGCGTGAGGACACTTAATCTAGATAACCCGAAGCGTCAGCGAGGGACACTGGAGAAAGCTTTTGTGTTTTCGGCGCATCAAGGCAACATCTCAAGAAAACAACATCGAGCATATCAACTCAGGAGAATGAACAATGCAAGTGAGCTCACGACGAACGATAACAAGCCTCCTGGCCGCTGTGACTCTGCTCGCGCCCCCCTGCTCTCTTGCTTCGGCAGAGGATGCCTCCGCGAAGAATGAGAAGTTGCCCAACGTCGTGCTGATCATGACCGACAATCACGGTCAATGGACGCTCGGCTGTTACGGTAACGAAGAAATCAAGACACCGAACATCGATCGGCTCTCGGCCGAAGGCATGCAGTTCAATCGCGCGTATTCCAACAACGCGGTCTGCTCGCCGACGCGGGCTTCCTGGTTGAGCGGACTGATGCCGTCGCAGCATGGTGTGCATCGTTTTCTTACGCTCGACGTGATGATGGGGCCGGACGCCTACAGCACGTTGGAGGAATTCAAGTCGCTGCCTGAGGTCTTGAACGACGCCGGGTACAACTGCGGGCTGGTTGGTAAGTGGCACCTCGGCGCCCATATGACGCCGCAGGAAGGATTCGATTATTGGGTCACCAAGACGCGCGGGCATACGGCCAGTTTCTACAACGACGAGATCATCGAAGACGGTAAGGTGCGGCGCTATCCCGAACACATCACACCGTTCTGGACGCAGCACGCCAAGCGATTTCTGGAAGAAAGTCAGGACGAAGAAAGAGCCGAAAAGCCATTCTTCCTGTTTTTGTCCTACAACGGTCCGTACTCGCTCGGCTCGGCCATCAAACCGGAGCCGCGGAACAAGTTCGCCAAACTCTACGCCAACATGCCGATGAAGTCGTTTCCCCGCGAAGGCATGCATCCCTGGATGTACAGCCCGCATCAAAGGCAGCATGTGGAGAACGTCACTTCGATGCGCAACATGGCCTCGCAGATCAGCATGGTTGACGAAGGGGTCGGCGAAGTGCTCGATAAACTGAAATCGCTGGGCCTGGAGGACGACACGATCGTGGTTTTTACGGCCGACCAGGGAACCGCCGGCGGGCACGGCGGCTACTGGGGGATGGGCGATCATACGCGTCCGCTGACGGCGCGGGATCAGTGCATGCAGATTCCGCTGTTGATTCGTCATCCCGGCAAGATTCCCGCCGGGAAGAAGATCGAGGACCACGTCGCCAACTACGACTTCTACCCGACCATCTTGCACTACTTGGGGCTGGAAGGGCGGATTCCCGAGAAGCCGGCCCGCCCGGGACGGAATTTTGCGCCGATGTTGAGCGGCGAAGAAATCGACGACTGGGACAACACGGTCTTTTACGACTTTGAAACGATCCGCGTGATTCGCACCGAAAACTGGAAGTATGTCGAACGGATGCGACCGCAACCGAACTCGCTCTATCACATGAAGAATGAGCTGTACGACCTGAAGAATGATCCGGGCGAGTCGACGAATCTGTTCGATAAGACGATGAACTACAACACCACGATCGCGCTGCGGCGGCGACTGTTCGACTTCTTCGATAAGTATTCCGATCCGAAGTGGGATCTGTGGAACGGTGGCGGCCCCAAAGGTGGACTCTTGATGGGCAAAGGACCGTACCGCGACCCGCCGAGTCGGGACGGCTTGGAGGAGTAAGAATCGTGACGTGTTAGGCACGGGCGGGAGGGCACTGTGTTTTGGAGTGGTCCCATGTTTGGGAGTGGTCTCCTGACCGCTCCACAGGAATCAGTCAACAACCGCCACGAGTGGAGACCTGCGGTCGGTTAGGTGGGACGGGTCGGGAGACCCGCCCACAACAAGTGGTTGCGGCTCGGCCGGAGCCTCGCCCTCCCAATTTTGCGTCAGCTCCCAATTTTGCGTCAGCTATCGTTCCTACTCTTCCCGCGTCACCCCGAAGTGGTGCATCACGTTGCGCATCATCGTTTGGAATTTGGGGTCGACCTCCAGCACCCAGCCGCCAGCAATGACGCCGGCGTGGAATACCTCGCCCCCTTCGGGGCGTTTCCAGAGCACCATCTCGCCACCGAGCGAGCCTTCGTGGCCGACCTGCCGCGCGTAGTAGTCGATGATGTAGGCGGTCTGCCAGTCGTGGATGCTATAGCCGAGGTACTCCATGCCCTCGGGCTGGTAGATCTCCGGCGCGCCTTCCGGTTTGGGGCCCTGTTGCAGACGGATGATCGTCGACGGGCGAACGTCGAACTCATGACCACCGGCCATTGGATAACCGCCCGCCGGATTCTGACCGAACCGTTCGCCTTCCTTAAGACCGGTCGGTTCCGGTTCGTTGTAAAGAAAGTGGTCGGTGTTCTCGGCGACGAAAGGCCCAATGCTCTCAATCTCGCCGTCCCAGCCGAGGCATTCCAGGCCCAACACTGGCCACGCCGGGTAGCCACAGTCGCGCATCAGGCCGCCCTGCTTGCCGTCGTCACTGTGATACGACTCGCCACGGAGTTCGGCGCTGATCGGGTTGCCTGGGGCGTCGATCTTGCGGCACTCGATTGTCTCGTACTTGGGATCGAATGAGACCCTCCAGAACATGGTGTTGCCCGACATGACGACCAGCTTGCCGTTCTTGTTTTCCATGTAGTCGATGACCGCATCGCGCATTTCGATCGACCAGTACTCGCTATGGCCGTTGATGATGAACACCTTGTAGCCATCGAGGATGTCTGGATTCTGATGCAGATCGAGATCAGTGATGACGTCGTAGTCGTAGCCGGTCTTGGCCAGCCAGACCTCGGTGAGTCGGTCGGCGCGGGTTAAGTGGCTGTAATCGTGTTCGGTGCCGTGGGTCATCGAGTTGCAATACGGACCACTGTTGGGCGACGGCATCCGCAGACCGAGCCGATACGTGACGTGGCCCGCCCGATGGCCGTTGTAGAAGCTATAGGTCGGTGGGTCGCCAGGGCTGTTGGCGGTGTTGTAGTCGTTGAATTTCAGTCCCGGGGGAACCTCGGCGAAAGAGCGATAGGTATAAGCCCGATAGGTGTTGGTCGCCGCCAGGAGGCAGACCTGCGGCTTCTTCTTGACGTCCGCCTTCGGTCGCACGAAGAACAGGTCGTGGTACATACGATCGGTGCCGTTGAGCTTGTACGTGTAGCGAGCGACATAGAAGCCGCTGCGGGCGTCGTCCGGCATCCGCATCTTGTGGGTGGTCTCCCAGCGACAGTCGTAGATGTCGTCGGAGGCGAAGCGGAGCGCATGACCGCGCGACTTGTCCTTGGTCGGATCGTAGTCGCCCCAGCGTGGCACGCTGGCGGCGTCGAACGACGGACCGCCGATTTGCCAGGTGCCGTTGTTGATGATGCGACCGGTGTGGCCGTGACCGCTGTTGTCGCCTACTTGGCAGCCGCGCTCCTCGGTTAGCGGCCAACAGGCGAGCACGTGCTTGCCGCGGGCGATCTGCAGCCCCTGCTGCGCGTGACGCTCTTGAATTTCGGTTTCGCTTAATGCGCGATCGTAAAGGACCGGCATGGCGATGTCGCCGTCGAGCAGTCGAAAGGCTTCGCCGTAGTCACCCCGCGCACCAAGTCGAATCGGCGACTTGCCCGGCTTGAGCGGACCGATGAACGGCCAGGAGGCGATTTTCTTGCCGTCGACCCACAACGATTTCTCCTTGCCATCCCAGCGGCCAACGACGTGATGCCAGGTCTTGTGCTTGAGCACGCCTTCAGCCGTCGAATGGAGATGGGTCTGCTCGAAGTGACCGCCGTCGCCCAGGTAGAAGGAGAGACGATAGTTGGGGTTTAGGAACAGCGCGAAACCGCAGTCGGCCGGCATGTCGAACTGCGTGGCGATGCAGGCGGGCGTCTCGCTCAGATAGACGCGCGCCCAACACTCGACCGTGAACTCCTTGAGTTCCTGGTCCGCCTTGAGGCCTTTCTCGACGTGCAGGTAAGATCCCGGGTGGATCGGCTGAAGCTTGGGCTGTGCCTCGGGAAACTCCTGCAACACTTCGTCGGTCGAAGGATCGTCGACGCCGATGCCGAGCCGCGCCACCTGCAGCCGGTAGGGCACGGTGCTGCTACAACGAAATTCGATCTCCTCGCCCGGGTTGACGCTCAGTTTGTTGGAATAGGCGTGCATGCCGTAGAGGATTTGCACCCGGTGGGGCGGGATCTCGCCGGCGTTGCCGGGCCCGCACTTCTCGACGGCTTCATTGGCCAACGCGGCGGCGGCCTCTTCGGACCAGGGCAACCCATGCAGCGCGGCAGCCGTGGCGCCGGCGACGGTCGATTTCTTGATGAACTCACGGCGGTCGATACGGCTCATGGCGGCTTTCCTCAAGGGATCGATATTCGGTATTCGGTGGAAGGAGATGGAACGAGGCCGACTTGCCAGGGCAAGGCCAATGGGGCGGCGAGCCGGCTCTTTCACGCTGACGGGTTTCGCTGGCGTCGGCCAGCGACTCGTCAGATGATGAACAAACGGGGATGAACAAGTGGGGATCATATTGTCCGGCATGCCGGGGCGATTGTAAAGCAGACGGGCGGTCAGCGCGGGATGAAAGTCTGTCGAAGTCGCCGCGCGAGCGTGAATTGAGACGTGGGTGAACGAAGCTGGCAGCGCGCCGGCCAGTAGGACACTTTTCGGGCGATAGGACACATTTGGAATCCAGCGGCGCCGCACCTATACTCAGAGACTGCCGAGCGGCCTACTGGGCCCAGGCGGAAGCCGCCGCGGCCCGTTCGACGACCTGTTCGACGATCGTGGCAACCGACCGCTCGGTTGCGAAAGACATCTATTGAACGGCAACATTGAAGTAGTGAAAGGAACGACTCTCGATGAATACGGCTTCTTCCTCTCTTGCGCGACGCTGTGGCCTAGCGGCCTGCCTGCTGGGCGTGTTTTCGGTTCTCGGCTCACCGGCGGTGGCCGACGTGCGGCTCCCCCATGTCTTTACCGACAATATGGTCCTGCAGCGCGATCAGGCTGTGCCGGTGTGGGGATCCGCCGATCCGGGAGAAGAGGTAACGGTGACCTTCGCGGGGCAATTCAAGAAAGCGACTGCCGATGCTGACGGGAAGTGGCGCGTCGACCTCGACAAGATGGAGGCCAGCGATCAGTCGCGAGAGTTGGTGGTTCAAGGCAAGAACAATCTTACCTACAAGAATGTCCTCGTCGGCGAGGTCTGGATCTGTAGCGGACAATCGAATATGGAATGGACCGTTCGCTATAGCCTCGATCCGAAAGAGGTTCAGCAAGAAGCGAAGTACCCGCTAATCCGCCACCTCAAGGTTTCGCATGCCGCGGCCGATATTCCGCAAGACGATTTTAAGGGGAGTTGGACGGTCTGTTCTCCCGACACGATCTTGAACTATTCGGCGGTCGGCTATCATTTCGCGCGCCGTCTACACTTGGACTTGAATGTGCCGATCGGCTTGATCAACACTTCTTGGGGCGGAACACGTATCGAACCGTGGACCAACCTGGCCGGTTTTCGCAGTATCGCCAGTGCCTCGTTTGTGCCGGAGATCATTGCCCGCATTGAAAGCGCCGATCCTTCCACGCAGTTGGGCAAGAAGACCTACGGCGAATTGATTGGCAAGATGCGGAAGTGGCCGGAAGAAGCTCAGGCAGCCGTGGCCGCCGGGAAGTATCCGCCCCCGTACGTGGTTCGTCCCACGCTCGGCAGCAGTCATCAGGATCCGGCCCGCCTCTATCGCGCGATGGTGCATCCTTTGGTGCCGTATGGCATTCGAGGCGCTATCTGGTACCAGGGCGAGTCGAACGGGACCGAAGACGAGACCTATTACCTCAAGCAACACGCGCTGGTTAACGGCTGGCGTGATGCCTGGGGTCAGGGAGATTTCCCCTTCTACTGGGTCCAGCTGGCGAATTTTACCAAGGACACCAAGAAACCGGCCGGCGATGACGGATACGCACGAATTCGTGACGCCCAGCGGCGGGCGCTCGACATCAAGAATTCCGGCATGGCGGTGATTATCGATATCGGCGAGGCGGGCGACATTCACCCCAAGAACAAGCGGGATGTCGGCGCGCGATTGGCCCAGTGGGCCCTGGCCAAGGATTATGGCCGCGAGATCGTTTCCAGCGGTCCGCTCTATAAGAGTCACGCCATCGAAGGTGAGTCGATCCGCATCGAATTCGATAATGTCGGAGGAGGTTTGATGGTTGGCAAGAAACAAGGCACCGCGCCGACCGAGGAAGATGCCGAGGGACGGCTGGCTCGGTTTGTCATCGCGGGAGCCGATCGACGCTGGGTCTGGGCCGACGCCAAGATCGACAGTGACACGGTCGTCGTGAGCAGCCCTCAGGTCGATCGTCCGCTGGCGGTTCGCTATGCCCATTCGGCCAACCCGGAGGGGGCGAATCTCTACAATCGCGATGGCCTGCCGGCGAGTCCGTTTCGGACCGACGCCTGGTAGCACATGCTTGGGCGTGATTCTCTTGTTGCCTTCCGCTAACCGCGCGGGACATAGTATGGCGCGGTTGCCGCTAGGTCGAAGACGCTATTCAGAAACATGAATAGGATCCCGAGCCAAAAACCCAAGTCCCAGACTTCCGTCGGTGGTATGGTCATGAGTACGATGCTCATCGCTCCAGCCCAAAACAGATTGTTGCCGATCCAGAAGATCTTTACCCAGTGGCCACTGTCGAAGGGCAAGCCTTCCTCGGTATCTACTTCCTGTTCTGTTGCGTTCTCGGCAGCTAGATCAGATGCAGGCTCTTCCCCGTTAGATTCACGCTGAGGACAGTCGATTATCGTCGTCTTTCCTGTTCCCTTGGTCTCTTCTGCCGCAAGTTGGGATGCGTCTCTAGCGGGAATTATCGAGCATAGATAGATGACATTGAGAACCAATAGGAAAACGAATAACCAGAATAAGGTAGGCAAGACGTTGCTGTACTCCTCCCGCGTAATCAAGGAAGCGGTCTTGCATAGAGCAAGGACAACGAACGCGTGGAACAAAAGAAGTGGATAATGCCAGAGTGTGACCCACTGTGGTTTGACTGAGTGGCGGCAAGGATTCTTAGTATTTCAACAATCGCATCGCGGCTTTTTCTTTTCCAGGGCGCGCTGAGCAGCTAGATATCGACTTAGCCCCTCGACCGCCCATGTCATGCGGATACCGATCGGGATCAACACGATAGTAAACGCTGTCATGGCCCATACTTTGAGACCATCTTCGTTGAACCAGAGGAGGATGACCTCGCCCGCCAGAGTCACGAGCCCGATGCCAATGGCCACCGCGAAAAGAGGATGAAAGATCCGTAGGTCGTCATCTTCGTGGGTGGGCATAGCGGGTCACCTGTCATTTCTGTGAGTTCAATCATCTGGAAAGCGGTGACGGCCCCGAACGGCAATCCCCTCTAAGGAGCATGATACTATCGAGGTCCATGCTATGCCACCGATTTGGGGGCAGATCGGCTGCCCTCATTCTTGACAGTCGGGCCCACGCCTCGCGAGAGCTTGATCGTTGGCCTATCGTCGCTAGCAATGCATGCTGTCGCGTGGGCACCCGAGACGGACAGCACCACCGTCAGCATCTCGGTGCCCCTGCACTCTGCCGTGGCCGGGGCAAGCTGTGCGGGCTGTTGAGACCGGCCTCAATCCGGGTAATCCATTGGGTCGACACTAGGGATGTGTCGCATTTCTCCTTCGGCATTCCCCCCCTCCCCACCCACCTCGCCGGGCGGCATTCCTCTCGCCGGCAGTCAAGGATTGCATCGTGTCCCACATCTTTGTTCCTGGCTCCCTATTGCTGGCGGTCTTTTGCTCCATGACTTCCTTGGGCACGCCGGCCGCACGGGCGGAGGCTGATTACGAGCAGTCGTCGTACTACGAAAATTACGACGCCGAATTCGTCAACGACGACGGCCAGGTTGATCTGGACTGCTGCGAGTGCGATCCGTGGGATGATGGTTGCCACGGAGGGCACGATCTCAAGCACAACCGAGTCGACACGCATGCCCCGGCCCACTTGTTTGGCGACCACGCTCACAAACAGGGGCAATGGATGGTCGAGTACAAGTACATGAACATGTACATGGACGGCAACCGCACCGGAACCCGCTCACTGACCGATCAGCAAGCCCTCGATTTCATTAACACGGTGCCGCCGGGAGTCCCAGGCGTGAATGCCTACATGGCGACGCCGACTTCCATGACCATGGAAATGCACATGATGCACATCATGTACGGCTACACCGACTGCATCACGCTGTATGTGATGCCGATGTGGCAGGTGAATACCATGGATCACCTCCGCCGAAATGCCACCACTTTTCGCACCACCAACGATGGCTTTTCCGATTTCAGCTTCGGAGCGCTGTGGAAGGTCTGGGAAAACGACACCGACGAGTTGATCTTCAATATCGGCTTCAGCGCTCCGACGGGCGACATCGACAATCTGACGTCGATTCCCACCGGTTCGCCCACCGAATTCCCATATCCGATGCGTTTGGGAAGCGGAACCTGGGATGCTCGACCGGGGGTCACCTTCAAACGTTACTGGGAGTACTGGAGTGGCGGTCTGCAGGCGCAGTTCGACCTGCCGCTCGGCATGAACGATCAGGACTATCGCATGGGCAACGAGTACCGCCTGAATGCCTGGGTCGCGCGGATCCTCGATTGCGATAAGAAATTGGCCGTTACCTTCCGCACCGAGGCATTGTTCCGCAGTAACTATGTGGGCGCCGATCCGAACCTGAACCCCGCCATGATCAGCACGGCCGATCCTGATATGCGGGGAGGCGAGTTCATCAATTTCGGGTATGGCGCAATGTATCTGTTCCGCGAGGGCAGCCGCTTGAACTTCGAGATCGCTCACAAGGTCTACCAGCGACTGCGTGGCGTGCAGCTGGAACAGGACTGGTCGCTGGCGGCGAGTTGGTCGAAGTCGTTCTAGAGGCCCCTCTTGCGGTTCCGGCGAAGTGATCGATCGGAAGCCGCGTTTGCGCTCCCGTGCCTGACACACGGTCTGCCCGCGGCATTTCCTCGAACTGCCTCTCTCCCAGAAGCAACGCGAAAAGTTGGCATCCGGCCCGCCGTCTTGCTATCTTGTGACCTGTCGCCGTTCAATTCCGGCGTATTCGAAGCAAAGCCAAGTCAGGGGGGGAGAGGTCATGGTGGGCAAGGGTTCTTTGGTCGTTGTCTTAATGGCTCTGTTGGCGGGAGCCGGGTTTACTACCTGGTCTGCGTGGGCGAAAGAACCCAAAGCGGCAAAGAAAGCCGCTTCGAGGAAAACGACTTCCGCACCTGCGGCCGACAAGTCGGCTTCCCAGAAGTCCCCACCGATCGGCCAACCGCTGCCGTCGGTGGCCGTGCTCACCGACGAAGAGCGGTCGATGCCCGCCTTGCGGGCCAGGCTCAGCAAGCGGCTCGATCTGAGGAAATTACGTGAAGAGTCGACGCTCATCGACTTTGTCGAAGGGCTTTCCAAAGCGATCGGGCTCACCATCATCTTCGATGAAAGGTCTCTCGATGAAATTGGGATCGGCAGCGACAGTCCACTCACGGTCGATTTGCCTGACTCGACGAGCGGAGATGTCGCTCTGCAACTGGCGCTGCGGGATGTTGATCCGGAGCTGCATTGGACCCTCAAGGATGGCGCGGTAGAGATCACCACCCGCGAGGTGCATGCAGAAAATCTAGTGTTGAAGCTCCACGACGTTACCGATCTCGTCGGCGGAGATCTTCAGCTCCAGGCTGAGGAGGCCGATTTTGATCCCTTGGTAGAGTTAGTTCTAACCGTTGTTAATCCTGATGCCTGGCACGAGGCGGGGGGAACTTCATTGATCCGCGGGCTGGGTGCGGTCGGTATCCGGACTCTTGCGGTGAAGACGACTCCCGAAATGCACGACCAAGTCGAGAACCTACTCAGGGCGGTCCGCCGGCAGAAGCACAAACCGGAGGATGGACTGGTCTGGGCTGAGGATGGTGGGGCCGACGAGGTGACGTCTCAGTCTGAGGAAACGGCTGAGTCGCCTGCCAAAGAAGTCAAACGTCGATTGCCGACCCCCAATCCTACCGTGGTGCTTCACCCGTCAATCAACGAGGTGGAACAACTTGTTCTTGCGGGCATCCTCAAGAAGCTTGAGCAGCAGATTGACTTGACCCCGCTGAAGGCCAAGCAGATGGACCTCGAGGATTTTGTGAACTATCTGAACGATCAGACCTCTTTGGAGTTTGCCTTTGACGAGCCCGCTCTCGACGAATTGGGAATTAGTCTCGACTCACCGATTCATGTCGATCGAACAGGAAAGGTTACTGTCCGGAACGCTCTGCGACGGATCCTTGCTCTTGTCGACCCCGAATTGACGTTCATGATCCAGAACGAACTCCTGACGATTACGACGAAGGAGAAGGAGTCTGAAAACTTGGCCACCGGGATGTTCGACGTGGCCGATCTCTGCATTGACTGTGCCTGTGCAAATGGCAAACTGCGTAGCGATTACCATCCGCTTGTGAACCTGATTACGGTGATGGTCGAGCCGGACTCCTGGGAGGAGGCGGGCGGCGCAGGGCGTATTGCCGTCTTTAAGATCGACGGCCTGCTCTCCCTCGTTGTCTCGTCGACGTATGACGTGCGCGAGCGCATTGAGGCCTTGCTCGAGGCGTTACGAAAGATGCGGCATCCCGGCGCTCTCATCGGGCCTTGCGGCCCTCACAAGGTTCTCGATGCCGACGATCCTTTTCTTCAATAGTTCTTCAGCAGCGGACTCGGGCAGAAGGGCCGTCCCGGCGGAGCCATGCAAGGTTCTCGTAGCGAACGTCATGCGCTGCGATTAACTGGCAGAGAGATGGAGGTCATCAGCCCGCTGGACTTGAGAAGAACAACTCTCGGGCATTGATGATCGCCCCTTACCGGCGTTTGGCGACAAAAAGTAGCCAGCTCGCGACGCTACCTGTTATCTTCAGACTGATTACCGTTCAGTTAAGCTGCTAGTCGGGGGGAGAGGTCATGACGCGGAAGGTGCTGGTTGCGAGTGTGGTGTGCGCACTGATCCTTGCCATGGGTTGGGGAGTTTGGTCATCTCGGGCGGAGGACTCCGCTGACTCGCAACCCGACCCGGGCCGGTTGGCCGTGGTCAATCATTGGAAATCCCTTTTTCCGCTTGGCGAGCCCCACCCCACGAAGATGATTCTTGGCGGAACGGAAGAGGACTTCATTCGTCTTCACTTGGCACTCGACAAGAAGGTTGATCTGTCAAAGTTGTCCCGAGAGATTACCTTGGGCCACTTCTTGGAGGCGATGTCGACGGAGTTGGGGATCAATATCTCGTACGATCTTCACCCTCTCGAGGAGATAAGGATTACCGAGGGTTCCAAGTTGAAGATCGGCCTCCGGGAAACTGTCTCGGCGCGCGCCGCCCTCGATATCGTGCTGGAAGAAAAGGATCCGGAACTGACTCTCGCGATGAAAGACGATGGGCTGTTGGTGACGACTCGTGAGAGAGACTCGGAGACATCGATTGCCCGCATGTTCGATGTGACCGATCTCTGCTACAGCATTCAGCAAGATGGATCGCTGCGTTGGGATGTGGAACCACTCACGGAACTCGTCGCCGACGCCATCGAGGGGACGAAGCCGCGGGGCCAGACGCCCGTGATCGAAGTGAGCCCCTTCCAGGCGACGGGTATCCAGGCGATGGTCGTGACGGCAACGATGTCCGAGCAGCATCAAGTCGACGAACTACTGGCGGTACTGCGCGAGATGCGTCGCGATCCAGGATGGCGCGAGGCCAGCGGCGATGGGGCTCCGACCGAATTCGTTCCGAAGTCGACACGAAGAGTGGGCGTCGAGGATGCGATTTCCGCTGCGCGAGTGCAAACCGCCTTGCGGCAGAAGATTGACCTGACGGAGCTTGGCGAGACAATTCCGCTCGACAAGTTTTCGAAGTTACTCTCGGAACAGACAGGTATTCCAGTTGAGATTGATGCGCGGCGATTGGAATCGGAAGGCCTGCCTCCCGATTTACCGCTTTCGCCTCGGCTATCCCACAAGACGACGGTCGCCAGCGCGCTGGATCATGTCTTGGCTTCGGCGGAGTCCGATCTGGTGTGGGGAGTTCGGCATGGCATGCTCTGGATAACCTCCGGAGACGAAGACGATGTCAGCCAGCTGCGTTTGTACGATGTGGCCGATCTGGTCGGCTGCTTGCCGGGGGAACAGACGGGTAACTGCGACTTCGATTCGCTAAGCATGGCGATCACGGTCTCAGTTGCTCCCGATCGCTGGCCCGCCGGTTCCGGCCCCGGAGTGATCGAACCGTACGAGAATGGCGGATTGCGGATCATCAGCGTGCCCGGCGACTGGCAGTTGCACGAGGAGCTCGAACTATTCCTGGCGGCGATGCGCCGACAACAACACTCGGCCCCACCCGATGGCTCCGCTCCTGGAAAGCCTGCAAAGCGCAAGCAAAAGACTGCACGAAACAAAGCAACGGCCAAAGGCGCTCATGAAGGCGAGCCAGGCGCAAAGACCGAGGTCGCGGATAAGGGCAAGGAACAGGCGAATGCCGATGCGAAATCGAGTGATTCAAATTCTAGTGAGCGGGCAGAGGCGGCCATAACGGAGCCTCGACCGACCGCCGCCGTCTGGCCGTACAACGAAGCGAAGTTCCAGCGGCAGCTGGCGGCGCTCAAGAAGAAAATCACAATTCCGCCGCTGGACGACAGTTCCCTGGCGGATTTCGTCGAGATCATGGCCGAGCAGTTGAACGTGGAATTCAGTTTCGACGAACCGGCACTCGACGAACTTGGCATCGGTAGTGATTCCCCGGTGAGTGTCGATATTCGACATGAGATGACAGCCGAGGTGGCGCTACGACTCACGCTGGAAAAAATCGACCCGGAGCTGACCTGGATCTTGCAGAATGAAGCCGTTTTGATCACGACCAAGGAACAGGAATCGGACCGCCTTCTGGTGATGGTCTACGACGTATCGGATATCCTGAGCCACCGTCCTGCTGCGGGAGAGAGTCGAGTCGATCCGTTTGCGGACCTCGCTTCGGCGATTATCGGCGCCATCGATCCGGACGACTGGAACGAGACCGGCGGTACGGGTCGCGTGCAGGAACTGGGGGGCCCGGGCATTCGAGCTTTGGTCATCGGCGCCCGTCTGCCGACGCATCGCAAGATCGCGAGGTTGCTGACGGCCATTCGATCGCAGCGACATCCTAACAAGTTCTCAGGTTCCGGCGAGTCCAGGCCTGTGAGGGAACAGGGAAACGAGGGCGGCGCAACCGGCGGGGCAGCGATACGCGACCATGAGGAGGTCGCCCTGGCCAAGGCAGACGCGGACCAAGAAGTCCCGAAGGTGGCGGTGGCAGGCCCGATGTCTCAGGAGACATACGATCGCCTCCGAGCGGCATTACGAAAGGACATTCTCATCGAGGCAGACGACGATCGGGAGCTCGGAGAGATGCTGCGAGAGATTGCCAAGAAGATGGCACTACCGATCCGAATCGATGAAGAATCTCTCGATGAACTGGGGATCGGCACCGATAGCCCAATCTCTGTCGAATATTCCATGAACCGCTCGGGCGAGAACATGATTAGCTCGATTCTCGAGGTGGTCGATCCGGAATTGACCTTCATGCTCACCGACGAAGCAATCCTCGTTACCACTCACGAAACAGCGTCCCAGCATCTGGTCACGAAGATCTACGACGTGGCTGACTTGTGCGGGCTCTTGGAGCCAGCCGGTGGTGAGACGATCGAGGCCGCTTCGTTCATTAACCTGATTCATAAGGTGATCGAGCCGGTCGCGTGGGATGTGCACGGCGGAGCCGGGTCCATTGTTGAGGTTGAAGCGGCCGGTGTGCGTTCACTAGCCGTTGCCACGACGTTCCAAGTTCATGATCAAATCGAAAAATTGTTTGTCGCGTTGCGCAAAATTCGGCGCCAGGAGGGATTCGCAGAAGCTGGAGTCGAGGCGACCACTTCAATTCGGGCTGATAGTAAAGCAGAGACTGATAGCAAGACAGAGGCACGAAATCGCAACGAACAGGTCGAGGTGGACGAGCAGAAAACGGCGACGTGGGTTGCCAGTGGCGACGTGCAGTTTGCCGAGCGACTCGCCTGGAAGCTGGAGGAGTCGGTCAAATTCGATGGGAGCAAAAAAGAGTGGGAGTTATCAGACTTTGTCGAATTCGTATCGGACATGCTCGTTATTCCAATCCGCATCGATGAGATCGCTCTCGACGAGTTGGGGATTGCACCCGATGCTCCACTAACGTTCGATCTTCGTCAGGCGAATACGGGGAGGTTTGTATTGGACGCGGCGCTCGACCAGATTGATCCCGAGTTGGTTTGGATGATTCACCACGAGGGAAGTTGGGTCACGAATCGTGAGGTAGAATCGGAGAATCCGCTAGTCAAGGTCTACGACGTGGCGGATATTTGCGGCGATTGTTTGACGGCGGATGGAACGAGGAGGAGCAATTTCGATGCGCTTATCAATCTCTTGGGTACGGTCGGTGAGCGGGAGGCTTGGGATGAAGTCTCGTGGGAGACATACCAAGTTGAAGCCCGCGGAATTCAAGTTCTGGTGGTGGCAACCCACCGCCGCCGTCACAAACGGATCGAGTCGCTACTGGCCGCGCTGCGGTCGATGAAACGGAGCGACGTCGGTCCCCACCCCTGTGGAGAGCCATGGCTTCGAGCCGAGGCGGAAGTCAGCTTGGATTCGGAGTCGGGCAAGAAACCGATTCCGAGAATGGCCAGTGGTCTGGCTTCGGCAACTTTGGCGGCGGGCTTGATCTCGGTGGTTTTCGCTGGGATCCTGTGGAGACCGCCGAATAGCCGGGCGACGCTTCGAGGATCTGAGCCAGTTTGACACTGCCGGCCGGTTGTCCGATCATAGTGGCAGGGAAAAAATCGGCAGATTTTCCCAAGATTCTTATCTTGCCAGCGAATAACACATCGGTACGCTCGATCCTTTAGCACGCGAGGGAGATGCGTGATGTTGTCGACCGTCTTTTTATTCTGCGCGATTATTGGTGGTGTCATCATGGTCGGCCAGTTCTTACTCACGCTGATCGGCGTGGGTGACGATGGCGGCTCGTTCGATGCCGATCCGGGTTTCGACCTTGGTGGCGACGGCGATTTTGACATCGATCTCGATGGTTCCGATCACGCCAGCCATCTGTTTGAAGTCCTCTCGCTGCAAACGATGGTGACCGGAATCACTGCCTTTGGCCTGGTCGGTTACATTGCCAACGGCTCGGGTCAGACCAATCTGGTGGCCATTCTGGCTGCCAGTGCCGCGGGGGTCGCCGCCATCTACGGCATGTATTATCTGATGCGGAGTCTGCATCGACTGCAGGAAGATGGCACCGTGAAAATCACCAGTGCGGTTGGCAGTCGGGGCAACGTTTTGGTCCCAATTCCGCCGAAAAGTGGCGGTCCCGGCAAGGTTTCCGTCTCTCTTCAGGGCCGATTGCAAGAAATTACGGCCCTCTCTGACTACGATGGAAAGTTGGCGACCGGAGTCCAGGTCGAGGTGGTCGAGGTGCTCGGCCCCCGCACGGTTCTCGTCGCTCCGGTCACCGAGGATGCCGGCGCGCCTCCTAGTGATTCGTTGGCCCAGTCGACTTCGTCGACCGAGGCCGAGTCGTAGCTTCACCGGCGATTTCGATCGAGAAACACTAGCAAGAGTTAAGCAACAGGGAAAATCTATCGCTAGCCAGGCAAGTTCTCGCCCGGCTGGAGAAAGGGGTACACCGTTATGAAGTTAATAGCCAGTATTACTGAAAATTTTAGCGGCGTTGAAATCGCCATGATCGCGCTTGTTCTGATGTTGCCATTGGTCTTCTTCGGAACGATCATCCTCATCAAGCGACAGTACAAACGCTGTCCGAGTAACCGGGTGTTGGTCATCTACGGTAAAACGGGACAAGGCACACCTGCCCGGGCTATCCACGGTGGCGCCAAGTTGGTGGTGCCGCTCGTTCAAGACTACGCCTATTTGAGCCTGGAGCCGATTCAAATCGAGATTCCACTCCGCGGGGCGCTCTCGATCGAGAACATTCGAGTTAACGTGCCGAGTGTGTTTACCGTGGCGGTTGGCACGGCCCCCGAGATCATGCAGCAGGCGGCAATTCGTCTGCTGGGGCTCTCCACGCATGATGTCCGTCAGCAGGCGGAAGAAATCATCTTTGGTCAGCTTCGTCAGGTGATCGCCTCCATGCGGATTGAGGATATTAACCGCGATCGCGACAAATTCCTCTCCCACATTCAGGAGTCGCTGGAGCCGGAGTTGGCCAAGGTCGGTATGGTGCTGATCAACGTCAACATCACCGACATTACCGACGAGTCGGGCTACATCGACGCCATCGGCCAAAAAGCCGCCTCGGAGGCCATTCAGCTGGCCCGAGGTGACGTGGCCGACAATCTAAAGATGGGAGAAATCCGCGTCGCGGCAGCAAATCGTGATAAGGATATCGAGGTTGCCAACGCCGATCGAACCCGAGCGATTGGAACCCGATCGGCCGAAAAAGAACAGGCCGTCAAGGTCGCCGAATTGGCCAAGCAGCAGACGGTCGGTGAGCAAGAAGCGGCCTTCCTGCGAGATACCGAGATTAAAGATGCCGAGCGTCAAATGCGTGTCTCGGTGGCCGATGCCGACGCCAAAGCGATCGACGGCGAAAACACGGCCCAAGCGGCCGTCGCGGCCTCCAACGCCAAGCTGGTTGTCGAACGAGCAGACGCCTATCAATTAGGCGAAAGTCGCAAGCGAGAGGCCGAGGCGAAGGTACTCGAAGTGCAAAACCTCGCCATGGCCAAGGCGGCTATTGCCGAGGCGGAGCGTGTTGAGCAAGAGCGTCGTGCGGCCCTGGAAGCTCCGGCGAAGGCCGAAAAGGCTCGCGTCGAAGTCGACGCCCAAGCGGAAGCGGCCAAGGTGCGTATCGAAGCGGAAGCCCAGGCCGATGCCATCTTCGCCAAGCTCGACGCGGAAGCCCGCGGGCAGTTTGAGATCTTGGCCAAGAAGGGTGACGGTTTGCAGCGCATCGTCGACGCCTGTGGTGGCTCGAAGGAAGCCTTCCAGATGTTGATGCTAGAACATCTCGACAACCTGGCCGAGGCATCGGCCGAGGCGATCTCGAACATCAAGTTCGATAAGGTGGTTGTCTGGGAGAACGGCGGCGGTGGTAATGGACGGACCGCCACGGCCGACTTCCTGCACGGCATGGCGCGAACCATGCCGCCGATGATGCAGGTCCTCAAGGATATCGGCGGCATCGAACTGCCAGACTCGATGATCAAGTACAGCGACGCCGAAGAAGCCACTGTCGATGAGGGGGACGCCGCGTCCGATGGCGAAAAAGTGGCCCAGAGCCAGCCGACGCAGCAGACGAAACCGGCTAGCCCGAAGTCATCGAGTAGTGGCGGAGGAAAGCCGGAGCAGTCGGCCTAACCGCCCTGCCCTGAGATCACGATGAAAAAAGACCCCGGCCGCCAAGGTGGTAGTCGGGGTCTTTTCGTTGCTTGAGTCGTATCGGCCCGCGGCGGTTCTACCGTTCGCTAGCTGCTCGTCTCGGAAGGGATATCTTCCCAGCGGCGATCGCAGGCGACGCAAGGTGCCATGGTGATCATGCCGTTGCAGGTCGGACAGCGGACGGGCTTGGTGAGCGGAAGATAGGTTCCCGCCGGCGTCCCCTGTGAGGCGATGCGGCGGATCTTGCGATCCTCCGCGCTCTCGATCTCCTTCACTTCATCGACCGACAGGCCGGTGGCCGTGGCGATTTCGTCGAAATCGAGGACTCCCATCTCCATCAGGGCAATCACGGTCGGGGCGCGACGCGGAAGCTGGTTCTTGGGCGTCGAACGCTTGGGCTTCGTCTTGGCCTCGATGGGCTGTTGACGTTGAATCATAAATCGCCTCCAATCCACGAAAATAATGCAATTCGAGCGCCAATCGCATAGCGCGAGCACTCGATGGTGGAGCTACTAATACGCTTAGGTTCGAACAGGCTCGAGGCCTAATCGCCAGCACAGACTCCAGGGGATGAAGTCCGCTCCTGCCGTTGCTATCTTCACAAAAGCGGCTTCCGGGCGGGGGTCCCGGGCACGCTCGCGGCTCCCACCGCGCGGCAGTTCGAGAGCTGACGGGATCATTAGGATGATCCATACTGTCGGCTCCCTCAGGCTCCAGATCATTGTATGCAGAGTGATCTACCGAGCAAACCACTAATTTGGGCTGTTTTTTGTAAGTCCTTGTATGACAGGTGTTTGCGAGTTCTTCTTTTTCGGGATTCGCCTCTGAATACCGATTGGAGCCCGTTCTGGGAGCATTCAGACCGGCTGGAGCCCGGACTGATTTGCGATTAGAAATCGAGAACTAGCAGTCCGCCAACACTGTTTCGACAGGCTGCGAGACTCTCCTGGTCAGGTAATCGAGTTAAGCTGCGGCTGTCCGAAATGAAGCTCTTCATCTACGGAACTTTGAAACGCCAACAGTCGCGGGCCGGCGCTCTCGACGGCCAGCGATTTATCGGCGAAGCAAAAACATTAGCGCGCTATCGATTGTTCGACACCGGATCGTATCCGGTGTTGGTCGGCTGCCATGAAGTCGAGGATGGCGGACTCGAGATCGAGGGGGAACTGTGGCACGTCGATGCGGATTGTCTCGCCCGACTTGATGAAATTGAGTGCGTGCCCGAGTTGTTTCGTCGGCAGCCCGTGATGCTTTCGCTACCGGCGGGGTATGACGATGTTGAAACGTATATCTACCAGCGATCGGTGATGGGGCTGCGAGATTGTGGGGCCCGTTGGCCGGCTAGCTGAAAGGCCAGCCGAAACGGGGACGCCACACTAATTGCGGCGGGTCAACTTGCCACGGCGGCGCCACTCTCGCAGAGAATCTCGGCGATGTGCATCACGCGCAGCGGTTTGCCCTGACGACGGATGAGTCCTTCGAGATGCATCAGGCACGACATATCGCCCCCGGTCATGATCTCCGCGCCCGCTTGCTGGTGGTCGGCGATCCGGTCATTTCCCATCATGCAGGAGACCGCCTCCTCGGCCACGGCGAAGGTGCCGCCGAATCCGCAGCACTCGTCCGCGCGATTCAGCTCGACGAGTTCGATGCCGTCCAAGTGTTCTAACAACGATGTTACTTTGCTATAAGCCGGTTGCATCAACTCCGAAGCTCGGGCCAGCTCCAGCTCTCGCAGACCGTGACAGCTCTGATGCACCCCGACCCGATGTGGAAAGCGGCCTTCGAGTCGTTTGATCTCGAGCACGTCGGTGAGAAATTCGCACAGTTCAAACGTCTTCTTCTTCAACTCATCGAAACCGGGCCGCCCTTGGAGATACGAATCGTAGTGGTGCCGAACCATCGACGTGCAGCTGCCCGAAGGACAAACCACGTAGTCGAACGAGTGAAAGATGTCGAAGAACTTTTCTGCCAAGGGGGCCGCCTCGGCGATGCAACCGGTGTTAGCCATCGGTTGTCCGCAGCAGGTTTGCTCGGGCGGAAAGACGACCTCCACGCCGAGTCGCTCAAGTAGTTGGACGGTCGCCATGCCCACGTCCGGGTAAAGCTGGTCGACGTAGCAGGGAATGAAGAGACCGACACGAGGCATGCTGGATGGGGGCCCGCGGCGGGGCGATGACGTAACTAATTGGCACAGAGTTGCTCAAAGCGGGCCGCCGCGGCGTCCCAATCGGCAATGTCTTGAGGTTGATAGGTCTGCGGAGAGAAAGAGTCTCGGACCACCTGGCGAAGTCCATCCAGATCGGCAATTTGTCCTGCGGCGATCGCTTGCACCAAGACGTTGCCGGCCGCGGTTGCTTCTTCGGGACCAACGATCACCGGCCGGCCAATGGCGTTGGCGGTCATCTGGTTCAGGAGGGTATTGCGTCCGCCACCGCCCACCACGTGCATCACGTCGAAGCGTCGCTGCAGCACATCTTCCAGCTCTTGCAGAGTGCGACGATAGAGCAGTGTCAGGCTTTCCAGGCAGCAGCGCACAAGTTGGCCTGGCGTGATCGGTTCCGGTTGGTCGGTGTCCCGCGCGTATTGAGCGATCTTCTCCGGCATCTCCCCAGGCGACATGAGCGGGGGATAGTTTAAATCAAGCAATGTGCGAAATGGTTCGGATTCGCCCGCGGCCGCGGTAAGTTCCGCATAGTCGAGACTCTTGCCTGTCTTTTCCAATGCGCGGCGACATTCTTGAACTGGCCACAGCCCGATTAGGTTCTTCAAGAAGCGAATCGTGCCGTCGACGCCCCCTTCGTTGGTGAAATTGGCGGCCCGCGCCGCGGCCGTCACACAAGGCTCGCTAAGTTCTGCCCCCATTAAGGACCAGGTACCGCTAGAGACGTAACACCAATTGCTGCCCAAGTCGGCCGGCACGGCGGCCACGGCCGAAGCGGTGTCGTGGGAAGCGGGCGCGCTCACCTTTAGATTTGCATCGGCACCGGTGGCGGCGGCTACGTGGGGAAGTAGTTCGCCGATTGAGGAGCCGGGCGGCACAATCTCACCAAGCATTTGTGTGGGCAGGCCAAACTTGGCCAACAGATCGCGGTTCCAGTTACCCGTGCGCGCATCGGTCATTTGGCTCGTCGAGGCAATGGTCGACTCGCAGGTGGCGCGACCTGTAAAGAAATAGTGCAGCAGATCGGGCATGAACAACAGCTTGTCGGCCAATCGTAATAATTCAGGTTCGGCCTGATGCTGGGCCAGTACCTGGTAGAGCGTATTGAGCGCCAGTAGTTGAATGCCGGTGGCGTCGTAGATTGCTTCGGCCCCGACGGCTTCGATGGCACGCTGAAAAGCGACGCTGTTTCGCTCATCGCGATAGCAGTGCGGCAACGCGAGCAGATCCCCGCTGCGGCCGATCACCGCGTAGTCGACACCCCAGGTATCGACCCCCAACGAGACCAGCGAGACATCATGATCGATCGCCCAATCGACGGCACACCGGACGCCATCGAGGATATTCCCCCACAGTCCCATCAGATCCCAGTGAAGACCACTCGGTAGCTCCCGAGCCAGGTGGCGGAAACGGTGGACTTCTTCGAGAGCCAGGTGGCCATCGGCCAGGATTCCGACAATGGTCCGTCCGGATTCGGCCCCCAGGTCGATCGCGATATATCCGGATTTGGGCATGAAGTTGGTCCCTTCCAACGGCTCTTGAAGCTCACTGGGACCGATTCTTCCAGGCTGATGCGTGCTTGGATACCCCCCTGTGGGGCTGTCTGTGGGCCCTGAAGCTCGTCAGTTCACGGAGTCTCTCCTGCAGTCTCTTGGGTCAATGTAAGGACTGTAGTAGTAGTGGGTTACAGTATACTTCGGATATTCACCTGCCCGCCGATGGCGACAATGTGATAGAAAGTGTTCACAAAAGTGATGGATAATATCCAGTCAGTGATTGCAAAATGTCTCTCTCTAGGCGAAAATCGAGACTGATATTTCAATCCGCTGACGGAAGTCGGCCACGCCATGCCATCCCCACCGCTAGCAGACGAGCGCCGCAATCAGCTCCTGGATCTTGTCCGGGCGCGTGGTTTTGCGTCGCTTCCCGAGTTGGCCGGTGAATTGGAGGTGTCGGAGTCGACCGTTCGCCGCGATTTGGAGCATCTGGAAGAGGTTGGCGCCGCCAAGCGAACGCACGGGGGCGCCTTTTACACCGGAGGCTCGCCCGAGTTTCCGCACTTCAAAGATCGTCAGCACGCGCAGTGGGACAAGAAGCAGGCCATTGCACGCGTGGCGGCGGAATTGATTGAAGACGGCGACACCCTGCTGTTGGACGGAGGCAGCTCGGCCTACGAGGTGGGGCGACTACTGGTAGGACGACCTCTACAGATCGTAACGAACTCCATGCCGGTGGCGAACTTGTTTGCATCGAGTGCCGATAGTGATCTCGTATTCGTGGGCGGAAACGTCCATCCACGCACCGGCGTCACCATGGGGCCTTACACGACTCGAATGTTGGCGGAGCTGAATGTGCGTCGCGCGGTGATAAGTGTGGCGGCGATCAATGATCAGGGGTACTACAACAGCAACGTCCTTCAAGTCGAAACACAACGAGCCATGATCCAGATGGCCGACGAAGTGATTGTCGTCGTCGACAGCACCAAGTTCGGGCATCGCAGCCTGTCTCGGGTTGGCCAGCTCGATGAGATCGATCGCCTGGTGGTCGATGAGCGGCTCAACGACGAGTGGCAAGAGAAAGTGCGAGAGGTGGGTGTCGATCTGCTGGTCGCACCCCTGGCGAGCAACGCCAAAGAGACGGATCCAAAACAACGTGCCAAGTAACGCACCGCAACACTGAAGCAAGAATCCTATGAGTACTGCACACGCCATGGACCGACAGACGATCGAGCGAATTGTTCGCGATATCGTGTTGGGAGCGACGGGAAGCAACGCGATCGGCGAACGAGAGCTGGTAGTCAGCATCTCAGCCCGTCACGTTCATCTGACCGATGAGCATGTCGAGACGCTCTTTGGCCCGGGACGCACGCTGACCCCGATGAAAGATCTCTATCAAGACGGTTTCTACGCCGCCGAGGAGACGGTCATGTTGGTCGGTCCCCGCAAACGCATGTTGCCCTCGGTGCGAATCCTCGGCCCGACACGACCGGCCAGCCAGGTCGAGCTCGCTTTCACCGACGCCATTTCGCTCGGCATCGATGCACCGGTGCGAGCCAGTGGCAAGATTGAAGGCACCCCCGGCTGCGTGCTGGTGGGGCCAGCGGGCGTTGTGGAGTTGAGCCAGGGTGTGATTCGGGCTGAGCGCCATGTGCATATGAATTTTCAAGACGCTCAGCGTTACGGGGTAAAGAACGGCGACCGCATGAGCCTCAAGATCGAGTCGAGTTGCGCGGTGGTGCTGGAAAACTTGTTGGTGCGAGCCGATGAGACGAGCAAGTTGGAGGTCCATCTCGATACCGATGAAGGAAACGCCGCCGACTTGGAAAACGCGACCCGCTGCGAACTGATCAAGCAGTAGGCCGCTGAAGGGAACCATCGATTAAAGAGACCATGGAAAATTGATCGACGCGGCAGAAGGTTGGCCGCGGAAAGTTAATGTTTACTCGTTTTACTATTGTTTGGTGATATCCTCCCGTGAGGAATTCCGTTTTTAGTTTCTATTTGGAGAACCACGATATGGCAAAGGTTCAAGAGGCGCTGGGCATGATCGAATGCAAGGGGTTTATCGCCTTGATCGAAGCCAGCGACGCGATGATGAAGGCCGCCAATGTCCAGTTTTTGGGCTGGGACAAGATTGGCAGCGGTATGGTCACGGCTTTCGTGACTGGAGATGTCGCCGCCGTGAAAGCGGCCACCGACGCGGGCGCGAACGCGGCCGGTCGAATTGGTGAGGTCGTCAGCGTTCAGGTTATTCCCCGACCGCACGAAGACCTGGGAATTGCACTCGGACCTGCGGCGCCCAAGAAGTAACCGCTCGGTGCAACACCTGATTGACAACAAACAAGCTCAATAACAGAAGGAACAACAGCATGGAACATGCCATTGGATTGATCGAAACGAAGGGGCTCGTCCCGCTTGTCGAGGCCACCGACGCCATGGCCAAGGCGGCCAACGTCGAGATTATCAAACGCGTACAAATCGGCGGTGCCTACATGACCGCGATCGTGCAAGGCGATGTCGGGAGCGTTCGCGCGGCCGTCGAAGCGGGTGCCAATGCCGCGACGCAAGTCGGCGAGCTGGTCGGTAGCCACGTCATTCCCCGTCCGGCCGAAGGTTTGGTCGCCGCCTATCTCAAGTAGTTTGCCAACGGGTGCGGACCGCTCACACAAAGCGGACCCGCCGAAGCAAGCACGCTAGAGAGGCGATTAGGAATCGTTGTATGAGTGTTTGTCGCCACAGCAAGGAGCGAACGACATGAAGATCCTGGTAGCGAATTTGGGCTCAACGAGCTTCAAGTATCGTCTGTTCGATATGACCGACGAACGCCAGCTGGCGCGCGGCGGCATCGAGCGGATCGGTTCGCCCGAGAGTCGCTGCGTGGCCGAAATCGGTGAGTATCGCGATGAGCTGCTCGCCGAGGTGCCCGATCACGCGGAAGCGGTGCGGCGTTGCCTGGCTCAATTGACCGATGTGGAGCATGGTTGTCTCTCGGACGCCGGCGAGGTATCGGCCATCGGCTTCAAGGCGGTTCATGGAGGTCGTTTTAGCGGTGTGCAACAGATCGACGACGAGATCCTGTCGGCGATGGAAGAGATGAACGAAGTGGCCCCAGCTCACAATCCGCCCTATATCGCGGCCATGCGGCAACTGCGTGAGCAGCTGCCGGAGATTCCGCTGGTGGCAGCTTTTGAAACTGGGTTTCATCAGACGATTCCAGATCGGAACCGCAACTACGCGATTCCCCGCCAGTGGTCGGAAGAGTTTTACGTCAAACGGTGGGGATTTCATGGCGCAAGCCATCGTTATATCGCCACGCGAACCGCGGAACTGTTGGGTCGCGACGATTTGCGGATCATCTCCTGCCATCTGGGTGGGTCGAGTTCCATCGCCGCGATTTCCGGAGGTGAGAGTGTGGCGACCAGCATGGGGATGAGTCCTCAGTCGGGTTTGCCTCACAACAACCGGGTCGGCGATTTCGATCCCTATGCCCTGCCCCAGATCATCAAGCGAACGGAGAAGACTCTGGAGGAAATTCTCGACACGATGGCCAACGAAGGCGGTCTGTTGGGGATGAGCGGGGTCAGCGGAGATGTGCGAGATCTGGAAACAGCGGCCGCCGAAGGAAACCAGGATGCCAAAAAGGCGCTCGATACATTCACCTCGAGCGTGCGTCATTACCTTGGTGCCTACCTCGTCGAACTGGGTGGCGCGGACGCGATCGTATTCACCGGTGGGATTGGCGAGAACGGGGTCGGCGTGCGTCGAGCGGTTTGTGGCGGGCTGGAAGAGTTGGGCTTAGTGCTCGACGACGATCTCAACAGCTCCGCCAAGGATGAGACGAAGATCAGCGCGGCGGAGAGTCGCGTCGAAGTATGGGTTGTGCCGACGAATGAGGAGATCATCGTCGCTCGACAGAGTCAGCAGCTGCTGGAAGTATGAGTCGCGGCGGTTCGAGGCCAATACGAAACAGAAAGTTCAAAGCATGTTTGTCGCCAAAGTAACCGGATCGGTCGTTGCGACCCAAAAGGTCGACGAGATGGTCGGTCACAAGCTGATGGTGGTCGAGCCTTATCGACTCGACCCGAAGACGCGGAAGAGTCTGACCACGACGGGACGCACCTTTGTGGCGATCGACACGATCGGCGCCGGCGAAGGGGAGTATGTCCTGATCACACAAGGCTCCAGCGCTCGGCTGACGCCCGAGACAAAGAACCTGCCGATCGACGCGGTGATTATCGGTATCGTCGACTCGGTCCACGTGGAAAACGACAGCGTTTACTCGCGAGATGACTAGTCCCCCGGATTTGAAACAGCATACATCCCCAGCGGCTCAACCGTGACTCCGCTGGCGAGTTTAGAGGAAAGTGAATCAAGCGATGCAAGCAACCGAAGCCTTAGTTCGAGACGTTGTCCAGCAGGTCCTGAAACAAATGGGTGGCGATGCCGCGGCGGTCTCCACTTCCGCGGGTGCCAGCGGCTCGGCAACGAGTTCTGCTTCCTACAAAGGTCGCTACGGAATTTTCACCGACGTGGACGAAGCGGTCGCCGCGGCGACGGAGGCCTTTGAGGAACTAAGCAGCCGCACGATCGAAGATCGCGAGAGAATCATCGGACACATCCGCCGGATCTCCATCGACCAGTGTGTCGAGCTGGGCACCATGGAGATGGAAGAGACGAAGATCGGCCGACTGGAACACAAGATCGAAAAGCTAATGACGCTGGGCAAGAAGACGCCCGGCGTCGAATTCATGAAGAGCGAGGTGTTTAGTGGCGACCACGGGTTGGCGGTCATTGAGCACGCTCCCTTCGGCGTCATTGGAGCCATCACGCCGGTCACGCATTCCTTGCCGACGATCACCGGGAACGCGGTCAGCATGATCGCCGGTGGAAACACGCTGGTGGTGAACCCTCACCCGAGCGGCAAGCGCGTGGCCGCCGAGGGCGTGAAGCGATTCAACAAGGCGATCTTGGAGGATGTCGGAATTGACAACCTGATCTGCGTCATCTCCGAGCCGACGCTGGAGTCGGCCGATGCGATCTTCAGTCATCGCGGCGTCAAAATGATCTGCGTCACGGGTGGGCCAGCCGTGGCGCGTGCCGCGCTCAACAGTGGTAAGCGTGCCGTTGTCGCCGGACCGGGCAATCCTCCGGTGGTAGTCGACGAGACGGCCGACATCGATCGAGCCGCCAGAGCGATCATTCAAGGAGCTTCCTACGACAACAACCTGCTCTGCATCGCCGAGAAGGAAGTCTTCGTGGTCGATGCGGTTTTCGATCAGATGATGGCGGCCATGGAACGCAACGGCGCCGTTCGACTCAATAGTCAGGAGATCGCCAGACTAACCGAGGTGGCGATTGCCACGGTGGGTGAAGGGGCCGATCGACACGACGTGGCGGCCAAGGACTTTATTGGCCAAGACGCGGCGGTGTTGGCCCGGGCGGCCGGTCGAGAGATTCCGGCCGATACGCTACTGGTGTTTGGCGAAACAGACGAAAGCAACCCCTTTGTGCCGGTCGAGCAGATGATGCCGTTCGTGCCTTTCGTCCGCTGCCGGGACGTCGACCAGGCAATCGCCTTGGCGCAGAAGCATGAACACGGCTTTCGACACACCGCTATCATTCACTCGCACGATGTTCGCAACATGACCAAGATGGGGCGTGTGATGGACACCACGCTGTTCGTCAAGAATGGACCGTGTATGTCTTCTTTGGGGTTGGGCGGCGAAGGCTACCTTTCGTTTTCCATTGCCACACCGACCGGCGAAGGTGTGACCACGCCCCTGACATTTACCCGCGAGCGTCGTTGCTCGCTGATCGACGACCTGCGGATTTTAGGAAAAGCATAATGCAACTCGGCCGCGTGATTGGCAATGCGACCTCCACGGTCAAGCACGAATCGATGGAGGGCTGGAAGCTGCTTATCGTTCGCTTGCTGCTGGCCGATGGCCGCTCGGCGGACGGCGACCCGGTTATCGCGGTCGATGCCTTGGGAGCCGGCACGGGAGAACAGGTGTTGCTGACGACCGACGGGCGCAGTACGCGGAAGATGCTCGACAGCGAAACGACCCCCGTCCGCTGGAGCGTGATGGGCATCTGCGACGAATAGACGACGAATTGTGACTGACAGCAAAGTTTGACAGACAGAAAAATCTGAAAAACAGCGAAGTGTGACCATGCGAATCGCGAAAATTATCGGCACCGTTACCTTGAACCGCTGCCATCCGAGTCTGGCTGGCGGATCGTACCGTTTGGCGGTGCCGCTGACGGAGGAAGAGTTGGCCGATCCTGAGGCGGGCAGCGCCGATCCGCTCGTGCTATACGACGAGCTGGGCGCCGGCGCCGGTACCCGGGTCGCGCTGAGCGAGAGTCGCGAGGCGGCGATGCCGTTTTTCCCCGAGATGAAGCCGATCGACGCCTACAACGCGGCCATCCTCGACAACATCACGCTCGACGACAGCAAGTAACCGATCCCAAAAAAGTAATCAATCAAGGCGGAGCCGAATCTGGCTCTCCAAGAAGAACACTCACCTATTGCCACACGCAGGATACCGATCCCATGCAGAACGCTCATCGCATTAAACAAGAAATCTGTGATATCGGCCGCCGGGTCTACAACAAAGGTTTTGCCGCCGCCAATGACGGCAACATCACTTATCGCCTCAACGACAAAGAGGTGCTCTGCACGCCGACGATGCATTCCAAGGGGTTCTTGAAACCGGACGACATCTGCCTGATCGACATGGAGGGCAACCAGCTGGCCGGCCGCAAGAAGCGGAGTAGCGAAGCCCTGTTGCACCTGCAGGTTTACAAAGAACGAGACGACATCAACAGCATCGTGCACTGCCACCCGCCGCACGCCACGGCGTTCGCGATCGCTCGTGAGCCGATTCCGCAGTGTGTGTTGCCAGAGGTGGAAATCTTCTTGGGCGATGTGCCGATTACCAAGTATGAAACGCCCGGAACGCAGAAGTTCGCCGATACGATTATTCCGGTGGTGAAAGACTCGAATGTCGTCATCCTGGCCAATCACGGCACGATCAGCTGGGGCGAGACGGTTGAAAAGGCCTATTGGTGGACCGAGGTGCTCGATGCCTACTGCCGCATGCTGCTACTGGCCAAGGATCTCGGCAAGGTCAACTACTTCACCGAAAAAGAACAGCGAGAGCTGCTGGAGGTGAAGGACAAGTGGGGCTTCCGCGACCCCCGCAACGAAAAAGGTATGGAGAACTGCGACGTCTGTGCGAACGATCTGTTTCGCGATAGCTGGAAAGATGTTGGAGTTGAGCGTCGCGCGTTTGAGGCCCCACCCGCTATGCCCGCTCAAGGCGGCCCGAGCCATGGTGCCATGGCAACCGCGTCGGCGGACCAAGAGGCCTTGATTCAAACGATTACCGATCGGGTGTTGTCGGCCTTGCAGAACGGTGGGGCCAACTAGCTCCACTCCTGCGGAATTCAACCACGAACCAATAAATAGCAACATCGCCCGAAAGCGAATCGAGAACATCGGAAAAGCAACATGAAAGTTAGCATCATCGGTGGTGGCGGATTGGTCGGTTCCTGTGCCGGGTTTGCCCTGCAGACCGGCGGCATCGTCCGTGAAATTGCCCTGCTCGACGTCAACGAAGACTTGGCCGCTGGCCAGGCCCTCGATCTCATGCATGGGGGACCGAGTACCGCCGACCAGATTATCTCCTCGGGCGGTTACGAGCATGTCAAAGATAGCGACGTCATCTGCATCACCGCGGGCTTGCGCCGCAAGCCGGATGAGAGTCGGCTCGATTTGATCAACCGCAACGTCAAGTTGTTCCTGTCGATTCTGGGCGAGATTGCCAATGTGGGAGTCAAGCAGGATGCCATCGTCTTCGTGGTCTCCAACCCGGTCGACGTGCTGACCTATCTGGCGGCCGACAAGCTCGGGCTACCAACATCCCAGGTTATCGGTTTGGGAACCCAGCTCGACACGATTCGTTTTCGCAGCTTCATCGCCCAGCGATTGGGAGCGGCCCCGACTCAGGTGAAGGCGCTCATTCTCGGTGAGCACGGCGACAGCATGGTACCCATCTGGTCGAGTGCCACGTTGGGCGGGTTGCCTCTCGACCGATTCCCGAAGTGGACGCCGAACCTGGCGAACGAGATCTTCACCCGCACCAAGGGCTCCGGCGCCGAGGTCATCAAGAAGAAAGGTGGCGCCGGTTTTGCGGTCGGAATTGCCATTCAGGATGTCATCGAGGCCATTGCCCTCGACAAGCGATCGGTGCTGCCGGTCTCCAGCGTACAGAACGGCTGCTACGGTATTCGTCGCGTGGCCCTGTCGGTGCCAACGGTCGTCGGCCGCCAGGGAGTCATCGAGACCCAGGAGGTGGAGTTGTGGCCAAAGGAAGTTCAGGCCGTGCAGAAGAGCGCCCATGTCTTGCAACAAACCCTCAATAGTGTCCTGTAGGGCCACCAACCAGCGACCACGGGCGACCAATCAGTAAGAGGCAGAAATCGACAACGCGGAGTCATACAGTCTAAAGACCGATGCAAAAAACACTCGACACAAAAATCGCCAATATTCATGCCGACCCGCACGGCGCCAAAGACTTCATCCTGGCCGATGCCAAGGATGCCGATATGGCGTTTGGTATCGGGGCGCCCGGTCAGTCTCCGGAGAGTCATGCCGGAGAGGCGCGACAGAAGACGTTGGCGGAATACCGCGATCAGATTCGACAGATCATCAATCAGGAACTAGTCGACATTATGCTGATGTCGGCGAGCACCAACGACCTGCTCACGATTCAAGAACGCCTGTTCGACAACTCACCGATTACGCCCGCGGCCCGCGCCAACGACGCCTCGGATGTGTTCGTCGTGCGAGGCGCCAAGTATCTCGAGGCCTCGGCGCAGCCGTTTCGCACCGCCACGCTCGACCATATTCAGTGCGGCCACGTCGACTGCGAGCCGGAGGAGCGTTTTCACGGCGCCAACTTGGGGCTCTACAGCGTCACCTTCAACAATCGACTCGATGACGATCTGCGAACCCTTGAGGAATATCGTCGTTTTCGTATCGAGGCCGAGCAGAAGGGCTTTCGGCACTTTCTGGAGATATTCAACCCCAACGCGCCCCACGGCCTCTCGCCGGAAATGATTCCCGACTTTGTCAACGATCATATCGCGCGAACGTTGGCCGGTGTCGCCGAGAAGGGGCGTCCCGTCTTCTTGAAGATGGTGTATCAAGGTCCCCGGGCGATGGAAGATCTCGTCTCCTACGATCCGCATCTGGTTGTCGGCATCCTCGGCGGCAGCAGCGGTACCACGCTCGACGCCTTCAAGCTGCTAGCCGAAGCCAAGAAGTATGGCGCCCGCGCGGCGCTGTTCGGCCGCAAGATCAACAACTCGGAGTGTCAGCTGGCATTCGTGCAGTTCTTGCGAATGCTGGCCGACGGCGAAATTGAGCCGGAAGAAGCGGTGCGGGCCTATCACGGCGTTTTGCAGAAACTGAAGATTCGCCCCTGGCGTTCGCTCGAAGAGGACATGCAGTTGCAGACGGCCGTGATGAGCTATGCCTCGGGCGGTCAGGTTGCCGTGCCAGCTGGCGTTCCTGTTGCAGCGGAAGAGTCGACAAACGGCGCGGCCGGTGCGTCGGCGGATCGGCCAGCGGGCGCCGTGAAGAAGAAAGATTGCGGCTGTGGCTGCAACGGTGCCCCGGGCGGTTGCGGCGATAAGAAAAAGGACTCCAGCTCGGCGGGACTTGTTTACGATCCGAAGAATCCGCCCGACTTCTCGAAGATGAGCCAGGCGGAGAAGCTGGCCTACAACAAGGCCAAGCGAGATCATATCTACGGCGAGATTTCCTAGCTGGTGGGCAAGCGCAGTTCGATGCGGCAGCCGGCCGTAAAAGCACCTCCAGGAAGTACTGCCAGTTAGACGCCGTCGACGAGCCGCGCTCGCAGTCGCGTATCCTTGGTTCGTTGCGCATCGATGCGGAGCGAATTCGCTTCACGCTGTCGACGGTCGAGGCGAACCGTCACCTTGTGAGTTCCTTCGCCAAACTCGGCTCGATACCTCCGGCCATCGGGGCCGGCTGACAACAGCTTGTCGCCGTTCCAAATCGTGAGGCCATCGGCCGAATCGACAATGAAATCGAGTTCTCCCGCAAAGGCAACCTCGATCTCAAATTGAAGATAGACGACGTCGTCGCCATCAGCGCCCAGGGTGTTGTCCAGCGGCAACACACCACTGGAGAGCGAGTAGGCGGGGCGCCAAGCGGTGGCATCGAGATCGAGCACCCGATCGGTGAGCACTTCCACGTTGGGAATGGACTCGGAGAGTTCGGTCGGAACGTCGACGAGTACCCGCCAGCGACGAATGGTCGGGGTGTAGACAATCTTATAGTCGCCGTCTCGACCCAACTCGGAGAGGAACCGGACCAGGTCGACCAGCTCGCGGCGAGTCATGAACTGGACGAGACCCTTGGGCATCAGCGAGCCTCCCTTCTCCAGGTCCTCCTCTTCAAAGTCGGACTTGGGAATCACGGTTCGCTTGCCTGTGGCGTCTTTGAGAACCAGTCGATCGTCGGTCTCTTCGTGGATCAACCCGTGGAGATCTCGACCATCGCTGGTGAGGACCGAGGCCATTTGGTAAGCCTCTTTGACTTCCTTTTCGGGCGTGAGAATGGCGTTGATCAGGTAGCGGACCGGCGAGCTGGAGCCGACGGCCGTTAGCTCGGGGCCGATGCCGCCGCCGACTCCGGCCAGACTGTGACAGCTCATGCAACTGAGATCGGCCCGACGGAAGACAAGTTCGCCGCGGACCGCATCACCTTGCTCGCGAACGTCCGATTCCAGTTGCGCGATCTCTTGTTCGCTAAGATCGGCCGATTGGGTTTCGATCTTGGCGGCCTCCGTCAGAACGTCTGTCAGCTGGGCATCGCTTCGCCCCAACGCGTACATGGCCCGCAGCACGAGCTTGGCGACGTCGCTGTCGAGCTGGCTATCGGTCAGACCGGCGGCCAGTCGCTGGGCTCCTTCCGGATGAGCCAGGAATGCTTGAACGAGCGGAGCCGGGTCTTCGGCACTGGTAGTGTCAATCAAGGCCTTACTGGCATGTTCGGTCGCCTGTTCCAGATCGAGATTGACCAGGGCGGCGATCGCCATGAAGCGGACCGCCGCTGGATGCTTGTTTGAAGCCAACAGGTCGATCGCCTCCCTGCCCTGCGGAGTGTCAAACGCCACCAGAACGTCGAGAGCCGCTTTTCGCAAACCGAGCGAAGCACTCTCGTCGAGCGCCAAGTCAATCACGCCCGGCTCGGCCTGACGAACTTGCAGGGCACGGATCAGGCGAATGGCGGCCATCAACGACGGCTTGTGTTTTTCCTGACGCAGCCGGCTGACAAGTTCCGAAATAGGAGCCAGATCTGTTTGCGGGCGGACGCGGCGGATCGTGGCGGCTTCAAAGAGTCCGTTGAGGGCGATCAGCCGGACGTCGGCCGGAAAACCTTCTGCTTGAATCGTGCGATCGTAGAGATAGCCCAAGTCCTCGCCGCCACCGCGCTTGCAAGCCAATTCGACCACAAACCCGATGCGGTCGGCCTCCAGACGTCCGCTCCTCAAAAGTCGCACGAGGCCGAACTCATGTTGGCCGAGCGTGGTGAGCGTTTCGCCGATCGTGTATCGAAGATAATAGTCCTGCGGGTGAATCAACGCTTCGACGACAATATCAGCGGCTCGCGGGTCTTGGAAGTAACTGGCGGCGCGAACCGCCTCCAATCGTACCCGGGCATTCTCGTCGCCGGCCTGCGTGGTCAACAAATCGATGGCGCTGTCGACGCGGTCGCGCCAGTAGCAGAGCACGCGAGTAGCGGCCGCCCGAGCACGCGGTTCCGGCGAACTCAGAACGCTGCGCAATAGCGGTTCGTTGACGACGTCGATGTATTGGTGAATCCAGAGTGCCTCGAGACGGCTGTGCTCGGCGTCGTCGCCGGTGAGATTGGCGACCCATGTTGCCAGCTGTTCGGCGACCTGCTGTTCGTCTTGCATGGCCAGTTCGCGCCGTGCACGATAGCGGGTGCGGATCTCGGGAGATTTGAGCAGTTCCAACAGTTCCGGAATGGAAGCTCCGGCGATGGTCGGCTTCTTGACGAGCGGTTTGTTCTTGTAACGCATTCGCCAGACACGACCATGGCGATGATCCCGTTTGGGGTCGCGCAGCGAGTGCTGCATGTGGCCGACGAGCGGATTGTACCAGTCGACGAAGTAGAGCGCGCCGTCGGGGCCGAACTCGAGATCGACGGGACGGAAGTTGGGGTCGTCGCTGCGCAGCAGTTGACCGGCGTCCGTGGCGGCCAGGCCGGAACCGTCTTCCTTGAATTTGTAGTTGGCAATGCCGAGAAAGCCGATGCAATTGTTGAGCAGGAAGTTGCCCTGCATGTCGTCGGGGAAATTGCGACTGGAGACGATTTCACAGCCGGCCGTCGGTCGATATTGCCGATGAAAGAATTCCTTCATGCGGCGATGTTTGCGGGGATACTCGACATGGCCCGAGAAGGCGGTGCCGAAATAGTTCGATCCGCCCGAGGCATCGGCCACGAAGTTTTGTCCCCAGGCGTCGAAGATGTGGCCCCACGGATTGGCGAATGGATAGGAGACAAAGACTTCAAACTTCTCCGTCTTCGGCTCGTAGCGAAAGACCCCGGCGTCCTTCAGTCGGACCGGACCGTGCGGGGTTTCAATCTGGGAGTGATGGAAGATGCCTTCTTGGAAGTAGAGAGCGCCACCGGGCCCCCAGGTGAACGCACCGATCGAGTGGTGCGAATCGCCGGAGTCGAAACCGTGGAGGACGACTCTACGCTCGTCGGCCACGTCGTCACCGTTGTTGTCTTTCAGGAACATCAAGTTCGGCTGCTGGGCGATGAACACGCCCCCATGCCCGAGCTCGAATCCGGTCGGGACATGCAGCTTGTCGGCAAAGACGGTTCGCTTGTCGGCCCGGCCGTCGCCGTCGGTGTCTTCGAAAATGAGCAGCATGTCGTTGGCCGTGCCCGGCGGCTGATACTGCGGGTAGCTCGGCATCGTGCAGACCCAGAGTCGACCGCGAGCGTCGAAGGTCATCTGCACCGGGTTCTTTAGCTCGGGGAATTCTTGCTCGGATGCGAAGATATTGACCTCAAAGCCATCGGGAATGTTGAACTTCTTGACCGATTCTTCCGGCATCAAGTATTTGATCGGCTGCTTGTAGTTCGACTCGACCTCCATCAGGGGCGTGGTCCGTGTGTCGTCGATCGGCGTCGGTGTCTTGCCCTGGGCAAGATCCCAGATGTATCGATCGCGAAGCGCGACCATGTCATTGAGCTTCTTCCGCTCCGTCTCCATGACCTTGTCGTTTTCCCACAACTTCGATCGCCCGCCGTAGATGTAGTAGCCGTTCACGGCGCGATAATGGTGAAAGAAGTGCAGGCTCTTGTCGTTGACCGCGGCCAACAATGGCGAGTCTGACTTGATCTCTGTGCCGGCCTTCTCTTTGCCAAACAACTTGGCCATCAGGATGGGTGCGACTTGCTGCGAACCGCTGGCGTTGAGGTGCACACCATTGGTGGTCAGCCACAATCGCCGCGCTCCGGCCGTTCGCATCAGGGCCGAGACGTCGTCGAAAAGATTGGCCAGTGGAACGCCTTCGGCCTTGGCGACTTCGCTCATCGCCTTGGTGTAGAGGGCGATATTCTGGTTGTTGGCCTGCCCGTCGGGCAGATGCGAATCGTGCAGGTTCTCATGCGGCAGGGGCGAGACAAGTGCCAACCGGGGTGCGGACTCACCGTTGTAGTGTTGTCCGCGGACGTGGTGGATGA
>Ga0180438_10000986_pt1 | contig 52058 bp, 54 predicted proteins | sample SS_ome_12_FD_132455 | JGI IMG/M metagenome (GOLD analysis project Ga0180438, IMG submission 132455) | Hypersaline lake sediment archaeal communities from the Salton Sea, California, USA - SS_3_D_2 metaG | ecosystem: Environmental > Aquatic > Non-marine Saline and Alkaline > Hypersaline >...
AGCGGAAAGAAAAAAGAGGATTAACTCTTGACCCCAAGCACAATTTCTCGATAGCTCCACATAGAATTATTGCACTGGACAGTGGAATCTGGATAGTAAACTATTCTAACGTCCCTTTGCCGCTAATAAATCTTAATGATTTATAAACTTTCACTTCGGGAAATTATACGGGGTCGGCGTCCCGGCAGAAGCGGGACTTGACATAATGTAAAGTGTGCTTTACACTCAGAATTGTATAATTAATTAAAAGGAGTTAATATGCCAAAAATCATAGGAATTGATTTAGGAACTACAATTTCAGTTGCCGCCGTGGTTGAAGGCGGTAAACCAAAAACTATTTCCACAGCTGAGGGATCTGCCCTTTGCCCTTCAATGGTAGCTATTGATAAGAATAAAGAGCGGCTTGTGGGACAACTTGCCAAAAGGCAAGCAGTAACAAATCCGGAAAATACTATTTATTCAGTAAAGCGATTTATTGGACGCAAGTTTTCTGACCCAACAGTAAAAAAAGATATTGATTTAATAAGCTATAAAATCAAAGAAGGTCCTCATGGTGATGTACGCATCATTATGGGTGATAAAGATTATTCACCACAAGAGATTTCTGCTTTTATTCTACAGAAACTAAAAAGTGACGCCGAGGCTTATTTAGGAGAAGAAGTCAAAGAAGCAGTCATTACGGTGCCTGCTTATTTTGATGATTCTCAGCGTAAAGCAACCAAAGATGCAGGTAAAATTGCAGGGTTTGAAGTAAAGAGGATTATTAATGAACCAACAGCATCAGCTTTAGCTTATGGCTTGGATAAAAACAAAGAAGAAAAGATTGCTGTTTTTGATCTGGGTGGCGGAACCTTTGACATTACAATCTTAGAACTTGGTGAAGGTGTTTTTGAAGTAAAATCTACTAATGGCAACACTCATTTGGGCGGTGATGATTTTGACCAAAAAATCATTGATTATATATTGGAAGAATTTAAAAAGAATGAGGGCGTTGATTTGTCACAGAACAAAGAAGCCCTCCAACGTTTGAAGGAAGCCTCAGAAAAAGCCAAGATTGAACTTTCTACGACTCAAGAAACTGAGATTAATTTGCCCTTTGTAACAGCCGATTCATCGGGTCCTAAGCATTTAGTAATAAAACTTACGCGTTCAAAACTCGAAGAGCTAACAAGGGATTTAGTTGATGCAACAATTGAACCTTGCCGCAAGGCCCTTGAAGATGCTAAACTAAAGGTAGAGGATATCAATGAAGTGATCCTTGTCGGTGGTCAGACAAGGATGCCTTTGGTTAAAGAAACAGTCAAGAACTTCTTTAATAAAGAGCCAAACAAAGGCGTAAACCCTGATGAAGCAGTCGCACTTGGAGCTGCTATCCAAGGCGGAGTATTGGGGGGAGAAGTTAAAGATTTGTTGCTTTTGGATGTAACGCCCCTATCTTTGGGAATCGAGACTCTTGGGGGTGTTAATACAAGATTAATCCCCAGAAATACAACTATTCCCACTTCCAAAACTCAAGTCTTTTCTACGGCAGCAGATAATCAGACTTCAGTTGATATCAATGTTTTGCAAGGCGAGAGAGAGATGTCAGCTGATAATAAAAGCTTGGGGAGATTTGTTCTTGACGGCATTCCCCCTGCTCCTCGCGGAGTACCTCAAATTGAAGTTACCTTTGATATTGACGCCAACGGCATTTTGAATGTCAGCGCTAAAGATAAGGCAACGGGCAAAGAACAAAAAATCAGAATTGAAGCATCATCAGGACTTTCTGAGGAGGAAATTGAGAGAATGCAGAAAGAGGCAGAATCCCATGCTGAGGAGGATAAAAAAAAGAAGGAGTCTGCAGAAGCTCGAAATGGCGCCGAAAATCTAATTTATACTGCAGAAAAAACACTAAAAGATGCTGGCGATAAGGTTGGCTCAAAAGATAAAGAAAAGATAGAAGAAAAAATAAAATCCTTGCGTGATGTTTTAGGAAAAAGTGATTCCAGCTCTGAAGAAATTAAAAAAAGCACGGAAGAACTTTCAAAAGAACTTTCTGCGGCTGGGGAAAAATTGTATCAGCAAGCCGGGGGCACAAAAGCTGAAGGGGCAACGCCAAAAGAAGCGGAAAAGAAAGCCGAAACTGAAGCTTCGACTACAGAACGTCCAGCAGGTGATACTGCCACTGAGCCAGGTGTAAAAAAAGGAGAAAAACAAGAAAAAGATGATGAGCCGATTACACCTCCGCCTCCAGGTTCATAAAAAAGTAAAGAATAAAGCCGTCTCCGTCAAGCGGAGTTCACTAAAGGAGTGGGCTAATGGCGAAATTTGGAATTGTTTTAAAGATAGGTCTATTATTAATAATTACAGCTTCTTTTTTTGGTCTTAGTTTGGGATGTTCAGATGAAGAGCCTTCTCCAACACCAACGACGACCGAATCTCCTACACCAACAAGTACAGGCACAGATATAACAACGATTGATCCCAATTCCATAGCCGAAGAGTCTAAAGCAAATTTTTCCTTAGCTGAAAAAAAAGCATCTGAATGGTCAAATAGTGCTGTGCTTTATGCTGTCTCGATTAAAATACCCAACACCTTAAATCCCAGTGAGGTCGTGGAAGTTTATACCTTCGGCTCTCCTGCAGCTTTGCAGAATTGGTGGACAATTTCAATATCTGTGAGAACGGGAAATTACATTCGTGCAGTCATACCTAAGGAGGACTATTTAGGATCAAATTTGATACCTGTCGCACGCAAATATTGGAAAATTAATTATGTAGAGGCACTTCAAACCGCCGAGAAAAATGGTGGTAAAGAATGGCGGGATTCAATAAGTGGAGATATTCAGATTAACGAAACTTTGATGCATACTGATCCTAATAATTATTTATATTGGGTGGTTGATTATCAAACTCTGTCTGGTTCTGATAAATTGACCGTTAAAGTCGATGCTAATACTGGCGAAGTAGCCAAAGAAGATTAATAATGTTAAATATAAATTTATCGGTTTTGAAGTTGTGATATTTATAATTATGCAAACATGAGCTCTAATTACTATCATATCTTGGGCTTGCAAGAGAATGCGTCACTGGAGGAAATTAAAAGGGCATATCGACGCTTAGCAAGAGAGTATCACCCAGATGTGACAGCGACTCCGGAGGCTGAAGCCAGATTCAAGGAAATCAATCGTGCTTATGATGTTCTTTCTGATCCTCTCAAGCGCGCTGATTATGACCGGACTCTTCATCCAACCGAAGAAGAAGCTCCCAAGCCCCCGCCTGAGCCAGGAACTGAAGAAGCTTATGCCTGGCAGCCGCAGGCAGTGCCGAAGGAGGAAGCGGCATCAGCTTTTTCTCGAATTACCGCAACGATTGTCGTTTTTTTAATTATTGGGGCTATTGTTGAATTTGGTTTACGTTATATTTTCCCGGAAAATCCATTGACTGAAACTAATTATTTTTTCCTTGGTCTTATTTTGGCAATTATTCTTGGAGTAATGTGGGGAGTTGATAATAATTTTGATATTGATGCAATTTTGGGACCATCAAAGGCAGGTCGTTTTTATACCTTTTTGCGTTCACTAATTTATACTCTTGTCCCAGTTTATTTTATGGCAATAATCGGTGCTTATTTTGATTATTTCTTTTATGGAAAGACATTTATTCTGACACCTATCTTGGGAATTTTGGGAGCAATTATGGGAGCGACGCTTGGCAGTTCTGGAGAAACCCCGGTCAGGATTTCAGAAAGAGAAGGCAGGTTGGAGCTTTTTTATACCATGCTTAGGGGTGTTGAAGTGGGAATTTTGGGGGCAGTTATCGGATTGGGGCTGGGTTTTATTTTTTTGAGGACTGGATACCCAACAAACGTTTTATATTGGGGTTTTTTGTTTGGTTTTGTTTTGGGGATGATTGCTGGCTCAATAAATCCGCCCAATTTATCTGCTTATGCTTCGTATATATCAGCGTCACTTAAAAATGTGGTCATTGGATTGGTTGTCATCGGTTCTCTTCTCTTTGGGGTTGTTTTTGGAGTAGCTTTTTCTGACATTCTTTATTCAGTTTTTTCCTCAATCTGGGAAAGTCTTGTCAATTTAATTGGAGGATAAATGAAAAATGTGACAAAAAAAGAAAAGATAAAAGAAAATGATAAGCCGCTTTATCCTTATTTAATTTTTTTATTGATTGTCATAATGTTGATGTTTCTTGCCTTTTATTTTTGGACTGCCTTGAACAGTTCTCACATTCCTCCCCTGAAATATATCAGCCAGAAAGATGATACTAAAGATGAGCTTGTTGAGGAAGGTTTTGAGCAATATAAAAATTATTCAGTAGACTTTCAATTCATCTATCCAGAAACGTGGGTATTGGTAGAAGGACATAATTCCGTTATCGTCTCCTCTGATAAAGAATACCCAAAGAGCTACATTGAAGCCGAAAATCCGGAAATGAAAGATTCCGACATTTATATCCAGATTCATTTTTCTAATTTGCCAGTTGATATTTCCCGTGAAATTCCTAACTATACCAAAGCTTCCTGGTCTAAATTAACAATTGCTGGTGTTCCTGCCAAAAAAATAACCTATGCGGGCACAGATAAATTTGCCGAATATATTCCAAATTTTCTTTTGGGTGATTTTTATTTTTTAATAAGCGTTGATTCAATGGATTCCAATGAAACTCTAATAGCAGGATATAATAAATTAATAGATTCTTTTGGGGCTGTTGAAAGAAACAGCGGACAAGAATAATTTAGATAATATTGCAATCAATTAACTTCTCAAATATTTTAAGATTATACCAATGTAAACCTTGCTTTACATCTTTATTTGGTGTATTCTACTTTTAATATGACTAAAGATTACTATGAGATTTTAGATATCTCTAAAACCGCGACTGAAGCGGAGATTAAAGGTGCCTACAGAAAGTTAGCTCATAAATACCATCCGGATAAAAATGGCGGCGATGATAAAAAATTCCGGGAAATTTCTGAAGCTTATCAGGTTCTCTCCGACCCAGAAAAAAGAAAGCAATATGACCAGTTTGGGCATACTTTTGATTATGAATCAGCTGGAGCCGGAGCAGGTGCCCAAGGATTCGGCGCTCAGGGTTTTGATTTTTCTGGTTTTGGTGGGCAAGGACGGCAAGGCATGGAATTTGATTTTACAAATTTAGGGGATATTTTTGATGTATTTTTTGGTCGGGAAGCTAAAAAAGAAGCAAGAGGCAAGGATTTGGAAAAAAGTGTGGAAATTAGCTTTGAAGATGCAGTTAAAGGTACAGTTTTACCTTTAGAGATAGAAAAGGTTGCGCTCTGCGAGAAATGTAAAGGCGCTCGGACAGAACCTGGCACTTCTTTAAAAAATTGTCCAGAGTGCCTTGGAAAAGGCAAGAAAGAAACAGTTAAATCCACAATTTTAGGTCAATTCAGGCAAGTTTCAACCTGCGAAAAATGCTTTGGCACAGGTAAAATTCCAGAATCTCCTTGTGGGAAATGCCAAGGCGGGGGAGTTGAAAAGAGAGAAGTGCGGCTTGATGTTGATATTCCGGCTGGAGTTGGGGATAACATGACTATTAGGATTCCAGGGGAAGGAGATGCTATTGAGGGAGGCGCAGCTGGTGATTTATATTTATTAATTAAAATCAAACCTCATTCTAAGTTTAAAAGAATAGAGGATGATATTGTGTCAAGCATTGATATTAGTTTTTCCCAAGCCGCCCTTGGAGACGAGATATCTGTGCCGACGATTGAAGGGCAAAAAGAAATAAAAATCAATTCCGGAACTCAATCAGGGTCAGAAATTCGTCTAAAGGGATTAGGTTTTCCACATCTAAACTCTTGGGGAAAAGGGGATCATATTATCAAGATTAAAATTATCACGCCAAAACACCTCTCCCGAGAAGAAAAGGAAATCTTCACAAGATTAAAGAGTTTAGAAAAAAATTGATAAAACTATACCCAATTGTTGTTGACTTGTTTAATTATGGTATAATATTAAAAACAAGGAATTTAAGGATATTATTCACAAAGGAGGACGGTGATAGTAGTTCCAACTTGGGATTTATTTATTACTCTTTTCTTCATTATCGGTATTGGCTATGGGGTTATTCTGCAAAGGGAAAAAATTCTTGCAACTCTTGTTTCAACCTATATTGCTTTGGCTGTTGCATCTGTCTGGGGAGAAAAAGTTTTTGAGTTTTTTAATGGTAACACTATTCTTTTTAATCAATTTTGGGTTAGGTCAAATTTATCAGAATTTTCTATTAAAGCTCTTTTGTTTGCCCTTATAATTGTCCTTTTGACATTGAAGGGTGATTTTACTATTGGTTTGCAGAAAAATGAAGGAATGGTTTCTATGGTTTTTGTTTTTATTTATAGTTTTTTAAATACTGGTCTGATAATTTCCTCAGTAATAAATTTTCTGCCTGCTGCTTCAAAATTGACTATAATTTCAAGCTCAAACCTGGCGGCAACAGTAATGAATTACAGTACTGCCTGGATAGTACTCCCTGCGCTTTTAATGATTGTGGGAGGATTTTTGACAGCGCGCTCACAAACGGCGGCTAATGGAGCCGGTGAATAGAAATTATTTTGAATAAATAAAAAAGCCCCCTTTTAAAGGAGCTTTTTTATTCTTATTTTAAGGTAATTTTTCGCTATTTATAGTTTTAGTTGGTTCAGTCATTTTCTTTCTTTTTCTGCGGTCAATAATGAACCAAATAATAACGGCAATTAACGCAATTCCAAGAGCTACCAAAGACCAGAACTCCCAACTCTTCCAAAGATTTTCATCAAAAGAAAGAGGAACCAAGCTTTTTATGCCTTTTTGACCTGGGGTTATTTTTACTTCATTGGAATTTTCTGATTCTGCGTCATCTCGGTAAGCTCTGACCATGTAAGTATATTCAATATCTTTTTCCGCGCTTGTATCCTCTAAATTTGAGATTTCCGGAGAGGTTTCGCCAATCATGCTATATTCTTCATCTTCTTTTTTGGAAAAGACGCGATAACCATCTACGTCTTCAGTTTCTGATTTTTCCCAAGTTAATTTAATTTTGACATCATCATCTGAGGTTTCGTCTGTGGCTTTGAGATCTGTCGGCGGCTTAATGGTGTAATCAATATTTTCTGAAGGTGGAGAGCCAATTTTTCCTGAAGGTGAACTAGTAGGACTTGTAGTGGGTGGTGGGGTTGGGGAAGGAGAGGGTCCTGGTGTGCCATAGGTTTTAAACCAAAAATCCCTATCTGAGTGAGGAGGAGAATAGTAAGCATCACCATTGGCATAACCTGCTTGTCCGACTTTCCAATAAATATCATTACTGCAAGAAACTTTTAATAAATAAGTTTCTCCAGGTTCAACAGTTGCCTCACCAATGATACTATACCAAGCCCAATCGTTAGGAATTCGTGTGCCGCCTGTTGCTACAACTGTTCCTGTTGAAACTCTAACTAATTGTGTACTTAGCCAATTATCCGCTCCATCGCCTGCATAAATTTCAACCCAGTTCAGAGTCGGCATTGTTGGCACAAAACTTTGTCCCGCAAAATCGCGGGGGTTGATATTAATGTTAGCGACCGAAGTTGATTGGTTTGATTGGTCTAATTCCCAGGCCAAAGCAGAAGAGAGAGGCATTAAAGTGATTCCCAAAAGCAAGCCAAAAGAAAAAATAATTTTTAAAAATTGCTTAGATCTCATTTTCCCTCCTTGTTAATATTACTCTTATATTATAGCAATCGTGTGTAAAAAGAAAAAGGGACGGAACTTCCGAAACCGTGTGGCAACCCACGCGAATGGAAGTAACCGCCCCCGGCTGTGTTTGCTCTGACCTTATCACCAGTTGACAGTATGACAGAAGTCAACTTCAGGGTTCGTCCCGGGCAGCCACCAAGCCAAAGTAACGCTGTCTCTGTCACTTAGCTTGATGCCGACTTCTGGCCCGAAAGACGTACTACCCCTGCCCCCGATTGGCTGGCAATGAAAGGCAAAGCCGCCCAGGGCGACCTTGTTGTTGACCTGCCATCTAAGGGAAGGCCAGAACGTCAGCTCTGGTTTTTCCGGCGTACCCCGGATGCCCTGGGAGAGAATCCGGCCCTGAAAGCCGAAGCTTACATGATGGCCAAGATCCTCATGCCAGTTGAATCCGGCTCCAACCCTCTCGCCCGCTTGATCCATGCGGATCTGCGCGAACCAACTGGGGTTGTCTCCTGGGTCAGGGCGCCAGCGGATATCGAGCCGTTCAAGGTCCGATTGCCGGTTGCGCCAGTAGGTCAAGCCCAGTACATCTTCGTCATCATCGTCTAGCCGGCCGGACAGTGTGACCGTTGAAGTCAAACAGCCAACCTGAGCCGAGACGACTGAAACGAAGAGTTTGCACTGCGTTGACATTGCCGCCCAGATGGCAGCAGCCCAGGCGAGACGCCGGACTGTTTTGGGAGGCTCCAGGCTTGCGACAATGCGGTCGAAGCTCGGAAGCATCTCAGCCAACTGGTTGCGCGCTGTTTGGCGCAGTTGCTCTTGGGCTCTTTCTGGCGCTTTCCAGAAGCTTTCATAGCCATGCTTTTGAGCCAAGACATCCAAGGCCTCCTGGATTTTCTCCTCTTGGGAAACGAGCCGAAGCTCGCCAGAAAGCATCCGGCAAGCGAAGCCGAATCCCGCGAAGAGATCTTCCTTGAGGTAGCGCCGCCATCCGAGGCGCAGCTCAATGAACACCTCGCTTGGCTCGTGCTCGCCAAGCCACCAAATGATTCTGGCAGCCCAGCTCGCAAAACAAGCTACGAAATACAGCATGAGCCATTGCTCCATCGTTTTCACCTCCTTTCTGTAGTGGGATGGGTGCGAAAAACGATGGTTAAGGAAGACGAAGAGCGTAGCTGGCCTTCATCCTTATCTCGAGCCTGATTCTCTTCTTCTTGAAGAAGATATGGCGGTCAGACTCGTTGATAGCCCCGGTTGTTGCCCCTGTTGTCATCCAGGCAGCTTCATACGGCCTTTCTTCGCCTGGTCGGCTTACTGCTTTGGCCTTTATCGTCTTGCCTTCTCGCCAGAGCTTGACCTTCCTGCCCCGGTATCGTAGCTCTCCTGCTTCCTTGATGTGTCTGTCGATGTCATCAGGCAAATCGTCGTAGTAATCAGTGCGTAGAAGCGATAGATCGACTTCGACTAACTCGGGGTGAAGTTTATGCCATACTTCCTGATCTTTGTAGCGGTGGAACTCTTGCTGTCTCAGCCAAGCGAGGAGAGCCTCAAGGATATCCGTAGATGAAGCATAGTTCACATAATCCTTGGGCCTGTCTGCCTCTCCTCTTGGATCCCAAGAACAGGCGAACTCAACATCTGCCTCAAGGCGGAATTCCTCGGGTCTTTCAACCCTGATGTTGCCGTTAGCCATTTCCCTTTCGACGAAAAGGAGCTTGGCCTTGTCTTCTTCCTTCTGCCTTCTTTGGTCCCATTGTGTGTATCCACGGATCGCGCGGAGTGCAAGCACGGATCCCGGCAGAAGGCCGACGATAACGGCGATGGCGGTACAGATAACTTTGCGGCCCATTCTGCCGCCTCCTTTCGGTCAGTCTTGAGGTAATGCCTCAGGTGTTCTGGCGAACAGAGCCTCCAGCCGGAACTCATCATGGAATGCCATAGGCATCCGGTGGGATGCGAAGCGAAGACTCTCTTGGCTGTTGACCACTGCCTGCCAGCAGTCGTTCACAGCCAGTTCCGGTCTGGGACTACGGATAGTAGAGTTTACGGTTGAACTAGTCTTGCAGCCAACCCGAGTGACTTCCAGGTTGAGGTAAGAGTAGTCACCTCTCTCCTTTGCCTCGTTGAGGTCCTTTTCTGATAACCCCAGAATTTCGGGGTAGATGTTTGTTCGTCTTACCCAGATTCGGACCTCGTAGCAGAGAGGATTGTTTTTCTCTGTCCTTGTCCAGGTTTGGAGGGCTGTGCAGATCATGGAGGGATCGTAAAGCTTCTCACTTTGCTTCTGGGATCTGTTGCGATCAAGGTGTTCTATACCCTCATCGCAACCGACAATCACCCTGAAGCGATCTTGCCCTCGTTCATCCTCCACGATTCTGACCATGTCCTTGTCGATGAAATACTGGAAGAGCTCATATTCCTCTCTTTCCAGATTATCATCGATCATGGCAATGCCTCGTACTCCTCCCCAGACAAGCTTAATAGCCCAAGGAGAGGCACCAACGACAAGAACGAAAATGGCAATAGCACCGCAGAGCTTTTTTCGGCTCATCTTGCCCCTCCTTTCGTTTTCAGGTGCGTCGTTTTTACCTAATTCATGTTAACATAATAATTAGTTTTTGTCAATGGTTTATAGGGTTATTATCCTTGCGATATTTCTATTTTTAGGATAAGATATGCCAAAGTATTAATAGATAATTTATGTCAGGTCATTCTAAATGGTCTTCAATTAAACACCAAAAAACTATTAAAGATGTCCGTCGTGGTAAGCTTTTTTCGCGTTTGAGTAAAAATATTTCAATTGCTGCGCGTAATGGGGGGGATCCGGCAACGAATCCCTCACTTCGTTTGGCGATTGACCAAGCAAGAGCCTCTAATATGCCCAATACTAATATTGAAAGGGCGATTAAAAAAGGAACAGGTGAAATTGAAGGGGCAGAGATTGAAGAATTTAAAATTGAGGCCTATGGCCCTGGAGGAATTGCTTTAGTTATTAAGGTTATTAGCGATAATAAAAATCGGGCACTTTCAGAAATAAAAAACATCTTGAGCAAAAATAATGCCAAAATGGCAGAAACTGGCTCTGTTTCTTATATGTTCAGGCCAAAGGGGGAAATCAAACTTGCTGCAGCAGAACATCAGCCAATTGGCAAAGATAAGATTGAAGAAGAAATAATTGAATCTCACGCTTTAGATTTTGAGGAAATTGAAGGTGGCTATCTTGTCTACACCAAGGCGGCTGATTTAGGCAAAGTTAAAAAATATTTTGAGGACAAAGGAATTTCCATTGAATCCATCAAGTTGATCCAAGAAGCTGAAAACTTGATAGAAATTACAAACAAAGAACAAGCACAAAAAATTTTAAATCTTTTAAATGAGTTGGAAGAACATGAGGATGTTGATGAAGTTTATACAAATTTTGATATAAAAGAAGAACTATTAAAGGAAATTTCATGAAAGTTTTAGGGATTGACCCGGGTACAGCAAGAGTAGGTTGGGGCGCGGTGGAAGAAAAAGAGGGAGAACTTATTAGTGAAAAATTTGGGACTATTGAGACAAGCCCAAAGCTGAAAATTGAGAAGAGGCTTGAAGAGATATTTCACCAAATTTCTGCTATAATAAAGAGTGAGAATCCTGATATAGTTGCTGTTGAGGAGATTTTCTATTGCAAAAATCAAAAAACTGTAATTGCTGTTAGCCAGGCGCGGGGAGTGATCATTTTGGCTGCCGCGATGCAGGGCAAAGAAATTCATGAACATACACCTATGCAGGTTAAAGAAGCAGTTGTTGGTTATGGCAAGGCAGAAAAAAAGCAAGTACAAGAAATGGTAAAGGCAATTCTGGGGCTTGAAAGTATTCCTAAGCTTGATGATACAGCTGATGCTTTAGCCGTTGCTATATGTTGTCTTAATTCTGCTAAATTGACCAATTTGATTAAATAGATAAGAAGAAACAAAAAAAATTAAGGAGGGGATTTTTGTTATGCCAAAGCTGCGCCAAAATATGATTACCGGAGACTGGGTAGTAATCGCGCCAGAAAGAGCCAAAAGGCCGGAAGATTTTGTTGAAGCAAAAAGACAACCTAAAACCCAAGCTAAGGATGGTTGTCCCTTTTGTCCGCCTAAAGGCGAGGCTTATCTTTCAAAGATAGAAGGGACAGAAACAACAAATGTTTATGCCATTCCAAATAAATTTCCCGCTTTTGTGACAGAAGATGAGATTATTGAAGAGGGAGGAGATTTTTATAATTCTTATAAGAGTTTAGGCAATCATGAGGTTTTAAGCTTAAAAGACCATGATGCTGAAATTCCCTATCTTAAGCCCGATGTTTTGTATGATCTTTTTGACTTATACAGAAAAAGAATCACTATAAACAATAAAAATCCAATTATTGAATATTCGCTTGTAATTCATAATTTTGGTGCTGAGGCAGGTGCTTCAATTGATCATCCTCACTCTCAGCTTTTCTGCTCATCGGTCATCCCTTCGTATATAAGCAAGGAGATTGAAGGCTCGAAAAAATATTATAAAGAAAATCAAGAATGTATTTATTGCAGGCTTATAAAAGAAGAAAAAAAGGGAGAAGTTAGAATTATTTCAGAGAACTCTGATTTTATAGCTTTCACTTTTTTTGCCGCAAGATTCCCTTTTGAAATTTGGATTTTGCCCAAAAATCATTCTTCTCGTTTTGAAAGCATCAAATCTTCTCAAATTAAAAATTTAGTTGAAATTTTTCTTGATATTCAAATAAGATTAAAAAATCTCTTAAATGAGCCAGCTTATAATTATTTTATTCACACAGCTCCTGCGGATCCAAGTCATACTTCTATCTATTATCACTGGCACCTTGAGATAGCTCCAAGGGTTTCAAAAATTGGTGCTTATGAGCTGGGGTCTGGGATTTATATTGATGTAGTCAGCCCAGAAAGTGCCGCCTCATTTTTGAGAGAGGAAAAAAGAGGTTGACTTTAAGAAATTACAAAGGTAAAATCAGCTTGTCGTAAAGAGACTTTTTTAATTATGTTTGATAAAGAAAAAAATTTAGCCAATTTTCATAAGGAGAAAAGACCTTGGGGTGATTTTTTACAATTTACTGAAGATCAACAAACGACAATTAAAATTTTGGATATCGAGCCGAAAGAAGCTATCAGTCTTCAATATCATAAAATGAGAGATGAATTTTGGTATATAATCCGCGGCACTGCCAAGATTGTTGTAGGCGAGGAAGAAAGAACTCTTAAATCTGGCGAAACAGTATATATCAAAAGAAAGACAAATCACCGCATCATAAATGATACTGATGATTTGGTTGCAGTTTTAGAAATTTCTTTTGGTGATTTCGAAGAAGATGATGAAGTAATTCTAGAAGATAAATATCACAGAAAAAGAGGAATATGAGCTATCAAGATGTGCTTGAGGAAAAGCAGAGGGGGGTAAGGGCAGTATATGTTTCCTCATACATCCCAAGGCAATGCGGTATTGCGACCTTTACTAAGGATCTAACCAATGCCATAAACGAACTCAATCCGGAATATCTAGCGGAGATAATTGCGGTAAATGATCGCTTTCATGATGATTATAACTACCCATGGGAAGTTAAATTTAGAATAAATCAAGAAGATATCTCCTCTTACACTAAAGCTGCAGATTATATCAATCAATCGTCGGCTGAAATCGTACACATTCAGCATGAATTTGGTTTATTTGGCGGAGAGCAAGGGGAGTATATTATTCCTTTTATGAGTGTTATCCAGAAACCGATTGTGGTAACAATGCATACTGTTTTGCAAAATCCAAGTAAAAAAAATTTAGAAGTAACAAAAAAGATGGCAGATATTGCTGAGGCTTTTGTTGTTATAAGCAAAACAGCAGCTGATAGATTAAAAGATGTTTATAAAATTAAAAACGATTGCAAAATTGTGGTTATTCCTCATGGAGTTTTTGATTTTCCTAAAGTTGACCCGAATAAATTTAAGGCTCGCATTGGTCTAAAAAATAAAAAAGTTTTATCAAGCCACGGTCTCTTAAACCCAGATAAAGGGATTGAGTATGTAATAAAAGCTTTGCCCAAAATTGTCAAAAAATACCCCGAGACAAAATATATTATTGTGGGAAAAACTCATCCCATGATTAAAAAACATGAAGGAGAAAAATATCGAGAAATGCTAAAAAGTTTAGCCAAAAAGCTTAAAGTTAGTCGTTACATAGTTTTTCGCAACAGATTCATGAGTTTAGAAAGATTGATTGAGTATATTCAGGCAGCAGATATTTATCTAAGCTTACATACAAAAGTTGACCAGATTTCAAGCGGAACTTTGGCAAAGGCAATCGGTGCGGGAAAGGTATGTATCTCCACACCATATTATTATGCCAAAGAGGTGTTAGCAGAAGGCAGAGGAATAATTGTTCCGATGAAGAATTACCGGAAGGTTGCAGAGAAAGTGATAGATGTTTTTCGAGACTCCGAAAAAGCAAATAAGATGAGAGAAAAAGCTTATGCTTATGGTCGGAAAATGATTTGGAGCAACGTCGCTTTGAAATATCTTGACCTTTCCTCTATAATTTTGAAGAATAATAAAAAGAAACAAAGAAACAATTAGAAAAAACTACACCCTTTTTTAATTTCATGAGATTGATAGAGAAAAACATTCCTAAAATATAAAAATAATTGATTTTTTTAAGATGAATAAAAAGAAAGATAAGAAGTATAAATTAGGAATAATCGGTTGCGGAGCTTTTGGATCATTTTGCATTGAAGCTTATAAAAAAATGCCTAGAGTGGAAGTTTTTGCGGTTTGTCGAAGAAACAGAACAGAGCTCAAAGAATGCGCCCAGAAATATCATATTCCTTTGGCTTATGATGATTATAAAGATTTAATTAAAAATCAAGAAATTGATATTGTTTATATCGCTACCCCGCCATTTCTGCATGCTGAACAGGCGGTTGCAGCTGCTAAACACAAAAAACATTTAATTTTAGAAAAACCTTTAGCTCTAAATCAGAGAGATGCCGATAAAATAATAAAAACATCCAAAAAAAACGAAATCAGAACTACCATCAATTATGTTATGCGTTACAATCCAATATATGACAGAGTCAAAGAGATAACCAAAAATAAGCTTTTTGGAAAAATAGAAGAAGTAAGTTTTGAAAATTATGCCCGGACAGTACCGCCGAAGCATTGGTTTTGGGATAAAAGGAAAAGTGGTGGGATTTTGGTTGAACATGGTGTCCATTTCTTTGATATTTTTGGACAAATTATCGGATCAAAATTAATTAAACTCAAGACACAGACTGGCAGTAGAAAAGTATTGACGGCTGCCAGGTATGAAAATGGGGTTTTGGCTAGTTTTTTCCACGCTTTTGATAAGCCACCTCAAATTGAGAAAAGTGTAGCCCGGGTGAGCTACGAGCGAGGCTATGCAGAGATTTTTGGCTGGCTTCCTTTAAAGCTCGTAACTGAGGGTTTAGTCAGTGGTCAAGTTAGAAAAAAGATCATTAAGGCTCCCTATTCAAAAGAAAGATTGTATCAAAAGAACCTTCAAGATATTCTGAATGATCTTATTGATTCGATTGATAATCCGGGGCACAAACCAAAAGTTACTTTAGAAGATGCAAATGAAAGTTTAAGGATTGCTCTTCTCGCAACAAAATCCGGAAGACTAAATAAAAGCTCCTGAAGTAGAAGATGAAAAATAAATTTTTATTTATAAAAAAAATAGATCATGTGTTTGATATGACAACTGACGTTGGATTTTGGCAATTCGCCAAAGGAGTTAGTCCGGATACAAGCTATGGGTACTCAATTGATGACCAGGCAAGAGCGCTAATACTGGTGCTTTTTTTATATCAAAGAAAAAAAGAAAGAAAATTTTTAAATTTAGCAAAAATTTATTTAAATTTTATCAAAAAAGCACAAAGGAATGACGGGTACTTTCATAATTTTGCTGATGCTAAAGGTAAGTTCATTGATAATATTGGCTCACAGGATAGTTTTGGGAGAGCAACTTGGGCTTTGGGTGTTTGCCATAATCATGGTACTAAAACTTTGATTGAGAAATCATTAAAAATTTTTAAAAAAGCCAAAATTAGAATTAAAAATCTTCGCTATATCAGGTCAAAAGCTTATGCCATGCTTGGGCTTTTACATTTTTATAAAAATAGCGAAGACAGCGAAATCGAGATAATTCTGCATAGTTTTGCCAGCTATATGATAAAAAAATACCGCAAGACAAGCACAGGCAATTGGCGTTTTTTTGAAAATAAATTAATTTATGCTAATGCGATTTTGCCATACTCTTTGCTTTGTTATTCGGAAGCTTTTAGCTCCGAAGAAACAGCTGAGATAGGTTTAGAATCTTTTAATTTTTTAGACAAGACATGTCGTTCGAAGGGTTTACCGGCACCAATAGGCAATAAGGGATGGTATGAAAAGGGTAGCAAGAAAATTTTTTTTGATCCCCAGCCAATTGATGTTTGTGACATGATTTTGGCGGCAGGGAAAGCTTATGATTTAACAGGTGATAAAAAATATTTTAAAATAGCAAGTGAATGGTTTGCCTGGTTTTTCGGTCGCAATATTCATAACTCAGTATTTTATGATTTAGAAACCGGGGGTTGTCATGATGGCATTCGGAGTCATAAACTTAATCCTGATGAAGGAGCAGAAAGCACGATTTGTTTTCATCTAGCAAACTTAGAAATTGAAAGGTTGTATAAAAAATGAAAAGCGCCGTGAAAAAAGAAACAAAAATTGATGTGCCAGTAAGAGCAGATATTGCTGGGGGCACCTCGGATATTGCTTATTATCTTGATAAATACGAAATTAAGTATGGGGCAGTAGTAAATATAGCCCTGCCTGTGAGGATAGAAATTACTGTTTCTATTGACGAGTCATCTGATGAAATAAGAGTTACAATGCCTGATTTAAATGAAACGATTAAAGGAGACATATCTGACCTTGAAAAGCAAGAAGAAAATAATGCCTGTCAGATTATTAAAAATTTCTTGAGATTCTTCGCCTTAAATTCCAAAGGCTTAAATGTAAAAATCACAAGCAAAGGGGCTGTACCCCCTGCTTCAGGCCTTGGGACATCATCAGCCATTGGAGTTGGTTTAGTGAGGGCACTTTCTGAGATCTATGGTGTTTATGGTATAAATCCCTGTGAATTTAGTTATTTAGTGGAAACTTCAATGGGTATGCTTGGAGGTAAGCAAGATTATTATGCCGCTTGGCTTGAGGGTCTAAATTATATAATTTTTTCCGGTCCGGATAAAAGTTTAGTCACAGTTAAAAGAAATTATCCCTCAGAACATAAATTGTATAGGTGGGTATTAGAAAAGTCAGTAATATATTATACTGGAGAATCTAGATCTTCAGGTAAAATGAACGAACAATTTCAAGAAAATATCAAGAAAGATCCTTCTGTTTTTTCAAAAATTGCGCAAGATGCTGACAGGGCTTTTAAGGGGATAAGGGTAAAGAATGAAGAGATGATTGCAGAAAGCATAAATAGCGATAGAATTAGGCATTTAAAACTTTCACCCCTTTATTATTCAAAAAGTATGACCTTAATGGCAAAAGTGGGAGAAGAATTGGGTTACGCCCACAGAGGGTGTGGGGCTGGAGGAGGAGGTTGCATATTATTTTTTGGAGATAAAAAAAATCATGATATACTAACAAAAAAATTAAATAAACTGGGTGGTTTTAAAATTTATTAATTTATGAGTGAAATTAAACTTCAACGATATGAAAAAAATCCTATAATCTCTCCCGCAGATAACTGGTGGGAAACAAGAGCCACTTTTAATCCAGGGGTTATTAAATATAGAGACAAAATAGTTATAGTATATCGGGCGATCGGTAATGACGGAATATCAAGGTTTGGCTATGCAGAGACTAAAGATGGAATAAATATTGATAAAAGATATAGTTGTCCTATACTTGAACCTTCGATAGACGATCCTTTTGAGCGCTTGGGAATTGAAGATCCAAGAATCACAAAGATCGATGGAGATTATCACATCACCTATACTGTTTCCTCTGTGTATGAAGCGGGTCATTTTTCAGCTGTTGGCAGCTCTCTTAAAAATCACCCCAATGATGTCCCTTGGAGAGTTAGAGGATCTTTGGTCAAAACTAAAGATTTTATTTATTTTGAACGCCTAGGAAAAGTATTTGGAGATTTTGATAACAAGGATATTGTCCTTTTCCCAGAAAAAATTAATGGTAAATATTTTCTTCTTGATCGAATTCATCCTAACATTACAATTTCTTTTTCCAAAAAAATTGATGGTGATTGGGGCGAGAAAAAGATTTTGCTCAAACCCCGTAAAGGCTGGGAAGAAGAAAGGGTGGGTGCTTCAACTGTTCCTTTAAAGACCAAAAAAGGCTGGCTTATTATTTATCATGCTGCAGATAAAAAACAAGTTTATCGTCTTGGTTTTGCATTTCTCGATCTTAATGACCCTTCAAAAATTATATATCATCATCCTGATCCAATTTTTGAGCCCAAAGAGATTTATGAGAAAAAGGGTCGAGTGCCTAATGTAGTTTTTAGTTGTGGCATGGTGGAGCGAGGTAGTCAACTTTATCTTTATTATGGTGCGGCAGATAAAGTAATTGGTCTTGCAACAATTAATAAAAAAGATTTATTAAATGTTTTATGAAACATATTTTAGCCATTAATTTAGGAGCCACCAATATTAGGGGTGGTGTTGTTTCTGAAAATGGCAACATTAAGCATATTTTTCAAAGAAAGTTGAAAACTCATGCCAAAAAAGGGCTCGAGAGTTATATTTTTGAGTTTATAGAGGATATTTTTACAAAAGCTAAAAAATCCAATATTAAAATAGAAGGGATTGGCGTGGGAAGTCCCGGCCCTATTGATTTGGAAGAAGGAATAATTAAAGAAATGCCCAATTTCCCAGAAATACAAAATTGGAATCTTAAAAAAGATCTAAAAAATGAATTTAAAATTCCTATTGAGATTGAAAAAGATACCAGTACTAGCCTTATTGGCGAAATTTGGAAAGGGGAAGCAAAGAATAAAAAAAATGCAGTTTTATTGACGCTGGGCACGGGTGTTGGCGGGGCAGCTTTGGTGGGTAGAAAAATACTTCGAGGAAGCTCAGGCGAAGCAGCAGAATTTGGTCATATTACAATCGACCCCAAAGGAAAAAAATGTGGTTGTGGTAAAAATGGATGCTTAGAAACTTTTTGTGGTGGAAGAGGGATTATAAAATTAGCCAGAGAAAAAGGAATGGAGGCTCAAAATGCTAAAACTGTTTTTGATTATGCAAGAAAAGGAGATGGAAGAGCTTTGGAGGTTTTAGATAAGTTTAAGCTGGCACTAAAAATTGGAATGGGTGATTTAATTAATATTTTTAATCCAGAGTTAGTTATTATTGGAGGTAAAATTGCCCTATCAAGTGATCTTTTTTTGGATGAATTAAAAAAAGAATTAAATAAATATTGTTTTCGTTCATTTACAGATGATTTAGAAATTAAAAAATCTGATTTAATAGATGAAGCCGGCTTGCTGGGAGTAAGTTATTTGTTTTTTGAACCAAAGTTTAAGTTTAAGAATTTATCTTGATTAATCTTTAAATATTTGATAAATTATTCACATTATTAATACAAACATGGTTAGAAGAACTAAAAGAAAATTTTATAAAAAAAGACCCATCGTTGGTCCAGTTGAAGAGGTAACTTTGTCAAATGGTGATCACAAAAAACACAAAGTTTTAGCACGAGTTGATACTGGCGCTGATTATTCTTCTATTTGTGAAAAACTGGCAATAAAGATTGGATTCAAAAGAATTGTCAAAGAATTAAAGAGTGTTAAAGATATTGTTCGGGACCCGATAAAAAATTTTAAGCCGGAAAGAGAGCTATTATCAAAAATAAAAGGAGTGGTGGGAGTAGTTTTGATTCGCCAAACTAAGGGATTGACAAGAAGGGTGCTCGTTCCTCTCACTATAAAAATTGCAGACAAGAAAGTTAATACCCAGGTTTCAATAATTGAAAGAACTCATATGCAATATCCCATGATTGTTGGAAGAAAAGATTTACAAAGGGGAAACTTCGTAATTGATCCTAGGCGCAGAAGATAGAAGTATCATCTCCTTTTGGCTTAAAAAGTAGATTGTATGTTTAGATATCCCAAAAAAAAGGAACTTGAAAAGTTCAGTTTTATTGGAATTGGTAAAACTGCTTTTTCTCGTCTTGGACCAGAAAAATCACTTCCAAATTATAAAATAATTTATTTAAACGATGCAGATGAAGATGTTTTAATAAAAAATAAAGTTAAAATTGAGAAAATCGATATTAAGGAAAAAGAATATAAAAGTACCATACTTAATGTTTTAAGCAATAAAAAAGTTATTGATTTCATAAAATCGCAAAAAAATCCCATTTTGTATCTTTACTTTGTCAATTCAAGCGTTGAGAATTTTTTACAAAAAAATAATATTAGATTTATTGGCACAAAGAATTCTAAATTTCATTATTTAAGAAGCAAAGCAGATTTTTATAAATTATTAGATGATATTGGCATCAAGACCCCTAAATATTTAATAAAAAGAAAGAGAGAATTAAATTTTTTGCATCTGCGTAATAAATTAGGGAATTTTGTAATTCAATGCGAGACAAGAGGTGGGGGACAAGGTACGGTTTTTGTTTTTAATAAAAAAGATTTTGAAAAATCCTTAGAAAAATTTAAGAATTTGTCACCAGATGAAAAACTTCGTGTCACCCAGTATATTGATGGTATTTCACCGAGTATGACTCTTTGTATTACCGGTAGTGGCGTAATACGTTCTCCTCTCCAGCACCAAATTTTATCTCCGAAAGAAGCTATGAATCCGGAACTTGGCATGGGTCGTTTTGCTGGACATGATTGGTCAAGTTATAATTTTGATAAAGACATAGAAAAACAAGCTGATACTATTGCAGAGAAATTGGGTAAATACCTCAAAGGCAAATATAGTGGGATATTGGGTGTTGATTTTATTATTGACAAAAAATCACATAATCTTTATCCAGTAGAATGCAATCCGAGACTTCTGGGATCTTTTCCGGTATTTTCTATGGTTCAAGAAAGATTAGATGAACCTCAGATACTTTATTATCACTTTTTATCTTCAATTTTTCCCTGGGCGGAAATCGAAGTGAATAGTATCAATAAAAAAACCAAAAAAAGAAAAAAAGGTGCGCAGATTCTTTTTTACAACAGGAATAACGAAGAATTAGAAATTCAAAAAAGTTTAAAAAACGGTGTATATATTTTAGATACCAATGAATTAAAATTTTTGAGGACAGGTTATAATTTATCAGAGTTAAGAGGCTCAAAAGAATTTATTATCACCGATGGAGTTTTTCAGAAAGGCACAATTTTAAAGAAAAACAAAAAAATTGGCCGCCTGCTTACTTTAAACCAAGTTTTAAAAGATGATTGTAAAGATCTTAATCGCTGGACAACAAAAATATTAAGTTTAATTTATAAACATTTGGGAGGCGAAAAATGAAAATATTAATATTGGGCTCGCCAAATTCACAAGAATCAAAATTATTAGTAAAGGCAGGGAGTAAAAGAAAACATGATGTTTTTACCCTTATTATTGATGATTTAATTTTTGAGGGCGGAAAAAAAGCTTTAATTAGTTATAAGGGTAGGGATATTGTAGAGCTTTTTGATGCAGTAATTGTTAGAGGGATGAATAAACATCCTGATGAAACTCTGCTTTTAGCAAAATATTTGAATGAAAGAGGGGTGATTGTTGTTGACAAGCGTCTGGCAAAAAAAAGATATTACCGCACAAAACTCGCTACAGCCCTTAAATTTGCTAAAAGTAAAATTAATTACCCTAAAACCTATTTTGTGGCAGGTAATAATAGTTTGAAAGAGGCTTTGGATAAAATTGAGTTCCCCATCATTGTTAAAGAAATATGGGGGATGCACAGTAAAGGAGTTTTGCGTTTCAAAAACAAAAAAAAGGCAAATAATTTTTTCCGAGATAAAAAAGGTGAATATTTGCTTCAGGAAGATCTAAAAGAAAATGAGTACTTGCGAGTTTTTGTTTTGGACGGGCGAGTGCTCGGTGCAATGAAAAGAAAAAAGAAGAGGCCTCTTACGAATAAAGCTGTTAAATCAGGAGTAAAATCAATTAAAATCGATGCACCAAAGGAATTGATTGAAGTCGCAGTGCACGCCACAAAGATTTCCGGCAATGATATTTGTGGTTTGGATATTATCAAACACCAAGACAAATATTATATTATTGAAGCTAATCGTTCTCCGCAGTTTAGAGCATTTTCTGAAATTGTTGGGGTTGATATTGCTACAGAGATAATTCGGTATCTTGAGATATTATTTAAAAAATAAATCTCCTCTGAATAATTTTTTAGGAAAATAACCCAAATCAGATACTAAAATGGAAAAGATTGATGAAGCTTATTATGACAAAATTTGTGGAGTACTAAAAGGTGAGCCAACAATATACCAAGCCCTCTTTGCAAAAAATTACGAAGAAGAAAGATTAAAGTTCTTAAATAATAAAAGAGAAAATCCAATTTTTGCTTATAATGATTTTTCTCTTCGAAGGTATGGAGGGGCTTTACGTAGAATCGAGGGCTTGAAAGACTCGTTGAAAAAGGGGAAACCGTCAATTGTTAAAAAACTCTACTCGGATAAATTAGATGAATTGAAATTAAAAATTGATATGAGATATGAAATCGGTAAAGATAGCAAAAGATTTCACCGACTTTCAAGTAAACTTTATAGCAAACCGAGCCCAGAGGAATATAAAAGGAGTCTTATAGAGTTTAAAAAATTTAACAAGAAATATAAAAGAATTCAAAAAAGATTTGATTCAAATGTTATAAAAAAAGTATTCAACGGTATTTTAAAAGATTTGGGTTTAGAAGAATGGAAAGCAGTAATTTTAAAACAAAGCCATTCAATTACAATTAATGCTAAACATAAAAATGGGCCGATAATTGAAATACCTGAAACGCGCAGAGCAGGATTATTGGAACTTGAGCAGCTTGTGCACCATGAGATCTTGACACATCTTTTTAGGGGGATTTCAGGTCAAAGATCAAAACTAGATTTGATTGGATTTTTTGGTACTGATAATTATATTGCTACCGAAGAAGGATTAGCTATTTTTAATGAAGAATGGGTTTTAAAAAAAAGAAAAGAAAAACCAACTAAGTTCTATTTCAGAGGGACTATTGCAATTGGTGCGGCTATGGAAGGTAGAAATTTCAGAGAGACTAATGATTATTTGTGCTCTATCGGTTTTTCAAAATATAATGCCTGGAAACACACTTACAGGGTTTTTCGTGGAGTTTCTGATACTTCTAAAAAAGAAAGCCATATCTGTACTCTTGACTGGGTTTATCGTAAAGGAAACAAAAATATTAAAAATCTTGTTAAAAAAAGAGGGAATTCAGTTGTTGATAAATTATATATTGGTAAAATTGGCATTAAGCATTTAAATATAATGAAAAAGCTAGGGATTGTTAAACCGGCATTAAAAAGGCAATATATAAACATCGAAAAATATTTATAATTTTGGGCTTGTTTTCTCTTTAGTTTGCCTATAAAATAAGGATGAAATGGAAGGAGGTGATATGAAAATCGCCATTCTTGGATGTGAAAGATCCTGGTCAGTAAAAAAATTAGAAGAAGAAGCAAAAAAGCGGGGGCACAAGATTACTTTTATTAAAATCTCTGACTTAGTTTTTGAAATAGATCCCAAATTAAAGGTCAGCATTAACGGCATTAAAGACTTGAAAAATTTTGATATTCTAATGAGAAGAAGAATAGTTGAAGGCTATTTGCAATCACTGGTTGCCGCAAGTTATATGCGTAAACATAATAGACTTGTTATACCAAGAAGAGTTGATGTTGGTCAGGCCTATGATGACAAAATGACCCAAGCTGTTAAATTGCACAATGGTGGAGTTAAACATTTGCCGGTTTTCCAAACACTCTCACGTAAAAATGCCATAAAATTATTAAATACGGTTGATTATCCAATTATCATAAAAGGTTTAATTGGAACCAAGGGGAAGCAAGTTTTTAAAGTTAATTCTAAAAGTGCAGCCCTTAAGCTTCTTAAAAAATATAAGTATGCCAATGTGTTAATTCAGGAATTTGTTAATATAAAACATGATTATCGTGTTTTTGTGGTTGGCAAAAAAATATTAGGAATTATGAAAAGAGTTATACCAGAGGGCGAATATCGAGCAAATGTAGCCCAGGGGGCAAAAACTGTTAAAACAAAACTATCAAAGCGAGTAAAAAAAATTGCCATGCAAGCAATAAAAATCCTGAAATATGATATCGCTGGGGTTGATGTAATTTATCACAAAAAAATGCCGGCTGTGCTGGAAGTGAATGCCTCTCCAGGGTTAGAAGGATTTAGCAAAACCACAAAAATAAATGTTGCGGAGAAAATTATAAAATATTTGGAGAAAAGACAGAGATTTCATATGAAGAAACTGCAAAAGAAAAACGAAAAAAACAAAAATAATAAAAATTGGCTTGGTGAAAAAGTCCAGGGTATTATCGGTAAAAATAAAAAGGAGGATAAATGATAGCGTATTTGCGAGGAAAAATTCGTTCAGTAGGAGAAGATTATATTGTTGTTGATGCAAGAGGTTTGGGTTATAAAGTTTATGTTCCAATGTCAATAATTGAAGAATGTGCCAAACTTTCTGGCAAAATTAGTCTTCATATACACCATCATCAAACAGATAGAAGTTCAGAACTTTATGGTTTCAAGAACAGCACCGATTTAGCAGTTTTTGAAGACGTTATATCAGTAAACGGTGTAGGCCCAAAGGCAGCCATGTCCTTACTTTCTATGATCGGAGGCAGTGAACTAAAAGAAGCTATCATTGCTCAAGATGAGGCGGTTTTGTGTGAAGCTCATGGTATTGGTAAAGGTGTAGCAGCAAGAATCTGTCGAGAACTTTCTGAGAAATTAGAAGAACGCGATGCCTTTGAAGGCCTAAGACCCACAAGAACCTTACCTTCTAGGCAGGCACTTGAGGCTTTGAAGGAGCTCGGCTACAATCACATTGAAGCACAAGCAGCTCTGCGTATGGTCCCAAAGGAGGTTGATGATCCTCAAGAAAGGCTTAAAGAAGCGCTAAAAAACCTAGGTAAATAAAATGGTGAATTCTAATCAAGAAAAAAAGAATCTTATATCTCCTGAACTTAATCCTAATTCAGAGGAAAAGATAATTGATCAGACCCTACGCCCCCATTCTTGGGATGAATTTTTAGGGCAAAAAAAAGTAAAAAAGAATTTAGAAATATTAATCAAGGCAGCTAAGAGCCGAAAAGAAGCGGTTGATCATATTTTACTTTATGGTCCTCCTGGTATAGGTAAAACAACACTCGCAAATGTTGTGGCTCATGAAATAGGTGTATCTATTAGAACGACTTCCGGGCCAGCCATTGAAAGAGCAGGTGATTTAGCTTCAATTCTTACTAATTTAGCGCCGACTGATATTCTTTTTATTGATGAAATCCATAGACTTAATAAAATTGTAGAAGAAGTATTATATCCGGCAATGGAAGATTTTAAACTTGATATTGTTGTTGGTAAAGGACCAGCAGCTCGAACGTTAAGACTTGATTTAACAAAATTTACTATAATAGGAGCAACAACCAAAATAGCTTCTCTTTCTTCTCCATTAAGAGACAGGTTTGGTATAATCGAAAGATTAAGATTCTATTTGGAAAATGATATAGAATCAATTATAATCCGTTCAGCTGGAATTCTAAAGATAAAAATTGATAAATCCGCGTCCAGAGAAATTGCAAAAAGAAGTCGACGTACCCCGAGGATTGCCAATCGTCTTTTAAAAAGAATACGTGATTATGCCTCAGTTGAAGGAGATGGATTAATAGATATTGAAATCGCTAGAAAGGCATTAGATATGCTTGAAGTTGATGAATTGGGTCTTGATGAGGTTGATAGAGAGATATTAAGTGTTATTGCGGAAAAATTCGATGGTGGACCAGTTGGCTTAGATGCAATATCTTCTGCTTCTCGCGAGGAAAAAGAAACAATCGAAGATGTTTACGAACCTTATTTAATGCAAATCGGTTTCATAGACCGAACTCCTCGGGGCAGAGTATTAACAAGTAGAGCTTATTCACATCTTGGCATTAAAGATAGCAAGAATTCAAAGCAAGAAGAGTTAATAAAAGGATAGATGAATCAGAGAAAAAAAGTATTGGTGCATGTTTGTTGTGCGCCTTGTTCTACTCACGTTTTTCGGGCACTTAAGGAAGACGGCTACGAAATAGTCGGTTTTTTTTATAACCCAAATATACATGGAGAAAAAGAATATAAAAAAAGATTAAAAAGTGTAAAAGCTTGGTCAAGAATAGAAAAAATAAAGATAATTACCCCACGATACAATATGAATGAATATTTTAATGCAATTATGGATTATGAAAAAAAACACCACCGTGAAATTGAAAAAGATAAAAAAAGAAGATGCCAGGTTTGTTTTGCCCTTCGTCTTAAAAAAACAGCACTTGCTGCAAAAAAAGAAAAATTTGATTATTTTACAACCACCCTACTCATTAGCCCTTTTCAGGATCAATCTCTTTTATGGCAAATAGGTTCTGACGCAGGTATTGAGGCAGGTGTTGATTTTTTATTCAAAGACTTCAGAAAAGGATACGTTGCCTCACGCCATCTTTCTAGGTCAAATAAACTCTATATGCAGAATTATTGTGGCTGCGTGTATTCTATTGATGAAAAGAAGAATATTTGATAGGATTATAGCGAATATGTCATTTGACAGTACAATTTGGGGACCGATAATCGGCTTTATAATTTTTCTTGTTGTTTTTGCGGTTTTTTCAGCAGCAGCGTTCTATCACTGCTGGGAATTTGGTTACGCCGGTGACCGTACCAAAATAATGATGGTAATTTATTCTATATTGGGGCTAACTATAGTAGTAGCCACCTTTTTAATATATTCAAAGATATAATTATGGTTGAAAGAGTAAAAAAATTTTTTAACAGGAAAGAAAAAGAATTTTTTCCAGGTCAAGAAAAAGGAGAAAGGGTAATTTTTTTTATTCGCAGACACCCTCTAAGCTTTCTTGGTTTTATTGCTTTTTCTGTAATAATGATTGCTGTTCCTCTGGTTATGTATTTTTTTCTAAAGGGCACGACCCTGCTTGAGTTAAATGAATTTGGACAGAGATTAATTGTAGTTATTGGTTCCGCTTATGTCTTATTTATTTTGGGATTCTTTCTTGTAGGTTGGATAGATTATTACCTGGATGTTGTTATTGTTACAGATTCTCGAATTGTTGATGTTAATCAAGACAGACTTTTTGCGCGCTCTATAGCCGAAGCAAATTTAGCGGATGTAGAAGATGTAAATGCGGAAGTCAAAGGAATACTAAACACCCTTTTTCATTTCGGCACTGTTTATGTGCAAACAGCAGGCACAGCCACCAACTTTGAATTCAAATATATTCCTCATCCTTACAAAATCGCAAAAATGATTGCCGATCTTCATCAGAAGGCAGTTGAAGAAGCCGAGATGAGAGAAGCAGTTGAAATTGGTGAAACAATAGCTGAAAAAGAAAATGAATTTAATGGGGCCGATATTCCAGGTGATAAGGAAAAACAACCCAAGCCTGAAGATATTCAATATCGTAAAGGCGTAGGAATAATGAGGGAAAAAAGAGAAGAAAGAGAGAGAAAAAAAGAGAAGAAACTTGAAGAAAGAAAAAAACAATATCAGGAGGGTACCGGTTGGCCTGAAATGGAGACAAAGAAAAGAACTGATAAAGATTCTCTTTTAAAGAAAAAGCAGGAAGAAAATAGTTTTGGGAAAAAGGAAACAGAAAATGAAGATAAAAATAAAGGAGATGTTGGGCATGATGATTTGCAAAAAGGTGGAGAAGTAGATCTTTAATTTTTGGGGTATAAAAGATAAAATTACAGTGTCCCGCAAAGGCGGGACAATTTAGTAAAATGAAAACTAAAAGATTGTATTATTATTTACCAAAAAATTTGATTGCCCAAGAGTCGGTTTATCCACGAGACCGTTCAAAACTTTTGGTTTTTGACAAAAGAAAGAGCAAAATTGTCCATGATAATTTTTTTAATCTAAAAAAATATCTTAAAAAAGATGATATTTTGGTTTTTAATGATACTAAAGTCATCCCCGCACGTTTATTAGGAAAAAGATATAAAGGTGGGCGCCCCATAGAAATATTTCTCTTAAAAAAACTAAAAAACGGCAATTGGAAGTGTTTGGTTGGTGGCAAAAGAAGGCATTTAGTTGAAAGAATAGAATTTCAAGGGTCAAAACTAATTGCTAAAATTGTAAAAAAACTTGATAACGGCATATGGCAGATTAGCTTTAATATAAAAGGAGATAGATTTTGGCGAGAAATTAAAAAAATTGGTTTTATACCAACACCGCCTTATATAAAAAAAGAAATACAGGCAGAAAAAGCAAAAAAAGGCTATTACCAGACAGTTTACGCCAAGAAAGAGGGAAGTGTGGCAGCACCAACCGCAGGTTTTCACTTCACCCAAAGATTAATTAAGGAATTAAAAAAGAAGGGGATTGATATCGTTTTTGTTACCCTGCATGTAGGATTGGGGACTTTTATGCCTATTAAAGAGAGAAGAGTGGAAGAACACAAGATGCATCCTGAGTACTTTAAGCTAAATAAATATACAGCCGATTTCTTAAATAAAGCAAAAAATGATAAACGGCGGATCATTGCGGTGGGAACAACAACAGCAAGAGCATTAGAATTTTGCGCCGCTACTCCCCTACCCCGCCGCAAAAAAAATTTATTAATCCCCTTCTCTGGCGAAACAAATCTTTTCATTAAACCAGGATATAAATTTAAAATAATTGACGGTCTGATTTCTAATTTTCACCTCCCCTATTCTACTCTTTTGCTTTTGGTCTCCGCTTTTATAGGGGAGAAGGATGGGTTGAAAAAGATAAAAGAGATTTATAAAGAGGCGATTAAGAAAAAATATCGCTTTTACTCCTTTGGCGACGCAATGTTTATAAAATAGTATATACTAAGTATATTCTTAGTATATAATAAATATATACTATTTTCATCTAATTAGATCTAAAATATTGATTTTTTCAGGGATTTGCTATAATAAGACAAATGCATCTCTGCTTAAAAATTAGTTTGATATTTTTATGCCCCCTTTTTATCATTAGCCAGACTCCAAAGGAATTATTCGCCCAAACAAACAATGAAAATAATATTGTTATCAATGAGATTTACTATGATACGCAACCAGGAGAATCGGAGTGGATCGAATTTTACAACAAAAAAGACAATACAGTAACTCTTAATGGTTGGTTTATAACAGATAATGAATCTACATATTATTTTCCTTTAAAAACAGAAATTTTGTCCAAAGACTATTTAGTTATCGCGAAAAGTAGATTGGATTTTGAAGAGAAATATCAAATATCACCTGATTTTGAATGGAGTGGATTATCTTTAAATAATTCAGGAGATGAATTAATTTTAAAAAATGATCAAGATGAAATTATTGATTCTGTTTCATATGAAAAAGGTAGTGTTGTGGGGATAATTCCGCATCCGGGTGTCCCCAAGGGAAAATCATTAGAGAGACAGCCAAAAGGCAAAGATACTGATAATTGTTTGGATGATTTTGCTGAGAGCAGCCAAACTCCCTTTATTGGTTTGCCTTCTAAAGTTACTCTTCAAGTTAAAAGCTTAGGAAATGATTTTGTAACTCTGAGTTGGTCTAGGATAGATGATGATGATTTTGAATTCTATGAAATTTTTTATTCTCAAGATCAAACTTTATGGGAAAGTTATGATCTCGTTACAGATATAGACGAAACAACTTCAAATCTAGATGGATTAAATCAAGGTAAAACATATTATTTTTTTATAGCTGTCAATAATTTTGAAGGAGGTAAATCCAACTCAAACATAGTTTCAGCGACAACGGAAATTGAATATTCTAAAGATATAATAATCACTGAGATTCTGCCTAGGCCTTCAAAGGGTGCAGATTTTGAATTTATTGAACTTTATAATCAATCAGATAAGGTTGTAGATATTTCAGGATGGATGCTTGATGATATTGATGGGGGTAGCAGCCCATATATCATTTCTCAAGGCACAATTATTAAACCTAGGGAATATTTAGTTTTTTATAAATATCAAACCAAAATTGCTCTTAATGATAAAGGTGATATGGCAAGGCTTTTTTGGCCAAATAAGGAAAAATGTTTTGAAAGTGCGAAATATTCAAATGCCTCTGTTGATATGTCTTGGGCAAAAAGCGGTAATAATTGGGCATTTACTACAACCATAACACCTGGGAGTGAAAATATAATCACAGAAATTGATGAATCAGAAGATAATGATATTTTTGAAGGCTCAATCGAGGAAATAAAAACCAAGCCAAGAAATTCTTGGGTAAAATTTTATGGAATTGTTACAGTTGCCCCCGGTCTTTTTGGCAAAAGGATCATTTATGTTCAAGATGAAAATTCCGGTATCAGGATATATTTTCATAAGGCCTTGTGGCCTAATTTAAAAATTGGAGATAGGGTGATTATCATAGGTAAAATCTCGAGCTCGAGTGGAGAATTCCAGGTAAGAATTTATGATCCTTCAGCTATTATTATTTTAGGAGGCTCCAAGTCGCCACCGGTAAAAAACGTTAAAATAAAAGACATAAATGATGATTTAATCGGAAGAGTGATAAAGACTTCAGGTATCGTGGTAAAAACTGCCGGTTCAACGATTTGGATAAGTGATGGCGCGAAACAAATAAGAATCTATTTATATAGTTATACAGGAATAAAAAAATTAGGATTAAAAAAAGGGGATAAGGTAATTATTAGTGGGATACTTTCCAAAACATCGGCTGGCTTTCGTCTTTTGCCCAGAACAAGAGACGAAATTAAGATTATAAAATATTCCAAAAAGAAAATTGCAGCAGCAAGTCTTAATAATATGTTAGATTCTTCAGATTTTAATCAAGTAGCTGGAGCCGATTATCGCAAAGATAAGATAGATACAATCAAGAAATTTTATACCCTAAAGATAATTGGAATAATTAGTTTATTTTCTGGTCTTCTTATATTGATAATTCTTTTGATTTTGGTTAATCTTGTAAAAAGAAATGCAAAAGATAACCAAATCAACTGAAGTAACAAAAGAGTTTGCTCTTGATTTTACCAAAAAGCTTAAGGGCGGGGAGATTTTGGCGTTAACGGGCGATTTAGGTTCTGGTAAGACAACTTTTGTACAGGGGCTCGCTAAAGGGCTGGGTGTGAAAGAAAAAGTCACAAGCCCCACTTTTATAATTTTGAATTTGCATCCGGCTAAAAATGGTTTGACTTTGGCCCATTTTGATCTATATCGTCTCGGAAATGAAAAAGAACTTTTAGAAATCGGAGCAACCGATTATTTGGGCAATAAGGAGTTTATTTCTGTGATTGAATGGGCAGAAAAAGCAAAGAAGATCTTGCCCGAAAATACAATCTGGATTAACTTTGAACATATTACTGAAAATAAAAGGAAAATGACAATTAAAAATGAAAAATAAAGTTCTTACAATTTCAACCGCAAATCCAGAAAAAACCGGGATTTTAATTGCCGATAGAAAAGGCAAAATCATTGATAAAAAGATTTGGCAACCCAAACAAAAACAATCAGAGGAATTATTACCCCAAATTGATAGACTTTTGCGTACTAATAAAATGAGGACAGAAGATTTGGTATTTGTAATTGTTGATATTGGTCCTGGCTCTTTCACAGGAACAAGAGTAGGCGTGGCAACAGCAAATGCCCTTAGCTTTGCTTTGGATATTTCTGTTGTTGGTGAGAAGCATCAGGATAATATTGAAGATATTTTAAATTGCGGACTGCAAAAATATCACAGAAATAAACCCAAACCGGGTATGATAATCAAACCAGTTTATTTTAAACAACCCAATATCACAAAGCCCAAAAAATAGATAATTTGTGAATTATTGCTCTTTGTGGTTATGTTATAATATGATAGTATAAAACCTTGCCGAAAGTGTATTATTTTTAATGACGGAAAAAGATAAAAACAACAAAATAATCCCTTCTAAAAGCCCAATTAACAGGTCTCCTGCGAGGGAGGTTAGAATTAGCGAGGATGATATCAATCAGGGGGCTAAACCCAAAAAGAAGCGCCGATGGTGGCTTTGGATTGTAGCTGTTTTAGTTTTGGGCATTCTTTCCTATTTTGGCTACAATGCCTATGCTGTTGCCAAAAGAATAATAACAAACAACAACTCGGGCGGCTCGCCATTTTTGAAGTTTTTAGATGATATGGATGCGACGCAACTGAGAGGTGAAGGTGATGGCAGAATTAACATTCTTTTATTGGGGATTGCAGGAGAAGGCCATGATGGGCCAGATCTTTCTGACACAATTATGGTGGTGAGCGTTGACCCCATAAATAAAAATATTGCCATGCTTTCTATCCCACGGGATCTTTATGTTGATATTCCTGGCAATGGAGAATCCAAGATTAACTCTGTGCATGCTTATGGTGAACAAAATAAAGAAGAATTTGAAGACGGCCCAACTTTGGCCAAAGAGACAATTTCTGAAATTTTAGATTTACCAATACATTATTATTTTCGCATGGATTTTGAGGGTTTTGAGAAATTAATTGATGAGCTCGGAGGGATTGATGTTAATGTTGAAGAAAGCATTTATGACCCTTATTATCCAGATGATAGGCCAAACCGTTATGGCACAATTACTTATAGAATTAGTGAAGGTCAACATCATATGGATGGGCTTGAGGCTTTGCGTTATGCTCGTTCTCGCTACACCACAAGTGATTTTGACCGCGCAAAAAGACAACAGATTATTCTTAAAGCAGTTAAAGAGAAAGCTCTCTCAATCGGAATTTTAGCTAATCCGGCCAAACTTTCAGCCATTATGAATATTATAGGGGACCATTTTAGAACTGATATGCAAATTGCTGAGATGCAGAGATTTATAGAATTAATCAGGGATGTTGATACTAATACCATTGCCCATAAAGTACTCGATAACACTGAAGAAGGACTTTTGTATGACTCAAGAGTTAATGGAGCTTATGTTCTTTTGCCGAGAGGAGGAAATTTCAAAGAAATTCAAGCTTTAGCCCACAGCATCTTTATTGAACCTTACATCAAGAAAGAGAACGCAAGAATTGAAATACAAAACGGCACCGGGAGAGTAGGCGCGGCAACAGAATTCAGTGAACGTCTTAAAGAATTTGGTTATAATATAGTTAATATAAAAAATGCTCCCCCCGGTGATTATACCGAAACACTAATTATTGATTATACAAACGGCGGGAAACCTTATACCATTCAACTATTGTCAAATAGGGTTTCTTTTGCTAAATTACTCTCTGATAGCAATCCTCCTCCAGATTCAGCCGAGATAGTTATTATTCTGGGGGATAATTATAAAAATATATAACATGCCAAAACTCTCAAGACCCATTAAATCGGTCATCGGAGCAGTTGTTCTTTTTGTTTTATTTGAGATACTGTTTTTCCGTTTTTGGTCTTTTTTAGGTTTTTCTATTGTGGCAATGGCAGTTCTTTTGACCCTTTTAGCATGGGTAGAGAAGAAGAAATTTTTTGAAACTACTTCACTGATAAAGATAGTTCTTCCCGTCATTCTTTATATTGCGACTGTTGCATTTATATTTTTTGAAGCTAACACAATTTTTGTCCATTTGGTTATTATTCTTTCTTCTTTTTGTTTTTATCTCTTTTTTTCTAGGATGAAATTTCCTTTGCCAAAAGAAGAAAGTGTAATCGTTACTTATTATTGGTTGGATTTGATATTATTTTTAACTGCTTTTCTATCTTATCTTTTAATTCATAATCTTCTTTTTATAAAACAATTTCCTATTTGGGTTTTGATGGTTTTAGTTACCTTGATTTCTTATCTTCTTTTCAACTATGTTTTATGGGCAAGGAGTAAAGAAGGAAGAGCCGTTCCTCTTTTTTCCAGCCTTTTTGCCTTGATAGTCTTAGAATCATTTCTCATTATGACTTTTTGGAATGTTAACCCCGTTCCAAAGAGTTTAATAATGATTATTGTTTTATATTTTTACTTAGGTGTTTTAGATCTAAAACTGAGAGGTGCGCTTACTGGTAAGAAAATCATAGAATATCTTCTGATTAGTGTTGTAGCTTCGCTTCTTGTTATTATCTCAGTTAAGTGGTAGATTCTTGTTATTTAAGGTTGAATAAGCTATATTAATATAAGATAAATAGGTAAATTTAATAGGAGAAATTATTTTATGGATTTAAAAAACATCAAACAAGGCAATTTAAGTTTTACAGGAAAAAAATCAAAAAACAAACCAAAGAAACTTAATAAATCATGGACAAGAATTACAGCCATTGTCCTAAGTGTAATATTGCTCGCTTATTTTGTTTGCGCTCTTACGGCGGGTATTGGTATATATGCATATCGTTGGGATAATAAATTCAGCCAAGCCCTAAGTAAAATTTTTCCTTATCCCGCGGCCATCGTAGGGAGTGAAATAATTACCATGGATACTCTAAACAGGGAAGTAGGATATATTCAGTATTTTTATGAAAAAACTGCACCTGATCAAATTCCAGAATACAGCATCATAGAAAAACAGGTTCTTGATAGACTTGTTGCGGCTATTGTAGTTAAAAAATTAGCGTCAGCTAATGGAGTTGGTGTGGATAATCAAGAAGTGGATGAGCAATTTGATCAAATAGCAGAAGAGAACGGCGGCGAAGAAAAAGTTTCTCAGATTTTATCTGATCTTTATGGTCTGGATATCCCCACCTTCAAGAGATTTATTAAGGAACAGCTTTTACAAGAAAAGCTAAAAGAGAAATTTGATGATGAATTACAGCTTCAAGTAAAAGCAAGACATATCTTGGTAAAAGTTGCCCCTGATGCTGATGAGGCGACCAAAGAAGCAGCTCGGGTCAAAGCACAGGGACTTTTAGATCAAATTAATGCTGGCGCTGATTTTACAGAAATTGCCAAAGCTCACTCAGAGGATGAAGCAAGTCAGGGGCAGGGGGGTGAACTGCCTTATTTCTCTAAAGGTCAGAATGTCAAAGAGTTTGAAGAAGCAGCATTTTCACTTGAGCCGGGAGAAATTTCAGAGCTTGTTTTGACCCAATATGGATTTCATATTATCAAAGTAGAGGAAAAGCGCGGCAATATTAATATGACTTTTGAGGAATGGCTTGAGAGCGAAGAGGAAAGTCTTTGGGTAATTAGATTTGTAGCTCGAGACGAAGATCTGTCTTCATCTGAATCTGTTGAAAATGGTGAAAATATAGAAGGAGAAACTACTGAGGGGCAATAGTGAAGGGCTTAAAACAAAAAACAGTTTGGGTTGTTGTTTTGGGAGGACTTTTTGTCTTGGCCTTTTTTACTATGAGTAATGGTCAAGCTCCTAAAAATTTGGGAGGTGGACAAAATGATGCGCAGGTTGCCGCAGAGAGTCAGAGTCAAGGAATTTTTGATAATTGGGGGATCGGAGGTGATTCAGGACAAATTACAGGAGGCGGGAGCCAGGAAAATGCATCAAAATCAACATCAAATCAAACTGCACCAAGTGATTCTTATAGCACAGAGACCAAAAGCGGGGGAGTGTTGGGTGGAAGTTATTTATTAAAAAATATGTCCTCAACTAAAGGGAATGGTTATGAATCGGCTAATATTTTTGTTAAATCCATTAATAATTCGCCATATTTTCCCAAATATACGGCTGAGCTTTCTGGTGATGTGATTATCATTACTCTTAAAGATACAAGAAACTTTAATCTTGATACTGGTTCAACTTCCTATGATGGATACAATCCCCAAAACATTAACGGCAGGGTAATTAGAAGTCTTAAATGGGAACAAGTTGATGAGAGTATTATAAAAATAAAAGTTCAATTAAAATATAAGACTTCCTTTAAGACTATTGTTCTTAATAATCCTTTGGCTTTGGAGGTGCGGGTAAAAATTTAAAAAAAGGGGCGAAGCCAGGAGTACAATTCGCCCCGAACGGGGTTAGCTGTTGGTCCGAAGGAAGTAGACTGCGTTTTCAAGCGCAGTTCTTTCATTTCCTTCGATCTGGACCTGTAACCAGGAGGTAACTACGATGGGCAAAAGACGCTCACTTTCAAGCCAGCCTCTGGCGGTGGCTACCGCTTTTAGGAACTGGCCGTGGGCGCCATTGCCGATGCTGCGGACTCTGATGCTTCGACCTTCTCGGCCGAAGTTTGCTATTGCGCCTGCGAGTTTCTTGGTGTCGGTGTCAGAACCGACACGGAGTATTGGCTTTTCTGCTGCAGTTGAGGTTGTGGATGCTGTGTTGTGGGCTGTTTTCGGCACGGTGGTTGCTTTGTCCTGTGCTTGTGATTCTCCTGGCATCAATAATAGTATCAAGAAAATAGGGTTTGTCAACAATTGATTTTTGTGTTATTTGCTGATATATTTTATCTGTAATCTATGGGGCGGTAGTTCAGTGGCCTAGAACGCCTGCCTGTCACGCAGGAGGTCGCCGGTTCAAATCCGGTCCGCCCCGAGTTAAAATATCTGTTTTAAACAGATATTTTTTTAAGTTTGAAATATGTGTTGTTCTGGGTTATAATTCGCTTGATGCGAGAGTAGTTCAGTGGTAGAATGCTTCCTTCCCAAGGAAGAGGTCGCGGGTTCAACTCCCGTCTCTCGCTTTGCCGATGTAGCTCAGCGGTAGAGCAACTCTTTCGTAAAGAGTAGGTCGTCGGTTCGAATCCGACCATCGGCTTTTTGTTATTGGATTTGAGCCCAAGAGGGGGTCGGGGAGATGAAATCTCCCCGTTCGGGGTGACCTGAACTCGCCATGAGCGGATGAAGACCAGGGGGCGGAAGCCCTATGGAGAACCCCGCTATTGCGGGGTGATGTTCAAATCCGACCATCGGCTTTTTATATTTAGAATAATCAAGGAGACGGAGAAGGCGTAGGTGAGGGTGTGGGAGTAGGAGAAGGTGTTGGAGAAAGGGATGGAGTTGGTGTTGGTGTGGGTGAGGGAGAGGGTGTAGGCGTGGGAGTAGGAGAAGGCACAATAGTAGCAGCAGGACAATTGTTACTTATCTCAATTGTACCAACCTGGTTAATGCAGATATTTTTATTTTTATTGGATCCAACAAGATAAAGAGTGATAGAGCCCGTTTGGTCAGGATGGCCTGTGACTCTGGTAAAGACAATATCTGAGCCAGAAGCAAAATCATAAGCAAGGACAATATTAGAAGGAAGAGTATAATTTGTTTGATTTGTACTTGTGCTAAAATCATCTCCCTTAAATATAGTATAATTTGTTTGTTCAAAATGGACTCCCCAGGTTGAACCGCCTTCACTTGCGATTGATTTACTTTTAGCATTATTTAAGATTGAAACAACTTGTTCCGCGCTATTGTTTAATTCAACCTGCCTTCTATTTGAGTTGTAAGAAAATAAAAATAAAACCGATAATAAAGATATTATTGCCACCGCAACTATCATTTCGATTAAAGTAAGTCCTTTATTCATTTTATTATTCAACTTCTCTCCAACTTAATACAGCCCAACCACCGCCGGGACCAGTAATAAATTGGGCACTAGCGAGTCCTTGATCATATGTTAAAACAGCGTTACTATTTAGAATGACTTGCTGACCGGTAACAGAAGTAACATGAGCGTTAGAATTTAGCTGAACCGCTCCATTATAAGCGTAAATTAAGCCATTAGTTGCATTTGAATTTAATTCAATGGCAGCAGGTGAAAAAGAATTTAGGGTGGAAAGTAACATTATGTAACCTTTAGGATCAGCAGAAGTTGGAAGTATTTGAGTGTTAGAATTTATTCTTACCACACCATCAACAACAATTATTGTACCCTGACTACCGAAATCTTCCGAAAGACGGAGAATAGAATTAGAATTCATTTCAAAGTTACCTGTTACATATAGAGGTCCAGTCAAGGTAAGACTTGAGTTTGAATACATATTAAAGCTGCCATTAATTCTTTTTGGCCCCAATGTTTCTCCTGTCGCATAATAATTATAGTCGCCCTCTATTGGATCATTATTGATGTTAGCTTGGGCTTTCCAATAGTCAATATCAATATATGGCAAATCGACTTGGGGTTCACCTTCATATTTTGTTCCCGTGACCGTAGGTTGGGGGGAAGAAATAGTGCCATGAGCATAAGCATCCCCTTCGATTATGGAATTTGAATACCCAACAATATTTCCATTGGAATATGCGTTCCCAATAATTCTAGAGTTGGCATACATTGTTAAGCCATTGTTGCCGATTTGCACAGCATAATGGAAAGATGCTTCTTGGGCATCAGAAATTATTAGTTCTGCCTGGACTTTTCTTTCCAGTAGATTGATTTCTCCTAAAGAGATGATTCTTCTGCCATTAGTTTGAGCAGTCGGCTCTACTGTAGTGGTGACTGTTCCGGATTCGTCGTAAAGATATAGAGTTTGGGGAGAATTCAGACCAATATTTGGGTCTCGACGTAATCGCATGATTGTGTCTTCTACCCCACCTTCACTTAGAGCGTAAGTATCAACAGCAGCAAGCGACTGGCGAGAAGTCCGTTGTCCTAGAAGTACACTTATTTGAAAACCGATAATTAAAGTTACTGCAAAGGCAGAAATAAATACTAAAACCAAGAGCAGTGCTTGTCCTTGTTGTTTATTTTTGTTTGTCATTAATAATTAATAATTTCTTAAATTGACTGTTGTGTAGTATGTTTTTTGAATATTGAATTTAGCGGTGGTATCTGAAAGAACTAAGGAAATTTTTAGACTTTCGGGCACAGTATTATCATAATTTATTGTGAAATTATCAACGTTAACATCTTCTGAGGTTACTGCCTGTTCCTGTAGGGGGGGATTTGTTTCTTCTGAGATAAGGAATAATTGATTTTTTCCTTGGCTATTGGTGGCTACATAAAATCTTCTATAATTGTCGCCAGCTGAGTTTAATGCCAGTATATTAGGTGTATTGATAAAATCAGAGTCAGCTGAGTTAATAGAACCTGCCGCCATAATTTCCTGAGTAAGCTTTCTCATAGCGCTGTTTCCGTTCTGAGAAAGTGATTGATAGGCTTTAGCTCGAGAATAGACACGGGAAATCTGAATAATGGAGCCTGCAAGAACAAGGATTATTAATGAAGCGATGCCTATATAGACAACCAACTCCATTAGAGTAAAACCGTTTTTTGTATTTTTTCGTTTCATTAGTGCCAATTAGTTAAATAAGATGTAGCAGAATAATTTCTAGATGCATTACTTCTATCCATCCAATTGACCGTAATAATAATTTTTTTTGTGTCTGTATCAATTAAGACGCCATTGGGGTTTATGGGATCTTCAGCATCAATTTGGCCATTTACATTGATATCTTCTCGCAGGGCATTGTTGATTCTTATTTTTCTCTCATACCCGTCAATATCATTGGGCGTAGTTGTTAGTGACCAGATTTTAGTTTCAGAATCATACAAAAGATAGTAATCAGTATTTTCATTAAGAACAGCAATATCATCCCAATTACTGTCTCTTATTTTACGCAAGGCCTCAAATCCCTCTTGGACTAAATAAGCTGCTTGGGTTTCATTGACACTTTTTTGCGAGAGAAAAAAAACTGAAGTCGAAAGAACCACTAGGCCCAAAATTACACCAATAAGAATTGAGATAGTGATAATAACCTCGAGCATTGATTGACCTTTTTGTTTTTTCTTAAACATAATGGTCTTTAGAAGGGGGCAAAGGGATTAACTCTGCCTGAAGGATCTGATTCTTTTATTGGGTTGCCGTAACTTTTAGTTTTATCTAACTCTTGTTCAATTTCGCTATTTAATTTTGGGGTAGTTTTTGATGATTGATAGTCTGTTTGCTGGAGACTTGGAAGGATATATACAAGAAAAATATAAACACCACCGCCGATAAAAAGTAATATGATTAATGGAATAATAATGCATCCCCATCTAGTTTTGTGTTCTTTTTCCATTTTAATCTTTTTTGTAATAAATTTTCCCCTTAATTAAGGATTGAATTGTTTCATTAGTTAACTCAAGATTTACTGTTTCAACTGCGTTGTAGCGGTTTAATGTTTTTAAACCAGCAATGAAATTTATTATTGATTGATATGCGCCTTCAATTTTTATTTCAAAGTCAATTGATTTAAGACTCGTAGTAGTGCCGGTTTGAGTAGTCTGGGAAGCAGGGCTGGGAGAGGGTGAGGCCGTGCTCGTTGTGTCTGATGTTTGGGTCGTTGTTGTTGTTTTTTTCTTTTCTTCGCTGAAAGCAATATCTATTATATTATTTCCAGTTGCTGACGCTAGCCCTTCAATTTCAACCAGAAAATCTCCTGATGATTTTGTTTCGGGTAAATATTTGGTCATTTTTTCTAAAAAATCGTTTATTTCCTTTTCCTGGTCTTTTAATGAATTTAAATTTGCTTTTTTGTCTTGTAAAACCTGAAGATCTTGCTTTTTTTGAAGATAGCTTTGTTGTAGGGATAAAATGTCTTGCAGTTGCGGAAAATAGACAAAATATGACAAGACAGCAAAAACCCCCAAAGATATAAGTATAATAATTAATATTTTTTTATTCATGATTTAAATTTTTTTTAAAATTGCCTCAATTTCAAAGTTAATAATTGATATTTCGTTTTGGGCAACTGTTCCAACTTTAATGATTTCAACTGAGGAAAAAATATCTGTGTTTTGCTGCAATTTTTCCTGAAAGAGTGAAACTGCTCTTCTGCTTCTGGCAAAGCCGCTGATTTGTAATTTGTCTTCTTGTGTGACTTTTTTGGTAGCGCTTGTTGAAGCGGCTGTTCCGCTATAATTAATTTTATTCAATTGGATATCTGTTGGGGTGGCCTCGGCAATTTTGGAAAATATTTCTGACCAGTCTCTACTTGTTTTTTCAACTGCTTTTATCTTTGAATAATCGCTATTCAGTAAATTTATATTATCCTCAATCTCTTCAGCTTCCTTAGCTTCGGCTTCTGCTGTTTTGATTTGTGAATCCAGGTTTTTATTTTGTTGAGCAAGCATAAACCTGCCGCCAACGATAAGAATAGTGACCACGACTATAAAAAGTACAATAAAGACAACCACAGAAGCTAATCGAGCTCTTTCTTGTCTTTTTTTTGTTTTCTCCTCAATAACTGCTTTGATTAGATTGATTTCTGCCATAGCTATTGATTTATTTTTCTTAAAGCCAAGCCAATTGATGTAGTCAAGGTAACTGCTTCTTCTTTAGGAATTTTTTTGATCAGATCATTTTCTCTTAAATTAATAAAAGGATTAGCAATTTCTGTTTCAATTTTAATACTATCTGAGACATACTCTTGAATCCCCGGCGTAATTGACCCGCCGCCAGCAAGAAGTATTTTTGAAACATTGGGCTTGTCAGCATTTTTTGATTGATAATAGTCAATCGCCTTCTCTACGCCTTGGATGGCATTATCAAAAAGAGGGTAGAGGGTTTTTAATATTTTCTCTTTTAAATTCTCATCTTCTCTTGCCAGATCAGACATTTTAAGTGCCTCTTCTCTTTTAATTGAAAGTTTCTTTTCTACTGCTTTGACAAAGGTTTCACCGCCGAAAGAGTTAGTGACTGCAAAAGCAACTTCTCCTTTGTTGGTTACAGTGACACTTGAATTTTCTGCACCTATATCTAAAATAAGAACGCACTTATCTTTAAACTCGGGACTAATCAATGCCCTTATTGCTGCAAGGGGTTTTGTTTCAAGGGCTACCAATTCAAAACCCACAGAGCTAACGACATCATTTATTAAATCAACAGAATCTTTGGGGGCGGCAACAATAAAAATTTTTAATTTTTCTTTACTTATATTTTCCATCACATGATAATCTATGTATGAATCCTCAATTGCCATGGGCATATGTTTGCCTGCTTCAAGGGGGACAGCTGTTTTAAGCTCTTCTTCCTCCATTGCCGGCATAACAATTACCTCGGAATAAACTTTTGATTCAGGCAGGGCTGATACGACAAGCTTGGTATCAATTGGTCTAGGTCTGCTAGAAGAAACCGCCTTTTTTACTGAATCAGCGAGTATTTTTTTGTCTTTTATGATCAATTTTTTAGAACTAGTTGCTAAATCAACAATTGAGGCAGCCACAAGCTCTGCTTGCTCCCCCCGATATTTGATTTGTGTGGCTTTGATTGAGTAAGAACCGATGTCAAGCCCAAAAATTGATTTAATTCTCATACGTTATTATTTTATCAAATATTTCAACCCTTTGAAAATTTATTGGATTACCTGTACTAAACCATAGATAGGCATAATAACTGAGGCGATAACTACAGCGATGCCAACACCCAAAATGACCATCAACACAGGCTCTAAGAGTGAAGTAAGATTTTTGGTTGTATTTTCCACCTCTCTTTCCAGGAATTGGCTTAGATTTTTAAGGACATATTCTGTTTGACCTGATTTTTCACCAACTGCAACAAGCTGAACGACTACTGGCGGAAAATGAGTTGATTCTTTTAGCGCTTGAGAAACTTTACTGCCTGATTCGACTTTTTTAATGATATCTTCCATTTCTTTCTCAAAAACCTTAGATCCCATAACATCTTTAGTTGTTTCCAATACATCAAGCATTGGGATTCCCGCGGCAGTTAGTGAACTTAGAGATCTGGCAAATCTGGACATGTAAATATTAAGAAGTACTGTTTTTAAAACAGGGGCTTTTAGTTTTACGCTGTCAAAAAGGTATCCGCCCTTGTCGGTGCTTAAATATTTTCGTAGGAGTAACCAACCCCCAATTCCAACTGCAATTAAGAGCCACCAATAATTCATTACTATTTCGCTCAAAATAAGTATAACTCTTGTGGGAAGGGGGAGGGGTACCCCAACTTCATCAAAGAGGTTTTTTAGCTGGGGCATGACAAAAACAAGAACGATACCCATAATGATGACCAATACCAGCAAAATAAAGACAGGATACATCAAAGCGCTCCTTATCTTGCCGATTAAATCATAATCTTTTTCTAGATCTTTGGATAATTTAATCAGAACCTTATCTAAGCGTCCGCTTTTCTCTCCCGATTCAATAATTTTAGTATAAGTTTCATTAAAAATTTTTGGATGTTTAGCAAGAGCAGAAGAAAAAGAAATACCTGAGTTTACGTCTTGTTGTACATCATTTAAGGCATCGCGTAATTTTTTATTTTCAATTTGGGAGAGAACTGTTTTTAAGGCATCGTTTATGGCGAGTCCTGATTTTACCATAACTGCCATTTGGTTGGTGAACATTATTTTTTCCTTAAGGGGAACTCTTTGAAAAAATTTTTCTAATCCTGCAAAAGTTTTCAATTCACTTTTCTTTTTTAGACCAATAACAAAATTTCCCTTTTTCTGCAGGGTTTCAATGGCAATAGCTTCAGTTGTTGCTTCTATTGTGCCTTCAATCTGTTTGCCCTTTTTATTTTTAGCTTTATATTCAAAATTAGCCATATGAAATAATTTTTATTCTTTGGTTACTCTCCAGACTTCCTCAATAGTTGTTAATTTATCCAGAGCTTTTAATATTCCATCTTGTTTTAGGTTAATCATACCTATACCCCTTGCCTCTTTAGCTATAATCCTACTGCCCGTTTTTTTTAGAGTTGCTTCTTGTATTTCTGGTGCCATAGCTAGAACCTCAAATATGCCCAACCTTCCTTTATAGCCGCTGTCATTACAAGCTTCACACCCTCTTCCTTTGTAAAGCTTGATATTTTCAAAATCAATTTTCTTTTTTTCTTCCTCTGGAAGTGATTCTAGATCCCTTTTTACTTCTTCTAGGACAGCTTCAGAGACTTTATCTTCTGTAATACAATTTTCGCAGATTTTTCGCACAAGTCTCTGGGCAATAACAGTATTTAATGCTGAAACAATAAGAAATGGTTCTACTTTCATATCGATCAATCTAGGCAAAGCGCCTGCCGCGTCATTTGTATGGAGTGTTGACAGAACGATATGTCCGGTTAGGGCCGCATGGACCGCCATCTCGGCGGTTTCAAAGTCTCTGATTTCTCCAAGCATAACGACATCAGGATCTTGACGAAGGATTGACCTTAAGCCCGACGCAAAAGAAAAACCGATTTTAGGATTGACTTGTCCCTGATTTACCCCCGCTATTTGGTATTCAACTGGATCTTCAAGAGTAATAATATTAAGACCAGTGTTATTAAGCCGGTCAATAATGGCATAAAGGGTTGTTGTTTTTCCGGAGCCGGTCGGTCCGGTAACTAAAGTCATGCCGTGAGATTTATGAATATTTTCTTCAACCAATTTAAAACTTTTGCCCCTTAAGCCCAGCTCCTCTAAAGTTAGAATGCCTTTGCTTTTATCTAAAATTCTCATAACAATTTTTTCGCCGAAAACTGTAGGAAACGTGGAAACACGGAGATCAATTTCGCGATTTTCAACCTTCGTTTTAAAGCGTCCATCCTGAGGAAGCCTTGTTTCATCAAGTTTTAACTTAGAGAGAATTTTAACTTTTGCTATAACTGCATCTTGAATTGATTTGGGCAGGGTCGTTACGTTTTGCAAGACTCCATCTATTCGAAATCGTACACTGACATCAAATTCTTTTGGCTCTATGTGAATATCTGATGCCCCTTGCCTAGCTGCTTTATTTAGGAAAGATTTAACAATTTTTGAGGTGGGTGCTTCTTCTGATATTTTTTCTTCCTGTGGTTTTTTTTCTTTTTTTGCTTCCTTTTTTATGAATTCACTTCCGCGAAGAGCTTTTTGTATTTCGGCCTCAATTCCAGTATATCTTTCAAGCACCGTTTTTATATCTTCTTCGCTTGCGCCAACTACCTCAACGTCCATCCCTACTTTTTTCTTGATGAATTCAACTGCCTGGATGTCGCTTGGATTTTGCATGGCAATTATTAATGTGTCGCCTTTTCGACCGATTGGTACGGCTTTATAAAGTCTTGCTATATATTCAGGTAGCAATGCCAAGATTTTTTTAGAAATTTTTTTAGTTTTAAGATCTAGTGTTTTTATTTCTTTTTTGGAGCTTTTTGACTTTTCTTTTTTTTCTTTATCCTTCTGAGCTTTTCTGTCTTCCAATGTCTGTTCTTGGGAGGTTTTGTCCTCTTTCTCTTTTTCTTTCCCTGGAGTCATCTTTTCTTCTTTGGTTTCTTTGGCCTTGGGTTTAATATCGGCATGCTCTACTTTAATTTTTTCATTCTGCATCTGGATTTTTTCTACAGGCACTTCAACTTCTTTTTTTATGGCTGGTTCTTTCTCTTTCTCTTTTTTCTTTGAGCCGAATCTACCCAAAAAACCAAAAATACTCCTCCTTTTGGGCTTGACCACTTGGGGAAAAGAGGGATCGATTTTGCTTTTTAGTACACGTCCAGGAATAAATTTAACAACATGATGACCCTGAATTTTTGTCTCATTGCCATTGGGTAGCTTACTGCCATATCCTTTGCGAAAATAAAGTTTAAATACACCAAAATCTCTCAAGGATACTTTTTTTCTTGCCCCAAGCTCTTTTTCAATGTTCTTTATAAGGGCATAAAGAACATCCTTCACCTCTTTTTCTGGAACTTTAGTGCGTCGCTGGATTTCTCTAATTACCTCTCTTTTATTCATGCCCCTCCTTTTTACTTGAGTTCGGCTAATTTAAGATTAATACAAATTCAAAGCTCCCCCCACAATATACAGGATAGAGCGACCTATTAATATTTTACCATTTTTTCAAAAGATAAAAAAGGTGGACAGGGCTTGTTAAATTTGCTAATCTAAAATGAAAACAAATGAGCACAAGAATCAAAAATTTAGCTCTTGATATACTCGATGTTTTTCGGGATAGAATTTTTATTTATCTTTTCCTTGCGAGTGTAATAATTCTAGGCTTGATCTGGTATTTCTGGATGTGGAGAATTTACCCCTCTGGTTTTCAAATTTATACTCAGTTTTATCTTACAGAAAATCGGGATCTCGCTAGTTTAATGCCTCCTGTTTTTGCTTCAATAATTTTTTTGATTAATTTTATGCTAGGTATCATTGCAAGAAAAAGGGAAGCGCTTGCTTCTTATCTTTTAGTCGGTTCGAATATTTTTATTCTTGGGCTGGTCTTAGTTTTATTACGACACTATTTGAGTCTTATTTAACCATGTCTTCACCATATGCAGTAGATTTTAAAGGAAGAAGATTTTTAGAAATATTTCCCGGTACTCTGACCTGGATCATACTTCTTGCTCCTTTTATTCTTTCTATTTTTCTTCCACACTTTGTGGCTTATTTTGTAATATTTTTCGATTTTTATTGGCTCTTAAAGTCCTTTAATATGGGCGGTCATCTTATTTCAGGCTATTTACACATGAGACGCGATGCAAGAATAGATTGGATGTCGAGAGTCAGGCGAGTTAGAAATTTTGATAAATATTTTGAGGAAACAAAAAAGAAATATGAAGAAGTGCTTGTTCCTTTTTCTAAAAGAAAGCTGAAATGGGAACTTGAAGAACTAAGAGAGTTAGAAGCTCATAAGGGGGAAATAATTGACTACAGGGAAATTTATCATGCCTTGATTTTTCCAGTCTATAAAGAACCAAGAAGTGTCTTGAATGCAACAATCAAGTCTTTGATAGATTCGACTTATCCCAATAAAAAAATAATTGTGGTTTTGGCAATGGAAGAAAGAGCTGGTCCCGAGCAAGTGGTTATGGCAGAAAAAGTAAAAAGAGATTATAAAGAAGTTTTTAAGAAAATTTTAATTACCATTCACCCCGATGGAATTGAAGGAGAGATCAAAGGCAAGGGATCAAATCTTAATTATGCTGCTCGAGAGTTTAAAAAATATGTTGATAAAAACAACATTCCTTATGACAGAATAATTGTTACAGCTGGTGATTGTGATACAAGAGTTTCAGTTCAATATCTTGCTTGCCTCACTTATAAATATATTATCAATCCAGATAGGATACACCGCACTTATCAGCCGATTCCCTTATATTCTAATAATATTTGGCAAGTTCCAGCGATTAACCGCATTGTCGCTTTTGGTGCCTCTTTTTGGCAGATGATTGAGGCAACTCGTCCTTATCGTATGGTTAATTTTTCTACACAAGCGATGAGTTTTCAAACTTTGGTTGATATTGATTTTTGGGACAAAACTATAGTTTCTGAGGATTCAAAGCAATATTATCGTGCTCTTTTTCGCTATGGCGGCAATCATAAATGTGTTCCTCTTTTTACTCCTATTTATATGGATGCGGTTCAGTCCGATACTTTTTGGCAAACACTAAAGAATCAATATTTACAAAAGAGACGCTGGGCTTGGGGAGTGGAACATTTTCCTTATTTGATAAGAGAATGTTTTATCCACAAGGAAGTTCCATTTACTCAGAGGTTATTGTTAATTTATCGAATTATAAATGGTCATATTTCCTGGTCAACTGCATCCCTCTTGATTGCTTTAACGGGTTGGGTGCCGTTTTTATTAAATCAGAGATTTGAAACAACGGTTCTAGCCCTAAATATGCCGACTTTGGGTCGAAATATGCTTACTTTGACTTGGGTGGGACTTGTGATTTCTGCAATTGTTGCCACTCTTCTTCTGCCCAAAAGGCCAAAAAATTTTGGTCCATCAAAAACAATTATTTTTGTTATATCTTGGGTTTTGGTGCCAATTGCTGCTATTGGCTTTGGTTCAATCCCGGCAATTGATGCCCAGACTCATTTGATGCTCGGTAAATATTTAGGATTTTGGGTAACACCTAAAGATGCCAAAAAATGATATAATAAAATACTTGGTTATATTTTTAATTTGTAAAAGGATAGCAAATGAGTGAAAAAGAAGAATTTGTATCGAAACGTACCGGGGTGCAGTTTATAAAATTTGCCTTTGTTGGTCTTGTTAATACTGGAGTAGATTGGATTGTATTTTTTCTTTTAACTTTGATACCTTTTTTTGATTCAACTGAATGGCTAGCAAAAACCATTTCTTTTATTATTGCGGCAACTAACAGCTTTGTCATGAATTCTTACTGGACTTTTAAACAGGAATTTCAAGAGGGGATGAAAAGGGTTGAAAAAGGAGGCAGGAGAGTAGAAAAAGGAACAGCTTATTATATTAAATTTATGATAGTTTCTGCTATTGGTTGGGGATTAAATACTTTGATTTTTTCTTTAATGCGATATCGTCTTTTTACAGATATCCCAGAACGCAGAAGTCAATTAGTTTCTTTGTTTTTTGCCTCAGCCGTGGTAGTTGTGTGGAATTTTTTGGCCAATAAATTTTGGACATATAAAGAAAAATAAGATTTTTTATAATGTTGGCTTTTGCCAGTAAAAACAAAAAATGGCTTGTGCCAGTTATAGTAATCATTCTTTTGGGAACAATGGCGGTTTTGATGTTTTTAACCGCCAAAGGTGATTCTGGCACGACAGATGAAGTCGCCCATATTCCGGCGGGTTATTCTTATGATAAAAAGCAAGATTATAGACTAAATCCAGAGCACCCTCCACTTGCCAAAGCAGTCGCTGGAATCCCGCTTTTATTTCTTAATTTAAAAGGACCATTTGATGATTGGAGCTGGGAAGAAGCTAATCAATGGGAAGCGGGCTGGAATTTAATATATGAACAAGGAAACAATGCTGATAAAATTTTGATTTATTCACGAGTACCCATGATATTATTGACCGTTATTTTGGGTCTTATAATATTTTTCTGGGTCAGGTCGCTCTATGGTAATAAAATTTCTTTAATAATACTTTTATTATTTAGTTTCTCCCCAACCTATATAGCTCATGGACATTTAGTAACAACTGATGTTGCAGCCGCAATCGGCTTTACGATAGGTGTTTGGTCCTTTGTAAATTTTTTAAATAAAAAAACGCCCGGTTCTCTAATTATCGCGGGCGCGATGTTTGGTATAGCACAAGTATTAAAATTTTCTTGTTTTCTTTTAATACCTATTCTTTTCTTAATTCTTGTCGTTAAGGTGTGTATGGAGCGAAAAGATGAGCCCTGGCTTAGAAATTTTCTTGTTTTAGCAGGAAAGGGTATTTTAATTTTAGCTATTAGTCTTGTGGTTGTGTGGATTATCTATACTCCTTTTGTATGGAATATGAGTCCTGGGGTTGAACATAAAGTCATTGAGGAAAATATGAATCCTTGGGATCCTCGAACGGAGACATTTCGCAATTTCTTGCATCATTTTGAGGGTAATCGGATAACAAGACCCATTGGTCATTATATGTTGGGGCTTTTCTATATTTTTGGCAGAACAGCTGGTGGTAATGCCACCTATATAATTGGGCACTTTTCAGATAAAGGCATAAGTTGGTATTTTCCCGTGGCATGGCTTATAAAAGTACCGCTTGCTGTTACATTTTTAATTATTTATGGTGTTGTTCTTTTGATAACCCGTGGGCTTCGAGGCAGAGAAGATTCATGGCGGCTTTGGTACATGTTTATTCCCTTTGCTGTTTATTGGGCGGTAACACTTCAAGGCTCGCTTAATATAGGGATACGTCATCTTCTGCCCACTTTTCCTTTTATCTACCTTTTTATTGCTCGGACGATTTATCCAATTTTCAATGCTGAAGTTTTTAAAAATCAGGCTTTTCGCAGTTCTATACCTAAATTTGCGGTGGTTATTTTGATGATTTGGTATGTTATTTCTTCAATTTTAAATTATCCCCATTATCTTGCCTATTTCAACGAATTAACTTGGGGTAAGCCAAAACATGATTTTTTAGTTGATTCAAATTTAGACTGGGGACAGGATCTGAAGCGCTTGGCTGAATATGTTAAAGAACACCCAGAGATTGATAGGTTGAAAATTGACTATTTTGGCGGAGGCGTTCCTTCTTATTATATTGAAAAGGAGAAATTAATAGATTGGCATTCTGACCAAGGACCAGCTACAGGCTGGTTTGCGGTTTCTGCCACCTTTTTTCAATTTTCAAAAATGTTTGGTGTAATGGAAGGAAAATGGGATTATTCTTGGCTGGAATCATTTGAACCCGTCAAAGATTTCGGCGGCTCAATTCTTCTTTATAATATATCCGCTGAAGATTTAGAAAAATTTCCGCCTACCCATTTGGCACCAGAGATTTTGGTAACGCCAGAGGAGGCAGAAAGAGAAAGAACGGGAGAACCTACAACTATTAATGATTCAGCTCCTGGGGTTAACGGTCAGGTACAGGGGATTTCCGAACATTTAGAAAAGACAAGAAACTAAATAAATATTTTTATGAAACCTTACTTATCTGTCATTCTACCTGCCTACAACGAAGAGGCAAGAATTGTTCCAAGTTTAGAGCGAAGGCATAAATATCTTGAAGCCCAAGACTATTCTTATGAAGTTGTGATTATAAATGATGGTTCAACTGATAAAACTAAAGACTTGATTAAAGAAAAAATTAAAGATTGGCCCCATTTTAGGCTGGAAAGCTATAAAGTGAACAAAGGAAAGGGCTATGCCACAAAATACGGCATGCTAAAAGCGAAAGGCAAATGGCGTCTTTTTATGGATGTTGATGAATCAGTTCCTCTTAATGAAATTGAAAGATTTTGGCCATATATAAAAGATTATCAAATAATAATTGGTTCTCGTTATATTGAAGGCGGCAAGATTACTAAAAAGCAGCCCTTAATAAGGCGCATTATTTCTCGGGGAGGCAATCTATTAACCCAGACACTTATTGCTTGGGGGATTAAAGACACTCAGTGTGGTTTTAAATTATTTTCTCAAGCATCAGCTACTGAAATTTTTCCCTTGCAGACAATGGAGCGCTGGAGTTTTGATATGGAATTAATTGCGATTGCAAAAAAACATGGCTATAAAATTAAGGAAGTTCCCATCATCTGGAAAGAGGAAGCTGGTAGCCGTCTGCGTGCCGTAAAGGCTTCTGCTCGCGCCCTAAAAGATCTTTTTGTTATTTTTTGGAACAAAATCATAGGAAAATATAATAAATAGTATATAATAAGTATATATTTAGTATATACTAAGTATATACTTATTAATTTGACAAAGAAGTATTATTTTGATATTAATTGATTGGTTTGCGGGGTGTGGCCTAGTGGCTTAAGGCGCCACGTTTGGGACGTGGAGATCGTGAGTTCAAATCTCACCACCCCGATTTTTATATTTAGAGTTTTATCTGATTATTAAATAGATTCCAAAAATGAAAAATATAGCCATTGTGACATATTTTCCATATTTCAAGGAAAAAGAATAGACAGGTTTTAATGTTTTCTTAGATATTCTTGGAGCAATCAAATATAAAATCAAAGGCAAAAGCACAGGCAATAGAAAAAACAAAGCAGCAACAATGATCAAAATAATTTTTTCCTCTATCAAAATAGTGCTCTGATTTATTTCTTTATTGGTTGTAATATAAAGAGCAACCGCATCAAAATTTGAAAAATTGGCAATAAAACCGATTGAAAACCATTTTAATAGACCCAGGTTCTTTTTTTCTTCTCTAGCTATCTGTTCTTCATCGCTCTTTGATTTTCTAAAGACGACAATTACCCCCAAAATTATAAAAATTACACCTATAACAATATCAACGATTCTTTTAGAATGCGGGCTGACACCTTGCATATTCAAGATTCCTGAACCAATCAGCCATCCCACGACGGCATAGATTATAACAACAAAAACGTCTCCCGAAAGATAAGACAAAATTTTTTTGATAGGAGAAGTTTTACTTGCCAAAAGAAAAATAGCAAGCCCTAAAATAACAGGAGCAAAAAGAGTACCTAGCATCAAGGGTAAAATTTTAATAAATATTTCAAGCATAATGCAGTACTATTATACTAATAATTAAGAAAGCAAAAAAAGAAGAAGCTAAAGTCTCTATAGAATTGTTGTGTTATCTCTTGAAAATATTCTAACATCTTAAACTACCTTGAAATTAGTTAATAAATATGGTTATCTATAAATATAGACACGGACATAAGATCCTAACCCGGAAAGGGAGGACTGAAAGATGGCAGGAGGCACCTCGTCTGGCGTTGAAGTAGAGACAACCGAGACACCGGCAGAGAAGAGACGTTGGTTTCCACGACTACCACAACTTCCCAAGTGGTTGTTGATCGTGCTGATCATTGTCGTCCTCGGTGGTGTGGGCGTCGGTGTGAAGTTCTTCGTCCTCAAGTCGCAACCGACGAAATCAGGCAGCGAGCCACGGGCTCTGCCCGTGGGTGAATGCCTGCAGGCGGTATTTTGGTATAATGAAAATATGGAAATACGTCTTTCTGGACATTCAGCTTATTCAACTGAATAC
>Ga0180438_10000987_pt1 | contig 52043 bp, 44 predicted proteins | sample SS_ome_12_FD_132455 | JGI IMG/M metagenome (GOLD analysis project Ga0180438, IMG submission 132455) | Hypersaline lake sediment archaeal communities from the Salton Sea, California, USA - SS_3_D_2 metaG | ecosystem: Environmental > Aquatic > Non-marine Saline and Alkaline > Hypersaline >...
AGGGCCCTGCGTGGGATGACCAGGACGTCTTCTTTCTCGCCGATGACGATCCGGACCTCCACGAACATGCCCGGTTTCAAGCGCAGGCTTTCGTCAAAGACCTCGACCGTGACCTTGACGGTCCCGGTCTCGGTATCGATTCGGGGATTTATCAATTTGACTTCCCCCGGGAAGATAGCTCCGTCAAGGATTGTGGTGGTCACTTCGGCGGGCATGCCGGGTGTCAGTTGGATGGAGTCTGAAGTGGGTACAAAAACCCGGATCAAGAGGGGGGAGAAATCTTCGATGGTGTAGATCTGCTGGTTGGCGTTGACCCGGTCTCCGACCTCGATCAGGCGCTCGGTGATATAGCCGTCGGAGAGCGAACGGATCCGGGTCCAGTTGAGCTGGAGCTGAAGGTTCTTGAAGTTTTCCTGCCGGTTTTCGAAATCGAGCTGACGCTGTTTGTACTGGGCTTCCTGAGTCTGGAATTCCTGCTCGGAGATCAGCTCTCGTTTGATCAGTTCCTGGTTACGGGTAAAATTCTGTTCCGCTTCCTCCAGGCTGAGTCTGGCCTGCTCCAGTTCGATCTTCGCCTGTTCGTAGCTGATGCGGATCTCGGTGTCGTCGAGTGTCGCCAGAACCTCGTTCTCTTTGACAAAAGTCCCTTCTTCTTTCTGGATCTGTTTCACGTAAGCGGAGAGGCGGGAAAAGATCTCGATCTTCCGCTCCGGCTCCACGATCCCGTTGATGACCAGGAAGGAGTTGAGGGTGTCGCGCCGGACCGGCTGCACGCTGACGGGGATGGCATCGCCTCCGCCTTGAAAACGGGCCAGCATCTCGGCCACCTGATCCGGAGGGATCTTTCCCGATTTGATGGCTTCTTTCATCCGGTCAGGGATATCGAGCTGGTCCACATCGATCTGCCCGGGATTGTCCTGCCCGTCGGATTGGTCTCCAGCGCGCTTATCTTGTGGCTGTTCTCCTCCCGGTCGTGACGCCCGCATGTCCGTGCCTCCGCCGGTGCCGTTATCGGATCTCCCGCAGCCTATGGAAAGGGCCAACACGGCCGCCAGTATCATGATGACAATTTTTCGCATGATCACTCCAAATTGGTTCACAAAGTATGCTTTTCCGTACTGATTGAACCGGTTTGTTTTCTCTCAGGTACGATTATTAGACGGATTGGTTTCCGTTTTCTTCCTATATTAAATCGATATTAGACATATATTATACACGATTTTAAGGATTTTTGATGCCTTTCTGTGCTGCTGTCCTTTTCTATTTGACTCCCAAAATAATAATTAATATCTTATAATCAGCTTCGCAAGGGGAAACCGGCATATGAAATGCCCGAAGTGTCATTTGGATAATCCGGATACCGTAAAGTTCTGCGGCGAGTGCGGGACAAATATTACCTCCTCTGATGAAGTCCCGCCTTCCATCACAAAGACCATAGCAACGCCTGTTGAAGAATATCCAAGAGGCAGTACATTTGCGGATAGGTACAAAATAATCGAGAAACTCGGCATAGGAGGGATGGGGGCAGTCTACAGAGTAGAAGATATAAATATTGGTCAAGATATCGCTCTTAAACTTATTAAGTCCGATATAGCCTCGGATAAGAAGACCATCGAGAGGTTCCGCAACGAACTGAAGACCACACGGATGATATCCCACAGGAATGTGTGTCGGATGTTTGACCTGGCAGAAACAGAAGGCACCTATTACATCACCATGGAGTATATCCCTGGCGAGGACTTGAAGAGCTTTATAAGAAGATCGAGGCGTTTGGATTCAGGAACAGCCTTGGCATTAGCCAAACAAATATGTGAGGGATTATCAGAAGCCCATAGGTTGGATGTTGTGCATCGTGATTTGAAGTCCAGCAATATTATGATAGACAAAAAGGGCAATGCTCGAATCATGGATTTTGGGATAGCCAGGTCCATCGGGGCAAAAGGCTTAACCGGCGAAGGCATAATCATCGGCACTCCGGAATACATGTCTCCGGAGCAGGCTGAGGCGCTGGAGGTAGATCATCGATCTGATATTTATTCCCTAGGCGTGATTCTGTATGAGATGGTAACGGGAGAACTTCCTTTTGGAGGCGATACTCCATTAAGCATCGCCATGAAGCATAAAGGGGAGATTCCAAAAGACCCCAAAGAGTTGAATCCACAGATACGAGATGACCTAAATGTCTTAATTCTCAAGTGCTTGGAAAAGGACAAGGAAAAAAGGTATCAGTCTGCAGAGGAGCTGCATGCTGGATTAAATGATATTGAGAAAGGCATTCCGACCACAGAAAGGATTGCTCCTGAAAGAAAGCCTCTCACATCAAGGGAGATAACATTACAGGTCAGCCTAAAAAAGCTTCTCATCCCCGCGTTAGTTCTCATTGCTCTTGTGATAGCAGTTGTGATGGTGATCTGGCATCCCTGGTCTCAAAAGGCATTTGTGGCTGCTCCCAAGATCGCAAACTCCATTGCCGTCATAAGTTTTGAGAATCAGACGGGAGATGAAGCATTCGACTATTTACAGAAGGCGATTCCCGACCTTCTCATCACCAGCCTTGAGCGAAATAGCGGGCTCTATGTGGCTACCTGGGAGCGGATGCTGGACCTCGTCGAGCAATTGGGAAAAAAGGACTTCAATATCATCGATAAGCAGCTCGGATTCGAATTGTGCCGGCTCGAAGGCATTCAATCCATCGTTACGGGAAGCTACATCAAAGCGGGAGACACATTTGCCACAAATGTGAATGTTTTGGATGTGGATACCAAAAGGGCCCTCAATCGCTTCAGTTCAAAGGGAGAGGGAGTTTCAAGCATTATAAATAAACAGATTGATGAGCTGACCAGGGAAATTTCTGAGGGCCTGGGCCTTGTGATAAAAGACGTTGCCTCTGCGGAGATGTCTATAGCTGATGTCACAACCAGTTCGATGGAAGCTTACAAATACTACATGGAAGGGAGGGAGAATTACCTAAAGTTCTATTTTGATGAAGCACGGATCGCTTTTGAAAAAGCCGTTGAGCTTGATCCGGATTTTGCCATGGCTTATTACTACCTCGGTGCGACAAATAATTTCCTTCAAAATATTGAAGCGAGAGCCGCTGCCTTTAAAAGGGCTAAAGCTTTGTCGCTCAAGACAACAGAAAAGGAGAGGCTCTTCATTGAAGCATGGTACGCAAACTTTATAGAGAGGGACAGAGAAAAATTTGGCCGTATCCTGCAACAGTTGGTCGATAAATTTCCCAAGGAAAAGATAGCATTTCATGATCTTGGAGTTTATTACTATGGTCGTGGAGATTTAGACAAAGCTCTTAAAGAGTTTAATAAAGCCCTTGAGCTTGATCCCAACTATGGGGAGGCTCACAATTATCTAGAGGGTATATATGATCGTTTGGGAGATTTTACAAAGGCAATTGAACATGCAAAAAAATATGTGGAATTGAATCCGGGCGAGCCCAATCCGCTTGATACTCTGGCTGCAACATATTTTTGGATGGGAAACCTGGATGAGGCCATCGCGATGTACAAAGGCGTGTTAGAGATTAAACCGGATTTTTACTGGTCAATGTTTGGTATCGGGTACATCCATGCATTAAAGGAAGAATATCCTGAGGCAATGAGATGGTTTGATAAGTTCATTGCCATAGCTCCTCCTGGGCGTCAAAGGCAGATTAATCTCTGGAAAGGATTTTGCCGCTACTGGCTAGGGAGTTTGGAAGACTGCAATTATTACTTTCGTGAAGCTGAAAAATTTTCAGAACCGGGGTATGTCTGGGGGCTGCCATTTATTAATTGGCTGAAGGCATTCATTTATTATGACAGAGGAGAGCTTGATCAGAGCCGCAGGTATAATGAAGTCTGGCTTGACGATTTCGGTCATAACCGTCTCAATAGAAGGTTTTATTATCAAGGAGCCTATAACTTGCTGTCAGGGCTGTTGGAATTAAAAGCCGGGCATGTCGATTCAGCCAAGAATATATTGGCAGAGATGAAATCACTCTTTGAAGAGATGCCGCCCTACCGGAAAGAATGGCTGGCATTCTATATAAAGTTCTTAAATGCCGAGTTGGCCCTCAAAGCTGGATTCCCCGAAGAGGCTATTGCCGTTTTCGAGGCACAAACACCCTTTCGCCCAGAAGCTTTCGATCACATGGATTCAATGATTTTGTACAACCTGCCCATCATGAAGGATGTTTTGCCCCGGGCGTATGAGCAGAAAGGTGACATTGACGGGGCTATTTCCGTATACGAGCGATTGATCACTTTTGATCCGGAGAACCTGCACAGACAACTCATTCACCCCAGGTATCATTACAGGTTAGCCAAGCTGTATGAACAGAAAGGATGGGAAGGCAAAGCTATCGAGCATTACGAGAGATTCCTCTCCCTGTGGAAGGACGCTGATCCGGGGATCGCTGAAGTAGAGGATGCGAAGAAAAGGCTGGCTGGGTTGAGATAGTAAAGAAATGATGGTGGGCGGTACTGGATTCGAACCAGTGACCTTCGGCTTGCAAGGCCGAGAGCGAGTTTGTCATTCTCCCCTGGTTCCAGGGGTGGGATACGTTTTTGACTTACGCTCCGTCATTCACCAAGACCTCAGAAACACCCCGAGATGACCTCAACAAAAAGAGGGCTCATATTACATCACTATGGAATTTGTTTTGGGCGTAGACCTAAAAAGCATGATCAGGATGTCAGGTCGGTTGGCCGTGAGCACGACAACTTCGGAGAAAAAGCAGATATATCTCATGCTGAGTCTGCCGAATCTCTTCTTTGTACAAAATACAGGGATAATACTTTTTCTCTTTTTTATTAGGAGTAGGTCCTGGATTAGTGAGCGACGTTTAAAATCGAAAAGTCAACTTGAGCTGAAGCCAACGGGGCAGTTGGCGCCCCCACACTTCTCCAAACAGTTCTGTGTCCTCCTTGATATATGACACAGGTTTTTGACAGTTGAGTGCGTTAAAAACGTCGAGGCCTAAGACTATCCGTTTGCCGTCAGGTAAGAAAAAGTCTTTTTCGGCCAATATATCCAGGTACCAATGGCTGGGCGTTGTTCTGGTGCCGCGTCCTTCAGTGAACAAGATGTAGACGGCGGTAGCACTGGACAGCCCCTTTTTTTCCCAATGGTAGCCGGAGAGAAACTCCAATCCTGCAGACAGGTTGAATCCATAAGGAGCGAAATAAGTCCCAAGCACCTTGATCTGGTGATCAACACCATAAGGCAAAAATCCATACCATCCTTCATCCCCGAATCCATATCCGCCTAAGCCGCCGAACAATGCGTCGATATATTCCTTAAGCGGGTGATCCTCGGGCAGTATAGGATGCCATCCAAATACGGTTATGTCGTATGGCCCACCCCAAGTATCTCCCCAGGTATAGGTTTCACGTTGGGCTGGATTGGTTCCTCTGTCCTGTGAGCGGGTGTAGGCGGCATCGAACATGAATTTATTGGTGATCCGGCCGTTCAATTCTACCTCGAACGCTTTGTAATCTCGTTTCTTCAGTTCAAAATTGGTGAAGACATACTTATAGATCGTATCCGGGTTGTAGACGGCAACTGTGTCCAATAGGTTTTTCGAATAGGAATATATTCCCCTCAATTTGATCGCCCAAAATCTGCCCAACTGCCGGTCGAATTCCACGAGGAATTTGCTCGTCTTGTTCGGTTTCAGGTCAGGATCGACGTTATAAGTAGAAGCTGCACCGCTCTGCTCATAAATAAACATCCAATTATTGGGGTCATTAAGCAGTGTGTTGGTAGGGTTTGTGTTTCCTATCCAATTATAGAACCTAAGACTTTCAGCCACATTATTATTAAAAAATCCAAGGGTTTGGGTTGTTATGGTTCGTGTGAAGTGTCCGTAACTGAATTTCAAAATATTTTGTCCGTCGTTCAAAAGATCGACGGCCAAAGCCGCACGAGGAGAGAGGAAATCATCCAGCCCCCAACTCCAGATTTTTTGTCCCAGATCATCAAAAACCGTCTGCGTTTCGGTCCTGATTCCCAGCATTAAGGAAAAGCGGTCGAAGGTGATGCTATCCTTAAAATAAAAGCCGAATCCCTCAGAGGCATTCGTGAATTGCGAGTCGGCATACTCGGACATGGCGGCTGGGTTCTGAGGCGACGACCACGTTATAAAGATGCCGTTATCGAATCCGTTCCCGATCCAGGGATCAAAGTCTCTCCCTGTCCAACTTTGTTTACCCTCATAGGTATTTCTGTAATAGAACAGGCCGCCTCCCAATTCATGATTTCCCAGGTTTTTTGTGTCCTGGAATTTAGTTAATCCAAATGTAATATCCGATCTTTTATCAAGCGTGGTCTTAAAAGATGCAGCATTGTTTGTAAACTGAAGTATGTCGAGCCAATAATATCTTGGATCTCCTTGATTATTTTTTAAAGGTTTGGTGTCGGAATTGATGCTGTTTTGCCCTATGTTGGCCGTTATCAACGTCTTTGGAGACAGTATGCCTCTATAGTTCAGCCGGAATGCGTATTTTGTGTAATCGAGCTCTTCATGGATCTCAGACAGACCCAGGCCGCCGGTCTGATTGATATGTTTATCTAAGCTTCCGCTTGCCATAAGAGTGTGATTAACGCCGGGACTGAAAGTCAGTTTGCCAAAAAAATTGTTGGAGTTCAGTCTTCTGTTCCCGGCCGGGATGGTCAGCCAACCTATACTGATTTCATCATAATCATCCATCCTCCGGTTAAAATTATTGGATACGAAGAACCACAATTTATCTTTAACAAAGGCTCCTCCCAGATTTCCAATGAACTGGTGATGAGATATGTCCGGCACATTTACTGCTGACCATTGTGATTGCCTGCGTGCCCTTAGGTGCCGATCACGGAGGAAGAGGCCTGCTTCCCCATGAAAGTCATTGCCGCCAGTCTTGGTGATGATATGGACAAAACCACCCGGGGTTTGCCCTAGCTCCGGTGAGAACCCATCGGAAATAATCTGGATCTCTTCCCAAGCATCGAGGTTAACGTTTATGCTCAGGGAGTTGTTAAACGCGGTGTTTGTGGCCAGTCCATCGACAAGCCATCCGTTGCCTTCCTCACCCTGGCCTCTAAAACTGGGCATTCCCGCGCCTGTGCCAAGCTTTGTATCCATCCTGACTCCCGACACTCCCGGAGTGTAGGTAGCGATTTCCTCGATTGTTCTTCCCTGGGCCGGGATGTGCGCGATATCATCCGCGTTCAGGCGATAACTGTTATCGGTGCCTATTTTATCGAGTAGAGGTGGTTCGGCAATAACAATTACATCTTCTGCTAATATCGATTCGTTCATAACCACATTAGCGACAATTGTTAGACCTAATCGAACGTCATAGCCTTTCAGCGTCAATTTTTCAAAATTCGGGAGCTCAAAAGTTAACGAGTAAATTCCTGTAGGAAGAAGAAGAAACTGAAAGCTTCCTCTTTGATCTGTGGTGACAATGCGGACTCCTTGCAATGCCGGACTTTGTGCGGTGATCGTTACCCCGGGGAGACCTATATTCTGCGTATCTTTGACAGTTCCAGTAATTGTTCCTGTCTGCTGCTGCGCGAAAACGGCTGCTGCCAGGCAGACGGTGACTAGGATAATTGACAGCAGTCTTGGGCGGAACATACATGTGCCCCTTCAAAAAGTTTGTAAAAATTTCACTAATAATAAGAAATCCCCATTATGAAAGCAAGGTTTATGTGGAATGATGCAGCTAGGTCAAGCCCCCTGAGATTTACCCTGCCTGAACTGCCCTCCTTGAGAATATACTAAAAAACGGCATCCGGAGGGTCTGATATTGATATTCTCATTTTCGCCAGGCAAAGGCTGTCAAGTCGAGATGCTTCCCGTTATACATTGAGGTAAAATCTACCTGATTTCGTACGCCTTCGATATACAGATCCCTCCATTTCCATGTCACAGATTCAGTTGATATTAGCTGAAAATACGGTATCGGCGGTTGAAAGGAATGCTTAGCCAACAAGCCATATTACTCGAGGAAAACCCTGGCGGGCGGCACTGGATTCGAACCAGTGACCCTCGGCTTGTAAGTCTCTTGTGTCCTTAGCGCATTACAATTAATGCAATTCTCCGGTTTAAAATTAAATCGATAACACTCCCTCTATCTCCATCAGCAGATCATTTCTACATATATCTGAAACCAGGAACAGGGCTGGAACGTCTCGAAAGGATTTCTGACAAATTTTTCTTACTTTAGGTATATCAGCTTCATTCCTAACATAGGCTCTCAGGTAAGATAGTGGTTCTGGATTGTCAGCGCTCTTGATCCCGCAGTTTTTAAGATTGTCCTTGGAAATAAGCCGGGAGATATTCTCGATAGTGGTCAAAGTCTGACTCTCTACATCTCCTTCAGGTGCGGTGTCTTGTCCTAAAACAGCGGCTGTCCCAGAAATATAGATTTGACCAGAGTCGTGTATGGATACCAGTTTTGCCCTTTCGAATTTCGGAGGGGCTTTCTGGGGAGTAGCTTTCAATGAGTTTCCCACTAAAACCTCTTGAGAGTATCGATGCGCGTCAACCTGTCTGGGATTCGAAATCGGAACGATAGAGATGTCTTTGAACGCGGAGACAGCGATGAACTCAAGAATGACACCACCTGTATTCATTCCTATCCCGGTAGCTGCCGGATATCCATTTATGAAATTTGAAGCCCCATAATAGATTGATCTGACTTCGTTGAACAGTTGATAATTTTGTCTCAAACCATCCTCGCCTGAGTTGACACCTAGTATATTCTCGATATAGTTCCACTGACGAACAACATCCGGAAAATTCATGCCCTCTTTTTCCAGCACCATTTTCATCAATTCAAAAGCTGCTCTTGCTTGATCCAGAGTCCCGTATTGTTTCTGACCACTGGTTAATCCGGCGGCATAAACCTCTTTGAAGTCGGAATAGTCTACGACTGAATAACGTATGTCTCCTAATGTCTTATGATTTATCGCAATTTTATTAGACTGCGATGTTAACAGAATAACCTCCAATGAAACGCGTTTGTTATTTTCTGGTTTCTGTCCTACAAAACTCAAGGGCGGTAAGAAAGGCAGGTAGAAATCTATTATTGCAGAGAATAATCTAGTTTTTGAGGTGTAGAAATCAAGATTATCATCAGCCTTGATAAAAACTGTTTGCTTAAGAACATTCTTAACGTCTAATCCCGATGACTGTAACAAACCTCTGAGTTTTGAAAGACAATCATTCAACTGTTCCAGGGGAGTCGATCCTGTCGTGGGCAGGATCCCAATAAATTGTTTTTTGCTCATATAATCGCTCTTTCATGTTTATCAAGTGACGGCATCGCGCATTTTCTTATAGAATTGTGCGTAGTTTTCTTTATCGGCAGTCTTTCGCATTGCCATCGCCGACCGAGGATGCTCGTTCAACATACCGGTAATTATATACGGTATGATATAACCCCACTCAAAATCCTTACGCATAGGTCTTATATAATCCTTTATGACCTCTAGAATTGGCGTAAGGTTGAGTTTTGGATTTTCTAAAAAAGCCATCAATAGCATGAGACAACAATTCCCTGAACCCCGTCCCATTTCGTACAGTGAGCCATCCGCAAAAACGGCACCTTGCGTGATTCCTTCAATTGTGTCGGCGAATTCCAATTGCAGGCTATTGGGGCAGGGTATGCCGATTTCTTTGCCGGATAAGTGTTTCTTGAACAAATGGACCAAGTTTTTGACCTGCTCACAATACAACGCACCGAAGCTGTCAACGGCATAAACGACATCCACCGGACTTTCCGCGAGCTTTACAAGCGCAATGCCAATGTCTGGCTCTGTTTCCGTAGAGATGGCCATGATATTTGCCGTTGTCTCATAACCCAAATCGTGGGCCTTATTAATCATCTTTAGGCCTTGTCGATATCTCTTACATAGGTGGCTGTTCTTTCCATGTCGACAGGGCTTTTGTCGACTGGGGCGAATTCTTGAGCTTTAATCCGATGCGTATCAACCATTATGCTAAGCTTTGTGTTTGATTCAATACCGTCAACAATTTGATTTATCTTATCGTCGTCACTGTATTTCCAGTCTCCATATTCCTTTGGCGGAAACAGCTCTCTGCTGCCTCGATAGCCTATCTCTAGATAGTCGATCCCGGTTTCCGAAATGGCTTGATATACCGCGCGAACGAAATCATCACTGAAATAATGGTTGTTTATATGCCCCCCATCTCTGATTGTGCAATCCACCTCTTTTATTCTTTCTTTGTTCAAATTTTTACCACCGATTAATCTATCTTGCAGATGCTCGCATACTTCCGAACTGACACCCAAGTCTTTGGATTCAGATAAGCACACTCTCATACAAATCGGATCTCGTATTCTATGATAAACTACTAACGATAATAAACCCTTCATATTTTATCAAATGATATCCCAAAAGGTTTTAATACTTACTAAGGTTTTAATCCTTCCGTCTCTGCATTTCTCACGGCTGGGTCCGCAAATTCTTCCCCCTTTTCTTTTAACATAGGAAATTGGATTTTTTGGATTACATTGAGTTTGGTTCATTTTTATTCAATTTCCAGCTCCTGACCTGCTCTGAAGATAGTAGCAGATAACTATGGATAGAAGAAACACACGCTGTTTATGAAGAATTCGTGATTCTTTAGGATATTATGAGAAATCAGCGGAAACACCAGAATAAGGTAGATACAGAATAGATATTACCCGTTAAATCACAGTGTTTCGACTCTTTGTGCGAGACCTTGCCATCTGCGCTATAATTACTTATAAAGAAATGTTGGCGCAATTCTTTGGTTTAAGATAGAGGCGTTCTGTGTTTCGAGGGAATGAAAATGCCGAAATTACTTAGAACGGTTATTCTTGTGATCTTGTTATTCACTTCCCAAATGCCCGGCAAGTTGGTGAATGACTCAATAGAAGTTGCTCCGGGACAGTTAGAATACAGTGGATTGACAATCCACTATCCGTTGGATGAGACGCTTTTCCCTCCCGAAATTATTGCTCCCACATTTCGCTGGAAAGATGATTCTGAAGGATCTGATACCTGGCTTATCAAAATCGAATTCCAGGATGAGAAGGGCCGTATGGATTTTCTCAGCCGCTCCCGCGTGTGGACGCCTACTGATGCCCAGTGGGAGGCAATTAAACAAAGGTCGCTTGAAAAAGATGCCAGGGTGACTATCCTCGGAGTTAATCAGGCTGATCCCAAACGGATACTCTCAGGAGGCCGTATATCAATCCGCACATCCAAAGACGAGGTTGGCGCGCCGTTATTCTACCGGGAAGTGAACCTGCCTTTTATTAATGCGGTAAAGGACCCGTCGCTGATCAGGTGGCGGTTTGGATCCATTTCTTCGAAAACCCAGCCGCCGTCTGTGTTGGAGAATTTACCTGTCTGCGGGAACTGTCATTCATTTTCTTCCGACGGTGTACTTCTAGGAATGGATGTTGACTATGCCAATGAGAAGGGTTCATATGCGATTGTTCCGATTACCGAGGAAATGATTCTTGAGAAATCCAAGATCATAACTTGGTCTGATTACAGAAGAGAGGACGGTGAGCTGACGTATGGATTGCTTTCCCAGGTTTCTCCGGACGGAAATTTCGTGGTGAGCACAGTAAAAGACAGGTCGGTATTTGTTCCCAGAGAGGAACTTGCCTTCTCGCAGCTTTTCTTCCCGATTAAAGGTATTTTAGTGGTTTACGATCGTGAAAAAGGAACCTTTAAAGCTTTGCCCGGAGCAGACGACGAGACATATGTGCAGAGCAATCCGACATGGAGCCCTGATGGCAAGTATATCGTATTCACCAGAAGCAAAGCATACCATCTGAAAACCAAAGGTGCCAATGTTCTGCTGAGTGAAGAAGAATGTCGTGAGTTTCTCAAAGAGGGAAAGACCTTCCTATTTGATCTATATAGAATCCCTTTTAACGGAGGCGAAGGGGGGACGGCAGAACCACTCGAAGGCGCGTCCAACAACGGCATGAGCAATTATTTTGCGAAATATTCACCTGACGGAAAATGGATCGTGTTTTGTAAAGCCAAGAGTTTCAGCTTGCTTCAGCCGGACAGCGAACTCTATATAATGCCGGCCGAAGGGGGCGAACCGAGACGAATGCGATGCAACACGAGTCGGATGAACTCATGGCACAGCTTTTCACCCAATGGGAAATGGTTGGTTTTCTCATCCAAGGCGAACTCTCCGTATACTCAGCTGTTTCTGACCCATATTGATGGAAACGGGCGTAGCGCTCCACCGGTTGCCCTGACTCACATGACCGTCCCGGACCGGGCAGCGAATATTCCGGAGTTTGTCAATACCGATCCGCATGCGATTAAGAAGATCGAAGAGCGCTTTCTTGATGACCTGTCTTTTATAAGAGCCGCGCATCAATTTCAACTTGCCGATGATATCGATAGAGCAGAGGACGCGTACAGGAAAGCTCTGGAGTTTAATCCCAAAAACAGTGATGCGTATAACGGCATCGGAAGTGTTCTGATCCGAAAGGGTCAAGTGGAAGAAGCTTTTTCTTATTTTAATAAAGCACTTGAAATGGATCCGAAGAATAAAGCCGTATACTTTAACCTGGGATTGGCTCAATCCGAACAAGGGAATCTCAATGAAGCGATTCGATATTATGATCATGCACTTGCAATAGATCCCAACTATACGGATGCTCTCTGTAATATGGGAGTCATTTTTGCGAGCATGGGTAGGGACGATGAAGCGGCCGCCTACTACGACAAAGCCCTTGAATCCGACCCCACGCATATCGTGGCGCATTCCAACCTGGGAAATCTGTTGGCCAAGCAGAAGAAGTACGACGAGGCGATCGCCCATTATAAGGAAGCGATTAAATATGATGCAGACTTCCTGAATGCCCATTTCAATCTGGGGCTGGCGCTATTAATAACTGAACAATATGATGAGGCCATTGTCCATTTTAAAGAAGCGATCAGGATAGACCCGAATTATAGTCCCGCACAAGTTGGACTTAACAAAGCGACTCAGATGAACAAAAGGAAGTAGTCGCAGTCAACAGTGCTACTGCCGGCATTTTTGAATCCAATTATCCAATTGTGTTTTCTGGCTGGGAGAAAGAGAGTTGTAGTAGTACTCTTTATATTTGTTGAAATAGTCCAGAGCTTGGGTTTTGAGGCCCTGGCTCATGTGGGTTATGCCTAAATTTATAAGCGCTTGGTCAAAATCCGGCTTTAATTCCAGTGCCTTTTCCCAGTGGGAAATCGCTTTATCGACGTCGCCGGATTTTCTATAGGCCAATCCCAAGCCGTTATAAGGATTTACATAATCAGGCTCCAGCTCTATCGCTTTTTGAAGACTTAGGATAGATTTCTCGAGAAATATTCGATCGTTTGTTTTTTGCGCTAGCGAATAATACGCATTTCCGAGGTTATTAAAGAGATCGGGATATTCGTTGTCTATGGAAATGCCCTTCTCATAGGCCTCTACGGCGTTTTCGAAATCCTGTTTTCTTGAGTGAGCGATCCCCAAGAAATTCCATATCTCGGGATCATGTTCCATTTGACGATAATGCTTTTCGTCGAATACCTTGATGATTTCATCATCTTTGCTGGCTTTTACGAGGAAAGTGATATATCGCAGGAAGATTTCGTAGCTGGTGGGAATATTATCGAGCCCAAGCTTGAGAACTTGAAAGGATTCGTTCAATTCGCCTTGCTCTTCATATAAAGCGGCCAGGTTATAATAGGCGATATCAATGTCTTGCCTCTCCGTGAGCAACTGTTTCAGCAACTCGAATCCCTCCCTCACCTCTCCCTGTTGATACAGATCCATCGCCTTCATCGCGCGGTTGTTATAAGGGAGGAGAACTTTGATATCGTCTTGGGGGCCGAAATTCTCTTTTTTCGAATCAGGAGAGGTTGAGATGTATCCCAGGCTTCTTAATTTTGCTAACGATTCTCTATCATATTTAGGCTTTGCGTCTGTACGTTCAGGAAAAGACTGATCTTTGATAATTTGCTCAAGCCGTTTCCTATACCGATCGAGTTTCATCTCCTCCGCAAGATTCTTCAGTTCCTCAAAATCCTCGTCTAAATCATAAAGCTCGGGAATAGGTGATTCGATAAATTTCTCCCCTTCATAGATAAACCCCCTAAGAGGGGCCCATCCTCGACTGTAATAAGGAAACAAAGATTCAAAATATATCGGTCTATTTTTTAGCTTGTTTCCCTCCATGGCAGGAAGAAGCGAATTCCCCTGGAGTGAAGATGGTTTTTCAATATGCAGAACATCGCATACTGTGGGAAATATGTCGATATGACTGACATACTCTTCGATCCGACGACTTAATATGCCGGGAAAATAAACGATCAGAGGAACCCAGATTGAGCTGTTATAGGCATAAAAGCCATGAGTCAGCTCGCCATGCTGCCCCAATGATTCGCCGTGATCTCCGGTAAAGATGATCAGAGTGTTTTCGTATGAATGGGTGTCTTTTAAGGATTTGAAGAGCTTCCCTAAAGCGAAATCAACGTAGGCCACTTCGCCATAATAAGGCTGTTTTTCAAATTCCGTATTGAATGGCTCGGGAGGTTCATACGGATCATGAGGGTCATAGCAATGAATCCAGAGAAACCAAGGAGTTGCTTGTGCTTGGCTTTCTAGCCACTCTAGGGCCGGAGCAATCACATCTTCGGCCCGTCTTTCTACCGCGTCAAGTTTTTCGGAACTCCAGCGATCATAATCGTCGTCGTAGATATCGAATCCCTGCGTGAGTCCGAACCTGGAATCAAGGGGATAGGCTCCAACAAAGGCCCCGGTATTATAACCGAATTTCTTTAAATACTCGGCTAAAGTCAGAAACTCTTCCCCTACGATAAAATTCGTGTTTTCGTGGACTCCATGATATAGAGGGTTGGTTCCTAAGAGAATATTCGTATGAGAAGGCAATGTGGTGGATGTGTTTGCAAAGGATCTTGAAAACACAACTCCCTTCTCGGCTAAGCTGTCAATATTCGGAGTTTTTAGATATTCACTTGAGTAACAGCTGAGGCCATCTGTTCTCAGTGTATCTATTGTGACGAGAAGAACATTTAGTCTATCATTCTTTTGTCCGACGGCTGAAATGGAATCAGCCCATGGAGTTGGAACAGAACTGGAAAAGCCAAGTGGACTGAACGCGACAAAAAACAAAACCAGCCGGGACAGCCCGGATTTTTTCACGTTTACCACTTCTAAGCTTTATAGACTATGAGAAAAATGTCAAGCTATCTTCGATTCCAGCAACTTGGCTCATCTTTCTGGATGGGGGGTCATAATATCAATCTCTCCATGGCGTTATGAAAACGCCCCATTTCTCGAGGAAAACCCTGGTGGGCGGTACTGGATTCGAACCAGTGACCCTCGGCTTGTAAGGCCGACACTCTTCCGCTGAGCTAACCGCCCGTTTATGCGGCCGAAAGGCAGCTTTACCTTAGAGAAACGCCCTGCCGTTGTCAACCCGTCCGATCCGCCCCCTTATGTTCCCACCCTACCGGACCTTTTCCGTTTTCGCGGACACACCGATAAGTTATTTATATTATCAGACTTGGAAGTATGTCATAGGAGATCCGAAAAGCCGGCGGACCTTTGACTGGGAGTTCAAGGAAAGAGCCGTACAAGAAAGGAGACAATCCCCTTTCTTTTGTCGCCTGGTCTATCTGTCATATTGACATAGAACGCAGCGTATGCTACATTTACGGCGTAATCTTATACGTTTTGAGTCTGTTCAGGGAACGGCTGGACCCAACGATTTAAAATACAAGGTAAACTAAATGTTCGCTGTAATCAAAACCGGTGGAAAACAGTACAGAGCACAAGCAGGCGATGTTCTGGAGATCGAGAAACTTGAGGTCGAGAAGGGCGCAAAAGTTACGTTTGAAGAAGTGCTGCTCATCGAGGACAACGGCAAGGTTTTGATCGGGACTCCCTATGTTGAGAATGCGGCTGTGACAGCAGTAGTGCTTGAGAACTTCAAGGACGATAAGATCATCGTATTCAAGAAAAAACGGCGCAAACAGTATAAGAAAAAAAGGGGGCATCGACAGCTACTAACACGCGTGCAGATCGATGAGATCCTGACCGGCCGAAAGCCGGCTGTCAAGGCCAAGCCTGCAGTGAAGAAGGACCCGGAAGCCGCCAAGACGGCCGCTGAGAAAAAAGTACCGGCCGCCAAAGCCGCAGCCCCCAAAACGGCCGTTGCTGAAGCGAAAGCGGAGACCGCTCCCAAAAAAGCTCCTGCAAAAAAAGCCGCACCCAAAAAAGAGGCCGATAAGGCTGCGAAAGAGGCGAAACCGGCCCAGAAAGCGCCACCTAAGACCAAAGCGGAGCCGGCTAAGAAAGCCGCTCCCAAGCCTAAAGCAAAGGCGGCCGCCACACCGAAGACAAAGGCCTCGCCGAAGACAAAGGCCTCGCCGAAGACCGCGGCCAAGCCTAAAGCCGCAGCCAAATCCACGGCAAAAAGTCAGAAATCCGGCAGTGTAAAGGAGTAAGACCATGGCGCATAAAAAGTCCGGTGGTAGCGCGAAGAACGGCAGAGATAGTCAATCCAAGCGCTTGGGTGTGAAACGGTTCGGCGGGCAGTATGTCACCGCCGGATCGATTCTTGTGCGCCAGAGGGGTACTCCCTTCAAGCCCGGCCTGAACGTGGGCAGGGGGGGCGATGATACGCTCTTCGCCAAAATATCAGGTCAGGTTCAATTCGAGCAAAAATCCAAGCGGAAGGTTGTCTCTGTACTTCCTCAATAATCCGTTTTTTTCTTCCTAGGCATGTTTGTCGATCAGGTCAAAGTGTTCCTTCTGGCCGGGAAAGGCGGCAGAGGTTGCCTGAGTTTCCGGCGGGAAAAGTACGTGCCCCGTGGCGGGCCCGATGGAGGGCGGGGCGGCGATGGAGGCAGCATACGCCTGATCTCGGATGCGAGTGTCAAATCTTTGGCTTATTTCCGGTTTCATCCCATCACCAAAGCCCGCCGGGGAGCTCACGGAGAAGGGGGGAACCGGAACGGAAGAAAAGGCGAAGACCTCAGCCTCAAGGTGCCGGTGGGAACCGTGGTGCGCGAGCCAAACAATGATGTCCCGCTGCATGATTTCACGGCCCCCGGCCAGATATTCCTGGCGGCTCAGGGGGGCAAGGGCGGCCGCGGAAACGCCTCCTTCGCCACTTCCACCAATCAGGCCCCCCGGAGGGTGGAAGAAGGCAAACCGGGCGAGGAACGAGAATTCGTGCTTGAGCTTAAACTCATCGCAGACGTGGGTTTGGTGGGATTTCCCAATGTGGGCAAATCCACCCTTATCTCTCAGATCTCGGCGGCCAAACCGGTCATCGCCGACTACCCGTTCACCACGCTGACTCCCAACCTGGGTGTGGTGGATATAGGGGAATTCCAGAGCTTTGTGGCGGCAGATATTCCGGGCCTGATCGAGGGAGCCCATAAAGGACATGGACTGGGGATCCGTTTCCTCAGACACGTGGAGCGGACCAAGGTGCTCGTGCATCTGGTGGATGTGTCGCCCTACACTCAGCGGGATCCGATGCAGGACTACCGCGCCGTGATCAAGGAGCTGAGAGCGTTTGATACGGACCTGATCAGCCGTCCTCATATTCTGGTCGCCAACAAGATCGATCTCTTAGGAAATGACAACCGTCGGCTGGAGGGACTCCGTGGATTGGCCGTCCGCGAGAAGCTCCCGTTTTATGCCATCTCGGCCGCAAAACGGCTGGGGCTTAAGGAGTTGATCAGGGCCGTGGCCGACGAGCTGGGTATGGAAGGATAGAAATGGGACCAACACCAAGCAGGCAGAGACTGGGTCTTTTCGGGGGGACGTTCAATCCTATCCACCTGGGTCATCTCCACGCCGCTCGGATCGTGTGCCGTCGTTTTGCCTTGGACCGCATCCTTTTTATTCCCTCCTCGCTTCCTCCCCATAAAGAGACGCGCGAGATGGTATCATCCGAACATCGCTTCAATATGGTGAACTTTGCCTTGGCGAACGACCCCTGTTTCGTGGCTTCACCCATAGAAATCGAAGCCCTCGGCACGTCTTATTCCATCATCACGCTGTCGCGGATTCGGGACATTTATCCCCAAGCGGATATATTTTTTATCCTGGGAATCGACGCTTTTCTGGAGATCGAAACCTGGAAAGAGTATGATAAAGTCCTGGAGAGTTGCGCTTTCATCGTGATCAGCCGCCCCGGCTATCGACTGGAGGGAGCGCTTACACTCCTTGACGGAAGGCTGCGCGGCCGCCTTATGGAAGTCGATGAAACGCATAGCCCCGGAGATCTGGCTTATCATGCCGCCGCCATTTTTCTTGCTCCCATCGACGCCCTGGATGTTTCTTCCACCGAGATAAGGAGGCGGCTCATGGACGACGAGTCGGTGGAAGGCATGGTGTCGGAGCCTGTGATTGAATACATCAAGGAGCATGGCCTTTACCGAAAAGAAAATGATTGAGGCAAACAATAAAATTAAGGATCGTGAAAACCTTTCCCCTGAGGTGGTCTGTTGTGTAGAAGCGGCTCAAGCTAAAAAAGCCGAAAATATCCTCGTCCTGGACCTGCGCGGCCTCACTTCCTTTACGGATTATTTCGTCATCATGCACGGCAATTCCGGCAAACAGAATCAGGCCATATTTGAGGCAGTGGAACAGGAACTCAAACAGACCAATGTCCGGCCCTTGAGCGTCGAGGGCAAAGAGAATGCCGAATGGATCCTGATGGACTACGGGGACTTCATCGTCCATATTTTTTCCGCCCGGGCACGAGGTTACTACGCGCTGGAAAAACTCTGGGGAGACGGCGTCCTCCACACGTTCTGAGCGGATTCGATTCCGGACTTCCCATTTTTTTTGTTCTGTCTTTCGTTTCGGCCTGCCCCGCAGGGCAGGCTGATTTCCGTTCCGGGATATTTTTTTCCTTCGAGTGTTGACTTTTGAGGTATTTCCCCTTATTTTTATTGGACTATTTCCATTGACGGATGTCTGAGATAGGAGAGACAGCACGACGTCATGCGTTTGAAGGTCATGTGGCCGGGCAAGACCCGTAATGCACACCTGAAACAAATGCAGGATTTTTATCTGGACCGGATAAACTCTCTGGAGAGGTGTGAGCTTTTCGAGACGCGAGAGGCCAAGGGTATTCCGGAAAGCCAGGAGGATAGGATTAAAGACATCGAGACCTCCGGGCTTGAAAAACATCTCAAAGATGATTATATTGTTTGCCTTTTGGATCGAGGTCGTGAGATGGATTCCCGACAGTTCGCCGTCTTCTTGTATGAAACGGCCGCGAACCATCCGCATGCGATAAGTTTCGTGGTGGGCGGTTACTTGGGGCTTGCGGACCGGCTTCTGAGTCGGGCCCAAACCCTCCTATCCCTTTCGCGTATGACTTTTTCGCACGAGCTGGCCCGGGTCGTTCTGCTGGAACAGATCTACCGGGCGCTCACGATCATGAAAGGTCGGCCATACGCAAAATAAAGGGGGAGATGTTGAATAAAAAGGATAAAGAGCGCTACCGCAAGAAACTATTGGACAGGAAAAAAGAGATCGTTGTGCAGCTGAGTGAGTTCCATAGCGAAAGCCGCGAGATCGAAACCGGAATCGCTATGGATGTGGGGGATAAAGCGGAAATCTCTTACACCAAGGAATTTTTGCTGAGCCTTTCGGATGTCGAGCGTGCCCAATTGGGGATGATCGATCAGGCACTCAAGCGGCTGGATTCGGAGGAATTCGGGCTGTGCGAGGACTGTGGAAAGAGTATCGCCAAAAAAAGGCTGGATGTCATCCCTTGGACTCCCCATTGCATCACGTGCCAAAAGAAAGAAGAGCGAGGGTACTGAAGCTTATCGAGCTGGTTGTCTTTCCCTCCTTCTGCCGTATCTGCCATTCCTTGCTCGAGAAAGCCGGGGAGCGGTTGGTGTGTCGTGAATGCTGGAGCCGCCTGACGCCCCAACGCAGCCCCTTCTGTATCTGCTGCGGTCGTTTTTTCGAGGGCGCCATCGAGTCTCACGTTTGTTCGACGTGCGTGGAGCATCCCCCCGCCTTCAGCCGGCATCGATCCGCCTGCCGCTATCGGGGAACCGCCAAAGAACTCATCAGACTGCTTAAGTATCAGAGGCTGAAGGTTTTGGGAAGGGACTTGGGCGCCTTCCTTTTCCAAAGCCTCCAAGAGGAAACGAGCCTCTGGTGGCGGGCGGATGTGTTGGTCCCCGTCCCCCTGCACCCGAAACGGAAGAAGGAGCGCGGTTTCAATCAGGCGGAAATCCTGGCCCGTGAGATGGGCCGCTTAAGTGGAATCGAGGTGTGCAAGGACCTGCTCAGGAAAAGTCAAGAAAGTCGCCCCCAGACGTCATTGAGCGGGACGGAACGGCGGTCCAACCTGCAGGGGGCTTTTTCCGTGAACAAGGGGCGCCGGGCGAAAGGGAAGACGGTTATCTTGGTGGATGATGTGTTTACAACCGGGACCACTCTGGAGGAGTGCTCGCGGGCGCTGCTTCGGGCGGGAGCCGATGAGGTGCGGGCGGCCACAATGGCCCAGGCCTGAACATGGAGCATTCCTTATATGAAAAAAAAAGCCTCCGGCGCAAGCACCGGAGGCGTCCTGATACAGAACCGGTTTACTTCTTAATGGTTTTTGCGGTCTTCGCTTTGGATGACGGCTTAAGGATCTTTACCGTCTTCGGTTTGGTTTCCTGGCGTTTGGGCAGGAACACCCTCAGCACTCCATGCTCATGTTCGGCCCGGATATTTTCCTGATCCACATAGTTAGGTAGGGAGAAGGACCGGTAAAAGGATCCGTAGGAGCGTTCGATACGGTGGAAATTCTCTTCTTTGGTTTCTTTATTGAACTTCCGCTCTCCGCGCAGGGTCAAGGTGTTGTCCTCGAGCTTGATTTCGATGTCCTTATCTTCAATACCAGGGACTTCAGCCGAGAGAACGATCTCGTTTTCGGTTTCGTAAATATCCACCGACGGGGACCAGGTGCCGGACATCAGGTCTCGGTCCTCACTCCGGCCGCTGACGGCATCTTCGAACAGTCGGTTCATTTTTTCCCGGATCGTGACCAGGTCTCTGAATGGATCCCAACGAATAATAGCCATTTTCATTCCTCCTAAATCTTAGTCTAATTACAATATAATATATGAGTGTCTATTTGTCAAGTATTTGCAAAAAAAATATGCTTTTTTTTACAAGGCCATTTTTTAGGATGTTGTATGTTCGCCTTATGGTTCGACAAATGAAGAATGAATACCTCGGTGTTTTGCCAGGGCTCAGGCCGGGATGACGGCTATTTTCCAGGCTTGCGACAGGCGCCTTCCACCAGCAGGGTGATCTCTCCCTTGGGAGGCCTTACTGTAAAGTGGGATTGCAGTTCGCGCGGCGTGCCCCGCTGAAAGTCTTCGTGAATCTTGGTAAGCTCCCTGGCCACGACCACCCGACGGTCGCCCAGTGTATCCTGGACCAATGCCAGGAAGCGGATTAAACGGCGGGCCGGCAGATAGAACACCAGAGTGGCCTTCTCATCAAAAAGCGAGAGGAGCATGGTCTTTGAGGCTTGGAGCTTGGGCGGCGGAAATCCGAGGAACAGGACGCGGTGGGTGGGGAGTCCGGCCGCGCACAGGGCCGTGGTCAGGGCCGAGGCACCGGGGATGGGAATGACCTCGATTTCGGCATCCAGCGCCTTTCGGATCAAAGGGAAACCCGGATCCGACACCCCCGGAGTGCCGGCATCCGTGACCAGCGCCACATCTTTTCCTTTCTCAATGTGCTCCAGGATCTTTTCCGCCTGAGGCCGCTCGTGTGGCTGAAAATAGCTGATCAGCTTTTTTTTTATGCCGTAACGATTGAGGAGCTTGAGGGTCTGGCGGGTATCTTCGCAGGCGATGATGTCCACTTGCCTCAACGTGTTGAGGGCCCGAAAGGTCAGATCTTCCAGGTTGCCGATAGGGGTCGCGACCACGAAGAGCCGTCCCCGTCCTTTCCGGGAGGGGGATTGCGCCGGCATGGCTCATTTATCCCAATCATAGGGATAGAGAAAATCGTGGCCTACGCTGCGTTCCGAGATCTTGGCGATGGGCGGCATGCACCGCTTGAATTGGGAGCCCTTGATCATGCGGATAATCTTGTCCACCGTGGCCTCCTCCGATCCGCTGCCGATCACATCATCTCTCGGCATACGCTGGTCGATCAGATGGAAGAGGATCCGGTCGATTTCTTCATAGACGAGTCCCAGCTCCTGCTCGTCGGTCTGGCCCTCCCACAGGCCGGCCGACGGCGCCTTGTTCAGAATCCGGTCCGGAATCCCCAGGTGACGGCCCAAGGCTCGCACTTGGGTTTTGTACAGATCCCCCAGAGGATTGAGGGCGCAGGCCATGTCGCCGTGCAGGGTGCCGTATCCCAGCAGGAGTTCTGTCTTGTTACTGGTTCCGATGATCAAGGCATGTTCCCGTTCGGAGTGATCATACAGGATGGACATGCGCTCACGGGCCATTTTGTTGCCCTTGAGAATCCGGCTGTTCGTGGGGTGGCGGCTGTAATAGGCGTCCACCGACGGGGCGATGTCGATGAGCCGTATGCGTATTCCCAGGGAGCCCGCCACGCTTTGGGCGTCATCGATGTCCTGTCCGAAGGTTTCGCCATAGGGCAGGATGAGGCCGATCACGTGGTCAGGGCCCAATGCCCGGCTGCTGAGGTAAGCGGCTACCGTTGAGTCGATGCCGCCCGAAAGGCCCAGGATGCCGTTGGCATAACCGAATTTGGAAAATTCTTCGCGGAGAAAGCGGATCAGGATGTTTTCCACGAAGGCGGCGTTAATCTTCATATCGGTCCACGATGCGCGCTAAGGCGTGCAGGATGATTTCAGGCTTATTGTCCCGCCGATAGGGCCATTTCTTGCGGAGGGTCCGGACCGCATCCAGGTCGATCTCCTGGATGAGCAACTCCTCCTCGCTGTAAGAGGCTCGGCTCAAGAGCCTCCCGGCTGGGCTATAGATAAACGAGCCGCCGGCGAAGGCTTTCCCATCCTCGAATCCCACCCGGTTGCAGTAGAGGACGAAGGCTGTGGAGAAGCGGGAAATGGTCTCACCCATGAGCTCCCACATATGGCTGGTGGCGTACGTTTCCTCGGCGGCAAAGCCGCGCCCGGGGGCGGCGCTGATCACGATGATCATGTCGGCTCCCCCTGTGAATAACAGGTAGCAGGCTCCATAATGCAGAAAATCGTAGCAGATCATCAGGCCGGTTTTGGTGTGCGGGGTGTCGAACGCGAAAAAGTTACGGCCCGAGGCGAAGAATTTTGCCTCTTCGAACATCCCATAGGTGGGGAGATAGACCTTGCGGTGTACGTGCTTGAGCTCACCCTGTGCAAAATAGGCCGCGGAGTTGTAGGACAGGCCGGTGTCTTTCTCCTCCACGAATCCTATCACCAGGGAGATCTCCCGGCTCATGCGGAGGAATTCGGCCAGAAGGGGATCGGCGCCGTTGATTGGGCGTGCCACCTCTTGGGCCATGTCCTTCAGGGTGTAGCCGGTCAGGCTCAGCTCCGGGAACACCAGGAGATCGACCTTTTCGTCCCTTGCCTTCTCGATCCATTCCCGATGGATGTCGAAGTTCTTGGCTACGTCACCCAGGATGGGAGCGATCTGTGCCAGGGCGATCTTCATACCAAAAAAATTATCACAATCCCCCTTGCTTTGCAATGCGGGCTTCCCCGACTAAATGGTGAGGTCCAGGCCGACTAGACAGAATCATTTGATAATTTGGCCCACATTTTATATATATGAGATATATAGATGACATTGATGGGTGTTTGTGAAGGGAAAAATGGAACACATTGCGCTTTATCTTAAACAGATCTTCCGGGATAATCAGAAGGGCCAGCTATATTTTCAGCAGGGCAATATACGGAAGCACCTCTACTTCCAGGAGGGGAAGCTGGTCTATGCCCGCACCAATCAGCCCCAGGAATTGATCGGTGAGGTGCTGTTTCGGATGGGAAAGATTACCAATGAGGTCTATGCCAAGATCGATGAGTTCATCATGCCCAAGCGGTCCCTCGGTGAAGTCCTGGTGGCGAGCGGGATGCTCACGCACGATAACCTAGTGGAGGGACTGCAGTACCAGTTCCGCGAGATTGCCCTTAATACGTTCTCGATATTCGGCGCCAATATAAAATTCCGTGAGGGCTCCCCCCTTGAAACGGAAAAAATTGAAGTCGACATCGAGGTTTCGACTCTGATCGAGGAAGGGATCCGCCGGATGAAGTTCGATCCGCACCTTCAAGCATGGTTGACGGGCCGGACGCCCAAATATAAGGACAAGACGTTTTCGCTCCAGCTAACGGAGGAGGAGCGGGAGATCTATACTGCCATAAGTGGAGAAAAAAGCACGGATACCATCCTGGAATACGGCGGGTTCAGCCGGGAAAACTTCTGGAAGAGCATCTATCTTTTCTACTGCCTGGAACTCATCGATCTCGACAAGCCGGTTCAAACCTGGGCCCGGAAGGATGAGACGGAAAAAGACGCAGACGCCGCAGACTCCGCAGACGCACCCCCTACCGGAGATGCCAAGGTGCAGGAAGTGCTGGCGATGAGCGATCGGCTGGAGAGCTTGGACTACTACCAGATGCTGGGTGTCCAGCACGATGCCTCTCAGGAGGAGATAAAGAAAAGCTATTTTCAGCTGGCGCGCAAGTATCATCCCGATCTGTTCGATCGCGGCCTGGATCCCGGTGTCAAAGAAAAGATCGAAGCGGTGTTCGCGTTCTTAACCAAGGCCTACCATACGCTCTCCGACGAAGGGGCCAAAAAGCAGTATGACAAGCAGCTGGAAGCCTCTCCCAAAGTGACCGGGAGGCGGAAAGAGGACAAGCGGGCGGAGGTCAAATTCCGCCAGGCGAAGACATTGTTCGATCAGACGCGGTATCAGGAGGCCATGATTCTTCTGCAGGAATCCGTCCGGCTTGATTCGAACAAGAGCCGCTATTTTCTGCTCTTGGCTTTGACTCAGGCAAAGCTGCCGGCTTTCCAGAAGAAGGCGGTCGATAATTTCAAAAAGGCCATCGATCTCGAGCCCTGGAGTGCCGATGCGTATTTGGGATTGGGAATGCTGTATAAGAGTGAGGGCATGCCGGTCATGGCGACCAAGTATTTAAAAAAGGCCTTGCAGGTTGACCCCGACAACCGGGCCGCCAGGCGGGAACTGGAAGGTGATGAGGGGAGTGCAAAGAAAAAGGGATTGAAAGGCCTCTTGAGCATGGACGCCAAGGACTTGAAATCTCTGCTGAAGAAGGACCTCTTCAAGAAGAAATAAAGCCCCTGATTCCCCGGAATCGGTTTTTCGATTCGGCCGTCATCCGTAGACCGCTATCACTGCCCGGTATCTCCGATGAGGCCAAGCAACTCTTCGACCGAAATCAGAGTTATGCCGAGTTGCTGCGCCTTCTGTAGCTTGGATCCAGGCTCGGCGCCCACGACCAGAAAGTCGGTCTTGGTGCTCACGGAAGATGTGACCTTGCCTCCTAGCTTTTCGATGAGCCCGGTCGCCTGCTCCCGAGACATGCCGGGAAGCGTGCCGGTCAGGACGAATGTTTTTCCGGTCAGCGGCTTTTCCTGAGCGGAGGGGGTGATTTGACCGGCAAGATTCAGTCCTAGATTCCTGAGTTTTTCGATAAGTTCCCGGTTGTGCGGCTGCTCGAAGAAAAATACAACGCTTTCGGTTACCTTGGGGCCGACATCCTCGGTCTCCATCAGTTCCTCTTGAGTGGCTGCGGCCAGGGCGTCGATCGACCGATAATGGGAGGCCAAGATCTGTGCCGTACGCTCTCCCACATAGCGGATTCCCAGCGCGAAAATCAGGCGTGCGAGGTCGTTGGCCTTGGATTTTTCGATCTCCGCCAGCAGGTTTTGGGAGCTTCTGCGGCCCATCCGCTCTAAATTTTCCAGCTGTTCGAGCCGCAGCCGGTACAGGTCGGGAATTTCCCGCACCAGGCCGGTGGCCAGCAGCTGATCTACCAGAGCTTCGCCCAAACCTTCGATGTTCATGGCCCGGCGGGAAGCGAAATGAAGAATCGACTCCCGCAGGACAGCTGCGCACGAGGGGTTGATGCAGCGGGCGACCGCCTCTCCTTTGGGACGGAAGGCCTTGGTCCCGCATACCGGGCAGGAGGTTGGGAACACGAATGTCCGCTCTGTGCCGGTCCGGCGCTCCTTCATGACCGACACGACGCGGGGGATGACGTCTCCACTGCGTTCGATCAGAACCGTGTCCCCGATGCGGATATCTTTACGCCGGATTTCGTCTTCGTTGTGCAGGGTCGAGCGGCTGATGGTGATGCCTGCCAGCTGGACCGGCTCCAGAATGGCCACGGGAGTCAGGGCTCCGGTCCGGCCCACTTGGATGGCGATGTCTTTGACGTGGGTGGTGGCTTGGCGTGCCGGGAACTTGAGGGAGATGGCCCAGCGTGGGAATTTCGAAGTCTGCCCCAGCATGCGCTGCTGTACGGTGGAATTCACCTTGATCACAATTCCGTCCGCATCGTATGCTAGGCTGTCGCGTTGCCGGACAAGGTCGTCGTAGAACGAGATCACCTCATCCAGGCTTCGGAATAAACGGGAGAGGGGATTGGTCTTGAATCCCAGCTCATGAAGTGTTTTGAGCGTCTGCCATTGACTTTTGGTTTCTTCTCCGTCGATATAGAGGGAGTAAAGAAAGGCATCCAACCGACGTTCCGCCACTAACTTGGGATCTAGGAGCCGGATGGAGCCGGAAGCGGCGTTGCGAGGATTGGCGAAAAGGAGCTCTCCATTTCTCTCCCGTTGTGCGTTGAGGGCGTGGAAGGAGGCATAAGGCATATAGATTTCTCCCCTGACTTCCACGACTTGTTTGAGACCGATAGTGAGCGGGAGACTCTTTATGGTTTTGACATTGAGGGTGACGTCATCGCCGCGCTTGCCGTCGCCGCGGGTTACGGCCTGATCGAACTTGCCGTCGCGGTAGATGACTGAAATGCCCAAGCCATCGATTTTAAGTTCTACGACATATTCCAGCCCCTTGAGGGGGATGATCTTTTTGACGCGCTCCTCGAAATCCCGCAGCTCTTGAGTTGTATAGCAGTTATCTAAACTGAGCATGGGAACGCTGTGTTCGACCGACGTAAATCCCTCCAGCGGTTGATCGCCAATCCTTTGCGTGGGCGATTCCGGAGTGATCAGATCAGGGTAAGCAGCCTCTAGGATCTCGAGTTCTTTGACGAGGAGATCGTATTCATAGTCAGAGATCTGGGGGTCGCTGTCACGATAGTATTTGATTTCGTGATAGAGAATCTCCTCCCTCAAGCGTCGAATGCGTTTTTCTGCCTGACGAAATGTAAGACTCTCGTTCACGAGCCTGTCTCCTGGGCCTGGGGGACGTTCCCCGAGGTGCCACCCTAGGTGAATAGGGTGGCACCTCGGGGAACGTCCCCTAGGAACGAGAGGATGCAGACGCTATTTCACACCCAATTTCTGTTTTGTCTGTTCTACCAGCTTAGTGAATTTCTCCAGAGCGGCCTGCTGTTCCGCTTGGAGTTGTTGGATGGAACTCTGTTCCGCTTCGATTTTTGCCAACAGGGATTCCATCTCCTTCTTTTCCGTCTCAGAAAGATCTTCTTCGGTCTTTTCGCCGAATTTGTCGTTAAAGGAGTTTGTCAGGGACTCCAGGGCTTTGCTCTTGGCCTGGAGGGTTTGTACCTTCTGGTTGTATTCAGGATTATGATGAAAATAAAGTCCCTCGGCCATCTTCATCGCTTTTTCGGAATTGGCCTGAGAAAGGAAGCTCGCATCCAGCAGAAACTGAATAGTCTCGTTGGCCAGTGCTGCGTCAGACTGGGCTTGAGGCGCCATCAGGAGGCCGATGTTGTAGGCGACTTCTCCGGTCTTACGTTTACTGTAGGACTGTTTGTAATACTTAAGGGCATCCGTCTTTTTGTTGAGCCGGTGGAGGGTCTTGGCGTATAGCGTCACACTTCCGAAATCATTCAGAACCGGGACCGCCACCTGGAAGGCTTTTTCCGCCTTATTATAATCCCTGCCCTCATATAGTTCTTTGCCCAACTGAGCCAAGGAAGTGGCAATCCGCTTATCTTTGAGGATGCGGTAGGAATTCAAATAGGCGTCCACGGCCGGACCGTGGTTTTGTTCCTTCTCCAGCGCCTGTCCCTGGATAAAATGCCCGGCGCCGATCATCTGATCCCATACCTGGGAGTTCCCTTCCTCGACCTTTTGTCCTTTGGCGGTGGTGGCGGTTTGGATCAACTCCGTCGCGTAATTCTTGGCTTTGGAGGGATTCTGTTCCAATGACACGGAAGCGAGGTTGACAAGGACCGAGACTTTGGTGCTTTCATCCAAGCCTCCGATGGCCAGCGCTTTCTCCCCATATTTGACGGTATCCGCCGCCGTCTTGCCGGTATATTGGCTGGTACAGATGGCGGCGTTGGCGAAATTTTCGTACTGATGGCCAGAGCCGCCGTATTTATTAAGCCAATCTTTCAACAGTCTAACCCGTTGGGTTACGTCATTGGTCGTCATGGCCTTGATGTAATCGTCGTTGGCTGGATCCTGTGCAAAAAGAGTCGGGTTGGCGACGAGCATCAACGCGAAGATGATCAGGATTGTCTTTCTCATTTTTGGCCTCTCCTCTTTGGATTCGTGGTATAGTTCACCAAAATAGCGTCAAGCAAAAAAAAAGTCAATGTGGAATCGACTTGGAATCCACAGTATCAACTAAAACTATCGACATAATAATAGCAAAAAGCGTGCCATATTTCCAGCCCCCGGGCTCAAATCTTGCAGGTTTCCATCTCCGGCGATATCGGTTTCATGTCAGGAACCTTTGGTGTACAATGGCGACATGGATCTCAGAGATTTTCCTAAACGCTTCCAAACGGCTCTGGGACGGCCTCTGACGCAGGCGGTGGACCTCAGCGCCTATTCGCATTTCCGTATCGGTGGCCCGGCCGACTTTTTTTTTGAGGTTACCAGCGAGGAACAGCTGGTCCAGGCGGTTAGGTTTTCCCGGGGGATTCAAGTCAACCATAGGGTTATCGGGGGAGGATACAATCTGTTGTTCGATGATCAAGGCTTCCGCGGCCTGATCATCCGTAATGCGGTTAAGCATTTACGCCTGGAGGATTCCCACCGAATCGTCGCCGCCTCGGGATCGACACTGGAGGATCTAATCCAGTTCTGCTTGGATCAGGATATCGGAGGTTTGGAATTTCTGGTAGGGATCCCGGGCACTCTGGGAGGCGCTGTATACGGGAATGCCGGGGCTTTTGACCAGGACATCGGGCAGGTGCTGGAGCAGGCCCGATTGCTCATGCATTCAGATGAAATTGTCCATGTCGACCGGAAGTTTTTTGCCTTCTCGTATCGGCATAGCGTCCTAAAAGGAAGCGAAAATATATTGTTAGAGGTGTCCTTGCGCGGCTTTACTAGAGGTCGGTCCGAGATTCAGTCGTTGCTGGCCGATTATCGCCGAAAGCGTGTACACCGCCATCCTCCTTGGGGAATCGCCTGCGCCGGCAGCTTTTTCAAGAATCCGGTGTTGTCCTCCGGAGAAAAGGTCCCCGCCGCTTTCCTTCTGGATCAGGTCGGAGCCAAAGAGATGTCTGTAGGGGACGCAGCGGTCTTCTCCGGGCACGCGAATTTCATCATCAATCGGGGAAATGCTACCTCGGAGCAGGTTAGGACGCTGGCTGCGCGCCTGAAAAGTAGGGTAAAAGAGCGTTTTGCCGTGGATCTCGAGGAAGAGGTCATTTATCTGCCAGCAGAGCCATGAGCTGCCGATACTTTCGGGAGGAGATCTTTTCTTCCGTATGCGCTATAGATAGGGCGGATTTGCTCATCTCTCGGTACACAAGCAGAGCACTGGGATGGTCTTGTAGTGCTTTCAGATGATGTTTGATCGTCTCGCCGTCTCCCCGCGTCAGCGGGCCGGTTAGGGCTTTGCCGGTGTCAAAAATCTTTACATTTTGTAAAGTTCCTTGGATCAGAGGAAGCAGGATATCTGATCCCATAGGACGGGGGATGCCGGCGGACGGCAGCAGGCCGGAAGCTTCATGAATCAGGGCGACCAGAAGATTGGATGCTATACTGCATGCCGCATGGTAGAGGGGCTTGTGCTCTGCAGCCAGCACGAGCGGATTGCCGCCCAGGTCTCGGACAAGGCTGCAGGCTGTCTCGAGGGCTTGGGGCTCCCCTTCGATGCCAAAATAGATGGATCGGAAAACATCTGGTTCAGCCCGTTTGGAAGCGAACGACTGGATGGGATGGAGAGATGCGGTGCGGGCGCCTTTGCGTGCCAGTGGCTTCAGGATGGCGGATAGGTGCAATCCGCTGCAGTGGAAAACAAAGACTCCCGACCAGCTGCGCACGGATGCGGCCAGCTCCTTGACGACCTCGACGATAGCATCATCCGGAACAGTGAGGAAAACAATACGGCTGCCCGCTGCGGCTTTATGGATATCCGTAAAGGGGATACCCGCACCGATAAAGCGGCGGCTGGCGCGAACCGATAGAACGGACCCACAGGAGATTCCCTGGATGGTGAATCCCCTGTGCTTCAGAGCCGCGCCTAGCGCCGTACCCAGTCTACCGGCGCCGATGATGGAAACGGTCGTCCCCAACGGAGGCTTCATGGTACTATCCTACGGGCGGCCGTCTCTGCCGAGGAGACTACAGGGTGTACGTTTCGCCGGGTTTGAGAATGATCACTTCCGCGTGAGAGCCGACCTTTGCCTTGAATGCTTCCGGGTCGGCCGTGACAATAGGAAAGGTGTCATAATGGACAGGTATGACCTTTTTGGTCTGACAAAACTCGACGGCTTTGGCAGCGGAATTGACGCCCATGGTATAGCGGTCGCCGATTGGAATGAAGCTTAGATCGGGATGGAAAAATTCTCCCACCAGCCTGATGTCATAGGTGAGTCCGGTGTCGCCTGCATGATAGATGGTCTTTCCATCCATCTCCACCACCACTCCGGTGGGATCCCCCTTATCAGCGGAATGTACAGCCTGTACCATGTGGATCAATACGCCCTTGGATTCAACGGTTCCGCCGATGTTCATGCCTTCTGCGGGGATGTTTTCGGCCTCGGCTTGAACCGCGATCTCATGGATGGAAACCAAGGTGGCTCCGGTCTGCTTACAGATCGGAAAGGCATCGCCCAGGTGATCGTCATGGTCATGTGTGACGATGACCAGGTCCGCTTCCGTGATGGCATCGGGGCCGCAGCAGGCTGCCGGGTTGCCGGTCAAAAAGGGGTCGATGTATACGGTTTTCGAGCCTTTGATCTTGACGGCGGAATGGCCCAACCATGTGATTTGCATGTTGTTTCCTCCTTTATTTGCTGGGGGACGTTCCCCTCGGGGACACCCTGTGAAGCGAGATGTTCCCTCGAGGCCGTCCCATTAATCTCCTGATCTTCTCCTTTGGGTGTCCTCCGGCGATCATCTGCGATCCCTGCCACAAGATGCCCTCTCTAAGCTACCGCGATGTGTTCGGCAGGGTGGCACCTTGGGGGACGTCCCACAGAGATCAGCCGGGCGGCCAGGTCATCCGTCGTCCACCCAGCACATGAAAGTGAATGTGGAACACATCCTGGCCCGAGTCCCTTCCGGTGTTGAGCACGATCCTGAAGCCGCTCTTATTCAGGCCTCGTTTTTCTGCGATCTCCCGGGCTTTGATGAATATCTTTCCCAACAGGTCTTTCTTCTCTTCCGGCATCTCCAACAAAGAAACATAATGCTCTTTGGGAATGATCAATATATGGGTGGGCGCCTGTGGATTTATATCCTCGAAGGCCAAAATGTCTTCGTCTTCAAAAACCGTACGCGAGGGTATTTCACCCTTTATGATCCGGCAGAAGATACAATCCGACATGGTTCTTCTCCTTCTATTCGCGAAAGCGCTCGATGTGGGCGCCCAGGGAGTTCAGTTTGGCTTCGATCTTTTCGTAACCCCTGTCCAGGTGATAGGCATCGTTGACGATGGTCTCACCGGAGGCGATCAATCCTGCCAGCACCAGCGACGCCGAGGCCCGCAGGTCGGTGGCGGTGGTTTCTGCGCCCGAGAGCGGAGTGCGTCCCCGTACCATGGCCTTGTCTCCCGACACCTCGATGTTGGCGCCCAGTCGCAAAAGCTCGTTGATATGCGAAAAACGGCGATCGAATATGGTTTCGGTAATGATGGATGTGCCCTCCGCCTGCGTCATGAGCACCGTGAACTGGGCCTGCATATCGGTGGGAAATCCCGGATAGGGGGAGGTCGTGATGTCTTGCGGGTGAAGATCGGAACTCCTCTTTACCTTTAGGGAACTTTTGTTGAACTGTTCGATCTCGACTCCGGAATAGCGCAGCTTCTCGATCAAGGTCGCGATATGCTCTGGCCTTATGTGCGTGAGGACTATCTCACCGCCGGCCATGGCTCCTGCGATCAGGAAGGTGCCGGCCTCGATACGGTCGGGTATGATTTGGTGGCTGGCCCCGCCCAGTTCCCGTACCCCGCGGATGCGCATGGTCTCATCACCGATCCCGTCGATCTTCGCCCCCATCTTGACCAGCAGCTTGCACAGCTCCGAGACCTCCGGCTCCAGCGCGCAGTTTTTCAGCACCGTTTCTCCCCGAGCCAGGGCCGCAGCCATGACCATGTTCTCGGTTCCGCCGACGGTCTTCTTCTCAAATTGGATTTCGGTCCCTATGAGCTGACGTGCTTCCGCCTGGATATATCCGTGTTCCAGCTTGATGACGGCCCCCAAGCGCTCGAAACCACTGATGTGGAGATCGGTGGGACGCGACCCAATGGCGCATCCTCCGGGAAGGGCGACGACCGCTTTACCGTAGCGGGCCAGCAGCGGACCAAGCACCAGGATGGAGGCGCGCATCGCGCGTACCAGCTTGTATGAGGCTTCCGGCGACACGATGTGCCTGAACTGCACGGATAAGGAGTTCTTCCGGATGTTGTATTCCGCGCCCAAGTCCTTGAGCAGCGTCAGCATGGTGTACACATCGGTCACCAGCGGCACGTTCTTGAGGCGGATCTTCTCCCGGGTGAGGAGCGAGGCCGCCAGGGCAGGCAGAACGGCGTTCTTTGCTCCGCTGATCTGGACCCGGCCGTTCAGTTGTATGTCGGGATTGCCGAATATCCGGATTTTTTCCATGATCAAAGCGCATTCAAGGACGAATCGAGATCGGCTATGACGTCGTCGGGATTTTCACCTCCCACACAGAGCCGGATCAACTGCGGCGGGACATCCGCCATTTCCCGGGCCTCTTCCCCCTGCTGTTGATGGGTGGAGATGGCCGGAATCGTGGCCACACTTTTGATGCGCCCCAGGTCTGTGGCGCGGTAGATGAGTTTGAAGCCATCGAACGCCTTTCGGGCGTTTTCGGGCGGACCGTCTACCCGGAAGCTCATCAGGTGACCGTAGCGGTTCACCTCGTTGCCGCTTCCATCATCGGAATCCACCAGTTTCATGTAGCGGCGGGCAAGGCCGTGGAGCGGAAAACTGGGAAGACCGAGATAGTCGACCTGGTAGACCCGGGGGTGGGATTCCAGAAACTCGGCGACTTTTTGGCAGTTGCGGCTGAACATGTCCATTCGCGACCGTAGGGTGCGAAGGTCATTTAACGTGAACAAAGCGTTGGCCGGGGAGGCCGCGGGGCCGTTGTCACGGTAGGGGAGGAACTTCACATACTCGGCAAAGCTCGTCCTGAACAGGGGGTGATCGTTTTTAACCCTGGTGACAATCGGTTTTCGGCTGATGAGGGCTCCGCCGATGGCAAATCCACTCGAGGCGATGGTCTTGGTGGTGGAGTGGATCACGATATCCGCGCCGTGCTCGATGGGCCGTAGAAGGGCTGGTGTGGCGCAGGTGGCATCGAATATCAAGGGGATCTCCCAGGAATGAGCCAGTTCGGCCAACGCCTTCACGTCACAGAACGACTGCTGAGGATTGCTGGGGGCTTCTACATACAAGAAGCGTGTATTCTCGTCGATCTTGGATTTCCAATCCTCGATGTCTTCGGGATGCAGGATCCACCGGCACTCGATGCCCCGCTCCGCCATCTTACGCACCGAAAATTGTTGGAACGTACCGCCGTAGACCTGGACTCCGGAGACGAAGTTGATGGATTCCGATCCCTGCTTCTGTTTGACCAAAAAGGGATCGGTCGCCGCCATGATGGCGCCCATACCGGATGCGGTCACCACACATGATGTCTCCACGCCCGCCCCGTATCCTTCCAGGAGCGCCAGCGTCCACTCAAGATAATAGGTGGTGGGATTGGCGATTCGGGTGTAGCACCAGGTCGGTATCAGATAGGCCAGTGCGGCCTCCAGCTCGTCGGAATCCCGGTAGGCTTGAGAGGTGGAGAGATAGAGCGGCTCGATCAACGATCCCTGATTGAGGTTGAGCGCCTCTTCCACCGAGTACAGGCCGTGAACGGCCAGCGTGTCGAATTTATAGTTTTTGATTCGTTTGAGGATTTGTTCTTGCTGGCCCGCCAATTTCGCGCTTGCCTCGATGTAACGCATCACACCGGGACTGTATTCAGGATTATCCGTCATCATTCCTCCTGGGGGGAAATATCCTGGAAGGATTCCTTACCATGGCTCTGTGGCTCCATTATATGTCATTCCTTGAAATATTCAAACCTTTCCATACCACACGACCATGGGATTGCGCATGGGTTTTTTGTCTCTCCCATCCCTTTAATTACACACTTTTCCGGACAATTCTTGGGATGGAGTGGACAATCTACGCTTCCGGTCTTATTATATATGTGCGGGGTCTCGCAAGAAATCCAATAACATGAGGGAGGAGAGCATGCGCATACTTTTCATCGGGTTCGGCACGGTCGGTCAGGGACTCGCGGAGCTTTTGGTGGAAAAGCATGACCAGCTTAAAAAAAGCTATGGGATCGACGTTTCCGTGGTGGGCATATCGGATATTCTCAAAGGAAGCGTCGTCAATCCCGGCGGAATTGACCTGGGGGCCGCTCTCGACCGGGTACGGGCGGGGGAGAGTTTGACCGCTCTTCCATACGAGAGTTTCAGCGGCGAAGCCCTGGACATGATCCGCTCACTCGAGGCGGATGTGATGCTGGAAGCCACCTATACGGATATCAAGACCGGAGAACCCGCCACCACCCACATTCGGAGAGCCCTGGAACGGGGGATGCACGTGGCGACCACCAACAAAGGTCCGGTGGCGCTCCACTACCAGGAGCTGGCGGGGCTGGCCCGAAAGAATGGGGTTCGTTTCCTGTTTGAAGGGACGGTGATGAGCGGTACTCCGATTCTCAACCTCATTAGGGAGACCTTGGCCGGGAGCGGGATCCAGGAGATAAAAGGAATCCTCAATGGAACCACAAATTATATCCTCACACGCATGGAGGAGGGGCTGGCGTATCGAGAAGCCTTAAAAAAAGCACAGGAGCTGGGCTATGCCGAGGCGGTGCCGGATGCGGATGTCTTGGGATGGGACGCCCTGGCTAAGGTGACCATCCTGGCAAAAGTCGTGTTCAACGCCAAAAGTGATCCTTTTGACTTTCCTTGTGAGGGAATCACCAACATCACGGCCGCCGATATTGTGGAGGCCAAAGAACGCGGCAAGCGCTTCAAGCTCATCGGCAAAGTGTGGAAAGACCGGAATCTGATCAAGGCCTCCGTGGGTCCTGAGGAGGTCGATATCAGCCATCCCCTGGCGGGGGTCATGGGTGCTACCAATGCCGTGACCGTGACCAGTGATGCCCTGGGTGAGGTTACCATCGTCGGCCCCGGAGCGGGCCGCCGCGAAACCGGATTCAGCCTGCTCATCGACCTCATCGCGATCGGCCGGAACTAGGGAAATGGGGACTGTAGGGAAATGGGGTAGGGAAATGGGGACTGTCCCCATTTCCTTAGCTGTACCTGTAAATAAAAAAGGAGTGGAAGCACGGCTTCCACTCCTTTTTGTAATTCAGGCCGTGATCAGTCCTTGGTGACCGTTTCCTCGATCCAGTCGGTGGTCACGGTCTTGGGCCGCTCGATGGGCAGCCCCAACACGCGATCCCAGATGAGGGATGACAAGACGCCCAGGGCACGCGAAGCGCCGAACAGCACGGTGTAGAAATCGTACTCGACGACGCCGTAGTGCACCAGCAGACAGCCGGAGTGCGCATCGACATTGGGCCAGGGATTCTTGGCCTTGCCGTGCTCCTTCAGGATGTCGGGCGCCACCTCGTAGATGCCGCTGACCACTCGGAAGATCTCGTCGTCCGGACAGTGCTTCAGCGCAAATTCCCTCTGGGCCATATAGCGCGGGTCGGTCTTCCGCAGGACAGCATGACCGTAGCCCGGGATGACCTTGCCGGAATTGAGCGTATCCCACAGGTATTTGACCAGATCTTCCTTGGTGGGGACTCCACCCAGGTCTTCCTTGACTTCCATGATCCAGCGCAGAACTTCCTGATTGGCCAGTCCATGGAGGGGGCCTGCCAGGCCGCACATGCCGGCGGCCAGGGAGTAATAAGCGTCGGACAGGGCCGAACCCACCAGGTGGGTGGTGTGGGCCGACACATTGCCTCCCTCATGGTCGCTGTGGATCACCAGGTACAGGCGCATCAGTTCCTTGAAGGTGGGATTTTCCACCCCCATCATATGCGCGAGGTTGCCGCCCCAGTCGAGGTCGGGATCCGCGGCGATGTGCTGGTTGCCTTTGTAGGATTTGCGGTAGATGTAGGCCGCGATGGCGGGGAGCTTGGCGGTCAGGTTGTACACGTCCTCGAACATGGGATCCCAGTATTCGGTCTTGGCCATGCCTTCCCGATATTGCTGGGCGAACACCGAATCTTTCTGAAGCGAAGCGATGGCGGTAACGAACTGGGTCATGGGGTGGGTGTCGTCGGGAACGGCGTCCATGATCTTCTTGAGATAGTCGGGGAGCTGGCCGCGCTTCTTCCATTCTTCGGTCACCTCTTTGACATTGTCTTCGGTAGGCAGATCCCCTGTGAGCAGCAACCAGAATAAGCCCTCGGGAAGGGGTTCTTCGCCGCCCGGGGCCTTGGGGAGCTTCTTCTGAAGATCGGGGATGTTGTAGCCGCGGAAACGAATGCCCTCAAATGGATCCAGCGCCGAAGTTTCGGTGACGATGCATTTGACCCCGCGCATGCCGCCGTAGGCCTGCGTCACGGTGACCTCGGAAATGACTTTGTCCCCATGTTCCTTGATCAGGCCTCTGACCCGATCCTGCATGGGACCGATTTTGGATTGGAATACGTCCTTTAATGCCATGAAAAGACCTCCTTTGCAGATGAAATGAACTTAAAAAAAATGATTAATTCCTTTGCGCTTTTCCTACAGAGAAACAAAAATATAACACTGTGGAGTTTCCTTTGTCAACGATTTCCTTGGATGAGCCCCACATAAGGATTCGATAATACGCCAGCAGGGTGTAGGAGGCACTTTTGTGGATAAAAAAGAGGGATCTCGGGTCCTGAAAATCTGAATAAAATGCCGGGATATTTCGTAATTTGAGTGACTCGGGACGGCTTCTGCATGAAGCCCGCTCATCCTCGGCGGGTGATTTTCAGATTCGATTTACATAAGTGTGTCGTATGCAAAGACATTGACATTTTCGAGTGGAAAGGGTTTTATTATCAATGACTCGGTCATTGACACAAACATAAAGGAGATAATCCATGGGAGGAGCCTTAGTCATCCTGATTATTCTGGCGGTTGCGATTGCGATCTTTGTTGGCATCTACAACGCCCTCATCAGGCTGCGTAACCGTGCACAGAATGCCTGGGCGCAGGTGGATGTGCAGCTCAGGCGCCGCTATGACCTGATCCCCAATCTGGTGGAAACGGTCAAAGGCTACGCCAAACACGAAAGGGAAACCTTTCAGAATGTGACGGAAGCCCGCAACATGGCCATAAACGCCCAGACCGTCAAGGAGCAGGGCCAGGCCGAGAATATGTTGAGCGGCGCCCTCAAGTCACTTTTTGCGGTGGCGGAAAACTATCCCGATCTCAAGGCCAACCAGAATTTCCTCATGCTCCAGGAGGAACTGTCCGGAACCGAAGGCAAGATCGCCTACGCCCGTCAGTTCTACAACGACTCGGTCATGAAGTTCAACACCAAACAGGAAGTGTTCCCCTCCAACGTTGTGGCCGGCATGTTCCGGTTCGAAAAGATGGAATACTTCGAGATCGAAGAGGAAGAGGCCCGCGAACCGGTCAAGGTCGAGTTCTGATTCGAATCAGGCGGAGCCTCGGCCGGATGAAGAGTCGGCTAGACCGACTCTAGGGTTGGGCCGCGCTAAATGCGGGGATATCGATGTACGAACAGATCGCCAGCAACAAGCGGAAATCGCTCTTTCTAATCCTTTTCTTCATGGTGCTCATATTCGCCTTGGCCTGGGCGTTCGGTCAAATAACGGAATTCGGCCGGTATGCCATTATCCCCGCCGTCATCCTGGCCGTGATCATGACCTGGGGGAGCTACTATTACAGCGATAAAATCGCCCTGGCCGTGAGCCGCGCCCGACCCGTCTCGAAAGAGGAATATCCTTATCTCTACAACGTGGTGGAAGGTCTGGCCATCGCAGCCGGTATCCCCAAACCACGCTGTTACGTGATCGACGACACTGCTCCCAATGCCTTCGCCTCCGGCCGCAATCCTGAAAACGCCGTCGTAGTGGTCACGACCGGCCTCCTCCAGAAGCTCAACCGGGCCGAACTGGAAGGCGTTATCGCCCACGAGCTATCCCATATCAAGAACTACGACATCCTGGTCCAGACCCTGGCGGTGGTCATGGTCGGAGTGATCGTCTTAATGAGCGATTGGATCCTGCGCACCTTTTTGTGGGGAGGCGGCCGCAGGCGGCGGAGCCAGAGCGGAAAAGGCGGGGGCAACGCAGGCGCCATCCTGGTGATCGTGGCCCTGGCTTTGGCCGTGCTGTCGCCCCTTTTCGCCCAGCTGCTGCGACTGGCGGTCTCGCGCAAACGGGAGTTCCTGGCCGATGCCGACGGCGCGCTGCTCACACGCTATCCTCCCGGTTTGGCTTCGGCCCTCCGCAAGCTGGCCGCCGACAAGGAGCCGCTGGAGGCCGCCAACAAGGCCACCGCCCATATGTACATCATCAATCCCCTCAAGGACCTGAAACGCGGGGGGGGACCCATGGCCAAGCTCTTCAGCACGCATCCGCCGACCGAGGAACGTATAGCGGCCCTCGAGAAGATGTAGCCACAAAGGTATTGCACTCTCAAGACGAAATCCGTATAATTGGTGAGCCCTAAGGCGGGGTCGTAGTTCAGTCGGTTAGAACGCCGGCCTGTCACGCCGGAGGTCGCGAGTTCGAGTCTCGTCGGCCCCGCCAGCTTTCCCCGTGATTTCAAACGATTTTCCAGCTTTTGCATTCAAATCCCATTACCGTAGTCTCGGCTATTTTTGACTTCATTTGTCGCGTTTTTATACATTTTGAGGAGACTAATCAGTGGCACTTTAATATTTATGATCATTTAAATTTATCACTGGATGGATTTCAAGTAGGTAGGCTTAATATGCTGTATGTAGGATATTTAGTTCTATTATGCAATAGATATAGCAAGTATTGAGCCCTAACTCTTGCTTCTACGCCATTCTTATCATGGAAGTAAGGGTAAGAACCATTCCCCAAGCCCAGAGGATCCACGTTTACGGATGTCAGCGGTAATATATTGTTTCTCAGTCCGAGAGGGAGCTTTCTGAAGAATAAATATCCATAGATAGATATGTCGCCACGCCTAAAGAGGGCGTGATCGGCTTTTTTTGAGAGGCAACGGGGAATAGAGTAGAGGTTTCTCCATCAGGATTTAACATTCTTTTAACACACTTATTACATCTTATTGACAACTCCACCATTTGATTATCCTAACTTGTTTTTGATGGGGAATAAGAAAGGAGGAATCAAATGCGAAAGTCAACCTTGATGTTAGCTATATTCACACTATTGTATCTATCAGGAAACGTATTTGCCAAAGAGAAGCGTGGGGCTGAACTTGTAATCCTGAAAAAGGATGGTCTGTCAATCCGAGGAGAACTCATTGTTGTAAAAAGGAATACACTTTTGCTCAACATCCCCTACTCGAGTATTGAGGTTTCTATAGATTCAGCGGATATCAAGACTATCACAGCTGGAGAAAAGAGTTCCGCAGGGGCAGGAGCAATTTCTGGATTTCTTATTGTAGGTGTTTTGGGAGCGATAGAGGTAGGTAGCGGCTTTGATTGGGGAAGTGCAGAACCGGTAGTGATAATGGGATCAGGACTCGTTTCGGGCCTGCTGGGCGGTCTTATTGGATATGGAATTGGGGGGTTATTTACTGGAAAGGATACTTATGTATTTGAGGGAAAGCCTGATTCGGAAATTATAAAATACCTGAGAAAACTCAGAAAAAAAGCCCGGATACCGGATTTTCAATAAACAAGGGGAGATCATGAAAGAATTCATATCTTTGTTTTTGATGGTCTCGGTATTGGTACTTACAGAGTACATGGTTGCTAAAGATAGAAAGGGTGCTGAGTTGACTGTACAAAAGAAAAACGGACAGCAAGTTGAGGGTGAGCTTATCATAATAAAACAAGAGGCGCTTTTATTACTGGAACGAGGTTCAGGGATTGATGTTTCTGTCGATATACGGGATATAGAGGCCCTGGTAATCAACAAGAAGTCGAAAGCATTATCAGGAATTGGAATAGGATTTTTAATAGGAGCATGCAGTGGAGCATTGATAGGATTTGAGGCCAGGGATACGGAACAACCTTCAGGCTGGTTCAATCCAACTCCTTTTTGGTATACGGCTCAATTTAAGGCGGCACTTTTCGGCGCTCTTGTCGGAGTTCTCGGAGCCATTATTGGGGGAACTATCGGTGTTGGCTTAGGAGAAGATGAGGCTATTGAAATTGGAGGCAAATCCGATTCAGAAATCAGAGAGATTCTAGAGAAGCTCCGTAAAAAATCCCGGATTCCTGACTATCCGTGATTTACTGAGCACGACAATTGAATAGCGGTTATACATTTCCCGCAACAAAGCCCGCAAAGCTTAATCAACCCTCTTTATCCGAAGCCTCGCCTAAAAACTGGCCCAGCCAAAAATATAGTTTTAGGCTTAGTTAAATTGGACTGACCAACATACGAATTGACAAGCAGTATTGAATCAAGCTCAGATCAACAAAGCATAACAATTGGACAACCAACATGCAAAGGCATCGTCGCTTTGTTATTTCGCAGCAATCAGAGTTAGCTCGACTTTGGCCCCTCTTACCAATTCTCCTACTTGAACACAAGTGCGTGCAGGAGGATCTTTGGGAAAATAGGGGGAATAGGCCTTGTTCATTTCAACGTAATCGTCAAGATCTGTCAGATAGACAGTACAGCTTACAACATCGCAGTAATCCATTTTGGCCTGGCGAAGAATAAGGCCCAGTGTTTCCAGGCATTGTTTTGTTTGTTCCCCCACATCCGGAGACACGAGCTCGCTCGTTTTCAAATCCGTTCCTATGATTCCAGAAAGAAACACAAAATTTCCGAACTTGACAGCTGTGCTGAAAGGTAGACCTGCAGGCACTCCCAACGGAGCCTCAATGATCTCTTTTTTTGCGGCCGCTTGATCGGATTCGTGAGTCTGGCTGAAGTTGATAGAAAAAAACAGCACAGTGATTAGGAGAAGGATGACCATGGGTGATTTTTTCATTGCTTCCTCCTTGAGAATCGTCAATACTTGTTGCATTATGCAAGATTATACAAGGCATCATTTTGCATCCACTTGGACGAGACCGATTCTATTGTCTCCCTCCGTTTCACTCATCATAACATAATTTTTTCATTTCCATTTCACAGATTCAGAATTGCTTTCGTTCATTCCCGGGTAAGTTTATTTTTTTAGCAATAGGGGCTATTATTGGAAAAGCCCTTGTTTGCCTTTCAAGTCAAATCCAGGAGGCCTCATTGAAAAAAGCATTCTATTTGGGCATGTGTGTTTTCGCTTTCAGTGCAGTCATGATGCTGCTGTTCCAATGTGCAGGAGCACAGGGCGGGCCGAAAGTTCTCTTGATTTATGACCTCGAAGGGATAACAGCGGCCGACGCTCCCGGGGATGTTTCCATGGGGCAGCGCGATTACCCGGCCATACAGGAATCGCTTACTCAGGATGTGAATGCCGCCATACGCGGACTGTTAAGAGCAGGAGCCAGTGAAGTGGTGTTGACAGACGGTCATGGCAGCGGGAATCCGGAACCTGACTATCTACTCGACCGGCTCCCGGAAGGAGCCAGATTCGATCTCAGGGATGAACCCTATGATGCCTATATCGACGCGCTGGATGAAAGTTTCGATGCGGTGGTCGGTATCGGGATGCACAGCCGTGCCGGGGGGGAGGGATTTCTGGCTCATACCTATTACGGGCATACCAAGTGGATCATGGCGGGATTTGATATGAATGAGTCCATGATAGTGGCCGCCTCGGCAGCCCGATTTGACATTCCGCTGATCCTGGTTACGGGAGACGATATCTTGAAAGGCGAGATTGCGGATTTTTCTCCCGACACGCGCTATGTGGTCGTAAAACATGCCAAAAGCAGGTCGCGTGCCGTTCCCAGATCCCAGGCTGAGGTCAATACAGAGATTGAAGCCGCCGCTGAGGATGCACTCCGGAATCTCAAGCAAATCCCCGTCTGGGCCCCTCCTGAGATCAAGACGACCTTCGAGAATCTGTATGCATACAATCAGCCGCTCTTCGCCACTTACGCCATGGATTATCCTGGTGCGAAAGGAGTGAATAACAAAACTATCAGCGTTGCCGCCGATTCATTTTTAGAGGCATATTTGACCTACAGGATCCTGTGCAATTACACAGTCTTTGCCCGTATGGGGATGCTTGTTCAAGCGATGCGCGGCGAAGCAGACAGCGTTGCGTTATTAAGGAAGGCGGCAGCGAAGATGCCCTCCCAGGGAGAGAGGAATTTTGATCCTACCGGTGACAAGATCGACCGTACATTCTATGCGGTACGAGGCCGACACGGATACAAATAAACTCCTCTATTTTTGAGGTGCTCGGGTTTTCGAGTCCGCTGATTACCGGCACATCCTTACCTGTTCAATCCCTTTGAGCATCATGGGGAAGTGCCGTGCTATTCGGATTTCTTGTAGCTGATCGCAAGGCCGCCGCCCCGGTTGTCGACCGTGGTCTCCAGATTGGGTAGGCCGAGCAGGTATTCCATGTAGTCCCCGCCACCGCCGCCTCGACCTCGCCCCCGGCCGCGCCTCCCCATGGATACGTTGTGGGTGGTGTAGCAGCCGCCGGCCTCCAGCATGGGGAGTAGCGCAATCAGGTAGTTTTTGTACCAGCCCTTGTCCGCATCACTGAATACGAAGTCGAAGGGACCTTCCAGAGCAGGAACGATCTCGTGGGCGTCTCCCAGACGGGCGTCGATGTATTCGGCCAGTCCCGCTTCCTGAAAGTTTTTCAAGGCCTCGCGGTGACGGCCCTCATCGATGTCGATGGTGATCAATTTGCCCCCTGTCTTGGCAAGGGCCCATGCAATCCAGATGCCGGAGTGCCCGGTCGAGGTCCCTATCTCCAGCGCTCGGGTGTATTGGTGTTCGAGGATGATGTCGTGAAGGATCTGACCGTCCACCGACGGAACGTTCGCATCCCCCCATCCCCAGTTATGGGAATCGAGAAATTTCTTGACCCGTGTGTCCAAGTCCTCAGTCTCGGCACCAGTCGCAGGGTTGAGCACGAAGATGACTGTGGCCAGGAAAGACGCAGGAATCAAAAGCAGACAACATTTTATAGAGTTTATATAGTGAGTCTTCATGTATTCCTCCTGAGGAGAAATGGCGATTCATTCTCGCCTTCAACCGCCTTGCCGACCCTACCCCTCGGCTCCAGGGCATGGATTTCGTCTCCGGATTCATAACATTGGACTCAAGATAGGTTTAAATCTTCCCTTCCCTCCATTTGACCATCTATATTTCATATTCGAAGTGGATGCGAACGCTTCCCGGGCGAAGGAGTAATTTCCCAGAGAGGATTTCACCCCTACTATGTTTTACGGGTCCTGATTTCAAAATGTCTGACAATAGACTTGGATATTGCATCGCATCCTTCGCTGTGATATAAGCATATGCATCACAGGGGAATTGGATGCTTCCGTTGAGACCATTTTTCGAGTGTCAAGAATCTGTTGAAGGGCGATGACGCCTGTATCGAGAGGTACGTCTGGACAGGCCAGACGTTCCCCAGTATTTATCGATTCCGTTCGGGCTATGCGGAACGTTTCCAAGGGAGGGAACCTATCGGTCCGATTCTTCCATCTCCCCGTCTCCCCCCTGGAAAACCCACTTCCTACGTTTGATAATTTCCGAAGGAAGTGATAGAAAAGACCCGAAGATGTTCCAGGGAGGATAATATGTCGAGAACGCGACATCCTATGGCCATTCATCCGAAGGCGGCCGTTATCCTTTTGGGTCTCCTGACGGCATGCAGCGGCTATGGGAGAAAATACGAAGTCAATCAGGGCGAGGTCTTCTATAAGAGTCCCGTCACCAAGGCTCAGGCGAAAAGCCTCGGGGATTATTTTGTTGCAGAGGGCTATTTCGACGGCACTCCGAGTTCGGTTCAGCTGTTGAAGAGAGGCGACGGCTACCGGCTGCGTTTCGTGGTCCAGGAAGGCATCGAAGAGAACCTGGACTATCTCTACCTCTTCCGTCACCTGGCCGGGTTGGTCTCAAGCAATATATTTAACGCCGCTCGCGTCGACGTGGACCTCTGCGATAGGACCTTCAATACGGTCCACGAAATAGAAGGCATCCATTACGGGACCAGACTCGCACTGGAAGGCAACAGCATTTACTTCACCGACCCGGTGTCGGAAGAGGATGCTCGGAGGTTCGGTGATTACTTACTCGAAATCGGATTCTTCTCCGGCGATGGATACATGGTCCTGCTCAAGAAAGACGAAAGCGGCTTCCAGTTTCATTATCCGCTCAAACAGGCCCTGGAGGATACCGCCGGCTATTTTGAATCCGTAAAAATAGTAGCCGGCAGCCTGTCACGGGAAATATTCGCGGGTCAAAGAGTGAGCGTCCATCTGTGCGATGAATATTTCAATGTTGAAAACGTCATCGCCAGTCACGATTGAAGAGCCACTTGAATGATCCTGAGACAATGATGAGAAGGGCGAGGGGATGACTACGATTCATGGCTTTTTCGTAAGGATGGATCGCATGGAGGGCATGAAGAGGATGCAGATCCCGGATCCGGATCGGACCCTGCCTTTCGTGACCGACCTCGACATCCCGATCGATGGAGAGGGCATCACCTGCATGGTTTCGGGCAAGGAAGAACTTTATGGGGTGACCTTCCCGACCGGGCCATCCTTCCCGGCGGCGATTTTTTGAAAATGGCGCCCCGCCCTGGATAAGGCCAGCAAGGAGGCCGAATGAATAAAGTAGCGACGATGGTTTTTTGCATTTTGGCCATCATGATTTTGTCTTCCTCCGCCGAAGAGGTCGTCAATCCGGCCCAAGGCCTGGTATTGGCCAATTCTGTAGTCCGTTTCGAGTTCGAGTCGGGCGGGATGGGACTCGCACACATGGTCGACCTCAAAACCGGATTCGATCATATCCGGCCGGTCGATGGCCGGCATCTGCTCTGGGAAGTGGCTTGGGGCGTGGGACGTCAGATCTACACCATCACCAATAACTATAAGCCGTGCTCCTATGCGCATGTCCAGACAACACCCGCCGGAGGCCAGCGGGCGGTGATGCAGTGGAACGACCTCCGATGGTGGCTGGAGGATGCAGTCATAAGCGTGGTGGTCACGGTAGAGCTGCCTCCCGATGACGGCGTGGCCCGATGGAGAATTCTGGTGGAGAACCGGAGCGATTACTGGGGACTGTGGGCGGTACTTTTTCCCCTGGTCAATGGATTTCCAGCGGCAGGCGAATATGATATCGCCCGGCCGGTTTTTGCCAGCGGCGGACAACTCCTCAAGGGCTGGGACCAGAAGATCAGCGCCCGCTACCCGGGCTCCACCTGGCCTTTGCAGTTTATGTCATTCAATCACGGGTCTAATGCCGTCTATTTTGCCGGTATGGACTCCGAAGCCCGGGCAAAAGATTTTGTGGTGGAACCGATCGCAGGACTGCGCGAAGAGCGTTTTCCGGTGGTCTTCGAGGGCCGGCGTCACCGAACGTACCAGCCGGAACCGGGAGAGAGGATCTATATCCTCCACTATCCGGAAAACATGGGGATCCAGGGCTCTGATTATCCCGATCCTTATGCCGTGGCCTTCGGCGTCTATCAGGGAGGATGGCTGGAGGCGGCGCACCGCTATCGGCCATGGGCCCTGGAGCAGAAGTGGGCCCGCAGGGGACCGCTGTCCCAGAGGACCGATGTGCCGGATAAAGTCAAGAACATCGGATTATGGGTGCGGGACAATTGGGTTTGGAACGGCGTGGAGGGATCCCCTACGGAAATGAATCGGCCGCTGCGGGACGTTTTGCAGGAGTTGGACGTTCCGTTGGGACTGCAGTGGTACCGGTGGCACAAAAATCCCTTTGATAACGACTATCCTCATTTCATCCCGGCCAAGGATAAGTTCAGGGAACGGACCGCCGAACTAGTGGACCAGGGTATCGTCGTCATGCCCTATATCAACGGCTCGAGCGCCGACATGAATGTGGCCGACTGGGACCGGTTCGCCCCCCATGCGGTACGGGATGAGGCGGGAGGGATACGGCTGCACTTCTACTCCGACCGGGCCGGCCGGCTGCTGTCTATGTGCGGACACCAGACATTTTGGCAGGATGCCATCACCCGTCTGGTGGACGACATTTTCGGACTCTACGGAGTCGATGCCATCTATGTCGACCAGGTCTCGGGCCTCTATCATGAACTCTGTTTCGATAAAGATCACGGCCATCCGCTCGGGGGAGGCAGTTACTGGGTGGATGGAAATCGTGATCTGCTCCGCAAGATCAAGCGTGTCGCACACAAGAACGGCAGGGAACACATCGTCACTTCGGAGGGGTCGGCGGAGGTGTTTTTCGATGTCCTGGATGCGAACCTGCTGTGGTCCCAGCCATCCGAGCGTGAGGTTCCCATGATGGAGGTGGTCTATTCGGGATACACGCTGTTTTACGGCAGCACCTGCGACTACACGCGCAGCGAAAACTACTTCCGCTACGCTCAGGGCCAGGCCTTTATCGACGGCCGTCAGAACGGCTGGATGGATTTGGGTCTCTTTAAACCGGAACATGCCCGCAAGGTCGAGTACCTCAAGCGCTGCGGGCAGTACCGGGTGGCCGGCCGCGAGTATCTGACCTACGGGCGGCTTTGGGGCCCGGTCGTGTCCACCGCCCCCATGCCGAGTTTTACGGAAGACAGCTTCGGCTGGGGAATGTATGAAAAGCTGCACGCGGCCAGCCTGCCCTGTGCCGAAGCGCGGCTTTGGCAGGCGGAGGATGGCCAGCTGGCCGTTTTTATGGCCAACTACGTGGATCAGGAGATCCCCTTCACGTTTGTCATCGACCCGGCGGCGTACGGTCTGGAATCCGACGCCTTCCGATTGAACGATCTTTCACCGCGGGGAACCCGGCTCATAACCCGATTCAGTGGGCCCATTGAGCACAGGATCAGCCTTCCTGCGGGCGGCCTCAAGGCGATTGAAATCGTTCCGAACCATCGATAATGCTGGAGAGGCATCGGTTTGCAGGCCGGTCTACAGCCTAGATAGTCGATCGGCATGGATTTCATGAAATCGGAAATAAAGGCTAGCCAATCCGGTCGCGGATTCATATAATCTTAGGACTCCCTTTTGAAGGATGAGAAAAGGAAGGTCAGTGATGTCGAAAAATGAGCAGCCGATCACAAGGAAAGAGTTCCTGAAAAAATCCTGTGCCGGGCTCGGTGGACTGGTGGCGCTGGATCTTTTAAAAAAACGTCCCGTTTCGCAATCCACCGGGGGGAGATCTTCGCTGGAAAAACGGGTGCTGGGCCGCAGCGGGATCGAGGCTACGGTCGTGGGTTACGGGGCTTCCCGGAGCATGGAAACCTCACTGCTGCTTGCGGCCTTGGATCATGGCATGAATTTTGTCGACACCGGGCGCTCCTATTTCAACGGCAACAACGAGCGCATGGTGGGGCAGGCGCTGAAGGGGATCCGCCAGGATATCGTCATTCAATCCAAGATGCGGGTCCGGCTACGGGGCGATGAGGCTTCGGGTGAGCGAGGGGCGTCCATCCGGAAGAGCATGCAGGCCTCGCTTGAGGCCAGCCTGGAAGCCCTACAGACGGATTACATCGACATCATGCTGATCCATGATGCGTCGGATGTGCGAGTATTGGAAAACGAGACGGTCATGGGATTCCTGTCTGCCGCTAAGGAAAAAGGAATCATCCGCGCCCATGGCTTTTCATGCCACAACGTGATCGAAGTCCTGGAAAGCGCCAATCGGACCAAGTTCTACGACATCATCATGCTGCCCTATAACCACAAGGGCTCTTATGTCCACATGTTGTCGGGAAGATCGAGCGAGTGGGATCAGCCGCGGGTGGAGATCGAGCTGGAAAAGGCCCATCGGAATCAACTCGGGGTGGTCGCCATGAAGACGTGTTCTGCCGGGCCGGTGGCCTTCATAGGCGCCCCGAAACCGTCTTTTAAGGGAGCCCTCAAATGGGTTCTCGATCATGCCTTCGTCGGGACCATGGCGGTGGCCATGTCCAACATGGATCAGATCAAAGAGAACGCGTCGGTTTAATCGAGGGACAAGGCGCGTGACGAGAAGGTCAAGAGCGCGGTTGAGACCGGGTCGAGATCGCTGATCTTTCGGTGACCGGTCAAGAGGCGGTCCTGGAGGGTCTGCCGCATCTTCTTTAGATAGCTGAAGCGTACGGGGAAGGCCTTCTGAAACCGTCGGGCGCAGGCCCGGCTGAAGAAGGCGGAGTGTTTGCCCACCGACTCCATATACATGAGGGTGCAGGCGCGCCGGATGACGTTTTGCAGGGCGAGCTGACGGGAATTTCCGGCATCCAGTGTCTGGTCCACCACCTGTGACATGAAGCGCAGGAGCTTGTATACCAAGGGATCCAGGGGGTAGCGCCCTGCTGTTTGAGAAAACAAGGTCATGTGCCCGCGCCGGACATCCTCGGCGATGTCCTGGAGGTCGTCGGCCAGCTGAAGAAATGTCCCGAACCCGAAGCAGAAGTCTTCCTGGTTCGGCGTGAGGGTGCCTCCCGCCAGGTAGCCGTCGGCCAGGACCGATGTTCCTCCTTTCTCCATGCTGATGCCCAAAATGTCGGCGGCATAGGGAGGGTGAACTTCCCGCTGCTGGAGAAGGCTTTTCACCTGGGCATTGTAGATGGTCAGCATGGATTGGTAGACTCCGGGATGCTGCGTGCGCGGGAACTGCCCCTCGATTCTGCGGATCAGGGCTAGGAGCTTATCTTCCCCCGGGCCGTGAGGGAGTTCCCGTTCGCCTTCCAACCAGTTCTTGAGCTTGAGGAGAAGGCACAATTTATCTTGGCGGGTCGTGCCGGTGTCGTCCAGGACGTTGTCCAGGTAGGGATAGACCATACTGTAACCGAAGATCGCATCTGTATGTTGCACCTCGATTTCCAGAAAGTACTGCAGGGTGTTCATGATCCATACGTTGCGCAGAGCCTGGTAGACAGAATCAATGCCGATCTCCGGATCGAAATCCCGCGCCGCGGCGATGAATTGTCGAGTGGACTCCACGAAGCGCGCGTCATAGACGCTCTCCAGGGGTACTGCGGCCCGTCCCAGGACCCGCTTGACAAAGGGACGTAGCCCGACGGCCCATCGGTCCAGGCGTTCCGAATCCCAAGTTCGGCCATCGACGGAGAGGCTCTCCTGTTCTGCCGCCAATCGGTCGATGAGGTCGGTGAGTTCCCGCTCGAGGCCCTTCTTTTCCGAACTCGGATAGGTTATTTCCGGGACCGGAGGTTCGGACGGTGTCTCCCACCAACGCCGGGAATACTCCCGAACCCAAATCTTGACTCGCGAGCCCAAGGGCCCGAGCTTTTGCGAGAGGCAGTCGGCGGTAGCGATCATGCAAGGACCTTCATTCATTTTAACGTAAATATCAAGGGAGAAGTTCTAACATGAGGAGCTTTGAGGCGGTTCAGTGAGTGGGTCCTCTCCAGGACGGAGCCTTCGATCGTTACGGGCGGCCGCATGCTCAGTACCGACGACCCTGAAATCCTCGAATAAACACATGCCTGATTCCGTAATTCCTAAGGGAGAACATGATGATCGAGATCAAACACGAAACCTACGCCAGGCCGATCTGCCCGTTCTGCGAAAGCGAAATCAGAACCATCTCCATGCAGCAGATCCCTACTTTTCTGGGCAAGCGCTTTCTTTACTTCTGCTCCCGGTGCCGCAAGGTCCTGGGAGTCTCGCACCGCAAAGGCTTCTGGATGGGCTGATGACGCCGCTCAGGTTATGCTGGTGGTTTCCGCCCGCAGGGATATGACCTTTACGGAGATGCTGGACTTGCTGCGTTCGGCGATTCGGAAGAGATCGTCACAGCAGGAGCTGCAGGCGATCAGATTGAATCCTGCGATACTGAGAGCGATTGCCAGCGCTAATATGGCGAGCCTGGTTTTGAAGTTCATGCCTCACCCCCCTTTGGGATTTCCATCCCCACTCTAATATACGTAAGAAGCCCAGAAAAAGGTTGCTTCACCGAGAATAATTTTTCAATTTTTTCCCTACTTGGGCGACTCAATTTAAGGCTGTGGTGTGCTTATGAAAAGGGAATGCTGGCTGTGGTGTGTATTTAGCAAAAGGGGGTATGGTGAGGTGACCTTGCCCAGCCAGCACAACAAGGTACACTCTTAACTTAGTATCATCCCACCGCGTTGTCAATCACCTTAAGGGGTGATTTGCAACGGTGAAGCCGTATTGACAATTTTTGCCTGACTCCTCTATAATTGGATGTGTGCTATCTGGGGGCGAACTGGATTCGACGGAGATAATGAGACCGAGGTAGCATGTCGAGGCCCCATCTCCCTCGTTAAAAAGGTGGACCCGATTAAGTGCGGAACCTTATGCACTTGCTGCCTAATCAGTAGGCATGCCGTTTTTCGGGCGTTTTCCTGCGGCGCCCGGGAAGCGTCGACCTGCAGGATAGCGCTCCGGGTTGGCACCGAGCCCGGGGGGCGAAACTCTATCGAGGCTGGTTTCAGGGTCGCCCTCCCTTTCGGCAGCTCTGGAACAAGAATGAAGAAAGGGATAAGCATGTAGAAACCTTCTGTCGAATGTCTTCGGACGCGGGTTCGATTCCCGCCGCCTCCAAAAGTTGGATCACAGATGAGCCATATGCCGTGAAATCGATCATTCGTCTTATGTCATTCCTGCCGGTTCTGTTCGGAATCGCCGCGCCTTCCCCGGCTCTTTTGCGGCAGACTCCGACTCTGATACTGGCGGTGGAGGATCTGCCATCTTCCGCCCGCGTAACGCTGACCTCCGAGGTTCCCATCCGTTCCAGCATAGAAAAAACCGATGCGTATCTTTTGGTCCGGATTCGAATAGATCAACCCTTCCGAATTCAAAGGCAGGTCTTTCAAAGCCGGTTCATAGATTCCATCGGCTGGTCCCAGGGATCCGATTTCTATATCCTGAACATCAAGGTCCTGTTGGACGAATTCAGTCATTCGGCCTCCACGCTTTCCGATCCACACCGCCTGATCATAGATATCCTGCCTCCCGGCGGTCAAGCCCCGCCGATGCCGGATAATGCCTCAGATGAGGGCCGACCTTCCTTTTCTAATTCGGAAGAAGACGCGGCGCCTCCGCCCGACGAACGCACGATCGAGGACACTGCGACGGCAGCCGGCCATCCCCGGCAGTCTCCTGAGCAGGCGCATCGAACCATCGTCATCGATCCCGGGCACGGCGGCTTGGAAACCGGAGCCGTGGGCTCTTTAGGCTCTA
>Ga0180438_10000988_pt1 | contig 52030 bp, 38 predicted proteins | sample SS_ome_12_FD_132455 | JGI IMG/M metagenome (GOLD analysis project Ga0180438, IMG submission 132455) | Hypersaline lake sediment archaeal communities from the Salton Sea, California, USA - SS_3_D_2 metaG | ecosystem: Environmental > Aquatic > Non-marine Saline and Alkaline > Hypersaline >...
AGAAAAAAAGACAAACAAAATATCGTTGATGATGTTAAAAATGGATTCCCTCTCTTTAATAAATTACCTTTTGATAACTTGTTTCTCGAGGTGGTAGCATGAAAAAATGGGGGGTTAGCAAAGGCGGATCCCTTGACAAAAACAAAAAAAATAGGTATACTATTATTTCGATTTTGTTCTTTGATAAACATGTTAATACCGGATAGGTAAAGGAAATTCCTGTTCGATTCAGGATGCTGCCCCGCAACGGTAATATCTTTCATAAAAACATAAGAAAGGTTAGCCCGGTCGATTGTCTATCTCGGTTAGTACCTTCGCAGGGAAGGGAATACATGACCAAAAAGCTCTACCTGTGAGGGTAGGGCTTTTTTTTTGCTCTCACCCCAAACCCGGCGATTAGAAGAAAAATCAAAAAAGGAGGATTCCAGTTATGAAAAAACGGTGTTTTGTAATGGTAATGAGTATTTTGATGATTGGACTGGTCCTGGGTAATGAAGAAACAAAAGAAAACCAAAACCAACAAGAAGAGGAAACAAAAACAGGGACCAAACGGTTAAAATACCATATTGTGGTTACGGCGACCCGAACCGAACAGCCAAAGCTTGAGCTTGGCAGCAGCACCACGCTGATTCGCTTAGAGGATTTAAAAAAAGCGGGTAAAAAAACGGTTGCCGAAGCATTGACTGCTGTGCCGGGTGTGGATGTGGTACAAAATGGAGGGGCTGGCAAAACAGCAGATGTTTTTATCCGGGGGGCCAATTCCGAACACACATTAGTGATGATCGATGGTGTCGAGGTGAATGATCCCATGTCTCCTGGCCGCACCTTTGATTTTGGCCATTTAAGCCTGGATAATATCGACCGCATTGAAATCGTACGCGGCCCCCAGAGTACATTGTACGGTTCCGATGCCATGGGAGGAGTGATTAACATTATCACCAAAAAAGGTGCAGGAAAATATAGGTTTTTTATATCAGCCGAAGCCGGGTCTTATGGAACGTTTCGCGAGTCTGCCGGAGCCAGTGGAGGAAGCGAAACCGCGGACTACTCGTTTGAAGTTTCCCGGTTTGATACCAGGGGCTTTTCCGCCAGTGGTGAACAATACGGTAATACGGAAAAAGACGGTTATGGTAACACCACGTTAAGCGGCCGGTTGGGATTCAAAGCCTCAAAGAACCTGGAATTTCATTTGATCAGTCGTTACATCGATGCCAAAAACGATATTGATAATTATGCGGGTGAAGGGGGGGATGATCCCAATTATGTCATTGATTCCCAACAGTTAATCCTGGCTGCCAATGCCAAACTCTCTCTATTAAAGGGCAAATGGGAGCAGCGCTTCGGTATTTCTTATAACAATGTCCGCCGCGATTTAACCAATCCCATAGATGAACGAAATCCCTTTGATTCGTCGGAGGGGGTGTATAAAGGCCGTATTTTCAAAATGGATTGGCAGCATAACATGTACATACATCCCACCAATACCATTACCGCAGGTATTGAATATGAAAGGGAACAAGGTGAGTCCGAGTACAGTTATGAAAGCATGTGGGGACCGGGAGAGAGTCTTTTCCCAAAAGAATCCGCCCGCACCACCGGCATCTATTTGCAAGACAGCATCAAAATCCAGGACACTTTTTTCATGACTTTCGGTGTTCGTTTTGACGATCACAGCCGCTTTGGAAACGAGACCACTTTCCGTATTGCCCCGGCTGTGGTGTTAAAATCCGGGACCAAGCTTAAAGCTACTTACGGTACCGGTTTCAAAGCCCCGTCTCTTTACCAACTGTTTGCCCCTGCCACGGCCTGGGGACCTGTTGGCAACGAAAACCTGGAACCGGAAAAAAGTAAAGGTTGGGATATTGGTATCGAACAATTCCTGTTTGAAGACCGTTTGATATTGAGTTTCACTTATTTTCGAAACGATTTTAAAAATTTAATTCTCTATGATTGGGCGCAGGGATATGTAAACGTCAGTGAAGCAGAAACCAAAGGATATGAAATCGTACTGTCTGCTCGTCCGGTGAATGCTTTAACTATCCAGGGAAGTTACACCTATACCGATGCCATTGACAAAGAGACCGATGAGCCATTGTTAAGAAGGCCCAAACATAAAGCCAATTTGATTTTCAACCTGCAGCTTTTCAAAAAAGCCAATGCCAATTTAAGTATCATTCATGTGGGTCAGCGGTATGATGTATTCCCCTACCCTACTCGCATTGAGGCTGATGCGTTCACACTATTTAACCTGGCGGCTTCTTACAAGGTGACAAAAAACATTGAGATTTTCGGTCGAATTGATAATTTGTTTGACACAGAGTATGAATGGGTATTGGGCTACGGCACTGCTGGCCGGTCTGCATACGTAGGTATCAAAGCAATATATTGATGCCTCCGGCGGCCCGTTAGCCAGGGGGCTTTTTTGAAAAATGCGGTACGTGCCCCCTGGACCCCCAAAAAACTTTTTATTAGAGGTTTTTAAAATGTTAAGACGATTGTTTATAGTTGTTGTGTTATTCGTGTTTTATGCTGTTGTTTCTGGTTGTCCTGCAGATGCGGTTGAAGGTAGGGAAAATGATAGTCGAAAGAACGATCCGCAGCGGATCGTTTCACTGGCACCAGCGTTAACAGAATCACTTTTTGAGCTAGGAGTAGAAAACCGCTTAAAAGGATGTACCACTTACTGCAATAAACCGGAACAGGCAAAACATAAAGAAAAAATAGGGACATTGATCGATTTTAACCTGGAAAAAATAGTGACCCTTAAACCCGACCTGGTTTTAGGAATGGAGTTTTCAGACCGTCGTACCATTGAAAAGTTAAAAAACCTGGGAATTCGGGTGGAAATATTCCCTTCACCAAAGAATTTTAACCACCTTTGTGAATCCTTTTTACGGTTGGGGCAAATGGTAGGCCAGGAAGAGAAAGCCAAACAAATAGTAACCAAAGCAAAACAAGAGGCAGGATTTATCCGGCAGCAAGTGGCAGGAGAAAAAAAAATAAAAATCTTCTGGCAACTGGGTGCGAAACCGTTATTTGCCGCCACTAAAGGATACTTTACCAATGACTATATTGAATTTGCCGGCGGTATAAATATTGCTGCCGACGCCTCAAGTGGTATTTATTCCCGGGAAGAAGTGTTAAAACAAAACCCGGATGTGATTGTGATTGTCACCATGGGCATTACCGGTGAACAAGAAAAAGAGACCTGGAAAAACTATAAAAGTATCAATGCAGTGAAAAATAACCGTATTTATATCGTAGACTCCTATACCTATTGCAGTCCAACACCCAGGGGTTTTGCCAAAGCATTAAAAGATCTGGTGACTTTGCTTCACCCTTCGATTTCATTGTCAACCGGTGAAAAATGAGAAAAAAACTGGTGGGTTGGCTTATATGGGCAGTGGTGTTATCCGGTCTTTTGCTGGTGGTCGGTATTGTATCCTTATGTATCGGCACCACGGCTATCCCATTGAAAAAAATCCTCCCTTTGATTTTTAAGATACGAGAGGGAGTGGAATATAGTATACTGGTGGATATTCGTTTGCCGCGGATTTTGTTGGGATTTGCCGTTGGGGGTGGGTTAAGCCTGGCCGGTGTGCTCCTACAAGGCATGTTTCGCAATCCCCTGGTGGAACCCTATACATTGGGCATTTCCGGGGGCGCGGCACTGGGCGTATGTATCAATATTGTATTAGGGCTTAAAAACACTCTCGCTGGCTTTTCCATGCCCCTCAGTGGATTCATCGGCGCCATGCTTGTGATCCTGGCGGTTTATTCCCTCAGTGCCAGGAAAGGCATCCTGAAAATCCACGGTCTCTTGCTCACCGGCGTCATGATTAGTTTCATCGCCTCCTCCTTTATTATGCTGATGATGGCTATTTCCAGGACAGAAGACCTTCACGGAATTATCTTCTGGATCATGGGATCCCTGGAAGAACCCAAATGGAGCTTAATCTATCTGGCTATGGGAATATCGCTGCTGGGCCTGGTGGTGTCATATTTTCTCAGTGTGAGACTGAATGCGCTTGCTTTAGGTGAAGAAGAAGCCAGGCACTTAGGGATCAACACGGAAACCACGAAACGTTTCCTTTTTATCATTGCTTCGCTGGTCACTGGCTGTTGTGTGGCGGTTACCGGTATCATCGGGTTTGTAGGGCTGGCCGTGCCCCATTTTGTCCGTATGTTCGTAGGCCAGGACCACCGTATTCTTTTAATTTCTGCCTTTCTCTCCGGCGCCATTTTTTTAATCATCAGCGATACCATTGCCCGCACCATTATATTACCCCTGGAACTCCCCGTAGGAGTAGTAACCGGGATTGTAGGCGGCATTATTTTTGTCTATGCCCTTACCAAACGGGGGGTTGAACTATGACAGGTACGAATGCTGCCAAAATAAGACTAATAAATCCGAAATTCGAATATCGAAATACGATGCTACTCTGCGAAGTAGCCCGCTACGTAGCACGAGAACAAATCCAAAATTCAAATACTCAAAATTCAAAACAAGAGTCCCGAATTGTTTGCTGTTGGTGTTTTTGTTTTGGTCATTTAGATTTTGGTCATTTGAATTTGTTTCGAATTTCGTATTTCGTGCTTCGAATTTATTCTTAACCTTAGTGACAGTTATGAGAGGTACCCACACCAACACCATCCTGGAAATTAAAGACCTGGTGTGCGGATACGACTCTTTCCAGGTGGAAGATATTACATTTAAAGTAGAAAAAGGGGGATTTATCGGTATTATTGGTCCCAATGGTTCAGGCAAAACCTCCCTTTTGCGAGCCATTACCCGGATACTAAAACCCAAAAAAGGAGCCATTTACCTGGAAGGAGAAAATATCCGGAATATGAGGGTTAATGCAATCGCAAAAAAAATAGCAGTGGTATCCCAAAATCCCGGGATCAGTCATATCACGGTGGAGGATTTTGTCCTATTGGGACGGATTCCTCATCATCAGCGATTCCAGTTTTTAGATACCCGAAAAGATATTGAAGTGGCTGAAACCTGCATGGACTTAACAGATACTCTAAGGTTAAAAGATAAACCCGTGGGGGAGTTAAGCGGCGGTGAACGGCAATTGGTATTGATTGCCCGGGCCCTGGCCCAGGAACCCCGGTTGATTCTCCTGGATGAACCCACCACCTTTCTGGACATTTCCCACCAGGTGCGCATCATGGACCTGATCAAGCGGCTGAACCGGGAGTCGGGTTTGACAGTCATTTTAGTCCTGCACGACCTGAACCTGGCGGGTGAATATTGTAACCGGTTAATATTGATGAACGAGGGCCGTATTCATAAAATGGGCACACCGGAACAAGTATTAACCTATCAAATCATCGAAGAGGTGTATGGCACCCTGGTGGTGGTGGGAAAGAGCCCGGTCTCTTCCCGCCCCTATATATTTGTGGTCACTGAGGAAGAGAGAAAGAATCTTTAAAAATACTCTCTCAATAACTTCAGGCTTTTTTCATATAATAATTTGTGATAGTTCTCAATCGTTAAAATCCCTTCAAACGATTCCAATAGTCTGAACATTTTCCTGTCATATAAAATGGGGCGGTGGTCCTGCTTTTTCCCATTTTTCTCTTCCCAACCGTGAAGGTGAACCACTGAAGCCTGGTGCAAACGAGGTTCTATCTCCGCTAAATCCCTTCCCTGCATCAGTAAATGACCCATATCAATGCAGTAAGAAATCCCACATTCGCTGATGACCCTGTCTAAAGCAGATAACGGTGTTTCGGTATTTTCCAACGATAGATCAACTCCTTGGAATTTCTCTTTTAACGCTCTAAAAAATTTTATATACACGGCTTCAATTGATTGAATCTCATCTTTAGTGACCGTTTCCCATGTCACCCCATCCGGGAGATCATAGTGAAAGGAATAAGAGGAGATATCCAACCGATTCAACGTTTCAATAATAACATAGGCTCCCTCCAGCCTCTGTTGAAAACCATCAGTTAATTTAGGTTTCACCGGCATGTGCACCGAATAGGTAATACCTGAATCTTTGGCCAGGTATTCCATGGTTATCAATGATTCCTTTTTTAATAAGGGATCTTCTTTGACTGCATCAAAAACCAACAGTTGAATATCATCGACCCTGTCCATCAAATAGGTGACATTCTCGATATAGCCGGAGGGCATTAAGTAAGAGGGGGCACTGATTTTAAATGGAAAGATGTTTTCTTTTTTAATTAAGGTAGGAATACCGGCTTGAACCACGTAAACCTCATCTGCATACCCGGCCATGGTGCGATTCCACCGTCCCTGCAACTCTTGAAAATAGCGTCCCAGTTTATTGGCTTCTATGGGTGCAGCCCCGACCTCATTGCTGACAAATATCACCTTCAGGTTGTTTTTATCGATGATTTCATAAAGGTCTTTAAGGTAATCCTCATCGGCTTCAATCAATCCTTCCAGGTCCAAGTACTCTTCGGCAGCCATCAGGCGATTGGAGAGGTTCAGGGTTAAGCAATCCACCAGCACGGTGCGGTCTTTCAATCGCCCCAAAGGACCGGTCAGGTCATATGGAGCTTCGATCAACTCATAGCGATTGCCCCGACGTTTTTTATGTTGTGCCACCCGCAATTTCATTTCACTGTCAAAGGGAATAGATGTCGCTATATATACAGGCTTTTCTGAATAGAATTCTGCCTTCTGCTCAGCAAAATAAGACTTGCCACTGCGAATACCACCCAATATCAAAATAATTTTTTTCATCTTTTTTGTCTCACTAATAAAAAGTTTTTGCGGGGGGTCCAGGGGGGCAGTTTTTTCAAAAAGCGCCCCCCTGGCCGCCGGAGGCAAATAAAAGTATATTATTCCTCATTACTAACACCTGCGCTTTCAAACGTTGCCATTTCACTGAGGATACGCACCGCCGCCTCTACAATATGCATGGCTAAAGCTGCGCCTGTACCTTCACCTAACCGCATGCCCAAATCCAGGATGGGTTTTTTATTAAGAATTTCCAGCATTTTCTCATGCCCCCGTTCCTCTGACCGGTGAGAAGCCAGGATGTAATGACAAACCACCGGATTCAACAATTGAGCAATTAATGCAGCAGCAGTAGAGATAAACCCATCGATCAATACCGGTACCTTATGCCTGGCAGCAGCCAGGATCACACCTGCCAAGCCACCGATTTCATAACCACCCACTTTTTGCAAGATGTCAATACCATCATCTTTACGCGGTTGGTTGACCTCAATCGCTTTTTTAATGGCGGTGATTTTACGGATAAGCCCATCATCATCAATACCAGTACCTCTACCTACGATGCTTTCGATATTTTCACCACCAATCACCGCCAATATGGCAGTGGCAGGAGTGGTATTACCAATGCCCATTTCACCAATACCCACCAGGTCAATGGGTTCTTTTGCATGCTCCTCATTGAAAATGTCAATCCCGGTAGTAATTGCTTTGACCGCTTCTTCCCGGGTCATCGCAGATCCTTTGGTGAAATTCCTTGTACCTGTATTGATTTTTCGATTTCTAAAGTTGGGATGGTGAATATCCATTTCTGAAGCCACACCCAGGTCAGCAATGACGATATCAGCTCCTGCCTGCCGGGCTAAAACATTGATGGCTGCGCCGTTATTAATAAAATTATAAACCATCTGGGTGGTGACTTCCTGGGGAAACGCACTGATTCCTTCTTCTACTATACCATGGTCACCGGCAAAGGTAAAGATTACTTTACGCTTTAATTGGGGAATTTCCTGCCGCTTCATCGAAGCAATCTCAATCACAAGCTCTTCTAACCGCCCCAAGCTGCCCCGGGGCTTGGTTAACACATCTTCCCGCTCTTTTGCCTTCTGCCCATAGTAGGACTCTATAGGCTCAATTTCTTTTAGATACTCTTTCAAATTAATCATTTTTTGCCTCCGGCGGCCAGGGGGGCTCTTTTGAAAAACCGCCCCCCTGGACCCCCCGTAAAACTTTTTATTAAGTTAAGTAAAGTCTGTTTTTACGTATAATAACATAATTGATAACGCTAAGATTAAGTGGATGGTTTCAATGGTAAATCCAAGAATATCACCGGTGATTCCACTGATTTTCTTTTTTGACCAAATACCAATCAGCCCTGAAATCAAAAGGGCAGCCAATAACAATGCGCCCCGGATCAGGGCGACAGTTACACTGTCTGTTCCATTGATAAAATAAGTCACTGCCATGATGACCAGGGTAATTAAAATCGCTGCGCTGAAGATTTTGCCATTGACATGGTCTGCGAAAAATTTCCCGGTCCCGCTTTCCCTGGGATATGAAAGCATCAGCGGCATTACCAAGATCGCCATTCGCGTATAGGTATGAATCATCACATGATCTATAGGTTCCAGCAAGGGAATAACACTGAACAGCAGCAAAGACCAGATAATAACACCCAATATGGCAAAACCACCCACCGTGGGGTCTTTCATTATCTTTAAAATAACATCTTTGTCTCGTTTGTTTTTATGACTGAAAAAACCATCAATCGTGTCCATAAATCCATCCAGGTGAAGTGCACGAGTCAAACCAATGTAAATCAATATCGTAAGCACCGAGGAAATACTGCCTGTAAAAATAAAAGTTAGTAAGCGGTACCCATAACCGGTCATCAGTCCAATCACCGCTCCTACCAAAGGAAACCATAATATCGACTTTTCCAGGTTTTTCTGTGTGGTCTTCACCGGTATTGGAAGAATCGTTAAAAATTGAAAAGCAGCAGCGATGTTTTTCACCATTGGATTTATTCCCGGTCTTCCAGATTATAGTGGGTAATGTTTAAAAACCAGTGATTTTCAATTTTCACCGGTTGTGTTTCCAATATATTGATTCTTTTATGAAATAAGGGACCATCCAACACCAATGTATGATATTCTCCATTCTCACCGCACAGATCAATGGTTTCTTTTTTTTTCAAATCTGCCAGGAATGTGTCATTGATAACACGGCCCAGCCATTCCTGTCCCATATATGAACTGTTCACTGCCGTGACCACTGCCTTGAAACCGATTTCGATAAATTCCTTCATCAATTGTTCACGGTTTCCCAACCATAAAGGTAGAATAGGAATAATATCCAGTTCGCGGCAAACTCTTTCAACCCACTGGCGATGGGCCTCCACGTCAATATCCCCAAAAATACCGGTATTTACCCCTTCCTTTTTTAGAGTATAAACAGCCGTTTTGAATTTTTCTTCGTAATTGTCCCAGGTGGCTGAAGGCTGTAAGATAGGCAATCCCATTGCTTCTGTTTGGGCTTGCACAATTTCCGAACGCACACCGTGTGAACGGGAGTATTTGCCATCATCAGTGACCATGTTAAGGCAAAGGGACACGTTGATGCTTTTATCTTTTAAAGCTTTATATAAAGCCAGCGCACTATCTTTACCGCCGCTCCATGAAGTGAAAGCCGTCATTCATAAACTCCGATTCTTAATTCCTGTTATCCTGCACCGATAATTTTAATTCCGGATTGATAAATAATTACCGATGAGCCTTTGAGGTCTTTTTATACAGGATATATAGGTTTTTGTCAAATCCCATCCAAAATCCACCGCTTAAAATCAGGTAATCGGTGGATTTTGTGTTCAATGTTCAAAGTTCAATGTTCAATGTTTCTTTTCAGAGCTATTAAAAGGCTCTTGCCCGGGATTATATGAAAATATCATCCGTGTTTGTCCGTGTTTGTCCGTGTTCGTCCGTGGCTAAAAAACTTATTTTCATAGCATGGTGGAATTCAATATCTTCTTTTGCTATACTAAATCCATGAAAAATAAAGGATACATTTTTTTAGGGTACTATGAAAAAAAAAACACTATTATCATGGAGCAGCGGAAAAGATTGTGCATGGGCACTCTATGTATTACGTCAACAACCTGATATTGAAGTAGTGGGATTATTCTGCACTGTAAATCAGGAGTTTTCGCGTGTATCAATGCACGCCGTTAGAATAGAGCTTCTTCAGCAGCAGGCAGAGAGTGTTGGTTTACCGATTCATATAATAAACATCCCTCATCCTTGTAGTAATTCCCAATATGAGGCTGTAATGGGCAAATTTATTGAGGAGGTCAAACAAAAAAAAATAAAATGCATGGCATTTGGTGATATATTCTTAGAAGATGTCAGGCAGTATCGAGAGAATAAGTTAGCAGGTACCGGTATTGAACCCTTGTTCCCCCTTTGGGGAATACCAACCGATCAGTTGTCTCAGGAGATGGTAAATAAAGGTTTGAGGGCGCAAATAACCTGCGTTGATCCAAAGGTTCTTTCTCCGGAGTTTGTCGGCTTTGAGTATTCCAACTCTTTTTTAGAAAGAATACCCAAAAATGTTGATCCATGTGGAGAAAACGGGGAATTTCATACGTTTGCATTTGATGGACCAGTCTTTAATAAGAAAATAATGTTTACAGTAGGTGAAGTGGTGCATCGCGATGGTTTTGTATTTGTAGATTTACTCCCAGGTGAGCATATGAAAATCCCACGTTCAAATGCTAAAGTATAAAAAAATATTTAGGCAGTTTATCTTCGTCTGACCCCTTTTTTTTCATTTTCTCATGCTTTTATAAGTTCTTCAATTTCTTGAATAATCACCGGGAGATTATATCGGGTGAAACTGATCTGCGGGGCAGGAATACGATTGTGTTTGATATCAGGGGGGATATGCTTGTGATGTGGGTATGTTGACGCCAAACTCGAGTCTTTCGGATGTGGAAAATCGTCGTACCAGTACAGTCGTTCAGCTCCTTGATACACTTCATATCCATACGAAGAGATTATGCCTTCATAAAAATCCAGTTCCTCCCTAACTCGTAGTCGGATACCGTTTATAAAAAAGACTTCGCCCTCTGCAATACCTGTATAGGGACTGTCAGACCAAACCGACAGAGTGGAACGTTCTATAGTGGAACGGTCGAGTAACTCCGCAATAAAACGGCTGTAATTAGCAAGCGATTTAAGAGGATTATCAGACATCAGTTATATTCATTTTCAGTATGCAGGCTGAACACGCATTGTTTCAGACAATTTACGCTGCTTAATTTGCTTACTATAGGCTTGTTTTCGTCTTAACCATGTCTCATAAATCCCTTTCCACTTACTAAAATCGGCACGGGTTTCATCATAAGCGTCGTATTGAGACAACTCGCCATCCATAAGGGCGGTGTAAAAGTCTTCGCTGAGCACGTAATATTTTTCCTCATAGAGGGTCAAACGACGCTCAAGCAATTTCAGCTCAATAATCAGTTCATGAATTTCCATATGTTGCCTCCTTGATACGCATTATTTTACTCCTTTTTTTGTCATGCTTTAATGGTAGAATGATTCAAAGAAATTGTCAACCCATTATTTGTTTTTTGCATCATATAAATCCAATGAAGAATTCTCAAAATTGGTGTTCACCCGCGCCGAATCAATGTTCGATAGCAACTAACTTATGTTCAAGAGCGACATAATGGTGTTTGAAAAAGAAAATTTAGTGCTTGATAACGCTATTATAGTGTTTGAATGCGAAAAAACGGTGTTCGTTAAAAGCATATTGTTGTTTGAAATAGACAATTCCATGTTGGGCAACGATGTTTCCATGTTGAATAACGACATTTCCATGTTGGGCAACGACATTTCCATGTTGGGCAGCGAGATTTCCATGTTGGGCAACGACATTTCCATGTTGGGCAGCGACGTTTCCGTGTTGGGTAACAACATTTCCATGTTGGGCAGCGATGTTTCCGTGTTGGGCAGCGATATTTCCATGTTCGATAGCGACATAACAATGTTCGAGAGCAGCATATCATTCACAAATTTGGGGACAGTGTTCGCCTGAAAATGGTACCCCTATTTTTTAAAGAACTAAAACAGGCGAACACAAAATTCAGGCCGAGCCCCTACCCATGCGACTTTTCAGAAAAATAAATAATCTGGCGGTGGATTTAGGTCACTGTTAAAAGATTTAAAGGCAAACCTACCAATGACAAGTTCTCAAAAGCCCCAATGACAAGTCCTTAAAAGTTCTCAATGACAAATACTCAAAAGCCACCCTGACAAATCCTTAAAGTACTCAATGACAACCTCTAACGAGCTCCTAACGCTTCAAGAATCCGGGCTTTGTTTCTTTCCCATTCCAGGGATGGTACATGAGTCATTTTAACTTTTTCTGCCAACTCTTCGTCCGTCCAGGGTTTCTTCCAGTAGAACCCGGTGACCAATGCTGCCTGTTTTCTATGGTCTTCATCAAGTAAAAACTGTTTCTTTATAAATTTAATCGACTCCGCATCAGGTTCGGGCAGCGGCTTTAATTCCCGGTCGATTATCGGTAAAGATGAAATTGCCCAGCTTGCTTTACCTTGAACATACGGCAGCCGTGAATTTTTCCAGAGGTCCAATAGACGTGAGAGAACATCCGGGTGGTGCTCCGGTGTCCAGATTCCAGCCTCTCCCAACCAGACAAAAGCCCAACAGGCTGCGAAATGAAGGTAGGATGTCTCTGAATAGAGAGAAGGAATAACCCGATCTCCCAACATTTTTAACGTTTCTTTTAATTCGGAAGGGATATCTCCACGAAATCTAAAGGCGATATTCATCACAACTAATGCCCCTATTGATCTCTGTATATCGTTTTCACTGTCCAGGAGATCCGTTATCTTCTTATAAAGCTGTGAGTCCGGTTCTTTTCTTCCTACCCAACCCATCCGATGCAAATGAATTTCACCCAATGCAACTCCAAGTTTACCCAATTCCGTATCGGCACTTATATAAGAATCTTGGACTACACTCAAAAATACATCTCCATATTTACCCTTAAAAATAGATATGGCAGTAGAATAAGGAGTACTCGTACGTCTTGCAATCCACTCCAATGCCTCCTCCAGCAATTTGGGCGCCAGTTGAATCTCATCAAGGATACATTGACCCAATAGAATTGCTGGAGAATTATCTGTGTAAATGTTTTTTAATTTTTTACAAAGTTCAATAAGATGTTGAACCAGGGGTTGGACTTTTCTACCGGCCAGTACGGCTGCCAGGGGCACGACTTCTTTCCACTCTTCATCCTTCAGGTGAGGTTTGAGGATGCTCAGCAGGGTGTCGTTGTCTTTGCGGTCCGGGTAATAGCCGTCAACAATGGCACGGGCGGTTAAATACTCCTGGAAGGTCAGGTGCCGAAACTCATACATGGGATATAACGTACCGTCTTCTATTTCATGGCCGCTCAACATCAACAGGCTGCTGCGCAACTCCACCCGCTTGATAAACTCGGCCACGCTGTAACGCGCATAACTTAGCACCTCGGGCATCTCTTTCCTGGCTAAGGTCAGGACCTCTTTCAGTCGTCTTTCGGAGATACGCTGTACCCCCTCTTTCATCATGGTAAAGGCTATGAACGCCAATTGCGGGATCGCCTCATCCTGGTCCATGGGCTCATGTCCCTCCACATTCCAGGTCATTAACAGCACTTCGATGGCCTTTCCATACAGCACGCTCCGCCGGGTGGGAAGCTGGTCCACCCAACGTTTGACCAAAAGGAGTGTGGTCAATAACAGGGGATTTTTTGCCAGTTGCCGTATCCGATCCGAATCGGTTATTGTTTTTGCCAGTTTTTCTGCTTCTTCTCGCACTTCAGGCTTATCGCCCATAACCTCTTTGTGCCAGGATAAAGTTAATCGTGTAATATCATCATTATCAAAGTCAGCCACTTTATAGTGCTTGCACTGGGCGCTCAATGCACCGCCCACGATTCGAAAACCTGCTTCACGGGAGGTGACCACGACATTTACATTGGGATAAGTGGCCAGGAAAGTACGTAACTGGGTAACGAAACGCACGCGGTCACTTTCATTCGAGATTTCATCCAGTCCGTCCACCAGAAGCAGAACGTCACCGTCCCGAAGGGTGCGATTCACCAAAAGGGAAAACGCCTCTTTTAATTCACCCATCTCCGCCCTGGAGGCAATATGATACAGGATATCCTTTACAGGCCAGGACACGCGGCCTTCCAATTGCCTGCATCGGATAAAGAGCGGAAGCCAGGCCCTGTCCGGCAGATTATCATCGATAAGGGTGCGCCGGTCCGGGAAGGCATAGGCTACAGCCAACCGTTTGATAAGAGTGGTCTTGCCTCCGCCCGGTGCTGCAAGGATGGCTAGACGGGCATTATCCGAAAGAATCTTGCCTACTAGTTGGCGTTCCTTCTGTTCTGACCTGGGAGGGGTTTTACCATGTGGTTCTTTTGGTTCCTGCTCCTGTTCGCCGGAGGGGTCCAGGTGGAGCGGTACAAAGAGATTTTCCAGGTTGAGGCGGCGTGGTCCTACTTCCTGGTCCGCGGGCATTCCTTCCAATGTAATATCGCCGCATTCGTTTTTAAGGTATTGGAAATATTTTTCACGCGCCTCGTTTACACTTTTATCTGAGATGGACGGGTGTCCCGGCGGGGGTAAATACGCCAAATGATGCAGCCCGCCGCCAACGGATTTGTCCGAATCAATGACCGCTTGAGCCGGATCCGGGGCAATGGCTTCGCCGTCAGCGTGGACCAGGGCAAAATGGGTTCTCTGCTTGTTTTGCGTGAAATAGACCACCCATATCCAGCCCATATTATGGGCCAATAGTTCAAAAGATTCCTCCGCTCGAAGTTCACCCCCATGCCCGGCCGCACAATGAACCGCCTGCTCCATGGCCCGTTTCTCCGACACAATGATCTTCCCGCCAATCAATTCATCGATCACGTGGTTTGCATCCAGGAGAATCACGCGGTTGCCGAACTCCTTCTCCTGCTCGATTGCGGTTTCAGTAAAACCCGAAAGGGAGATAAAATAAGCCTCCATTTGGAAATCGGGATTTTTCTTTCTCTCACCGCTCAGCACACCGGCAAACTTGTTGACATCGGCACCGCCGATTTCGTCTTTAGTTGCTTTACATTCGGCGATTATCCTGCGTTTTTCCGTGCGGTGTTCGGCTTCGATATCGATTTCACGGCCGGTTTTGTGAATGTTTAAGCGCGGGTTATCGTAACCCAGGGTTAGAAACAGGTCTTTCATCAGCCGGGCGAACAAATCACCCTTTTTATTCTTTTCCCTCTCAAGAATCCGTATACCGGAAATAGTAGCCATTTTCATGCTCCTTTCAACAACCTATTCTATCTTAAAACAAGAGGATTTGCAAGCTCTTGAAGCGCCCTAAATTCACCATCTATTTTGCCTCCGGCGGCCAGAAACCTTTTTATAAAAAGGTTTCTGGACTTCCAAAAATTTTTTATTAAGGTTCTTTTGTATTATTTTCTTCGCGTGTCTTCGCGGTTTACAAAAATTGGCGGTGGATTTAGAGCGCCAAAATGAGAATTGCTGAAAAATGGGGGTTGTGCTTTACTTTTTTACTTATTTTCATATATAATATACTAAATGAAACGAGTAAGAACCACTCATAGAGAAGCATTTTATAAGGAGTAAAGAAATGAATATACAAATATTAAACGACACTCCGCCCTGGGAATGGCCTGAAGACGCAGGTGAGACGATCTCAAAGGTATTATTGGACAAAAATGCCCCTGCATCTGATCGCTTACTGGCAGCGGAGTTGGCTGGTGATAATGTCGTCATGGATAATGATATGGCACCCCGTCTGTTGTCTATTCTCAAGGACACCAGCGAGTCCGAGGAACTTCGCAGTAAAGCAGCCGTTTCTTTTGGCGCCGGCCTGGAATATGCGGAGATGATGGATTTTGATGATTACGGAGGCGAAGGTGACATCATTACCGAAGAGACATTTAATGAAATCCAGGAGACCCTTCGTACCCTTTATTATGATAGCGATACCCCCAAGTTGGTACGGCGGCGAATTTTGGAAGGCTCTGTACGTGCTCCTATGGACTGGCACAAAGAAGCGGTAGAGGAAGCGTATTCCAACGATGATACTGAATGGCGCGTTACCGCAGTTTTCTGCATGGGGTATATAAAAGGATTTGAGGATAAGATTTTAGAGTCCCTGGAAAGTGAAAATCCGGATATTCATTATGAAGCGGTTCAGTCCACTGGGAATTGGGGGATCAATGAGGCCTGGCCGCACATAAAAGAACTTCTCCTTAAGGAGGATATTGACAAGTGGTTACTGATCGCAGCAATCGAAGCGGCTGCCACTGTCAACCCGGAGGAATCCCTAGAAATTTTGACGTATTTCGAGGATTCCGAGGATCAGGACATCACGGATGCCGCCGAAGATGCGTTGCTCAACGCTGGAATGGCAGTCGATGATTTCGACGATGATGATTTTTACGGCGATAATTTCGATGACGACGAGCATTATTGATAAATACAGAGGCAGCCCGCCATGATGGTAAAGTGTTTCGCGTCTGCTATGAAATTAGAGCCCACAGAATACACAGAAGACACAGAAATTTCATAACTCTCCAGTAAGAAATAGGAGACAGGCGCGAAAACGAAAAGGACTGTGAAAATATTCCTTATTCCTTCTGTGTTTTCTGTGTATTCTGTGGGCTCTATTTTAGTGGTAGGTGCGAAAAAAAACCGTTTTACCGCTTAAAATTCATATTCGATCCCGATGTAGGGGACAATTCCCCACATATATTCTGCAATATATTGATTCACTCTCGAATCCCAAAACCGGGCCATTTCGTTTTCCCTATTAAAAATATTCAAGGCTCCGGCGAATAAAACCAGGTTCGACTTCCTAAAAAAGAAGCGCTTGTCCATACGCAATGATAAGGTCTGGTAGTCAGGTAAATAATCGGATAAAATATTCTCTACCGGTATCCAGGGATATCCAAACTGTATGGACTTTGCTTCATCTACCGGGGTAAAGGCCCTGTTACCACTCCAAATCCAGCGTCCACTAAATTCCCATTTTTTGTTTGGTTTAAAACCCCCGGAAACACAGATGATGAATCGGTTGTCAAATATACGATTGTGCCATAAGCCCATCAGGTCCCGATAACGGGTACGAAAATAGGTAAAGCTGACAAGGCCATAGAATTTGTCCGACATTTTTTTCTGGATGGAAAATTCCACTCCACGGGCATAACTTTCCCCTTTATCCACCATGAGACCGTAATTAAAAGCAGTGGCATTATCCCCGGATACATTATCAAAGGGAAAGGAATAACCATATCGCACAGCCATTGGCATATGCCGGTACTGCTTATCGTACAAGTCCAGGGTAAGCTGCATATCTTTGCTCAAAAGATATTTCAAACCCAAAACCAGGTGCCGCGCTTGCGGGTCTTGGAGTTTGATATTGTCCGGGTGCTGTTTCAACATAAAGAGCGACATTTGCTGATAGAACATGCCGAATGAACCGTTAAGGGATAGACGATCAGTTAACATCCAGGAAAAGGAGAGGCGCGGGGAGAGATGCAATCTTTCTGAAAAAGGAAAATAATCGAGCCTTAAACCCGAGACCAGGGAAAAATTGCGAAACGGATAAAAGGTGTAGGTGAGAAATGCTGATCCGAAAATACCGTTAAAATCATCTTCAAGGTTTTCGGTGGGGTTGATGTATTTAAAAAACAGGCGCTGCGCTTCAATTCCAAACTTTAATTGATGGGATGATGCTATTTGAAGATGGTTCACGTTGCGAAACGCCACCCAGCCGGTATGGTAATCGAAATTTAAATAGGGATTAAGACCGAGCTCTCCATCCCAGGCTTTGAGTTTAGAGAAGGAGATTGAGGTATCGGAATAGCCTTTCCCACCCCAGATCCAGCGCCAATTGAGGCCCACGGTATATTGGTTGAATTTTTCATAGTCTTCCACAGATAATGTTTGGCTGTGCCCGCGTATCACCAGGAGGGAGAGATGATGGTGGTCACTGATGTCAAAGTTTATCTTTCCCTGGAAATCGTAAAATGAAGGGCTTTCACCTTCGCCTCCGGAAACATTTGACTCTATTAGATTAAGGTTGCTGCGACTCGCAGAGATCATCCAGGAGCCTCTCTTGCCCGGGAAGGGGCCTTCTATTTCTGCGCTATAGTTTATCAGGCTTAGGTTGAGCTGACCCTGGAAACGCTCCCTGCTGCCTTCGCGATAAGAAATATCAATGATAGAGGAGAGCCGGTTGCCGAAAGAGGCGTCGAATCCACCGGTGGAGACCCGGATTTTTTCGATAAAATCCGGGTTTAACATACTGACATTCCCCCCTGAAGCCCCCTGCTGTGGAAAGTGATTGACATTGATAAAGGGAATGTTATCGATGTAATACCCGTTTTCCATGGGGCTGCCTCCACGAACCAGCAAATCATTGGCAATTTCGTCGGCTTTGATGACTCCTGGAACATTGTATAGGCTCCGGTTAATATCAACACCGACACCGCCGGCATCACGGCGCAATTCTTCTGCATTGAATTCCATATTGCTCCCGGTTGCATAAGGGAGATCGGGGAAGTAATCGGCCGTAATGCTCACCTCCTCTTTAATCATACGGGCTTTAAATAACTGTACATTGAGAAATGTGGTACGGCCCGGGCGTACAATTACGTCAGTGCGGGTGTCTGCATAATAGCCGTCAAGGCTGCATTCCAGGGTATAACTTCCTACTGGGATTCCAGGCAAAACAAATTGACCGTTTGCCTCACTGTGGGTTTGCCAATTGGCTCCTACGATAGCAACAGAGGCATTGGCTAGGGGTTTTTTGGTTTCATAATCCAGGATACGGCCTTTGATAGACCCTGAAGCTTTTTCTATTGTTTCACCCTGAGATTGACCACATAGTGATTTCATCCCGAAAAAATATAAACCAATCACCAATATGGCGACGATCCAACTGATTTTTTTTGTTTTTTTAGTCATCATTCCTCCTTGTTTCTAAATGGTTAACCATTTTTTTCATTTGTTTATTCCTTATATTCTTATATTCACAATTTGCTAGAACTCATATTTAATTCCAAAAACCGGAAGAATATGAAGCTGATTTTCTATGTTTATTTGTGATCTTTTCCACATGTAGTAGAATACATTGTCACGATTAAAGGCATTCCATAAATCCAGGTAGAGAATAAGGGTCGATTCTTGCAAATTAAATCGTTTATCTATACGAATGTTAAATGTACTGTATACCGGGTAGCGTTCACCTAGAAATTTTGATTGATCAGGTAGACATTTATTTAATTCAATTGATTTTTTTATATCAACCGGTGTATAAGGCGCACCTCCCAGTAGTGTCCACCTTATACTGAACTCAAAGCCAGGTTTTACTTTACAGCTCCCTATCAGGTTAAAAACAAACCGGTTATCGTACATACGGTTTCTCAGGACACCTAAAAGGTCCTTGTAACGACTCCTGAAATAGGTAGCACTCATCATGCAGTACAAATTTTTAACCAATCTCTCTTGTATCAGTAATTCAATGCCTTTAGAATAACCGGCTCCCTTATTTTCAATAGAAGATGGCACGATATAATACGATGAATCATTATAGCTGCTGTTTGAAATATTGATTATCCCGTCAGTTATTAACGTATGCGGTAAATCAGGATTAATCGGGAGATTTTCATACTCTTTATAGTATGCGTCCAGGTGTATCTTTGTCCCTGTATTTGTGGAATATTCAATTCCAAGGATATAATGAATTGCCTTCATTTCTTTCACCTTTATATCCTGTGGTATGGATGCCAGGTAGTTTATGGGGACGGCCTGCCGGAATACCCCTAATCCTCCGAATAAGACCAAATGATTGGTGGCTTTGTAAGACACATTGAGTCTCGGTGAAAGAAGGAAAATACCGGAATTTGATGAATAATCACCCCTGATTCCGATTGTACCTGTTAAATTTTTAAAGGAACTATTATGATAGGTGAAAAACAAACTATATTTTGTTGTCTGATACCCAAAATTCATCCTATTTATTGGAATTATGCTGCCATTGGTTTTTTCCTTTTGATTATATATTACATATTCAAACCGGTCAGATTCCCTTTTGATGCGGAAACCAAAGGTCAATTTATTTTTTTCATTTAGGTTAAGAAAATTTATATTTCTTAGGCCGATATATTTTTCTGAATTATTTAGTTTCCAGGAATCCCGATTTCCATCATAAGGTCCGAATTTTTCTCCATCATTACGGTTTAGAGAGGTGTAATATATAGAGGTATTGGAAAAAAAATTCTTACTCCAGAGTGAAGTCAAATGAATACCTGTTGTATTCTGATTGTACCTCCTGCTGTGGAGTATTGGCAAGTCCCTATTCTCTTCTTGAAAAGTACCTTTACTGTAAAAATTCAAAAAGCAAAGTGTTTGCATGGGTGAAATATCAAAAGAGAGCTTTATCTGAGAATCAAAAGTCTCAGGGACTGTATCAAGGTCAAAACCTAAATCACGCATCAAACCCAGGTGAGATTCTCTGGATGATACCAGCCAGGAGCCCTTATTTTTAATGGGGCCTTCTAATACACCTCCTGCCATAGCCATACTTATATCTGTTTGACCTTTAAATTGTTCCCTGTTTCCTTCCCGAAGTGTAATATCGATTATTGAGGATAAATGATCTCCATAATCGGAAGAAAATCCACCGCTGAAAAAATCGACATTTTGAATCAGTTCCGAATTAAGGGCTGAGTAAAAGCCCCCGGTGGAACCCTGTTTGGGTAGATGATTTATTGTGGGGATTTCAATATTATCGATGTAAAATCCATTTTCCAACGGGCTGCCGCCTCTAATGATTAAATCATTATTAATATCTGACACGGATGAAATCCCCGGCATCATTCTCAACGTCCGGCTGATTCCACCTATCGTACCCGGTGCTTTGCATATCTCGTCTCTTTTTAGATGAATAACCCTGGCGGGAAATATGACATTTGAACCATCCCTACCCCTAACATTGACTATTTCTCTAACCTGGGGAAGTTGGAGGTCCATTTCAACCTTTATATGGGTGATTCTATTTGAGCGTACTATAATATTTTCTTTTATGACTGTTTTGAATCCGTCAGAAAACATTTTTATGTCATATTTTCCTTCCGGGACATTAAAAAATGTAAATTCCCCGTTTTCATCCGACAGGGTGAAGAATTTTGTGTTGAGAAGAAGGATCTGAACACCCGGGATATGTTTATGATTTGAACGTTCATAAATTTTTCCGACTATTGTTCCATGCTCACTGCTTTTATTTTTCTTTGGAACGATAACAAAATGTCCTCCTTTAATTATTTTTAATTCAGTACCGGTGGTATTTAGTATCTTTTGCAGTGCCTTGACAGCCGGAACATTGCTCATTTTTAAGGTTATTTTTTCATGAACCGGGAGTAAGCTCCTTTTATAATTCAATTTAAATCTTCCTTCTTTAGCAATAGTTAAGAGTGCCTTTTCAAAAGGAATATTTTCCAAATCAACTGAAATAATATGAAATAGAGGGCTGGAAACCTTTTGCTTATCAATAGGATTTATCTTTTTTGGAGAATCATTTCCGAAAGCTAATTGGGAAATGTTAAAAATGACCAGGTGAATGGTAAAAATAAAAATGAGTCTTAACCATTCCCTCATCTTATTCTCCTATTTTGAATCTTTACCTTTTTTATGTCTATACTCAGTGTTCATTTTATAATCATCATCTAAATAGAGATAAATGTTATGGTCCTCAATTTTATATTTTAATCCATATATATAAGCAATCAATTCGACGATTTCTTCGATTCTCTTACTTTGTGTATAAACAGTGATATCATCAGATACCGAAATTTTTTCATCGAAAATAAATTGAACGTTATACCATCGTTCCAATTGATCCAATATCTCTTTTAATGGCGTATTGTCAAACGCTATATTACGATTGATCCAGCATAAATGCTTATTTATATCCACCTGTCGTGGTTTTGTTGGCGTCCCATTTTTTGGCAATCTACTAAACTCTCCCCGGGAGATTAAAACTGCCTTTTTTTTATTTGCACTTTTCGAGCCCAATAAAACGTTTCCTTCAGCCACAGCTACTGCAACTTCCTGTGATTGATGCCAGGCCCTTACATTGAATGTCGTGCCCAGTACTTTGATTTCAGCATGATTCGCATCTACAATAAACGGTTTTTCCTTATCCGGGGTAACTTTAAAATATCCTTCTCCACTTAGAAAAACGCTGCGATTCTCCCCATAGAAATGTTGTGGATACTTAAAGCAACTCCCTGAATCCAACACCACTCGTGTACCATCAGCCAGAGTAACTCTCTTTTTTTCCCCCCTGTTTACTAAAATTTCTACCCGTTTTGGCGTGAGTTGCATAGAAATAGAACTTTTAATTATTTTATAAATAAGAGGAAGTGAGATAACCAAAATTGCAGCAGCCAGCAATGGAATGTATCTTTTCCTTTTTATTAAAACCATAAAGAATCTTTTTTGTTTTCCCTGGTTTTTTATTTTCTCTATTAACTTTACAGAATCTGTAAGGAGTTCAAAACATTCTTCACATTCAGCGATATGTTTCAAATATCTTTCTCTCTCTTCTCCATCCAGTTTACCGTCAATTAATTTTGCTTTCTCTTCATAACTTAAATGCAATCTTTTCTTTTTTTGTTTCATATATCATTAGATACAAAAAATATAAAAATTAAAAAACTTTTTTTAATTTCTACATATTTCTTTGATTTTTTCCTTAAAAAAATCGAGCCCTGCATCCAATTTTTTCTCAATTTCATATCTCGTAAGGGCTAAAATTCTGGCGATGTTACTAATTTTTAAACCTTTAAAATATTTCATCTTTATTACTATTTTTTCTTTATAATCCAACTCATCAAGCAGTTCAGGAAGCTTTTTCAAAAATAATTCTTCACATTCCAATTGCTGCTGTTTAATTAAAAAATCCAGTGGGGTCTCAGAGATAATGATGGGCCCCTCTGGCAGATATCGTTTTTTGCCGGCATACCTGAAGATCATATGATTTACTACGATGGTTAAAAAAGTTGTAAATTTACTCTCACCTCTAAACGATCTTATTATTTTATAATCATCATTACATAATTTTTCCAGGACAAAATTGAGTATCCCATCATAATCAAGGTCATATTGATACGCTTTAAGCTGAACGATCTTCATGATATATGGGTACTGTTCAATTAACCTCTGTTTAGCATTCATTTTTTTTGTTTTCTTTCTAGAGGCTTTTGCTATTATATATTTCATGCCTATTAATAAAACACAATACAAGGGTAAAATTGTCACTAAAAAATATTTTTCCTTCGCCTGATCCTTTTTTTCCAATCTAACGGATGATATATAGAAATTATTAAGATCAAATTGCCCTTTCTCTTGAAATAGTGACCGATTTTTTATAAAATAGGCTTTATTATTTAACCGAAAATAGGAAATTATACCCGGTTTAAAGGATACCTATAATGGCAGTGGAATATTCGTACGATATTGATGTTTGCAATTTATTAAAGGAAAAATTCCTTGATCAAGACCTGCATCGTCCCATGCGCGTTGGGCGTTACGATGCAGGGACTCAATTGACCTATGATGTCACAGGGGTGGCACGTCCCAATAAAGCACGCGTACGTCTGGAAATAGAAAAATTTGTAGGCGGCGGGTTTGCAGGGCAGGTGTACCGGGTAAAGGTCCTGGCGATTGAAGCAGAAAATGGTCCGATTGGTGGAATTGAAATCAATGGTATCTATGCAATGAAAATCCTGATTCCCCCGTCCAGGTTTTCCCTGTTTTTTCGCAACCTGGTGTATCGTATTGGTTTCCAGGGGCCATTTCAATTGCAGGTCAACCCTTTTGCAACACGAGCTGGTGCTTTGTGGCAGAAATTCATCCGCCGCGCCGCAAAAATTCGGTTTGGCGATGAAACAGCGGTCAACGATATTCACGCCACGTTTGTGGATACCACTTTGGGAAGCTGCGGTGAAATCAGCGATTGGGTGGAGGGCCGGACCTGGCGCCTGGAAGTGAATGATCGCCTCGACCTTCTGAAACGCTTTTACAGGGGCAAGCGAGGAAAATCCGTGGACCCCAAGGCCCTGGGTTCCCCTGAATATCGCGCCAAGAAACAATTTATGAAGGATTTCGTTAAATTACTGCAAGCAATGGGTGCACATGAATTCGCACGGCAGTACGAATGGTCCACCTGCAAGAGTCAACCCAACTGCCTGAAACGCAAGGGAACCGATGATGATCCTTCAGGCGGTCTGGTCGCTGTCGATTTTCGCGCAGGGCTCGCCCTTTTACCCTTTTTACCCATGAGTCCAGGGGATTTTAAGCTTATTCTCAAAGGATTCACGCGGGGCAGCCTGGTGCAGTTTGATAGGGGGAACCTGAAACAACTGGAAAAATTTGTAAAGACCAATCAAGAAACATTTGCCGATATGATGCATATGCTGGAAGAATTAAAAACCTGTGAACAAGTGTACAGGAATTCCGTGCCGGATATGACCCATAATCATGTCCGGCTGCTCTACAGCAAAAGGTTGTGGTCCACGATGCTTAAAAGTACCAGGATTGGCTGGAGGGTACGAAACATTATTAGCTCTAACGCTGAAAAAACACTCAATAAAAGCACAATCTTGACATTGATATTCTCTTTTTTAGGCATTTTCCCTTTCCTGGGAGGTTTTCTTAGAAAAATCTGGGCACGGCCCGATTGGCGAAAACATTATGCCAGTATGTTAACCCGCTGGGGCTATTTAAAGCGATCCATCCGTGGAAAATGCACGGAAAAAGCCATTACCTGGCACCGGGATGAAAGAGTAGACAACCGAAAGGCCCAAAAGATTGCAGGCTCCTTTGGAAGATACCTATTGCATCTTCCATTATCTATATTGCCGGTAGGACTGCACAAGTTTATCACCAGTTGGGAATATTTCAAAGAGCGGTGGCATGACCTGTTCATCCGACCTGTTAAGTTATATTTCAGTGCTCCTCTGCGAGAGCAGTGGCTGCGAGACATGGTCTCCCAGGGGCAGGAGAAACATATCCTCGATGAAGAGGATGCACAGGTTATCGATTCGCAAATAAAGGAACCTTTTATACAGAAATACTTGAAGAGCCTGGCTGTTCATGTATGTACCTTACCAGTCACCCAGATCGTCTCTGTCACGGTCAGTTGGATTTATGTGAAAATGCATCCGGAGATGTCCACTGCCGAAGCAATGGCTGCGGTGGCTGCCATCCTGGTGCTGTTCCAGATCACACCCATCTCACCCGGTTCCCTGGTTCGGGGCTTCTATGTGGTCTATATGATGATTAAAGACCGGAGTTTCAAGGATTATAACATTGCGGTATTTTTGGGTTTTTTTAAATATATCGGGTACCTGGCATTTCCCATTCAAATGACCTATCGTTACCCTGAATTGGCCCGGTTCATGGCAGGACACTGGGCCACCGAGGCGGTTCATATGGTTCCGGTGTTTGGTGAGAGAGGTGCGTTGTTGGAGCACTGGGTATTTGGTTTGTTTTACAACTGGCCCTTAACCATCCGGCGAAGGATGCGTAAAAGAGCCCAGTTAAGAGCCACCCAAAAGCCGCGCTACTGGCACATCGGCCTTTATGCAGTGGGTGCAGCAGCGGTTTTGGCTTTTGCCGATTATCTTTTTTTAAAAAATATAGGAATGATACCAACTCTGAAGGACACCTGGTGGTTTGCCGGGATTATTGCCCTTCTGGGAGGTGCCGGGGTAACAGTAGGCTGCGGCGGTGCAGCCTTTTCCAGGCGAATTATTTCTGCTGCCTCTTGGGGCATTTTAACGGGATTATTGTATACAGCCGCATCAGTAATGGTTGTTCTGCAAGGAGATATTATCATAGGTGCCATTATGACCAGTGGTGCCTGGCGAGTGTTTATATTTACCGTTTTGGCAACCATTGGCGCAGTGATTACGGAGCTAAGACTCCCAGACCCGGAAATAAATTTTCCTACTCTTTCCAGTACCCGGGCCAATAAATATTAACAATACTTTCAGGGTCACCAACGATTGTTTGATGGGGTTCTAGTTTTTCCAGTTTGCTAACCGGTTTTTCCGGCACAATTTTCAAAATCTCGCCTTTTCGTTCGATCTCTATGGGGATTCCTTTTTCCAGGACTTCATCAAGTATATGGTATAGATTTTGTCTAAATTTAGTAGCTGTTAATCTCATTTTGCCTCTTTACCATAAGAATAACATAAATAAATAGGTCTTTCAACTGTTAATATGCACGTTCAGATAACAAGAAAATAATGATGTATGATGAGTGATGAAAAATTTGAATCGAGGACCTGGCAATGTGGCGTTTAGGGCCTATCATTATGGGTTTTGTGGTTTGTCATTGAGGCCTTTGAGGACTTGTCATTTAGAGCTTTAAAGGTTTTTCATTTTTTTTCAATTGACAAGCTCTTAAAAGTCTCCTTGACGTGAGCGAAGCGAACAAATGACGCCAACGGCCAATGACAAGTTCTAAAAAGTTGCTATATGAAGCTCCCACATATCACTCTCCTGGTTTTCCTTCAAGTAGTAGATTTTGTTATTGCAAATGTCATACGTGGTGCTGTAGTTGGGAAACCCGTATATCTCCCTCTCCATCGGATTCGGAAGAAAAGCAAAGGAGCGATTTAAGATATTACCTTTCAGATCCATCACCTTCACCGTGTATTTTCCCTCTTTTTTTTCATAAGTAATTACATATATTTTATGATCTCGAATCTTGAACGTGAAAAAAGCCGGATAATACTCTTTAAAGCTAAAATTAAAACGCATTTTTAATTGGTCCCAATCTTCCGATTCTTTCTGTTCTTTCATAAAATTTTCTTTAAATGCACTCGTGACTTTTATTTTTTCATATTTTTTATTTATTTCGTAGAGCAGGTTCCCGTTGTGGTTAAAGACAGAGATAAAGAGGCCTTTGCGGGAATCTGCCACAAAAATTTTGTCATCATCAACGGCAAACTCAAGGCATTCGCCAATCACATCGAAATCCACCTTCACAGGCTTTGTCCCCGCTCGCGGCGGCGGCGGTAATGAAGGTGAATTCCCCATATAAAACTGCTTCAAAAACCTATAATCCTGATCATAGATCTTTCCTACATATACAAATTTTAACTTTCCTTCCACTCGTTTTAACTGGAAACCAGCATAATTTCCTTTTACAGGAAGTAATGGGTAGTTCTGATAGAAATAATGAAAGGGAAGTTTTATCTCTCTTTGAAAAACTCCATCCTTTGAAAAAAACATAAGTTTTGCCGGGTTGATGATAAACAAATGATCCGGGAACGGGATCAAATACGGTGTACGCAAAAATTCACCAGGACCTTCGCCTTCTTTTCCGAATTTCTTAATATATTTAAAGGGGTTCAGGGAATAGATATGAATAGACGTACCCTCAGTAATAAAAACATGGTTTCCTTCAACGGCAATGGCAGCAGGTTTTATCACTTCCGGTAATACGGCCTTATTTGATGCAGACACCAGGTCTGTAAAAAGTAACAACAAAACAGCTAAAATTAAAATAATCTTTTTAATCATATTACCTCCATACGTTATGCTCCAATAGTATAATGATGTATAAGAGATATTCGACCTGAAACATGATTCAGGTCATATAAAAGACAGAAACCACCAACAAAAATCCTATAAATTCAACTTTTTACGATTTTTTTGTTTTCTCTTCTTTTTTTCAGAAGGGGGAGCATCTTTTATAAATTTTTCTGCCATTTCATTAAAATAATTCTCACCCGAAATTTCAGCAAGCTTCTTCAATTGGCGAATATGAGTTTCATGATATACAGGATATTGACGTTTATGCTTTAAACAATAATAGCTATAACCACCAACATGCCTAAACTTTTCAATGTTTCGTTGAATGGTTGTTATTGAGGCCATTAAAATTTCTTTAACCTGGATATCATCTTGATTAATCCTGTAAAAATCATAAACTCCATAAATTGCAAAGACGGTTCCATTCAAAGTAAAATTTGGTTTATCCATAGGATATTCCTCAAACCACAAAGAAGAATCTTCATCAATAAAACTCACCCATTTTTCATTTTTATGTTTGAAATTTAAAAAACTATTATATGTTTTTCTTGCATATTTTAGATATTTAGGATTATCAGTAAACTCATACATTCTTACCAACATAGAAAGTATTTGTCCTTGAGCCATTGCTGAGAACCAGGGAGCTTTCATTAAATCTTGCTTAATTTTATGCAGTGGGAAATCATACTTATAAGGATAATAAATTGCATTGTTATATTCAATTGATTCCTCAACCAATTTTTGGATATATAAGTCTACCTGTTCCAGGTAAATCGGATCCCATGTCAGTCTGTAATTATTCAACAAGGCTAAGCCCATTTGAGCAATACAGACCGGGTGATAATAATTCCGGCCTTTATACTCGCGCACTGGAACTCCCTTTTCATCTACTTTTTTTATCGAATTGATTTTCCTAACATATTTACCATTATATGGTAGGCGGTCGGTGCTAAGAATATTAATATTATAATTATTAAAAGTGTAAGTTACATTACTACACTCATCCGTTCTAGCATAGGAAACAATCAATAAGAACAGTAATGCCAATACTTGAATTAAATTTCTTTCCATAATTGCATTTTAAAGGAAAAAACTTAGAATTTCAATAGACACGCAATAATATTTTGAATCAAATGAAAAAAAACTGCTTATTCCTTCCATTGATTGAAGTGGGATTGGATAAATTTTATGCACTGCTGGTGCTGGTGGCTGCCATTACCCTCAATGGCCATGGGCTCACCAAAGGCCATATGAATCCGTTTGGAACGGTTGATGGGACCGAAATCCCTGAGGAATTTAATCCGACTGTTTCCCCAGAAATCGGTTTTTAGTGCTGCAGGAAGCACGTTTACCCCGGCTCTTCTTGCCAGTTTAATTCCCAACGAATTGAAATTCTCCGGGTTAAACTCAAGATGGCGAGTGGCCTGGGGAAAAATAACAATGGAGATTCCTCCCTCTAAAATCTTACTCCCCTCTGTTAATACGGTTTGAAAATCTTCCCTGGGATTCACCCTCCCGACTGCTATGGGCTTGCGTGACCTCATGATGGGTCCGAATGCCGAACCCTTTACAAGTGCTTCCTTGACCACAAAGGTTATGGGGAAAAAAGGAAAAATAATGGCGGGGAATGTCATGGTTTCCATTGCGCTCATATGGTTGCTGACCACCACAACAGGTTCTTTTACTTTCCTGAGGTTGTCGAATCCCTCTATATGGAAACGACCGCCGCTTCGTTCAATGGCTTTGAAAATTTGTAACGAATTCCATATCCATAACTCATCGCTATCACGTTTTTTTACGCATAGGGATCGGTATCTTAAAACCACCCGGATAAAACGTAAGTGAAAGCACCAGCGGGATTTAAAAAAGATCCTGTCCGCCAGTCCCAGTGGCGTCTCTTCCGGGGTTTTATACATATTATCAGGAGATAAGGGTTCCATATTCAGCTCCTAAAATATATTTTTATCACAAACATCCTTTCCTGTAAACCTTTTCAATAATAATTTTGATATTTTCACTGTTTTTTTATAACAGAATTTTAGAGAAAAAACAAAATTTTAGCCCTGTTTTAATTTGATGGTATCGTTTATAGTCATATATTTATATTCACCGCAGAGACCGCCGAGGACGCAGAGGCATTATTTTTTTAATTTTTCTTCTCTGCGCTCTCTGCGTACTCTGCAGTGCACCCTTACGTTCTGTATTTACCTGGAGAGCATGACGCTTGTCTCCACCAGGCGGATGAATTCTGCGCGGTAGCCTTCAGCATCCTTACCCTTAGAACCCTTTGCCAAAGCAGCAACCGCCTCATAGGTAAGGTTCCCTTTGAATTTAGAATCCCGAAGGAGCATACCGAAACCTGCAACAGCAGAAGAAAAACGGAAATTATCGGAGGTTTCCTCCAGGGACATGCTCCTGTCCATCAACGGCTGCTCAATGAGCTTACTTTTTTCCTCTTTGGGCGGTTTGTACCGGAGTTTGACAGTCATGATCTCCATACTTTCCGCAGCAGAGGAAGTAATTTTGGTCTCCTGGTATTTGAGCTCAGCGGTTTTTTTCACTTTTTCATAAGAACCGGCAGGGATAATCTCGTACAGGGCAGTTACCGTATGACCGGCTCCCAATTCACCAGCATCTTTTTTGTCGTCTTCAAAATCTTCATTGGCCATTACCCGGTTCTCATAACCCACCAGGCGGTAGGCTTTAACTCTGACTGGATTAAATTCCACCTGGATTTTTACATCTTTGGCAATGGTAAACAGGTTGGCCCGCATTTCTTTAACAAATACCTTTTTCGCCTCATGGATACTATCAATATAGAAATAATTTCCATTGCCCGCATTACTGATTTGTTCCATCCGGTTGTCCTTGTAGTTACCCATACCAAAACCGCAGATGGTAAGGTAGATATCGTTTTTTCTCTTTTCTTCGATAAGGCGTACCAGGTCGCCGGTGGAAGATACGCCAACGTTAAAATCACCGTCTGTACAGAGAATGACCCGGTTATTGCCGTTCTTTATCAGGTTCTCTACAGCCACTTTGTAAGCCAGTTGAATCCCTTCGCCTCCTGCTGTGGAACCCCCGGCACTCAATTGCTCCAATGCACTGACAATGCGATCTTTTTGGGTGGCCGGAGTGGAAGGAAGTACCAGACCTGCTGATCCCGCATAAGCCACAATGGCTATTTTATCTTTGTCATCCAGTTCATCTACCAACAGTCTTAAGGACTTCTTCAGCAGCGGAAGTTTATTGGGAGAAGACATTGAGCCTGAGGAATCCACCAGGAAAACCAGGTTGCAGGGATTCAAATCACCATAGTTCAAACTTTTTCCCTGCAGGCCGATGTGAACCAATTTGTGCGAAGGATTCCAGGGGCACAATGAAATTTCAGTAATAATGGAAAAGGGGGTATCGCCTTTGGGCTGGGGGTACTCATAAGTGAAATAGTTGATCAACTCTTCAACCCTTACTGCATCTTTAGGGGGCATCTGGTTATTGACAATAAATCGCCTGACATTTGAATACGAAGCATTATCCACATCAATAGAAAAGGTAGAGAGGGGATTCTGTTTGGCATCCTTAAATTCATTTTCATATATCCGGCTGTATTCTTCAGTATTAAAGGCCTTGGCCTCCTCTCTTACCCCGCCGACTGGTGCTTCTGCCAAAGGCATTGGTGGCCTGGCTCTGAATTTTGCCATTTCTTCTTTTTCCATTCTTTTCAGAGGGATGGCCTTCTGATCCGCTTTCCCTTTTTTTGCCCCTTCCCGAGAATCAAATCCCCCGCAGGCTGCCAGGTTTAACAAAAAGAGCACCAACATAAGTTTTAAAAACAATGACAATTCATGTTTCATTTTTTCCTCCTTTATAATGGGAGCCCACAGAACACACAGAATACACAGAAAAATATAGGGAGATTATGACAAAAAAAAATTCTGTGCCCTTCTGTGTATTCTGTGGGCCCTTCTTTTTCATTTTTTCCTCCTACAAGAACCATATGTCGGACAACGGACAATGATTTCCCCCTATTCAAAATCCTTTGCAGCAGTCCTGTTTCAAATGGCTTTGATTTTAAGCAAAGTCAGATTATATAAAAAACACTCTCGTATTTCAACTAACAGAGGCCATTCTCAGCAATTTAATTTTGGCTTTTTAAGAACAGGCAAACACAAGGTTTGCCCCTACGGTGGTACGAAAACAGGCATCGGACGTAGGGGCTCGGTCTGAATTTTGTATTCGCCTGGACATTCGGTAAAATTAGAATTGCTGGGCCATTCTTTTTACCTCTTACCTCTCTAATTACTCATAGAGCCTGGAGCTCATAGCCATCAGGCCGGCAGAGACAATATCCAGCTTAAATGTTCTCTTTTTCTGTTTTAAAAGCAGTTTATTCAACTTTTTTCTCAATTTTTTGAGAAAGGAGAACCTGAAAGGGAAATGAGCCTGCAGTTCTTTTATATATCTATCAGTGTACAATTCCCTGTTTTTCCCGACGGCTTCTATTATATGAAAATAGAAGCTTTTGTGAATCAATTCCCTCAGATTTTTTAATACCGGGTCTGCCAATCCCCTTTCTACTATCATTGAGATATAATGAAACAATTTATTCGCAAGGGCATCCGTCTTGTATTTGCCCGCGACCTGGGAAAATAGTGTTAGATGACGATTCGTTTTATCTGGAACAATATCTTGTATATCATCGGCCAATTGTAAAAACGCTCCGAGACCAAAACAAAAATCTTCCTGTGTCTCATTAAGTTCACCTTTTATAAGGTATCCATCAGCAAGAACAGAAGTACCTCCTTTTTCAAGACTGATACCCGGGATATCGATGACATATGGAGGGAGGTCCTCTCCTTGCTGTATAAGGCTATTCACCTGGGCATTATAAATTCCCAGCATGCTTTGAAATACAACCGGGAATTTGTCCCTGGGGAATTCTTCTTCAATAAGTGTAATAAGGGCGTCCAGTTTTTTTTCTATCCCTGTACCCTTTGGATAGGGCTTTCCTTCAAGGCGTTCTCTCAGGTTTCGATTCATTTGAAGTTTTTTTGCTAAGGGCAATGACACATCATCAATTATATTATCTGTATAAGGGTAGAGCATACTGTATGCAAACATCGAGTCTGAACACCCTATCTCCATGTTAAAATATCTCTGCAGTATATTCATGATCCAGACATTTCTCAGTGCCTGGTAGATATTTTCCGGCTCCATTGAGGGATCAAATGCATTTGCCCTGTCCAGGAAAATCCTTGTTGACCGGATAAATCCATTGGAAAAGGTATCATCGATATATATCCCGGTTATATGGAACAGTTTTTCAAGATATTGTTTTGTTTGAGAGATGGGGATTAAACAATCCTTACCCTCTTCATCTTGTGCAGGAAGACGTTGCTCTATATAATCAAAAATCTTTTCCACAAAATGGGATACCTCCTTTTCTATTTCCTTCTGTTCTTTTAGGCTGTAGGTTTTAAAGAATGGAGGTATCGACGAATCGATCTCCCACCAGAGCTGTACATATTCCTGTTTTAGTCTTTTTATGGTATTATTCAGCTCTCCGATTTCCCGGGAGAGTGGAAGGTTCATTGAAATTTCTTTTTTTTTCATATTTTGTCAACGAGCTTATTAATATAGTCGAAAACAGTATCCATGTCAACATCAGGGCTCACATTCCAGTTATTCTAATTTTAACCGCGAAGACACGCGAAGACACGCGAAGTTAAAAAAAATAGGCACAAAGGGTCTTAATCAAACGTTTTTGTCCAACTTTTTTCAAAGGGGGTGGTACCTTATAAAGAAAGTTGCCTAATCGATTGTTTTATGATAGGATTTCTTTATGAAAAAAGAATTCAATTTTAGACTGGATAAAGGTCAAATTGAATGCCCGGATGATGTAATGGTAGAAATATACAGGAAAAAAACGCCGATGGAAAGGATAAAAATCGCTTCCGATATGTGGGTCTCGGCCTGGCAGCAATTGAATGCCATTATCCGTTCCATGCATCCTGACTGGGATAACCATGCCATTAACAAAGAGATTATAAGAAGACTATCTAATGAAAGTCTATGACCTTCTAAAAAAAATATCCGCTTGTTTCAATCGGTTGAATATCCCATATTTTGTGACAGGCTCTATCGCTTCCATCGCTTATGGGGAATCCCGCTTTACAAACGATATAGATATTGTAGCGGATATAAAAAAAGGACACATTCCTGATATTATCAAATGCTTTCCGGAAGAGGAGTACTATATCAGTGAAGAGTCTATAAAAAATGCAATATATCGTAAATTCCAGTTTAATATTATTCACCCTGCATCAGGTTTAAAGGTGGATGTGGTAATAAGAAAGAAGAGTGATTTTGATGATATGCGTTTTTCAAGAATCTACAATTTCAAGATGGATGGCGTGTGTGTGAATTTTGCTGCTCCTGAAGATGTGATAATAATGAAAATGAAATATTATAAAATGGGGGGTTCTGAAAAACATATGCGAGATATTATGAGCATGATAAAAATTTCCAGGGAGCTTATCAATTTTGATTATATTGAATCGTGGGTCTCAAAGTTATACCTGGAAGAAGTATGGCAAGCAATTAAAGATCGTTTGAAGGAAAAAGGAGATTAGACTTTCTATCTGTCCCAGTAATTCGTTTGAAATAGCAACAAAAGTAATATGTTCTTCGGGTAAAAATTTCCATCTAAAGCAAAACAATAGGAAAAAATTTAAAGGAAAATGACAGGAGATTAACGAAGTAATAACAATTGATAATTAAAAATGGCTTCAAACGGTTGATAAAATTCCTTTTTTACGCTATTATTAAAACATGTCAAATGTAGTCCAATTAGAAGATAATAAAGGTTTCACTTACAGAGACTATGTGCAATGGGATGACAACCAACGATGGGAACTCATCGACGGCACCGCTTTTAACATGACACCCGCTCCTTCCCGTAAACATCAAAAAATCTCAGCGGAACTGACGCGGCAATTGTCTAATTTTCTAATAGATAAAAACTGTGAAGTGTATGCAGCTCCCTTTGATGTGAGATTTCCCGAGCATGAGGAACCCGATAACGAAATAAAAACCGTGGTTCAACCGGATATTTCCGTTATCTGTGAGAAGGAAAAATTGGATGACAAAGGATGCAGAGGTGCACCTGATTTAATCATTGAAATTGTTTCCCATTTAACGGCACGGAAAGACATGAAAGATAAGTTGTTTCTATATGAACGCCACGGTGTGAAGGAATACTGGGTTGTGCATCCAGAAGAAAAAATCCTCATGCAGCATAACCGTGAAAAAAATACGAACAGGTACGGCAGAGCATCTATTTTTTCCGATGACGAGAGCGTGCACACAGATATTTTACCAGGCTTAACAATTGACCTGGCATTGGTTTTTAAAGAATAGTCTTTCACTCACCTTTGATTATTCATACTTTAGCTTTTAATCTCAGCCAGAACCAATTGTAAATGGATATTCTCAGAATTGGTGGGAATGGTTCCACCTTCTCCAAAACAGAGAGACCCGGCATGGGCTGCAGCCTTGAGGTCATCAATTATCGGCTGGATACGGGCAGCAGATTCCGGGTCTGTCGAGATCATCATCTCCTGCAAAGGAAAGGTGGGATGTACCTGCTGTGAGGTTTTCCAGCGTCTGACACCGGTCAAAATATCGATGAGAAGTTTACCCGAAGCCTCGGCCTCGGTGTCAATAAGAGATGTGTCGTATGTAGGCCATTCTGAAACATGAATGCTGCTGGCCTCTTCAAAGGTATCTCTAAAAATGATCTGGTAGAGCTCCTCTGTAATATATGGAATGAAAGGTGCAAAGAGCCTGAGAATACCAAACAATACAAAATATAAGGTGAAACGAGCCGCTTCGATTTGTTCCGATTGAAATTGATCCGGGTTCCAGAAGCGCTCCTTAATGATCTCTAAGTAATTATCACAAAACTCCGTAAAGAAAAATCGTACGGAGCTCTCCAACGCATGGCTGTATTCGTACCGTTCAAAATACTCGGTGGCATTGTTTACTGCTGACATATACCGGGAAATGATCCAGCGGTCTACCAATGTCGGTTTTCCCCGGGATAAAGGATAAGGGTTACCATTTTTTTCAAATAGATAGTTGGAGACAAAACGTGAAGCATTCCACAATTTGGTCATTAACTTTTTTCCGTCAGCAACTTCTTGTTCATTATAACGTCTGTTGCTTCCTAAGGTCGAGTTGGCCGACCAATAACGCAGCGCGTCTGCGGAATATTTCTTTATCACTGGCATGGGTTCAATAAAGTTCCCGGCCCGTTTACTCATCTTTTTTCCTTTCGGGTCCAATCCCCAACCGGAAATCATCACATCTTTCCAGGGCAGTGTATTGGTGTGGAAATGGCTTTTGACTGCTGTGTAAAAAAGCCAGGTACGGATTATCTCAAAGGCCTGCACCCGAAGCGATTGAGGATAGATGCGATCCATTAATCGCCTGTCATCATACGCCCATCGTGCGTTTATCAAAGGGGTCATGGAACTGGTCATCCAGGTATCCATGACATCTTTCTCGCCAATAAAAGTCGTACTTCGGCATTTATTACAGAAAGCACCCTCAGGCGCTGGATCGACTGTGGGATCGAGGGGAAGTAATTCTACAGGGGGAAACCAGGGGGTTTTACATTCTGCACAATACCAAACCGGGAAAGGAACTCCATAGTAACGTTGACGGGATATACACCAATCCCAGCGCAGCCCTTTGATCCAATCTTCATAACGGGTTTTCATGTACTCCGGGTACCAGTTGAGTTCGTCTCCCCGGCGTAAAAACGCTTCTTTAAAATCAAGGACACGAATAAACCACTGCAAGGTGTGATTAAATTCAATCGGTGTACTGCAACGGTCATGCACACCTACATTGTGGGAAAATTCTTTTGAACCTTTTAAACGTCCTTCTTGATCCAGGGCAGCCAGAATCTCTTTCCGTGCTGCATTAACGGTTAGCCCTGTAAAGGGTTTGGCCCGCTCATTGAGTTTGCCCCATTCATCAAAAATGGAACGGGTATCCAGGTTATGTTCCTTCCATTTTATCACATCATCCATATCGCCCCAGGTACAGACCATCATTAAACCCGTACCAAAGGTAGGGTCAACATCGGGATGCGTTCTTACTTCTACCTCATAGTCAAACAAGGGAACGCCAACATTGGTGCCGATTAAAGACGTGTACCGTTTATCGTCAGGGTTTACATAGAGGGAAACACAAGCAGGTATAAGTTCTGGCCGGGTGGTACTGATGATCAATTCTTGCCCATTCTGTGAATAAAAAGCAATGTCATAGAGTTTCGAAGGCAGTTCAATGGTTTCCACTTCAGCCTGGGCAATAGCTGTGGAGCACTGATAGCACCACAGCATGGGTTCATCCCGTCTTTCGATTAATCCGTTTTGGACCAGTTCTATAAAACTGCGCTGCGATGTGCGGCGGCTGCGTTCATCAATGGTGGAATAACCCAACGACCAATCCACAGATATTCCAAGGGTTTCCCACAGTTTTCGGTACGTCTGGGCCCCAATCTTCGTCTCTTTTAAACATAAATCAATGAATTCCTGGCGATTGATTTTGGATTTATTAACTTTATATTTATTCTCTACATACCTTTCAGTGGGCAGTCCATTGTCGTCAAAGCCCATTGGATAAAAGACATTGTATCCTTGCATCCGCTTGTACCTTACGATAAACTCAGCCTGGGAATAACTCATGGCATGGCCCACATGCAAATGGCTGGAAGATACATAGGGCGGGGGTGTATCTACGGAAAAACACGGTTTGTCCGATTCCGGATCATATTGGTAGATGTTTTGCTCATCCCAACATTTTCGTATCCTGGGTTCGACTTCTTGTGCATTGTATCTCTTTGGAAAATCCATTGGTTCCTCCGAATCATTTTTTTCACAGGAAATAGACAATGTTTCACAAATAAAGCGTTATGTTAATATTATTGATGGTTTTTGTCAAGAAAACAGGAGGTCCCTCAGCAATTCTAATTTTGGCTTTTTAAGAACAGGCAAACACTGTATCAAAACGTTACATTTTAAACGGCTGGAAACGTTTTATTATTAAGGCTTTTGCGACCCGGCTAAAAGTGATTCAAATCGATACACTTTTTTCAAAATGCCCTCAATAGCTCCTATATTAAAGGAGAACAGAAGAATTCAGAAAGAAAAAGTGTAACAGATCGATACAGTTTAAACGAATCAAAATGGATCGATTTTCTAGGCGTTTTTTTTTAAAAGTGTTAACAGTAAAGGGTTTCTGGCTCATTTGCAAAAGTTGGCATCATTTTTGCTGTATATTAAAATGTAAGGTTTTCCCTTCAACCGGACCGTTGATTCGCCTCCGGGTTCGGTTGATACCAAAATAGGGATAAAAAAGGCGTGAGAGAACGGACCCAGAAGGGAGGAGATGGAAGGTGAAAGAGGGGCCCCCCAGTGTCCCTCGCCCGCCCTTTTACCACGAAATGGGACAAAAGTGTTCTTATTTTGGGACACTTTTCTGCCTTTTGAGTGGCATTCGTTTTGCTACACTTCTCCCGAACGGAGGAACTATGAAAACCAAAATAATCATAACTCTCCTGGCATTTTTAAACCTCCTCTTTCCTTCGCCAATTAGCTCTCAAGATATTGACCTGGGTACTCTGCAAAAAAAAGAGAAGGAACGGAGGAAGAATACTCCCAAATCAAGGTACATCCTGGATAACAACAACCTGAATTCCATCCGGATTGGCAAAAAAAAGTATGGGTTTACTAAAATGAAGGGCGGTCAGCTCTGGAAAGAATCAGAGAAGAGTTTGGGGATTCTGGGAACCAAGGTGGATAAGGAAAAGCAGCAGCAAGGGAAATCATACTGGCAAGCCAGGAAAAAGTGCATCGAAGCCGACATAGAGATGATTAAATTGAACATCGCCCGTCTCCAATCGCTTATCCGGGAGGAGAATCTTCGCTATGCTACCTCTGGACCTGAACAAGTGATTATAGAACCCATGACCGATTATAATCAGGGACCGGTAAGATGGCACGTCGACCTTGATGAGTGCGATGAGTCCACCAGAAATGCGATTCGTGCCATAGAACTGGAAAAGCATCGTCAGAGAGTGGGAGAATATTTGAACGAACTTGAAAAGCACAAAAGAAAATTGCAGGTCCAGGAGAAAAAGCTGAACGAGTTATACGAGGAAGCCCGGCGGGCAGGTGTCCCCCCCGGCTGGCTTAGATAATATCTTCATCATAAATCATAACCCGCGGCCGGAGTAACACGTCAATTCACCCCTGTACCCTTCAAACGCTTTTTAATATATTTATCAATTTACGTACCGCTACGGGTATTCGCGCCAAGCCCCTTTTTCCTCAATCGATTTTTACTTTTACTGAATACAATTCCCATATCTCTTCCGCCTCGTTTTCCATAAGGAAATAATACTTTTCATTATAAAAAGTGGAGTGTCTGTACCCGGATTCGGGAAGGAATACCCTTTTTAATAATTTACCATTGAAATCCAAAATAACAAATTCCACCTTATTTTCCATAGTTGCATAGGTTTTGACATAGATTTTGCCCCCGGAAACAATCAAACCACTTATTTCCGGGAAATATTCAGGGAAATCGAATTCAATCGTTTTAGATATCTTTTTTTTGAGGTTACCCGAATATCTTTTCAGAAAATCATCTAACCTTTTCTTCTTATAGTCCTCGGGAATCCTGATTTTCGGGAATTTTTTATTAATAACTCCGATAGGATTTCCATTTGATTCAAATATTTCAATGCAAAACCCCTTGTGCGCGTTTGCCAGGAAGATTTTATCTGCCTCGCACTGAATATCTACACCTGCATTAATTAGCCGTACAACCTTTTTACCGTTCTTGTTTTTCCGTTTATTTATATGATAGAACAACGATTTGATTTTATTAAAGTTCTTATCAACGATATTTACAGCCTGGATAGTATCGGCATCTCTATTAAATCTCGCAAAAGAGATAACATAATTATTGCCTATCGGGATAATATCACCCAGCATTATTAAAGAGGGGACTCTTTTTTCCATTAGCAATGTTCCATTTTTAGAGAAGCGGGAGAATTTTAATGCTGAATAAATCAGAATTTCTTTCTTTAAGATTTTCATTCGTGGGGGACTCATGAATTCTCCCGGGCCTTCTCCCTTTGAACCTATTTTATCTATTAATTTGTAATCAGACATAGAGTAGCTTAAAATACTGTATTGATCGGAAATATACAATTTCCCATCATCGATGGCAATCATGACGGGGTTCAAAACGTCAGGAAACGAAGCTAATTTAACGGCAGGCATCGGATGAACTGAACCCGTGAAAAAAAATATAAAACAAAAAAGAAATCTTTTAACCATAATAACCATTATGACATAAATAGGGGACAGGCGTCAAACCCGACAACGAGCCGGAATTGAGAAGAAAATAGAAAAAATGTTCACTTTTGCGTTACTTCCCCTTGTGTTCTATATTTAACACTTCTGCTGTATATCTTTCTACCCGTTTTCCTCCATTATCATATTTGATTACTTTTACTGCATAACCATATTCCGGGTGATTGACATAATGACCACTCTTTTCAAAGTACGCCTCAGAAGTGAGCCTTTTTTAGTCATTCCGATCTAATTTTAGTTTCGTTATCCGTGGAAAGGCTCTATTCGATTCATGTAGTAATATTTCCTTTTTAAAAAAAACTGGATAGTCCATAAAATTCCATATTTAAAGCCCCTTTAAAATCCTTCTTATAAAACATCTCTAAAGCTTTATGATAAGGTTCAATTAGTTTTTTTCGGTCCACTAAAAATCCTCCTAAAATTCGACAGCCTCCAGAAGTACATGCATAACCACTTTATAATCACCACTTACAAAATCGAATCCAACCTCCGGTGATAGATACTCGCTTCGCTGTTTCTCAATTTCTTCGATACACCAATCGTAAACCTTTTCATTCAAGGCTCCTACCAACCTTAATAGAGATATGTATGTCACTTTCTGATGTGCCGATGGTTGTTCCAACAGTTTCTTTTCCAATAATTCCCGAAATTTATTATCCCTCAATACCCTCTCTTTGATAAATATCCTTATGCGCTCCTGGTACCATCCCGACACATAATCGATTTCACCGAAAATCCAATCCATAAAAGTAAGAACTTCACTCACGGGTTTTATTGTACAAAACAAATACGTATAGACTGGTACCCTGAAAGGATTTTCTTCATCCTTTTTTTTCAATTTCTCGAGAGTATTTTCCAATCCAGAATAATCAGGCCATCCGAAACATAACGTTAGGATTAATGGATAACTCAATTCTGAAATGTTGAAGTTTTTCAAAAGAAGCTCAAGGATATCACGATCTCCTTTAAATTGGGTGCCTATTATATATGCCGCCGTAAATATACTATCCCAGACACCTCTTTTTGAAACTGAATCTTTTAATACATGCAAACAAGTATCCAACAAAAACTTACTTTTTGGTTTAAATCTACTAAGAAAATTTAAAACGTTTGTTTCATAAACGGGTTTATCCTGTGATGAAATGCAAGCCAACAGATCATCTTTTGCTCCTGATTCTTCATCGATGTAATCGGCCATCTTATTCCAGACATTAATTGTTATCTCATCTTCATTAAATAATTTTTTTCCAATATCCATTCCAAATATTTCCTTCAACTTTTTCCAGTGCTTTAAAATGAATTTTAAAAGTGGGATATTTTCTTTAGACGACAGAAGATTAATGTGAAGCCAGGAATCGCAAGGGTCTTTGGTCTTAGTTCTCCCTTCTATAATATCGAACTCTTTTAATAAAAATAGGCCCGTGAAAGCCCCTTGTATTATGTGTTCAGAGGGGTATTCACGACAATTGATATCATTTGAAAGCTTTTTCAGTACCTCTTTGTCAACCAGATCATTTTCTGTTAATTGGGCATGATAAGCAATCGATGCTTCCGTGTGTGTAGATGCTTCTTCTTCCAGGTAATAATATTTTAAAATAGGCAATGATATATTGGATAACCGGGAAAATTCTCCTAATCGTTTTATCAGAATGGATCTGAGTTTTTTGGGGAGTGGTGTGATTGTTTGAATAATTTTTGAATTAAAATCGGGATCATCATGATAGGCCATAACTACAGCCCGAAAATTCCAATTAGAGCTATTCAATTCATTTTTAGCAATACTTTTAACTCTTTTATTGTCCGGGAAATAATAAATCAGACTATATACAAGCCCCCAGAAGTCACTTTTGAGTGTCGGTAAGATTTTATCTAATAAATAATCGATTGCATCAGTAAACTCAAACTCACCACTTAGTTTTGCAAGTCCTGAAATAAGATTGTCGTGCCTTCTAAGATCGGTCGATCTCAAAATTTCAAGAAGCCTGTTTTTGCACTCTTCTTTATCCGGAATGATATCCGGCAGCAAGTGGGCAATTTCATTACAGCGTCTTAGCTCTGATGAAATAATCCCAGTTAATTTCTCGTTTACTTCCTTATCTTGCATTCCCCAGATATCTAAAAGGGCTTTTGTCTGCCAGTGTAGTATTGATTTATCCAGCATCGATAAAAGTTTTTGCTTTACAGGGTTACTACGAGCTGCGAAAGAAGCTGCATAAATTTCGGGTTCATGATATGCAAAATTCAATATCCATCCCTCGACAGCCTTTGAAACCATTCTATTTTCATACCAATATTCACCTAATAATATCCACGCAGATTGGTGAGCCATTGAAAATGGATACTCCGCATGTGCTATTTCTTCAACAATTCTCTGCTCCACATCTTTATCCCCAACATATCCTTGAAATAAGATTTCCCAGGCAATTTCCTCACCCATATATATAGTCTCTTTGTTTCTTAATTTATCTACCCCATTCAGACATTCTTCTTTTATCTTTTTGTTACTATTCCAACCTCTCAAAATTGTTTGAACGATATCATCTCTCCAATCGTAACCTAAATTAGATAGTTGGCTACTTAAAAATATCATTTCATCAAGGTCGTTGTCATTATGAATCGAGCTGGCTATTTTCCCCTTTATAGCCATGAATCTTAACAGATGACATGGGGATTTCCTATTAACAGAAATAAATTTCAAAATAACCGAATGGTTTGGCCAGCCGGTTAGTATGCCCTCAAATATAATTGCCCGGATTTCGAGGTCGGGATATTTCATGCATTTTTCTGCAAATTTGTCACCCCATCCGGCGTCACCACTTTTTCTTTTGGCCAAAGCTTTTGCCGCAGCCTTTTGCGTTTTTATATCCTCACTATTAAATATATTATTCCATAAGCAAGTTATAAGCTCCGGTGTCTCTTCCCACAGTTCTGTTTGTGTAATTATGTAATCATAACCATATCTAAATCGGTTCGGGAACCACAGCTCGATTCTTTTTATGATTTGTGGTCTCAATTTGCTGTTATGAAGGCCATCGATAAAGATATCAAGAACCTTTTCACGGTAAGGCATCCAGGAATTAAACTCGATATCGTGGACGGCTTTTTCAAATATACGCCTTGATAACTGTAAATCGCAACTCTTATAACCTGTATCGAAGACGATCTGATAAATCAACAAATTCAAGCGGTATCGATCTCCCAGGTTCGCTGAAATTATCAGTTTCTCTAAAACTTCAATAATCTCTATTACTTCATCTTTCCGTCTGATTTCATGGATAATCCCCTGTATGACTTCACTCCACTGGGGATTCACCGCATTCGCTTTAATACATTCAATCTGCTTTTCAAAAGGAAGCCTGGAGATATACTTTGCCGCCAGGTATTCCTGTAATAAGCGGTGGAAAAATCCCAATTCTTCACTGGAACGTTCAACCAATACGCCAATAAAATTTTTAGCAAATTCAATAATCTCTCTTGCTTGTTGGCTGGATTCTAGTCTAGAATAACCAATCTCTTTCTCTAAATAATCTTCTATTAGTTTTTTTGCTTTTTTTATAGTTATCAACCCTTCTGTCGAAGCAGTCTGAGCATAATAAGCCAGGAATTCAAAAATAGAAATTCTTTCCTCCGGACACATTGGGCTAAACGACTCGGTTATCTCCGCACTAATTAATCGCTCATTTGGATGCTTTTCAATAAAACCTTCGATAATTTTGTTGTAAGCCTCAAACCTATCGTGAGGCAACGACAAATGACGTAGTTTAAAGGAAAGCAAAATACTTAACATTAAAGGATATTGGGCCAACTCCGTTAACTTTGGAACGGAGCGAAGTTCTTCCAACAAATCGCCAGCTGTTTTGCATGCGGATTTTTCTGTTGTTTCTTGTGTTAAATGTTTATTTTGGGATTTTTCCCAATGGGTTGCCCAATTTACGATAAATTCTTTCTGCTGTTTCTCTGAAAACCCCGACAGTGTGTGAATTTCTACTTTTTCAATCGAGACCCTTAACTGTTTGTAACCGTATGGACGTCCAGTAATAACTGAATGAGTTCCTTTCGATTCAATGAAAGAACTGAGCCGGTTAATAGCAATTTGGGCGGAATTTGCGTCTTTCCATTCATCGATGCCATCCACCAGCAGCAATAAACGTTCATCCTCTAATGCCATCTTAACGAGTTCAAATAACGATTCGTGATCCATAACCTTAAACCACAAATGAACCAAATCCGATAATGAAATATCTTGACTTTCAATTTTTTTCGTTAGAAATGCAAAAGGGACCCAAACAGGTAAAAATGAACCCCATTTTGCCGACAGCCTGGATAATTTTGGATTATCACTTAATAAATCAAGGCTAATAAAACGAAGCAGTGTACTCTTACCCACCCCCGGCTCTCCTAAAATAATATGCCTATCATTGTCTGCCAAAACCTGCTGTACATCCACTCGTGTTTCGATTGTCCGTGTAACCGTTCTCTGCCTTTTAGCGGTAAAAATATCGTCTGCTTGTTCGCGATCATAAGTAGATTGATATGCTCTCTTTGTCTCTTCTCTCTCCTGCACAACCTCCTTAACTGTTCTCTCTTTTATTATATCAGGGATAATAAAGCGATCTCTAAGATTTAACCCGGCTTTGGATACATCCAATGAAGGTAAACCAATATCGTATTTACTAAAGACGATAGAATAAAAATCTTTTAATTCTCTTCTAAATTCAATGACCTGTGTAGGGCTTAATTTTTTTCTGTACGATATTTCCTTGGCTATTTCGTTTCCACAAAACCTCTCTACCCATGGAAGGCCGAAGAAATCGTAAACAATATTATGGTAGTTTTTCAGTTTTGTATTTAGCTCCTTCTGGTCCCATGGAAGGAATTTGATTTTTTTTTGTTTTAAAATACTAACCTGTTTTTCAAATTCATTTGAGAGATTTGCATCAGTCAAATCTTGATTGGTGCAAAAAACAAAAGCACTGGATTTCTCACTCCATTCACCATCCAGAAAGTCTATCACCGCATTGTCAATTATAGAAGCTGTTAGTTTTTTATACCTTTTGCATTGAAAAACCATATATTTTTCCTGCGAAAGATTCCTGGCATAAATATCAATTCCATCCTGTTTCTGTCCCTTTGTTCCATATGGACGGCAGAATTCTACGTTGTTCTCCTCCCGAACCAATCGGTAACAAAGCCTTTCGAAATCTTCCCAGGCCAACTCAAGGAAAGGTAACCTCTGCTCTTTTGTATCAACCGGCGGATTTACCGTCGATCTCACAGGAATATTTAGATATGACGGTATATCTTCTTTCACCACATTAACCTCTTAAAAGTTTTTTGCCATAGTTTATTTTATAAAAAGTAAAAAGGGGACAAGCGCCAAACGCAATTTTTTCACCTTATTACCGCTTGTGTTCTATATTTAATTCTTCTGCTGTATATCTTTCTACTCGTTTTCCTCCATTATCATATTTGATTACTTTTACTGCATATCCATATTCGGGGTGATTGACATAATGACCACTCTTTTCAAAGTACGCCTCAGAAGTGAGTCTTTTTTCTTCATCCCGACCAAACGTTATCCTCGTTATCCCGGGAAAGGCTCTATTCGATTCATGGAGTAATATCTCTTCCAGATGACATATTTCCGTATCAAAATAGAGCCGTTTGAGTTTTGGGAACTCATCCAGCACTGCGATGCTCAAATTTTCATTGTAACTGATATTAAGATCAGTCAATTCAGGTAAATCCGATAGATTCAACGTTCCAATGCCGCAAGCATATAGATGCAATTTTTTGAGCTTTAAAAAACCCTTTAAATCGACTTCACTCAAGCTTTTATTTCTACTGAGGTCAAGCACAGTTAATTCAGGCATATAGGATAAATGTAACACCTTAATATCGCAGTCGGATAAATCCAGTTTTTTAAGTGCTAAAAAAGCACTTAGATCAACTTCACTCAAATTTCTATTGGAACTGAGGTTAAGCTCAATTATTTCAGGTAAATCTGATACCTCCAGGCGTCTCATATCGCAGCCAGAGAGATTCAATTTTTCGAGCTTTGAAAAATCGCTCAAATCGATTTCACTTAAATTGTTATTTCTACTGAGATCAAGTTCCGTTAATTCAGGCAAATCCGATAGATTTATCGTTTTAATATCGCAGTCGGATAGAATCAATTTTTTAAGTCCGCTCATCCCACGTAGATCGACTTCGGTCAAATTTCTATTTCTCGTGAGGTCAATCTCGGCTAAACCAGGCAAATCCCATAACTTCAAACTTTTAATGTCACAGCCTTTTAAATACACTTTTTTGAGATTTGAAAAACCATCTAGATCGACGCTGCTCAACCGTTCATTACCATAGAGCGCAAGCTCGGTTAACGACTGCGGCAATTTTAATAATTTCATGTCTTTAATATCACAGCATGAGAGATCCAGATTTTTGAGTTTTGAAAAATCACTTAAATCGACGCTGCTCAAATGTTTATTTTTACCCAGATCAAGTTCAACTAATTCAGGCAAATCCGATAGATTCAGGGTTATAATGTCACAGCCGGATAAAACCAGTTTTTTTAGTTTTGTAACACCGTTTAAATTGACACTGCTCAGGTTCTTATTATTATAAAGCGAAATTTCTATTAACTCAGGCAAATCCGATAACGTTAGTGTTTTAATGTCACAATCAAATAAATCCAGTTTTTTGAGATCTGGAAAACGCCTTAAATCAACGCTGCTCAGTTTTTTGTTCTTACCGAGATTAAGCTCCATTATCGAACGCGGCAATTTGAATGACTTTAGCTCTCGAATACCACAGCGATACAAAACGAGTTTTTCGAGATTTGAATAAGCGCTTAAATCACCTTTTCTCAAATGTTTATTACCATGGAGTGAAAGCTGGGTTAATGAAGGTGGTAGTTTTGATAAATTGATATCTACTATATCACAATTTGCTAATGAAAGTGCTTCAAGATTTCTAAAATTGCTTAAATCAACCTTTTGCAACGATTTATTACCATAGAGCGAAAACTCGATTAAGGACTCTGGAAATTTTGATGCTGTCAGATCAAAAATACCGCAATTTGCCAGGGAGAGTGTTTTAAGATTTTTAAAACCGCTTAAATCAACGCTTTTCAAATTTTCATTCCCAGTGAGCCAGAGTTCGGATAATTCAGGCAAATCCGATAGGCTTAGTTCTGTTATGCCGCATCTTTTTAATATAAGTATTTTGAGTTCTTCAAAACCCCCTAACTCTAGTTTGCTCAATTTAATTTCTTCAACGTTGAGCTTTATTAAATATCCTTGTGTGTTAAAATAAGCAGTAACTCCCTGATCAAGTGGTCGTTTGCTGTGGATCTCCTCTACTGAGATGTTTTCATAATACGCCACATCATAAATTTCATTCTCCCGGCAAAAGGTTTGAATCCCTTCCATATCGATTAATTCGTTTTCTTCCTGTGAGAAGGCGAATATACTTAGTAATAGTAATGCAGGTATTAAGAAAGTTAAAACGTTAACCTGTCGTATTCTTTTCATTACCTAAACCGCCATGCTCCATGATTATTATATGCAAATTCGTTATACATTGTCAAATTCCTTTTACTAATACCATGAAAAAACGTAAAAAAAACAAACTTTTCCGCCGATCCTAATTTATTCAGCTGGAAACGTGGCATCTTGGGTTGGGGGCGCCGCCCCCCTCTGGTAAAAAAATCACATGCCTGTTGAAAAATTCTCATATATCCGATAAAATACAACCTTGAGAATTGATTATTGATTATTGATAGTTGATACTTTATGGTTAATAATTAATAAAGGAAATCTTCACCATGCCTTTTATGTACACAATTTCGCAAGAAGAAGAAATTGCCTATGTCACAGCCCATGGGTTAATTAACATGGAAAATATTAAACAAGCCATTTCTGATGTGGCGGCTGATCCCCTGTTTCAGCCAAAATATAAAGTGATTGTTGATCTCCGTAAAATGGAGTATTCACCATCTGTCAGCGACATTCAATCGATTGCCTCATTAATCGGTGAAATGAAAAACTCTTATCAGAATAAAGTTGCCATCGTGGTATCTGGAACGCTTCATTACGGGCTGGCGAGAATGGCTGCTACCTATACAGAATTGAGTGGTGTACCCATGATTGATGCCTTTACTGATTTTGAAGAAGCCAGGCAATGGGTAATGATCTCTTAGACAAATTGAAAAAAGTGGACGTCGTAACCGAATCCTTTAAACATGCGGTGAAGGATTATTTTTTTCTTATCAATAAAAAATATCCTGAAAAAGAAACCGTAAAACTCATCGGAGATCGATACCGATTAACAGGTCTTCAACGAACGGTTTTATTCCGCGGTATTACTTCAAAAAAAAAAGCATTATACAGAAAATCAAAATTGATCGATAATTTACAAGAAAAAAAACTTCATTTAGATGGTTATAATATTCTTTATACCATCATGAATTACATGCTGGGTAAAATGATTTTTATCGGTAACGATGGGATATTAAGAGACGCCGGCGAAGGATACGGCAAAATAGAAAATGAAAATTTCTTTTACAAGGCGATGGATTTGCTCCTGGATATTACCGGGGCAACCAAGGTCGAATCCGTCTATGTTTATTTAGATGATCCGGTTTCCAACAGTGATTTCCATATGCAAGCATTCAAAAAGAAAATGGCGCAGCGCACCATTGAGGGAGAGGTATTTTCGGTTAAATCTGCCGACAGGGAGTTAACATGCAAAAAAAACGGCGTGATTGCCACTTCGGATTCCGAGATCATCGATACCACCCCCTGTCCAATCATTGACCTGGCACGAAACGTATTAGAAACAAAATATGGAATAACCATTTTCGATATGGGAAAACTGTTGGGATCAGGCTAACCTCTTTACATATTGTAACAGATTAAAAATGGGAAAAAAGTACGCCTACCCTTTTGACAATAACATTCTATTCATATTTCAAGGTGTCTACCGGATTGGTAGTGGCAGATTTAACCGCCTGGTATCCCACGGTCAATGTCGCTATGACCAGGGCCAGGAAACCACTGGCAATAAAAATCCATATGTCCATTTTAACATGGTAGGCAAATGTCTGCAGCCAGGTTTTCATGGCATACAAAGCAATGGGCCAGGCAATCAGAATAGCATAACATACCAGCTTCAGGAAATCCCTGGTTAACAAAAGAAAAATACCCTTTACCGACGCTCCCAGTACTTTCCGTATCCCCACCTCTTTGGCTCGCCGTTCCGCGACAAAGGTTGCCAGACCAAACAGGCCAAGGCAGGAAATGACAATTGCCAGCAGGGAGAAGCATTTAAAAATCGTACTAAGGCGGGTTTCAATTCGATAGATATTTCTAAAATTATCTTCCAGGAATCCATATTCAAAGGAAAAACCAGGATTCACCTGATTCCAGACAGCCCTGAAATGGTTGATGGCAGATTCCAGTGAACCAGGCCTGACGCGGACCATCAGGTAGCGTTTTCTCCACTCCTTGCCAGCCACCAGGACCAGGGGTGCGATGCGACTGCTCATGTGATGAAAGTGAAAGTTCTTAACCACACCGATGATTTGTCCATTTCTACCCCAGAAATTCAGTTCTTTACCTACCGGCGAATCGGCTCCCATCTGACGTGCGGCTTCCTCATTGACAATAAAGCGATTTGCCTGGGAATCCAGGGCTTTTGAAAACGCACGCCCCTCTTTCATTGTCATACCAAGGGTCTTTATACAATCATAATCCATAAAACTATAGGCAAAATAAACTTTTCGCTTCTCAATATTCCCCTGCCAGTCCAGGTACCCAGCCCAAAACCTGATATCGGCCGGCAGCGGATAACAGGCAGCAGAACTGAGAATTCCCGGGTGTTTATTAAGTTCGGATTTCACTGTTTCAAAACGGTGTTTACTCTCCCCTTCCATCAGGAGGTAAATCAGGTGCTCCTTGTTTAAGCCAAGATCCTTGTTGAGGATGTATCTCAATTGTGAATAGATAACAAATGTACAGAACAGGAGAAATATTGATATGGAAAACTGCGCCACGACGATTCCCTTTCGTAGTATGGGTTTTCCTGCAGAAGATCCCGTACGACCTTTTAATACATTTACAGTGGTAAAAGAAGAGAGAAAAACCGAAGGGTATGTCCCGCACAGGATAGTGGTAAAAACCAGTACCAGTACAAGCCCTGCAAGTATAATATTATCGGACATGTTCAAAGAGAGTTGTTTTTCTACCAGGGAATTAAAAAATGGTAAGCATATTTCCACCAGTATCACCGACAATAGGAATGCGAAAATAATCAACAGCATCGATTCATAAAAGAACTGGGTAAAAAGCTCGTAACGCCTGGCCCCAATGGCTTTTCTGAGACCCACTTCATTGACCCTTTTCTCCGCACGGGCCGTGGCCAAACCCATGAAATTAATACAGGCAATAATGAGAACAAAACCGGCGATCACAAGAAAAATATAGATATATTTCATATCCCCCATACTGCCATCGGGTTCGTATAGGTGTATCCGACTCAGCGGCTGCAGGAATAATTCAATATCTCTTTCAGGTACATGTTTTTTAAGCGTTCCCGCTATCATTTTTTCAAATTGGTTTATATTGCACTGCGGGTGAACTCGAATATAGGTCTGGTAATTCAACGCCTGCCAATTGGTTTCCCATTCTTTCAATATGTTTGCGTCGAACAATGTGACTGCAGAAAAGGGCAGGATCAGGTCAAACCGGAAATCAGAATTGGAAGGGACCTCGATCACTGCTGCAACCCAAACGTCTTTGCGGGTATCCAGGGTGATTGTTTTACCGCAGGGGTCCTTTGATCCAAAATACTTCTGTGCCATTCTCTTTGAAATAACAACACCATCGGTAAAATCCTTCAGTTTTTGGACATCACCTCTCACCACCGGGAAGGTGAAAACCTCAAAAAAAGATGGATCCGTAAAAATTACTCGAGACTCGTTGAACGATTTATCCCCATAGGAGACCATAAAATGATCATACATGATTTTTGCAGCAGCAGTGACCTCCGGATAAGTGTCCTTCAGATATCTGCCAACCGGATTGGGAGTCCATGAATGGTGAACCACGGGCATTTGTCGTTTATCCTTTAGATTGACCCTGTATATATGTTCACTATGTTTATGGAAGCGGTCATAACTTAATTCATCAAATACCCACAGCAAAATCAAGATCGTACAGGTCATACCCAATGCCAATCCGGCCAGGTTGATGAAGGAAAAGCCCTTGTTTTTCCGGATATTCCTGAAAGCGATTTTATTGTAATCTTTAAGCATGACTACCATCCAGCTCAAGCGATCTTTAACAAATGCAGGAAACAGCAACAGCATCTGCATCCAGAAAAAAAGTGCTGCATTGACCTTTCCATGCTTTTCCAGCCTATCATAAAACTCCTCTTCAAAATCCCCCAGGGCCGAATATCGGACATTCCGATTTAAGAGCCGTTCGATAATCCATGAGGCAATTTTTGGCGGCGTTGGTGTCGGATTTTTTTTGCTATTCATTATTCCGAAACCTCGAAATCGGTTAATCCTTCCCAGTTAATTTCATTAATCTGCTTGATCTTCAGCAGCGCCTTTTGTCCATCTTCGGTTAACCGGTATAGTATCTTCCGCCTCCCTCCCCGCTCTTTTGTGGGTTCACCCTCGAAAGATTCCACAAGGCCATTATTTAGCATCCGGCTTAAAGATGCATAAATGGCTCCTGCCAGCCAGGTTTTCCCGGTTGTCCGGGCCACCTCTTCTCTAATGGTAATTCCATAGGCATTATCCTGGAGCCGCCAAATTGCCAGCAAAATGATCTCCTCAATCCTCGACAAAAGTCTCATGATGCCTCCTTGCTATTTCTACAATTTTGTTGCACATATATATATATACGTTTGTTGGACAAAAAAGTTGCAAAAAAAAATAGTACAGTGCAATTTATTTTTTTTGTTCCTTTTTGAGTTTATAGATTGTCCCTTGGTATTGATTCTGAAGTTATAGAAAACAGGTGCCAGGCAGAAAGCGTCGATTAAAATCGGCAGGAGGTAGAGGATGAGAGTTCCTCACGATGAAGGAGTAGCTGACCACATCGGCCCCGAGTCATGCGGCGGCATTGGTAACGATGCGGC
>Ga0180438_10000989_pt1 | contig 52015 bp, 45 predicted proteins | sample SS_ome_12_FD_132455 | JGI IMG/M metagenome (GOLD analysis project Ga0180438, IMG submission 132455) | Hypersaline lake sediment archaeal communities from the Salton Sea, California, USA - SS_3_D_2 metaG | ecosystem: Environmental > Aquatic > Non-marine Saline and Alkaline > Hypersaline >...
AAATCCGAAATTCGAATATCGAAATCCGATGCTACTCTGCGAAGTAGACCGCTACGTAGCACGAGAACAAATTCAAAATCCAAATTTTCAAAATTCAAAACAAAAGCAAATCCCAGTGGGGAATTCGCCACTCACTAATCACCAATATCCACTCACCACTCACTACTCACCCGACTCACCAAAGCTTGAGGCCACCAAGCCACCAAGCCACCAAGAGTATTCAAAAGATAAAGAAGGAATTCATCATTCATCATTCATCACTCATCATTCGTCTCCTGACCCACTCACCAAATACGAGCGAGACGTATCGAGACTTAGCTTCATCGATGCCAACAAGAATCCCGAGATGGTTCCGGTAAAGGAGTCAGAACTAAAGATTAATTATTTTATCGGAAATGATAAATCCAAATGGCACTGCGATATCCCGACCTCTTTGGCTGTTTTGTATAAAAGTCTTTATAAAAATATCGATTTAAAAGTATATGGAATCGAAAAAGAGATCGAGTACGATTGGATCGTGAAACCCGGGGGAAATTACCAGGATATAAGGTTCGCATATAAGAATGTGAAAGGCACACGAATGGATGAAGAAGGCAATCTTTTAATAGAGACGGATTTCGGCGAATTGATGCACAAGAGACCCGTGGGTTACCAACCTGTAAGGGCAGGTCTTCGTGCCTGTCCAAAAGAGGCTGTAGAGGTTAAATTCAAAAAAATCGCAAAAAACACCTATGGATTTGAAGTGGGAGAATACGATAAGAGTCGCGAATTAATAATCGATCCGGTTGTATTGGCCTATTCCACCTACCTGGGGGGGGCCAGTAATGAAGCTGGCCAAGGAATAGCGGTGGACGCCAGCGGCTGTGTTTATGTGACCGGAGAAACAACCAGTTCGGATTTCCCAACCCTGAACCAATACCAGGTGGATTTGCGTGGAGATACAGACGTCTTTTTAACAAAGATAGATACCACAAAAGACGGTGCCTCAAGCCTCATCTATTCCACCTACCTGGGAGGATGGGATAACTATGATCTCGGCCGTGCAATAGCAGTGGACAGCAGCGGCTGTGTTTATGTGACCGGGGAAACAAGGAGTTCGGATTTCCCAACCCTGAACCAATACCAGGCAGACTTGCAGGGAATTCGCGACGCCTTTGTTACAAAGCTGGATACCACCAAAAACGGCGCCTCAAGCCTCATCTATTCCACTTACCTGGGGGGTGATAGATTTGATTTCGGTCGTGGAATAGCTGTGGACGCCAGCGGCTGTGCATATGTGACCGGGGAAACATATAGTACGGATTTTCCCACCAGGAACCCATACCAGGGAAACCAGGAATATTCCGACGCCTTTTTTACAAAACTGGATACCACTAAAAACGGCGCCTCAAGCCTCATCTATTCCACTTACCTGGGGGGTAATGGCATTGACTATGGCTGGGGAATTGCAGTGGACAGCAGCGGCGATGTGTATGTGATCGGCTCCACATCGAGTTTGGATTTCCCAACCCTGAATCAATACCAGGCATCCCAGCAGGGATATTACGACGCCTTTTTAACAAAGCTGGATACCACGAAAAATGGCGCCTCAAGCCTCATCTATTCCACATACCTGGGGGGTAGTAACCATGACTACGGCTGGGGAATTGCGGTAGACGGCAGCGGCTGTGCCTTTGTGACCGGGAGCACAGAGAGTTCGGATTTCCCAATCCTGAACCAATACCAGACGTACCAGAAGGGGACGGATGCCTTTATTACAAAACTGGATACCACTAAAAACGGCGCCTCAAGCCTCATCTATTCCACCTACCTGGGGGGTGATTCCCAGGAAGGTGGCTATGGAATAGCAGTGGATTTCAGTGGCTGCGTATATGTGGCGGGAAACACCTGGAGTTCAGACTTCCCAATCCTGAATGAATACCCGACATACCAGGAGCATTCAGAGGCCTATATAGCAAAGCTGGATACCACGAAAAAGGACGCATCAAGCCTCATATTTTCTACTTATCTGGGGGGCAGTGACAATAACTGGTGCCATGGAATAGCGTTGGACAGCAGCGGCTGTATATATGTGACGGGCGAAACAAGGAGTACGGATTTCCCAACCCTGAATGAATACCAGGCGTACCAGGGTGGGGGGGACGCCTTTATAACAAAGCTGGTATTGTGCACGGAAACGCCCTCGATCCAATTAAACCGAAGCAGCTTATATTTCGGCGCGGTAAGCGGAGGCGTTCAAACTCCTTCCCAGACCTTTTCAGTAGGCATCAGCGGCGGATGCAGCATGCAGTGGACCGCCTTTTGCCAGGAGCCCTGGATAAAGGTCACGCCTACAAGCGCCACAGGCTCGGCATTGGTAACTGTGAGTGTCGATACCTCCGGGCTGGCTGCCGGGACCTATACAGGCACCGTTTCCATTACATGTGCATCTGCTTCCAATTCGCCGCAGAACGTTACCGTGAACCTGATTATCCACGATTCTGCTTCCACAAGCGTTCCTTTCGGAGATTTCAGCACCCCCCTGGATGCTTCTGTTGCCCGCGGCAGTATCCCGGTAACAGGCTGGGTCCTGGACGATATCCAGGTGGAAAGCGTGAAAATTTACCGCGACGGCAGCATCTACGTAGGAGATGCCGTGTTCATAGGTGGGGCGCGGCCGGACGTGGAAGCTTCTTTTCCTACCTATCCTTTTAATTACAGGGCCGGGTGGGGCTACATGCTGCTGACTAATTTCTTCCCCAATAGCGGTAACGGGACATATACCCTCTTTGCCGCTGCCACCGACCTGGAAGGAAACACTGTTACCCTGGGCACCAAAACCATCATCTGCGACAATGCCAATGCGGTCAAACCTTTCGGCGCCATAGACACCCCTGCACAAGGGGGTACGGTATCAGGAAGCGGTTATATTAATTACGGTTGGGTCCTGACCCCCATGCCCAATGCCATACCCACGGACGGCTCCACCATTCACATCTATGTTAACGGCGTGGACCTGGGCAACCCCACATACAACATTTACAGGGCGGATATCGCTTCTCTTTTTCCCGGTTACGCCAATAGTAACGGTGCGGTCGGGTATTTCAGCCTTGATACCACTGCATATACAGACGGCACCCATACCATATATTGGACAGCCGAAGACGACGTTGGGAACAGCGATGGTATCGGTTCGAGATATTTCAACATACAAAACAAAAACAGCGGCAGCAATGCGCGGGTGTTCAATGGTTTAGGTTCAATGTTCAATTTCAATGCTCATGTTCAACCTTTGTGGTCCAATGTTGAGCCCGGCCAACTTCCCATCGATTATTCCAACCCTGTCACCGTGAAAAAAGGCTGCGGCAGGAATATCGAGCCGCAAAAGATCTATCCCGATGACAATGGCATAATAACGGTAGAAACCAGGGAATTGGAAAGGGTGGTCATCCACTTCGATGGACACAGTACGGACAGTACGCGACCTGTTCCTCCTACTGATTCTTATATTTATCTAAATACCGGCGGTCGATTAGGGCCGCTGCCCATTGGCTCGACATTCGACGCGGAAAGAGATATTTTTTATTGGCAGCCCGGGCCTGGCTTCATCGGCGTGTACAATTTTGTTTTTTTAAAAAAGCGGCTGGCACCCGCAACCCAAGAAGACGAATGGCAAAAGAAAATAATAAGAGTGGTCATTAACCCCGGACTTTAACCCGCATTTCTCACGAGAAATCGTAACGATTTTGTACCATATATATTAAAAAAATTAATGTAATAGGGCAGGTGCCAAACTCAAAGGGGGGTAACTCTGTTTCGAAAAGGGAAAAAGTTGGTACGAATAGTGTCAATACTTCTACACATCTACGCATCGACCCAGTTTCTTGGAAAAATGAGCGAGTTCTTGAATAGAATCGGTTTTGGGAATCTTCTTTTTATTCACTTTTCTCCCCATTGTTTGTAACTTCGTTTTTCTTTGCCAAATCTTCCAAAGTGTCCAAAAACTTCTTGATTCGAACAATTTTTACATTCTCGTAATTCTTGTAAGGGAAATGTCGAATATTTTTAGTTACCAGGAAATCGGCATTCCCTACAACCGCACATTCCAAAAATCGATTGTCATTGCTATCCGTGCAGACGTCTAAACGAAGGCCAGGTTCTATCCACTCAGCTTGAAAGCGCAGAGTCTGCATGATCTGGTCCTTTTCACTGTGCCTGGACGGGGGAATTAACCACTTAGCCACTGTTGTATATTCCTGCCAAATATGTTCTGAGAGAAGTAGCTGAAAGTAGTCCTCGTCCCTAGTCATCCAATCGATTAGCTTGGCTGATGCTCCCCGGGCACTTAAGATGGCTGATATAATATGATTTGTGTCAATCACCACCCGTAAGATTCTATGCATTAGATGGACCTATGGTTTTCCGATACCTGGTGATCGCGTTATCAATCGTCTGTGAATTGATACCGCCTTTCTTACGCACCTCCGTTCGTATTGTATCAACATTCTCTCGAAGTTGTTCTTTCCAGGCATATTTGTCATGGAGCTTTAACAAGGAGGCAATGGCGACTTGTATATTGCCCTGATAGCTCTTTTGAACAACCTCTCGAAAATGTTGCTCAACCTCTTTTGACAACTCTAACGATAGTTTCATTCTTAACCTCTTCAGAAATTTATATAACATAATGAAGGAAAGAAATCAACAAGATTCTCAGTAACTATTCAGTTTTTGCAAGTAAAATGCAGTTCATGATTGAACGAGCCTCAGGGAGGTGGCCCTAAGGACACCGGACGGGCGAGTGAAACATGAACTGCATGATAAATTTTTCTAAAACTGAATAGTTACGATTCTCACAAAATAAAAAAGAAATCGGTCTGAGGTTAGATGCGCATCGCGCTTGTCTACTTTTCTATATGGCAGAATACCGGGAAACAGATTCCTACATAACATCCGCATATAGGCCCCCCCTGCCAGGGGGTTTTTTCATCATTCATCAATCATCATTCATCATTGAGCTGTACTGTTATAAAGCTTATCGTGCCTCTAATATAACTGATGTGGAATAAGATTTTCCTTCTCTTTTATATTCCATGGTAACAATATCACCCGGTTTATGTGCCTGTAAGGCATTGGAATAATCCCTGAGATTTGTTACCTCCACATCTTCCAGTTTGATTATCACATCTCCTTTTTTAAGACCTGCTTTTTCAGCAGGAGAACCAGGGGAGACCATCCCCACTTTTACTCCTTTCCCGGAAAAAGAAAAATCCGGCATAATTCCCGTGCGGACACGGCGACCTTCTTTAGATGAAGGAGACGCTGTTTTAGCAATTTTGGGTGCGGAACCTTTGAAAGTCAGCGGCTCCTTTCTTTCCGACAGGTAAACAATCGCTTCCTTAGCCACTGTGGCCACTTTTACCAATCCCGCACCATTTATCTTACCAATCGTGTCGCTGGGCCGGTGATAATCCATGTGTGGGCCTGAAAACAATTGAATGGCTGGAATGCCTACTTTGATAAAACTCACCTGGTCACTGGCATCCAGCTCCTGTGTCACCAGTTGGGTTTCGATTCCCACCGTGTAACCGATACCCATAAAAATAAACTTCCACTCCCTGGCTGAGGAACCCCCAATGACCATTAATTTTTCCTGTTCCGCCAACCGTCCCACAGTATCGAGATTGACCGCGGCCATCATGTTTATTAACTGGTTTTTATTTTTCTTTTCCAGGTTTTTTAAGTAATAGGCGGAGCCCGTAAGCCGGTTTTCTTCCCCGGTGAAGGCAATAAACACAATAGAACGTTCGGGTTTAAAACTTTTTCCAAGAGTATGTGCCAGTTCCAGCATCACAGCCACACCGCTGGCATTGTCGTCAGCACCAAAATGGATTTTGCCTTCGTCTCCCCTGTGAACATCCGGCCATCCCAATCCAAGGTGGTCGTAATGGGCACAAATGACGACCGATTGATCCTGGAATGCCGGGTTCTTACCGGGAATAATCCCAATCACATTGTGTAAAGCTGCTTTTCTCTTTTCTTTTCCAACGACTGCTTCCCAGGTTTGGAAATAGGAGTTATTATCCCCACCCGGTTTTAAACCGGCTTTTTTAAAGGCCATGGCAATGTAATGGGCGGCTTTTTCCAGGCCTTTGGAACCCAGGCCCCTTCCTTCCAATTCTTCGGAAACCAGGTACCTGATGTGATCCATCATCCGTTTGGAGGAGAAAAGCGGCGCCAACCGGGCCAGGGGCTCTTGCTGCGGCAATTGTTGTTTGATTTCACCAATGCTAATAGGAGAAGGGGAAGAGGGAGAAAGGTTGACAAACATGGGTGAATTGACTGCTGGCCATTGGCCCTTTAACATATTATCCGGCTCATCACCTTCAAAGGCGAGAAAACTATATTTACCATAATGGGGGAGCTTACGGCCCAATCCGGGCAACGCTGCCTTCCGGTCCGTACTCAGAAAAACCACCACATGGGAGGGATTTTTCTGGTTTTTTACAGCTACAATAATGCTGTTTGAATGACAGGGGAGATTTTTCTCACCTATTCTAATGGATTCATCTTTAAATTCCGCGATCTTTTTGTAATCGGAAATGCCTTTCTTTATGCTTTCCCTGTGGATATTTTCCCATCCCATCAGCCAGACAGCTTTATTGTCCGGCAGCGATGAGATTTCGCTGTCCTGTTTAATTTTAATTTTTCCGCCACTCTCCTTTGCCCATGTTTCAGCCAGTTTGCTGTATCCCTTTAGAAAATCCTCCGAAGCCTTTGACGGCAGCAGTATCAGCACTGCCTTTGCCCCGAACGCATTGGACAGGGTTGCCGGTATTTCATTGATATGCAGTTTTCGAAACACATCAAACTGCGGGTCCACATCAATGCCCAATGGCGGTTGATCAAAGGTAAACATAAAACGTTTATGCTTTTTTTTGAACTCCAGGTTTTTAACAGCAGCATCTTTTTCTCCTTCAAGGTAGATAGCCACCGGCACCATCAGTGAATAAATCTTTTCCTTCTGAACCTGGTCCAGGGAAAACTCCAGGATGTATTTCTCTTCATTTTTTGTTACTTTTGCATCCGAAAGTCGTATTTCCGGTGCACCGATTTCAGAGACCCATTGATGGAAAAAATCTTTTAAATCCTTACCCGTGATTTCTTCGAGGGCTTTTCTTACATGGTCAAAGGAGGATCGGTTGTATTTATTCTCTTTATAAAAGTGTTGGATAGATTTATTAAACAACATATCACCCACCATGTGGCGCAGCATATGGAACACCATCATGGATTTGCCGTAACCAATAGAGGAGGAAAGGGCATTGGTACGCTCCTTGAATTTGGTCAGGGGAAATTCCTCTTTTTTCCCTGCCGCGTAATGCGTATAATTTTGAAGCGTGGTTTTGCGGTATTCTGAGTCCTGGTATCGCTGCTGCTTGATCAGGTGGTCTGCCATGTAGACAGTCAACCCCTCACACCAGTTGCCAGCCTCATGGTCCACGAACACACTGTTACCCCACCAGTTGTGCAGCAGCTCATGCGGGTAGGAAGAGTGTAGGATAAAAGGAAACCGAATGATCTTGGAGCCCAGCAGCGTAAAGGAGGGCATGCCGTAACCCGTCTCCCAGAAATTTTCAATCAATGCGAATTTAGAGTAGGGGTAGGGCCCGATCAATTTTTCGTACATTTCCAGGTACTGACCGGTGGTTTCCAGGTACTTATTGGCCAGACCTTCATCTTCGGACCGGAGAAAGGCCATCACATTCACCTTTCCTACTTTTAGACCGTATTCTTTAAATTTTGCAGCCACCAGAAAGACCTCCACCATGGGTTCTGGAGAATCCCATACCGTCACCTGCATCCCTTTTTTCTCCTCATGAAGGAGTCGTCTGCCCTGGGAAACCGCATCCCACGGTTTCGGCACCACAGTTTCCAGCTTGAAGGTCACCAGGTCGTCATTAAACCAGGGAATCCAGAAGGTGGCACCTGCCAGGTAAACGCCTTTATCGCAAATAATTCCAGGGGTCTCAATAAAGCCCCGAGCATACTCTGCACCCATTTTTTTGATGGGATGAACAATTTTCCCTTCATATGTCATATCAAATGTTAAGGTTTTTGTTTTTTTTGATTTCTTTGAAAATTGGATAGAGTAGTGGTTTAAGGGAATTTTATTTTGGATTTCAAATTTTGCCGGATCAATACCGAAAAATTCCGATTTTAGCTCACCGCTCCTCTTTTTTATTTTAATTTGTTTTGATTTTGATACAATTTTGAGATTGCCGTGCAGTAAGAATTGAATTTTTTTCCCTTTATGTTTAAGCGCTGTGGTCAATTGAATGGTATCTGTTACCCGGATAAATTCTTTCCCCGGTTCAATCGTTACTTTTAAATCATGATGAACATATTCGCTGGTGGCGTTGCCGTTGGCATAAAGCAGTGAAACAAAAAGCAAAACGAAAACCATCGATAATAATAATATCTTCTTTATCATTTTTAATCTCCTTAACGTTTTTAGAGCCCACAGAATACACAGAATGACACAGAAAAAATAGAAAAAGGTCACCAAAAAAAATTCTGTATCCTTCTATGTATTCGCATTTACGAGGGCATTTTTTATTTTTTTTCATGAATCTTTTAGCATTGCTGTACCGTGAATACAAATTAACATTAAAAAAAGTGAATTTTCAGTGTATTATTTTACCATTTCAGGGATTAAAAGGCTAGATAGTGATAGAGAGGTAAAGAGGTAGGCGCTGCGCGCCATCTCTTAGAGGGTTCAGCAGGTTAGAAAAATAGAAAAAGAAAAAGGCAGCAGGCTAAAAAAAAATTTTACCAGGGGCATTTTTATTCTATCATTGAGTTTTTTCAAGTCTTCACAAAAACTGTTTTAACTATTTTTTAGGCTTGGCTTCCAGCACCCGGATACGATGGCCATTGAGTTGAACACCGTTCAATCCCAACATGGCATAATATGCAGCCTCCGCAGTTGCCATTCGAACAAACCCAATGCCTTTTTCTTTGATAAGTCTAATAGAACGAACTCGACCAAAATAGGAAAACTGTTCCTCTAATTCATCTTCCGATATATCGGAACCAAGATTTCCTACGAAAAGATTTCTATTCTCCATAATGATTCAGTTTTTCACCTCCTGAAAAGATTTTTTCATGGCGCATAAAATTCGACTCTCTTTGTCTTATTTTTTTCATTATTCGCAAACAGGGAAATATTTCCGATTTCGGGTTTTTAACTTCTGCAGCTTTCGATGCCGAATTCATGAAATCCTCCATTCATTAAATTTCATATATAGAAATTGTAACACATAAAAAATTTGATTTCAATTATTTCATTATGAAATATTTTATTTATTAATATTTTATATATGTAGTTAAATGGACAATTCTTGGAATAATTGACTTGCATTTACGTCTTTATTATATGAGAATGAAAAATGAAAACGGAAATGAAAATGAATGACTTAAGCGAATTATATCGAACGGAAAATGAAGCCAGGCTGTTCAACGAACTACTGACATATAAGGATACCGTTTTCTTTATTTGCCTGGGATTCTCCAAAAATCCCCACGATGCCGAAGACCTGACCCAGGATGTTTACCTCAAAGCCTATCTTAAATTTGGATCATTAAGGAACCAATCGAGAAGAAAAGAATGGTTGTACCGAATCGCCCGAAACACCTGCCTCGATCATATAAGAAAAATAGCAGGCTCTCCCTGTTCTCAATTGGAACCCGGGGATAATCCCGTAGATATCAATACCCCGGAATCTCTGGCAGTATACTGGGAAGATTTCGAACGAATGAAGACAGCCATCCAACAGCTTCCGCGGAAGCAGCGGGATGTTTTTGTATTAAAGGAATACGCCGATCTTTCATATCAAGAGATCGCTGTTACCCTGGGTATCAGGATAGGAACGGTCATGTCCCGTTTAAACCGCGCCCGGCAGGGAGTGATCGGTCAAATAAGGAGTGACACTCATGGAAAAAATAAAAAAAATGATTAAACGTGAAAAAGAAGATGCATTGCAGAGCTTCAAGCAAACCGATTTTGACACGCAGTTGGCCCGGAGGATAAGGCTTGCTGCAACGGCCGAGCGAAAGCAATCATTTTTCACCACTATGCTTAGAAGGCCGGCTTTTGCTGCGGCAATGGCAGCCGTACTCCTGGTGGCGGTTGTGGGACTCATTGACATGTGGCCCCCGTTTACCATCGAAAGTGATCGAGCCAAAATCGAACGATTGGTGGCAACGTTTCCCGGACTTCAGCAGAAGATTCCAGCTGACGTTGAAAAAGAAATCACCCTTTCGTTGACAGAGGAAGAGATACTTCGTATCGAACTGGAATGGCGGGTGAAACAACAGTTTTATGCGCTTTCATCAAGGGATTACGAGAAAGAGGAATTGATAGCAAAAGTTGGGGAGATGTTTGCAATTTATGAAGAATATCAAGAAAAACAAGAAGAGGAAATAATTTTCACGGAACCCGTAGACCCCGTGAAATTAAACCTTGAAAAGAGAATTAAAGCACTAAGGCATGGAAAAAAAATTCAATTATTATATCAATAAAAAATTAAAAAAAAAGGAGGTATCAAATGCTGCGAAAAACATTTTTAATCGTTACGGTTATTTTGTTTGCTGTGAGTATGTATCCATACCCGTACTCGAGTTTGAGTGATAAGATCGAGTATCCCATAAAAGGAGAAGGTGTCGGTTATATGATCTTGAATGAGATTATAACTCCAATGGAGAAAGGATCTGGCCATAAAGACCCCAAAGATGAGATAAGGAAAATAAGGAACCGATTAATAAACATAGCAGTGAAAGCAAAGACCCAGGGAGAACTGGACGACGTTTTTGTTGAACGGCTCAAACGTCTTGTGATCGTGTTCTATCTGAATGGCTTAAGAATGGAAGCAAAAAAAACAGGAAAAAAAGACATCACTCTCGACATACTCCTTCGGGAACAAGTGGAAAAATTAGTGACCTGGGAAAAGGTGAAAAAAGAGCATGGTGATTCCGTTACTGACACAGCAATGTCGGCAATCGTGGTAGAGGAGTTATTAAGTCTCAAGAAGCACCTCGATGACAAAGCCAAAGAGAAGAGTCAGTCAAAGTAAAAAGGGTTCATTACGTAAGTGGTAAAAGAGGGCAGGTAATTTTTTGCCTGCCCATCTTTATGAAAATTCAAATGAAATAAAAGGAGATAAGATTATGAGGAAATTAATTTTATTGATTTTTCTTTTACTTTTTATATACATGGTTATGGGAACCAATCGTGGTATTTTGAACGAGGTATTGGAGCCGGAATCGATCCAGGTATACGGTAATGAACTTTATGTGGTTGAAGGTGCAGCGATTTTTGTTTATTCGCTTGATGATTTAAGCTTGATTAGAAAATTCGGGAAGAAAGGTGAAGGCCCGGGAGAGCTAAAGGTATTACCCTTTTGGCCGAATTCTATCACTGTTTGGCCTGACTATATTTTTGCCGAAGGCCTCGATAAATTTATATTCTTTTCCAAAGAAGGTAAATTAATCAAAGAGCATAAGAAAATCAAACGGTTTATGAAAGTACTGCCTGTATGGAAAAACTTTGTGGTTAAAACGTTTCCCTTTCAAGGAAAGGATCAGAAATATTACAATGCAATAAAGGTCTTAAACACGGAAATGGAAGAAATAAAGGAACTTTACAGGCAAAAAGTCCTTATGCTTGAGGCAGAAGGGAATATTACAATGATCCCGGAATCATTAAATTTTTGTGTATATGATAATAAAATATTTGTTGAAGAAAGTCCCAAAGGCTTTTTTATCGAAATTTTCGACTGCGAAGGAAAAAAGTTATATCAAATTGACAAGAAGTATAAAAAAATCAAAGTAACGAGTAAATATAAGAATCTTGTCATGGATAACTTAAAAGAGAGTTTCAAACAAAAAAAAGTGGGCGTTTTTGTACCGTTACATATAGTGGAGGGGGGTTGGGAAAATTTTAAAAAATGGGCAAAATTCATTTACCCTGATTATATTCCATCGATTCGAGACATTGTAGTAGATAATGAAAAAATTTATGTTCAAACCTTTAATAGAGAGGATAATAAGGAAGAGTACGTAATATTGGATTTAAAGGGAAACACTGTCAAAAAAGTTTACCTACCTCGAATAAAAAACTCTGCGGTATTTGTGTATCAAGTATTGGGCCTGAGCTTAAGATTCTATGCCATAAATAATAATAGATTCATTTATTTAAATGAGAACGAGGATGATGAGGAATGGGAAGTACATGTGATAGCAATTCTCTAACAATTTTGAGCCCGCGGTTACCTTGTAGTAAAGTTATGCCATGTAGTTTCAATCTTCTCAGAATTCTTGATATCTGCACAGTGCTTTTTTCAGGGAAGTGATTTCTAATATCTTTGTTTCATTGATTCTTTTATAAACTGCTTGACAGTTGATGAGCAATCCTTTAATATTTCAGTTTAATAATTCTCTTTGAATGAGGAGCATATATTGAAAGAACACATCGTCCTGTTTTTTTTTATTGCCTTATTTTTGAGTATCAATAACTCAAGTGTTGCATCAGACAACAGGGAAACAACAAATGATTTCAATTCGAATGGATTATTTATGGAGGTTCAAGTACCTCAATCAAAACATCGTATGGGCAAACCCTGGGTGAAAAGGCAGCGGTTTGTGACAATTCGAGAGAATTGGCTTGCTGTCATAGAAAATCCAAAAACGAAAGAAATCTGGATTCCAAGTAAAATCCTATATTTGAATCTTTTCAAAGATACCTGTTTTATCTCTGAAATCAGCGAAAAAAATAAAAATGAGTCAGGTAGCATTACATTACTGGGGCGAATTAAAGGCGTAGCTGATGGCCAATTTATCCTGGTTATTTATAAACAAAAAATTGAAGGTCTAATTTTTACTCCAGAGAAATCCATTCAAATATTACCTTGTGGGGATAAATTGCACCAAATTCAGGAAGTATATACCGGCTATCCGTTATTGAATCAGGATGATTTTAGATTGATTCATATCAATGAAGATCAAAAAGTAAACAAAAATTATTCAAAAAAAGACATTGAACCGTTTATCGATGTTATGGTGGTTTTCACTCCCAAAAGTCGTGAAGAAGTAGGTGGCCTGGAATTTTTAATACCCCGGATTGATTTTTACTTTGCTTTTACCAACCTGGCATACAAAAACAGTGGGATTTTTCAACAAATCAGACTGGTTCATATCGAAGAACTTGATTTTGATGAAACTGAGCATGATTTTCTTGCGGTCTTAAGTCATCCAAATGACGGGATTATCGATAATGTTCATACACTAAGGGATAGATATGGAGCCGATATAGTCGTTGGTATAAAGCGCTCGGATGTTGGTGGACCTGCCGGTAGTGCATATTTAAACTGTGACTGGGCACAGAATTTTGCTCCGTATGCCTTTGCTATCGCCAGCACTTATGCAGGTTTTCCAGGTGGAATGGTTTTTGCTCATGAGCTTGGGCACATTATGGGAGGTATCCATGACTGCTATAATTCCCTTGCACCCTCGTCTCCCAATCCATTCTGTTTTAACGAGAATGGTGAAAGAATCAGTTACAATCATGGGCATGTGCTTCCTGGTGTGGGTGTCACCATAATGGCTTATGGAAATGTAATTCCCTTTTTCTCCAATCCCGATAAATTCTATGAAGGGGTTCCGACAGGGGTTCCAGAGGGTGAATATTGTGCAGCCGACAATAGAAAAGTGTTTAATACCACGGCGTATATTACCGCAAATTTTAGGACCAGCAACTCTCCTTTCATCCAGGTAACATCGCCAAATGGAGAAGAAGTTTTGATTGGAAATAATAAACACTTGGTTAAATGGGAATCCCGGGGAAATATTGGTCCGGTTAAAATTGAATATTCTTCCGGATTTTATGAATATGACGATCGAGAATGGATTACTATAACATCTAATGCTTTAAATGATGGTATGTTTCAATGGACCGTTCCCAATGAATCTTTGGAAAAAGTCAGAATACGAATTACTGGCAATGGAGGATTCCCGCGGGATATGAGTGATGACTATTTCACCATATATGAGGAAAGCTCATTGATTATACTATTAAATAGAGATGAATTATATTTCGGTGCTACAACTGACTTTTCGACACCTTCCCATTTTTTTATTGATGCAAGCGGAACAGGATACCTAAATTGGTCTGTATCAGCCGATCAACCCTGGATCAATTGCGATCCGGTTTCTGGAACAGGCGCCGGCGATGTTACAGTTTCAGTCGACACCACAGGCCTGTCGGCAGGGACGTATGCTGGCAATATTACCGTCGCTGATCCCCATGCTGTAAATTCGCCCCAGACAGTTGCCGTTATCCTTAACGTTTACAAAAATGATCAAACGTCTCCATCATTTGGCCATTTCGCAACACCCATTGATGAAGTAACCGTTGCCGGTAGTATCCCAATAACCGGGTGGGTCTTGGACGATATAGGAGTAAAGGATGTTGGCATTTACAGAGGTGAGACAAATAATCTTATTTATATTGGAAAAGCGGTATTTGTCGAGGGTGCAAGGCCAGATATCGAAGCTGCATATCCCAGTTACCCCATGAATTATAGGGCTGGCTGGGGCTATATGATGTTGACCAATTTCCTGCCAAATGGTGGAAATGGAACCTTCAAAATTCATGCCATTGCCACAGATACAGAGGGACATCAGGTAACATTAGGAACCAAAAAAATATACTGCGACAATGCCAATGCAGTTAACCCTTTTGGAGCAATTGATACACCTACACAGGGTGGTATTGCTTCGGGAAGAAGCTTTAGAAACCATGGATGGGTATTGACTCCAATGCCGAATTCAATACCAACAGATGGTTCCACTATAAATGTTTTCATTGATGGTGTCAACCTGGGGCAACCAACTTATAATGTTTACAGATCAGATGTTGCAGAACTTTTTCCCGGTTATGCAAACAGTGACGGAGCCCATGCCTATTTTGATTTTGACACAACCAGTTACACAAATGGTATGCATAGTATTTACTGGACAGCGGAAGATACCGCAGGGAATAAAGACGGAATTGGCAGTAGATTTTTTATGATTCAGAATACAGGTGGAACAAGTACATTGTCTAAATCTACAAACCTTAATCAAGATATACTAAAAATCAAGTTTGAAGATTTAAAAGATATACCAGTTGATTTTGTCGAGCCCATAAGGATAAGTAAGGACCTAAAAGAATATATTGAACTACAGAAAATATATTCTGATAATGATGGAATAATAAGCATTAAAACCAGAGAGCTTGAGAAAGTAGTCATTAAATTATCAAGTGATGTATCTAATATTACAGGCTACACAATAGTAGGAGATGAACTCAAACGTTTGCCTATTGGTTCAACCCTTGAAACTAAAACCGGTAATTTCTACTGGCAGCCGGGTCCGGGATTTTTTGGGGAGTACAGATTTGTATTTGTGATAAGAAGCCAAAGTGGAGGCTTAAGCAAGAAAATTATAAAGGTAGAAATTGAGTCGAAATTTCAAAAGTAAGAAATCAGTGTAGTATTACAAACTTATCAGTAGGCAAGTTTAATCTCCTTCCTCATGTACATCTTTTAAAACTTTCGCCCCACCCTCACCGAGAAAAGTCCACGGTTGAACATAACCGGTATCGGCAAATCGCACAAGACGCCCGGCAAGATATTGAAGCGAATTGTCGATTGTCACTGAATCTCCATGTTCATCGGTTACAAAACCGACAGGATTACCATTCATATTCTCAACCAATCCCACCAATATTTCCCTCATATTGGGCACCTGACTCAATGGACCGGAAATGATAAAACCGATATGTTTTCCTTCCATGGGTCCGGCACCTGCGACAAAACTCCTGTCGCAGTATAACTTCCATCTCGAAGATAAATACCTGTCTTTAATCGCTCCCGCCCAAATAAGGATGTCCGCCGGCTTGACCTTCGTGTTGTAAAAATCGAGATAACCATCTTTACCTTCGTATACGCATCGATTATCAGTCCAGCAGTGAAGACAACCTAAACACGAACCTTTGATGTCTATATTCCACAAATTGACCACTTCAATCTCTTTGGAAAAGGACGCCCTGAACCTATCAATCATCCTGATAAGATTTACCTCGTGCTCCCGGGAATCGGTCAGAACCAGGACCTTCTTTCCGGCCGCATCTATTTTATTTGCTGCATCACCCGGAACATATTCAAAATCTCGCCGGGTCAGGGGCATGTAACACTTTGGAGGGAGCGTATCATTCCCGATTTCATCGAAAAAGTTTGCGGCGAACAAACGCAATCTCTCTCTTTCTTCCGCCTTCTCCATGTCATCATACCTCGCGGAAAACGATCCCACATACCTCATGTCCAGGTCATCGCAAACCGCATGTATATAGTTTTGAGCCGTATGATCGAAAAAACGAACCGATGTGGTCAAGAATATAGTGTGCTTATTCCGAAAGACATCTGCCGCGCCCTTTTCTGAAATCAACTCGATGAACCTTTTATAGTTAGAAGGCACCAGCGCACCATAAACCGGAGACGCCCACAAAATACCGTCTGAAGACCGGGTGCTCTCAAGAATGTCCCGGAAAGCCTGCTCATCTTTTTCAATGGTTTTGATTCTCGGAGATATGTGAAAAATTTCCAGTTCATGTTGTGGGAATTCTTTCCCGATGTAGTGGACATATTGCAGTGTAACACTCGTTTCCCCTTTAGGACTTCCATTTAAAACAGTGATTTTCACTTTAATTACTCCTTTACACCCTTGTTTTTTTCATAATAGAAATATATTAAAGGAAACAAACTGTAATGTCAACAAAGGGGCCAATCTATCCAATCTTGCCTGTCCCCGAATCCGTGTTTGACCCACCGTTCGAGTAATGAAAACTAGAATTTGAGATTTAAATTTTTTAAAAAAATGATATAATGTAGTTTTAGAGTGGGTCAGGTTCATATTTTGGTGAAAAAAAAGGTGACAGACGCCAAATGTAAACAATTGTTTACTTTAAAAAACGGAACTGTAAACAATTGTTGACACTTCAATCTTTTTTTATTGTAGTGATTATTTCCCAATATTCCCATCATTAAATGGTTCTGATTTTTCTTTGCCCATATTCAAACTTTGGCATTGGTTTTGCTATCTTGCTTCAAGAGGATATTAGAGCAATGCCAAGAACAAACAGACATTGGGTTTCACAGCAAGTCGGCTCAGTTCATATCATCTCCCGTACTGCAGGCTGCGATATATGGTTTAACGATGAAGAGAAAGAATATTTTATGCATTTACTGGAACGCTTTGCCTCCGGCTTTTTTGTTAACATCCATGCCTTCTGTATCATGAGTAACCATTTCCATATCCTGGCGACAGGTCTGGATTTAGAGGCCAAACGCGCTGATGAAAAAGAATTGTTTCGTCGTTACCGATTGATGTTTGGAAAAAATGCTGAACCCCCACCTGGCTCATATAAATCGATTGGAAGCATTATCCCTGACGAGGATGGAGGGGTGGAACGTTTGCGGCAGAGACTGGGCTCAATTTCAAGATTTGTCCAGGAGTTAAAACATACCTTCTCTGTTTGGTATAATAAGAGACATAATCGTAAAGGCTATCTGTGGGGTGAACGATATCGAGGAGTGATTGTGGATAAGGGGGAGGCGCAACTGGCTTGCAGTACCTATATAGATTTGAATCCGGTACGAGCCAATATTGTGAAACGCCCTGAGGATTATCGCTGGAGCAGCCTGGGATTAAGGGTAAGAAGTCCCGGGCGTTCCCGAAAACTGTTAGGTATCATTTTTGAGTCCAATGAAGAACAACTATCTGAATTAGTATCTCATCTTTTATCGAAAAGCAAAGATCTGGATTCTCTTTCGTGGTATCGAGAATTTGTTTATCTATCCGGTGGTATTGAGAAAGATGGAAAAGCGTTCATATCGCAAGAGATGGCAACCGATGTAAAAAATTACCATGGAAAGTTGGGAATAGGTGACAGCTTTCGTTATCGGGTAAAAAATATTTCCGAAGGCACAGCCATTGGGGCTTATTCATTTATTGCAGATATACAGAAGAGATATAAGCGTAAATTTATACGTCCACGCTCTTTTTTTAAAGGAGAACGGTTATTTGCAACGCGAGTATTGCGTTGTTGAGTTCTCTCTTCTTTTTCCAGATCATTTGGTTGTTGCTCTGTTATCTTCATAGGTAATCCAGGCGGTCGATTGCTCTTTTTCTCGATATCCTACTTATCGCAATTGTGGTTATGCTTATTCTATGAAGATAATTCGCTAATATTAGGGGGAGAATATCGAAAACTTACTAAAGTAGCATCTTTCTGAATGCCAATACCTATCTTTTACTTTTTTCGACATGCTGGCATTCCAGAACCTAACCTTCTTTTATCCTCCCTTTTGGCGCTTGTTCCCTCTTTGTCCCCTCTTTGTCTCTCCAAAACCCAGAGCCTCCATGGAAAGGGAGAACTCAATCAATCGATTCTCAAAAAAAGGGAGTCAGACGAAAAAAGGCATCTTTGGTTTTGGCTTGACTGGTTTAAGAACTGCAATGTCATCTTTACCCTCTGCAATATCATCTTTATCCACTGCAACATCAACTTTATCTGTTGCAATGCCATCTTAAGGTGTTGCAACTCCATCTTTACCTGCAGTAGAATCAACTTTAGGCGATACAATGTTATCTTTAAGTGTTGCAACGCCATCTTTATCCTCTGCCACATCAATTTTACCCGCTGCAATGCCAACTTTATTGGCTGCAATGTTATCTTTCCCCCTTGTAATGCCATCTTTATGCGCTGCATCGACAACTTTTTACGATTAAAACTTATTTGGACAAAAAGGTTAAGATTTATTTTTTTGCGTTTGGCGGTTGGCGTTTTGGGTTTTGGAGCCTGTTCACCTCTTTTTCCCTCCCTCCCCTTCCCCTTTTAGCCTTTTAGCGTCTGTCCCCTCTTTTTTTATATTCAGTGGATTATTTTTACTCGAATATATCCTCATCCGTGCCCCATCTGAACGAGATAATTCTATTAAATATTGTGAATTAGGCAACCCGCATGACTGATCAACTTCAGCTTTTTAACTCAACAAATGGGGAGTGCGAAGGTGATTCTATTACATGATTTTTTGCTCTATAATCTTGTACCCTCTTCTTAAGCTGGGTGTAGCTCAATTTTAATACTCGATGTACCCTGCCGATCGGATGTCTCGCGCATAACTTTACAGCTTTATCCCATAAATCCTCGGGAATACGGCTGTGGGGAGCTGAGGACTCCCTAAAATCCGACAGGTCATTCAATACCGACTCAAGTGATAAATCGGACGCTCCTGAAAAATGCTCCATTGAAAACCTCCTTTAAGGAATGAAGGTTAACATGCGAAGGAGTAGATGTCACGCAAGCTTGCCGAAAGGACACAGTTAGTTATAAAATGAGATAAGTAGATAAGTGTGGGTTAATTTTTAAATAAAGGGTCGGATTGATATACTTTATCCGTTTTCGCAGCTAGCCTGACCAAATTTTCTATCCAATTCTCCCAAAACAATAAGCACTCCCAGAAGATTTAATCCTTTCACCCTCCCCCTCACTCATCATTCCTCATCATTCACTCACTCAAATTCTCAAATCCTGATCTGGCCCTCTTGTCTTGTCCCCCTTATAGTCTCTCTTTTCCTTATCCCAGCTTTAATTTTCGCGTACTTCAATATAGTCATGATTCCGCTGTATTCCTATTTCACCTGTTGTATGTCGCTTGAAAACTATCGGTTCACCAACAGACAAAATACGAAAATACATTGGTGTTCCTTTGATTAGTTTGTGTATTAAACTGGCGACTACTGGCTGATAATTGGAGGGCACTTCATGAAAATCTTTTATTACTGCTATGGAAAAATCTCGCTTCTCTAATTCAATAAGATTTCGCAATTGTTCTTTTATCACGGTGTGATGATGGGAAAGGAAACTATTAACTTGCGCCACAGTCTTTAACTTAGATGTGAGTTTGACTATATCTGCAAATTTTACGTTAGATTCACGATACTTGAACCAAGCAAACAAATTCAGACAGCCAACTCTAGTTCTATACATTATTTGCTCAAGAAAATCTTTGACCAAACTTGCAGAGGCTAAATCATGCGGTTGACTGGCAAAATTTTTGCAGGATACGTATACAACGGAAGTAAGCGTTTTACCTTCTGCCGCCTGTATTTTTTGGATATGTGCTGTCATATCTTCTAGCGTCTTCAATATGACAATGCTATTCGCTTTCGGTAATGAAATGAGTTGGTCCGTCATTTTATTCACCTAACTTACTCAATGGCCTTGCCGATTAACTCAAGTTCAGGAACCATTTGAGTGACTTTTAGCGTCATATTATTCAGTAATAGTTTTGGAAAACTTTTTGCATTCTCAACCTTCTGCCGTTTAATTATGTTAACCGTCATGTCAGAAATGTATCCAAGATAAATCCCCATAGAGAGTAAATACACAACAGCGGGACTATCTTCTGGTGCTGTTGGCGGAGTGTATGAGAGAGTAATTAAATGAATAAAACGGCTATCTGCCAACTGTCCAAGTAAAGAGGAAACTCCTGGGTATCTTTTGAGTTCTTTTTTGGACACGTAGAATCCTATATCGTCTTTGTTTTGGCACAATTTGACGAGTTCCTTAAGAAAAACATCTAACACTCTAAAATTAAGATAAGTCGTTGCCGTTTCATCTCTGATTTCTTTATAGTATTCCGTAATCGCATTTCTAACATCATAACTGGAGATGATAAGATTGGCTCTTTCCTGCCGTTTAATATTTACAATTTTTCTTAGTAAATTGATAAAGTCACGAGGATTGCCGCCTGATGCTTCTGTAAGAAAGTTCATCACATCAACACGGTTGTTCCCGAACAAGGTGGCTACATCAACCCGTCCTTCACAAATATTTTGCAGTATCGCAGATAAAAATCGGTTTGCTTCTTCAAAATCGGCTAAAGAGTAGTCGAGATTAATGCTCGTATAATCGTGATGGGCTTGCAATCCTGCTTCTGTCAAATTATCTTTAACAAATAAAAGACTTCGATTGCGTATAGTCGCAACCTTTAAGTAACAGGGAATTTGGTAAAACAATCTTTTTAGGTAATCGACTATAAGGGGCTGAAAGAATAAGTCAATTTGGTAAAAATCGTCAACCAGTAAGAATAAGGTCTTATCGCCAGCGTTTTTGAGATAACGTTCTATGAGGTCTTTATAATCGCGTATGCCATTGAAAAGCAATCCCAACTTGCTTTTTGTTTCTTCTTGCTCTAGCGTCGTTTCGTACGATTTACTATTTGAAATGTTCGCGGCCAACTTCATGATTGTTTGAACAATGGCAATTTCTGACTTATTAACCTTTTCTGTCTTTCGAGTTACAGATGTTTTTCTTTTTTCCTTCACTTCGTCTGCGAGTTGATACAATAACTCCAAATCCTCTATCGCGCCTTCCATGTCTTTGGCAAGTTTTCGTTTAGACTTATTGAAAACATTGTATATCCTGGCACCTGCATTAAGACGTTTAAGCATTTCACGGAGAATTACCAACAACACTTCAACTATAATGTTGGGATAGGATTTCTGAGCAACGGACTCGATGTCCACTAAAATTACTTGAGTTTTGCTGTATTCATCACACCTTTTTTCCAATTCTCGGAGCAGTACGGACTTTCCAGAACCACGCCGCCCAAGTATTACATGGTTTCGATTGGCCATCAGTTGACTTATATATCCCGCATCCACAAACTTGTATAAGGTCTTTCGCGTTTTTCGTTCTTCGCGAAGTATCTCTAAGAGATGTACATCTAGGTTATCAAGTGATGATTCTATCATCATTAACTCCTTACTGCTACTCTGTGCCAGAACAAAAACTTCTGTTCTAATCGTCGCCACTATTACCGGTAAATAAAAGAATATCACACTCTGCGAAAACTTTCAACTGTCTTAGCGGAACTATTCAGTTTTTGTGAAAAGAAGTACCAGGCAAGAATTCCCATTTTAAGGTAATATGAAGTACAAAAGTGAAATCATTGTTCCAATCACAATATCAAAAAAAATGTCCACGATAGAGTTAAAGGATACGATTCTCGTGTCTCTTGATTGTTTCAGGTGTAAACGATCAGGCAGAACTGTTGTAATGTATAAGGAACAAGAAAAAACATTTTGTACCCCTACAAAACATCGTTTTCCTGGTAGTATAATTTCAATTGATGTTTCTGATCGAAAGAAAGTTGATCTATCATCAATGAAGTCGGTTGTTACCGCTTAATATGAGATCGAATACGATTTCGATAGTTTTGTAGACCAAAAGCATCCTCTTCAAGAGATTAAGCCGGAACCAACCTGAAGTAGAGTTACATTTTTGTTCATGTGTCGTTGTGGAAAACAGACAGAAGCAGAGACTCAAAATAATATTGGTAGGCCTTGGGAGGCTGTATGTAAATGTGGCAAAGACCTATATTATGAAGAAAATCAAATATCTCTATTTCAAAACACAACCAGGGTCTAACGGAGACATGGGTTACATGTCGGTTCGACACAAAATTGCTGGCCTGTCCTCTGACTAACGATATAGAAACCAAAATAGTGGGGCTAAACATAATCGATTGCCAGTTTATTTAAATAAAGGCGAGTAGAGGAATTAGAACCTTTGTTTAGACTATGCCTTAAGAACTGTTTCCAGGTTTCCCTTTCTGTGTCTAACGATGCGTATGTCATGCAAAACTCCTAATTCCCCCCTCTTAGAACCTCCATCATTTGTATAGACATTTTCTAATCTTAAAATACAATAATAATAAATATGCTCTGTGGCTGAGAAATGTTTCTTTAAACCTCTACACACTAGCTCGAGCTTACCCGAAAAGTATTTACGCAAATTTCCAAATGGGATAAACGGGCTATTTTTAACGGATATTTGCCAATCGAGGGCTATTTGGGGACAGTCCAGTTCTTGTCAGATTAAATTAAGTAGTTCAATAAATTCGGATTATGATGAATGGGATCAGGTCATCGCTCCGGATTGCGGATATATGCTTTTTTGTTCTAATAGACCTAATAGCTATAGTTCAAGCGATCTTTATATCAGTTTCTATAAAAAAGACGGACATTGGACAAAAGCACAAAATATGGGTGCAGCTATCAATACAATACATGATATTTATTGTCCCAGTATTTCGCCAGACGGGAAGTACATCTTTTTCAGGAGTCAGAGAAGTGGAAATGGGGATATTTACTGGGTGGATGCAAGAATTATTGATAAACTTAGATAAGAATAATCTATCTTTGAGGGGGGCGAGAACTGGACTGTACCCAAATGGCTCTTTAAAAAACGTCCCAAACCGGAAAACCATCCTATACAACTTCTACACTTCTACGCACCGACTCAGTTTCTAAACGTGTATTTGGAATTCCTGAATTCAAATATTATGCATTAGGGGATGGTCTGAGTGCTATTTTTAAAAGAAATCCTGGAAAAATTGGCAATAATTCTGGTATCCCTCCACCAATTCAACTTGAGTTAAAATTTGAGCAGAAAATTTCGGTGTAACTCCAGTAAAAAATTAAGCTTGACAAAAAATTCATAATTGATTATACTAAATTTATAGCACTTAAAATACAAAAATTTAGGAGGTTGTGAATGAAAAAAAAGAGAGTATTTTTAAAATAAATTACTATTGCCAATTTAAATCAGGATGAAAAAAACCTAATCAAAGGAGGAATAATTATCCCTAAAACCTTCCAGCCCAAAGATCCCTGTCTTATCACCGTTATATGGACATGTAATCCGGGTCCATGTATAGATTAAGTCTGCTGTTTTCATTGGTTTTTTAAAAATTAATTAAAGCACATTTAAAAAGTTAAAGAGCAGAATAAAAATAGTTCAATTCCTTTACACAACCGGGAAATACAGAATCCGCATCCTGGTTTATTGCGTCATGGATAATCATTATCATCTCATTCTCCAGACCAGAGAAGGAATCGTCCAGAATTATGCTCAATATATATGGAACAGCGGTAGTCTTTATTACTCAGGCGATTCTAGTAGTATTGTGAATACTGGATTGGTTGAAGAGTTGTTCTGCAGCCGGTCCATTTTTCTTCAGACAGTTACAATATAAAATGAAGGGAGGCTGTATGACTATAATAAAAAAATTATACTTTTTACTCCTGGGAGTTTTATTACTGCTTATTCTTTTACCTAAAGCAGGCTACAACCAGAAGCAAATAAAGAACCATAAATTTTTTCCCATTCTGAAAGGCCCGTACCTGGGACAAAAACCACCCGGTTTAACGCCATCAATTTTTGCTCCGGGTATCATTTCAACTGATGAGAGTGAAATGTGCATCTGGTTTGCCCCTGGCGGAACGGAATTGTATCTTACAAGAAGAAAAAATTCACGTGGTATAATATTCTTCATGAAAGAGGAGAATGGGCGGTGGACATCTCCACAGGTTACATCTTTTTCAGGAGAATATAATGATGGAGATTTTAGTCTATCGTATGATGGCAAGAAACTTCTATTCAATTCCCTGAGACCAGGGGATAAGAAGAATAAGACTATAGGATCCTGGGATATTTGGATGGTAGAGAGGACTGCATCAGGTTGGAGTGAGCCGATAAATCCCGGAGCGCCTATCAATTCTGAAAAACGTGAGTTTTTCCCAACATTTTCAACAAACGGGGATTTATTCTTTGCTTCTGACCGAGATGGCGATTCTGATATATATATATCTAAATTCGTTAACCATGACTTCAATAAACCGATTAAATTAAGTAGTTCAATAAATTCAGATTATGATGAATGGGATCAGGTCATTGCTCCGGATTGCGGATATATGCTTTTTTGCTCTAATAGACCTGATAGCTATAGTTCAAGCGATCTTTATATCAGTTACTATAGAAAAGACGGACAATGGACAAAAGCACAAAATATGGGTGCAGTTATCAATACCAGCCATGATATTTATTGTCCCAGTATTTCGCCAGACGGGAAGTACATCTTTTTCAGGAGTCAGAAAAGTGGAAATGGGGATATTTACTGGATGGATGCTAAAATCATTAAGAAATTGAGATAAGGAACGATGGGGACGGTGTGTCAAAATGTCAAAACGGGAGGTCTCAAAGGGCAGTTTTTATGGCTTAAAAATTTAGGGCGTCAGAGGTAGTGGAAATGTTACTTTGCTTTTTTGCGTCTGTTTCCTCTTTTCGGCCTGTCTGTGGCTAAAAATAGGTGGTGGGTTTCGAGGGGGCCCAAACCCGCCATCTAAAGATGGCGAGAACTCGTTACGAGTTACGAGTTGCGGGTTTACGGGGTAGAGCACTTAAAAAACCTTATACAAAAGTTACCTCTAAAGCTCTTTTACCTCGCAACTCGCAACGCGCAACACGCAACGAGTCCCACCACCAGTTCTTAAAATCAGGTGGTGGATTTGGGGGCACCCTCTTTGACAAAATGACGACTTTTGTTGTAAAATACCTTCATGAAACAATCGACAAGCCCTGCAACTAATCCGACACCTAAAAAAAAATCAAACGTTAAAATTAATCTCTTGATCCTGGTTATATCCATCATCATCGGATTACTTATTGCTGAAATAATCGCGCGTGTTTATGTGAGGGGAAACCTGAAAACGATCTACCAGAAGAAAGCCTTGCAAAAGGCCCCTAATGGGGGAGAATTTGACCTGAAGGATATACTGGTATCCTCGAATAACCCTCGCCTGGTGTATGAATTGATACCCTATCGTCATGGCACTTTCGAAGGGATTCGTTATCGAAGCAACGCTCACGGGATGCGGGGCCCGATAATTTCCAAAACGAAACCCAAAGGTGTATGGCGTATTGCTGCATTAGGAGATTCCACCATGTTCGGTTGGGGAATTCGTGAGAAAGAGACCTTTCCGGCAGTATTGCAAAGGGCCTTAAACTCAATCAGCGATTCCAGGACGTATGAAGTGCTAAACTTTGCGGTTCCCGGATACAATACGGCAATGGAAGTGGAACTCTTTCGCAGCCACGCAGTAGAATTCAGCCCGGACCTGGTGATGATTCATTTCGACTTGAACGACCTGGGATTGCCCAATTTTATCCGGAAATTACCTCCCTTTTTTACCCTCAAACGTTTCTATATCCTGGATTTAATAAAAAGCTTTTTTATAAAGCGTGATGCCCAAAAGAGCCTGGAAGAAATAAGTGAGAGGGGATTGCATGATGCCCACCGCATCGATGGTCCCAACTTAAACGGTATAAAAAATTTTATCCAATACCAGGCCCGGTTTGTTCCCGAAGAGTATCGTTATATGGTGGGTTGGGAAGGGGTGCAACGGGCCCTGGATCGACTGTGGGACTCTACATCACTGCCGATTCTCCACATCTCCTGGGTTTACCCCTTTACCGTTGGATATTCGGAATATGCCGGTAATAAGGACCTCTTTGCCCAACACGTGAGCGAAGGAAGAAAAAAACGAAACGACGGGGAACGTCTCTATTTTATCAATATCATGTCCGAAGGTCACGAATTTTGCCGGGAAATGGGGCTAAAATGGATAGAAGACCTGACCGTTAATTTCCCCGATGATGTCCATCCCTCGGCAGCACGTCACATCCTCATTGCCCGGGCGATTTATCTGGTCCTGGTTAAAAATCGACTGCTCCCAACCGACTCGAACCATTACCGCCAAAGTGAAGCGATTGCCCAATCTCTCTGGGCCCAGGCTAAAAGAAAAGCCCGAAAAACGATGGGGACGATGCGACAAAACGTCAAAACAGGAGGCCCAAAAGGGTAATATTAGCGGAAACCTCTCTATAAAAAAATACAAAGCATGGATATGTGATATTGATATGATGACTTAAAAATTTTGGGCGCCAAAGGTAGGGGAAATGAACAACGTATTATTGGGTGTGATAAAATTTAATGCGGAGGAATGAACGTGACACGAATTGGTTTCTATAAAAACAAAAAAGGCAGGCCAAGAGGGATTTTGTTTTCCATCCTGCTTCTGAACCTGGCCTTACCGAGTTTGACACAAGAGACAGCAAAATCAAACAATGACGGAGGAAAGCTCCGGGAAATTCTGATAGGAACTGCCCAATACTGTGAACAATTAAAACAAGCCGTATTCCACTTCCTTTGTTTCGAAACAATCGAAGAAAACATAAAAAAAACCCTGGAAAGTGACGATGTCCCCAGAAAAGCGGGGTTCTATGAAGGGTACACCAAACTAAAGGTTTATAAACCGAAAAAGGTTAAAAATAAGTATATCAACGAGTATCAAATCATAAAGGAAGGTGGTCGAATCCGGGAACGAAGGGTATTGACCCGGCATAATGGGAAAAAGTTGCGGATAAAGAATCCCGGTCTAAAAACAAAACTCTATTCTTATAAAAGTTCGCTTATACCTATCTATTTTTTTGCGAAAGAAAACCAGGATAAATTCGATTACAAGCTAACGGGCAGCGAACGGGTGATGAAACGGCATGCCTATGTGGTGGAGGTGAGATCAAAAGGAAATAAAAACCCCTTCACCGATGAGCCGCTGGCCATTGTCTGGATTGACCAGAAGGATTTTTCCGTCCTGAAATTCAAGTACTTTTCAGGTGATTTCCAGGCGGAGCGGCTGGCCGGTACCACCAAACATAACGTGAGGAATATCAAAGTCAAGGATGTTCATTATTTCGGGCTGCGAAAAAACAACCTCCGTTTCCCTACTAAAACCGAATTGCTGGTCACTTACAATGGCGGTCCATTAGAAAAGGACGGCAAACCCATATGGCTCGCCGGCAACACCCAATGGCTCACCAAAATAAAAACCCTCTTTTTTTACAAAAAATACATATTCTTCACCGTAACGGTGGGAGAACCGATTTATTTTAGCGATACCCCTTTTTAAAGAAACTCAATGCTTCATATTGATAAACAGGTGATAGAACTCTGTTATTTTTTCCTCTCTGTTGTGTCTGGTCCGGGCTGATTTGATCCCTTTGAATTCCAGTTTTTCTTCCTGGATGCTTCCTACCATTGGATATTCGAATGTTATGCCCGGGATAAAATCCAGATATTTTTTCCATAAACCGGGAAAATCATTGGCTTCGGAATAGACAATGAAAAAATTCCTTTCAAGGCCACCGGGATCATAGCCAAAAAGTTTTTGCAGATGGAGCTCAATTTTGAGGCGGTCAAAGTCTTTTAGATTAATGGCTTCCACTACTGCTTCGGTTTCCCCATTTTTTCTCTCAATCTTGATATCCGGTCGTCCCATCGATCGTCCAGCGGTAGAATATCCCCACCGGGACTGCTCTTTTATAATAAATCCATGGACAGAAAGGAGTAAGGCAATAAATCCGTTTCGGCTATCTTCATCCGATTTAATGGTTCTGGCAATTCCCTGGAGCAGAGACCCTGCATTGAGGAGTGCGTTTAATAAATCCTCCCGGGGTTTTTCTCTTTCAATGCCTTTTAATAATGCATCGATAGGAACTTCTTCCATACTCACCGGGCATAGAGTGATAGGAATTCCTTTAGCGGAGAGTTTTTTTAAGAGCTCAAGTTTATATGGATGGGTTTCCTCCACTACCCGGCAGGTGCCGCAGTTGCACGGAATCATTTCATAGTAATTTTTATCTTTACGAAGATTCAAGGTTTGGTGAATGTGTTCAAATTCGTTTCGGATAATGGCCAGTAGTTCGCTTATGTGGGAACCTGAAATAGAAATTTTTACCTTCCGTTTCAGAGATTTGCTAACCACCAGGGCATTGGAATCTTCAAATTTTAATTCCACGCCGTTTTTCCAGAAACGGTCATCTTCGATTAAATAGTAAATCCTGGTAATGAAGCGGCTGATAATGCCTGCAGGCATAAAATCATAATGGTATTCAAAATGGAAATTATCGGCTTTTTTATAGTATTCAAAATATATCGGCGGTATTTTGGCCTTCAGCAGCTCCGGGATGATATAGACGTTGGATTCCAGGAAATTGAAACAGATCTCGAATTTTTCCATCAAACGGATTAATTCGGCATGAATACTCTGTGGAAATTTGGCTAAATCCCAGTATTTTTTTAAATCCTCGAAGGCAAACCACCCTTTATTTTCCTGGATTTCACGGGTATCGATAAGTGTATAAATCGCTTCCGCTGCCCATTCAGGGTTCAGGATAACAGTATTTTCCAGTCGTTTATCCTGTTGGAAATGGAGGATAACTCCCAGGTCATGCAAATAACCGCTGAGAAATTGTGCCCGTTCCTCATTTAAACCAAAGATTTTACATATTTTAAAATATTCTTTCAGGTTTATATAATCTTTTTTTTCCTTTATTTCGCTTAAATGTTCCCGGGTTTGTTTCCATACTTTGGGCACTTTGTCTCTCAGATGTGACATACGGCTCAGGGTGAGCTGGATTTGTTCTGTCAGTTCTGCAATGCCTTCCCCGGTTACACAGCTCACCTTGAAAAAACCCACGATATTTTTGAATAGTTCTTTTAACCCGGGCTCATCCATGTGCTCCTGGTAGATATCGGCTATGTTCATCACCACAATCACCGGGCTGTTATCGCTTAAAAGTTTAATTGTATTAAACCAGTCATCAAAACTCCGGGTTTTTTCTTTTCGTGCTTCCCAGACAAATAGATAAAGGGAGCCTTTGGTAAAAAAGAATTGGTGGGTTGTGTGATAAATGGGGTGTCCCCCAAAATCCCACAATTGAAGTTTCACCTGTTCAAAATTCAATTTATTCTCTGTGTCATAGCATGTTAGCAACTCCCAGGGTTTGATTTTAATCCCACGGGTAGAAGGTTCTTTACCTATTTCTACTTGAAAGTCGTTATCTTCCAGTTTTCGCATCAAAGTGGTTTTACCCACTCCATCGTCACCCACGATGAGGATTTTTGATTCCAACAGTTGAACAGATTCTGATTCGATTTCTTTAAAATAATTGAGAACAGCTTTGGTCCCCTGTTTCACAATTTCCACCGGTGGTGATTCCATGGGATTTCCTTCTAAAAAGATACCGTTACTATAAAAAAAACTCAGGCTCCATTTTACTTCCATTCCCAATTGAGCCACTTCAATGGGCAAATGGGATATTTGATTCTCCATAAGATTTAATTTGGTTAGATTTTTTAATTCCTTAATCCTGGAAATATCCGTTAGTTGATTATTACGCAAATTCAGGTGTGTTAATTTTTTTAACTCCGTAATCGTGGAAATATCTGTTAGTTGATTATCACGTAAATTCAGGTAAGTTAAATGTTTTAATTCCTGAATCCCGGGAATATCTGTTAGTTGATTATTACGTAAATTCAGGTGCGTTAGATTTTTTAATTCTGTAATCCCGGAAATAGTTGTTAGTTGATTATTACGTAAATTCAGGTGCGTTAAATTCTTTAATTCCTGTATCCCGGAAATAGTTGTTAGTTGATTATTACGTAAGTTCAGGTGCGTCAAATTTTTTAATTCCTGTATCCCGGAAATATCCGATAGTTCTAAATAATAAAGGTTCAATCCAATGACCCTTTCTTTTCTATCCGTCAGAAATCCATTTAAACCCCCATAAAGCTCTTTAGTATTTAGCTGAACTAATTTTTTGCGAAGCTTCTTTTCTAATTCTTTTATAATCTCTAAATCTTTCGACATCGTATCAGCCGTTTAAGGGATAATGGAGTGATGGAGTAGGGAGGAAACGCTCTTTTCCAGCATTACAGTACTCAATGGCTCCTATACTCTATACCGATCCCAATGATACCATAAAAAAAAAAGAAATGGAAGATGTTTCCTTTAGAGAGTCCCTCAACCTGATTTTTTATTCAAGTACCTGTATATACGTGTATTCGTGACCAATCTTTCTTTTTCTTTCTCTTGACATTTAGAGTGATTCACGCTATAAAATAGACCTAAAATGAACGTAAACCATGAAAAAAATGGATCGGAATTAGGATAAACACGATGTGCGGCGTATTAGGAATTTATGATAACGAAGAAGTAATCGTTAAAATGTACAATGCGATGCTGACTCTCCAGCATCGGGGCCAGGATTCTGCGGGAATCCTGACCTATAACGGCAGATACCATATCAAAAAAGGAAATGGCCTGGTTCAGGATATCTTTGATGAGCGGAATATTAAGCGGTTAAAAGGTCACATTGGAATTGGTCATACACGGTATCCCACAGTGGGGGAGGGGTCCGTGGAAGATGCCCAACCCTTCTGGATCAATTATCCCTTTGGTATTGCCGCTGCTCATAATGGAAATGTTACCAATTTTATAGAACTGAAAAAAGAGTTGTTTGAAAAATCTCACAAGATAATCAATTCAAACTGTGATGTTGAGGTTATTATTAATATCTTTGCCGAATACATTGAAAAATTCAAATCAAAGGAACTGACCCCGGAAATCATCTTTAATGCCATCAAGTACGTGTACAAACGGGTAAAAGGCAGTTACTCTGTTGTGCTTCATATTGCTGATAGAGGCATGGTGGCCTTTCGAGACCCTTTTGGGCTGCGACCCTTATTGTTTGGTATAAAAAAAGATAAACTGGTGCCCTCTTTTGCTTTTGCCTCTGAAAGTGTGGCCCTTGATGTGTTGGGATTTATAGAAAACGAAGACCTGGAGCCTGGATCAGCTGTTTTCATCGATAGAAATAAAAGGATTTATCGAAAAAAAATTTCCAACAAACCCTTCCGACCCTGTATATTTGAATATATCTATTTTGCCCGTCCCGATTCTTTCTTAAATGGAATCAATGTTTATAATGCACGGGTTGAGTTGGGTAAAAACCTGGCCAGAAAGATAAAGAACAGTCATCTTGATATCGATGTGGTGGTTCCTATTCCCGATTCTGCCAGGACTGCTGCCATACAGATTTCCAGGAATTTGAAGCTGAAGTACAGGGAAGGCCTGGTAAAAAACCGATATATTGGGAGAACGTTTATTATGCCCGGGGATGCTGTCAGGAAAAAATCGATCCGTCATAAGTTAAATCCTATCCGGGATGTCTTCGAAGGTCGAAAGGTGCTGCTGGTGGATGATTCGATCGTAAGGGGAAATACCTCTCGGTCTATTATTCAAATGGTGAGAAATGCGGGTGCTGCAAAAATTTACTTTGCCTCCTATTCAGCCCCATTAACCAATCCCTGCGTTTATGGGATCGATATGCAAACCAGGGGTGAATTTATAGCCAAAGATTCAACCCCGCAGCAGATTGCTGCAAAAATAGGTGCTGACGCCGTAATATACCAGGATCTAAAGGAAATGGAAAAAGCAGTTAGAAAACAAAATAAACGGATTAAATCCTTCTGTAAAGCCTGTTTTACCGGGATGTATCCCACCGCTGATGTCTCTGCTAAAGTACTGAAACAAATTGAAGAGGAAAGAGATCATAATAAATACAAAACCTTAACTGCAAATGTGAATGGAAACGTAAACAATGATGACTACGAATACTGATACAGTTACTGACTATTTTCCTATGGAAGGAGAGTTAAACGAAGGGGATATTTTTACCCTATTGTACCATATGTACAAAAATTCTATTTCCGGTTTACTGAAGGTAACGGTTGCAGCGGAGGATTACGAAAAACAAATGGTAATTGAGGACAGGAAAATTGTTTTCGCCATATCCAATTTAAAACAGGACGCCTTTGGTGCCCATTTACTTAAACATAACGTCATAGATGAAGATACCTATAATAAGACCGAACGATATATGAAAAAAAATGAGAAACGATTCGGGCGGGCATTGATTGAACTGGGTTATCTAAATTATGATCAAATCTGGACATGGGTCCAGGATCATTTGAAAAGCATCATCTATTCGTTTTTTACAATTGAATCTGGTAAGTACAAGATACTAACGAATCCTGATAGAGAGATCGAAAATATTGTCTTGGATATGGATATTATCACTTTGATGGTAGAGGGAATGCGCCACTTTCAATCCAAAGAATTCCTGGAAAAAAAATTTGAAACCATTGAACATCTTTATGCAATCAATACCAAAATGATGACACACATGGATTTAAAACCCTATGAAATTCATGTATTTGACCTGGTAAAGAGGAATTCTAAACTGACGGATATCATAACGCGCAGTGAACTGCTGAGATTTGATACGCTGAGGCTGCTGTATCTATTTTTGGTAGTGGAGGTCATCTCTACCAAACCTGGCGTACTGGAAGTAGAACCGCCATCTATATCTGCAGTGGAAATGGAAAACGTCGTGGGTTTGAGTACATTTACCTCCTTTGAGGAAGCATTAAAACACTATAATATGAAATACGAGTTGATTTATAAAACGCTGTCAAAGGAGATCGGACCCATTGCTCTCTCGCTTCTGCTGAAGGCAATCGAGGATATTATGGAAAATTTACCCACTTATTTCCAGAAGATTCAACTCAATTCAGATGGCAGGATCGATGAAGATACGGTTTTAAAATTGGTCTGGTATCATGATTTTGATAAAAATATCGGCCATTTTTTAAAGGGACTGGAGGAGATTCTTTATACAGAGATTTATACAGTAAAAAAGCATCTGGGAATAGAGTATGAGCAGCAGGTTTTAAAATGGATAAATGGGATAGGAAATTAATTTTATTAAAAAAACAATTATTATTTTTATTTCTCCTATTCATCATTATATATATATTATACCATGTGTAAGCGTGTAAACGTGTGAACGTGTAAACGATCGAAGTTAATATGAAGAAAAAAATTATACAGGTACTGGGCCCCACAGGAGTGGGAAAGAGCACGGTGGCGGTAAAATTGGCGAAAAAAATAGGTGGAGAAATTATTTCCGCCGATTCCATTCAGGTGTATAAAGATTTTGACATTGGTACTGCAAAGATCAATCAAAAAGAGAAACAAAATATCCCCCATTATTTAATCGATATCTATGACGATTGTTCACAATTTAATACGTCGATTTTTCTCCAAAAATCCTTTGAAATTTCAGAAGCCATTATCCGCAGAGGACATATTCCCATTGTATGCGGCGGTACTGCATTGTATTTGCGAAGCATGATAAGGGGAATTTTTCCTGAGAAGACGGAGAAACGAATTTCCAGGGAAACGTTGGGCCGGGTCGTGGATTCCAGGGGGCTATTGTATTTATGGAACCGGTTAAACCGCGTAGACCCCCAATACGCCGAAAAAATAGGGAAAAATGATAGGATTCGAATCATCCGGGCAATGGAAATTTATTACAATAACGGAATACCCCCCTCTGAGATCTTTAAACACACCCAAACCCCCTTTTTTAACTATACCTTTCTGCGAATTGGATTAAATATCGAACGAGAGGAACTTTACAGGAGAATTGAACAGCGGGTGGATCAAATGATCGAGAACGATTTGCTGGAAGAGGTTGAGCGTTTGAGAAAAAAATATCCTTCCCATTGCCCTCCCTTCAAATCACTGGGATATAAAGAGATGATCATGTACCTGGATAATGAATGCTGTTTTGAAGAGGCCGTGGCTCTCATTAAGCAGCATTCACGGAATTTTGCCAAACGGCAATTGTCCTGGTTCCGTCAGGAAAGCGATATTCATTGGTTTAGCCCCCTTGATTTCGACAAAATAGAAGCATTCGTACAAAAGATAGTGTGAAGCGTATGGAGATCGTTGAAAAATCTGAGGTTTTTGAAAATTAAAATTTTGTGTTCACAATTCAACGCAAAACATGTTAAAATTTAAGAAAAAATATGGAGGTTATGTAACATGAGTAATGTGAGTAACATGAATAACATGGAGCGAATAGTCAGATTAATACTCATTCTAATTTTTCTTTTGGTGGGATGTGGGGGAGTAACGAAAGTGAATACAGGTATTCATATACCGGAGTTGGATCGTACGCAGTACAATGATTCCGCTTATATTGAAGGGTGGGAGAATCTAAAATCAGGCAACCCGAAGCAGGCCATAAGAAACTTTGAGCAGAGCACATCTGTGGATGAAAAGTTGTATGTGGGGTTTGGCTATGCTTTTCTGCAGCAAAATAAAATAAGCCTGGCCAGGCGGAATTTTGAGAAAGCCCTGGAAATAAATCCCGATAATTTGCAGGCACAATTTGGTGTGGCGATCATGCATGAACTACTAAAAGAGAAAATGACAGCCTTCCGGATTTACTCCAACTTACGGGCCAAATATCCTGAAAGTACCATTGTAAAAGTAAGGTATGATTATATAAAGTCTACAGAGACCCGGAATTATTTAGAAAAAGCTCGACAGTATAAAAGCGAGTATAAAACAGAGAAGTATATCGATGCACTCAAACAGGCCGCTGCTTATTCCCCGGAACTCGTCGAAATCGAAATCGAAATCGGTGATTTTTTTAACCTGGAGGGGCAATATGAAAAAGCAGCCCTGCACTATGAAAATGTATTGGAAAAGTTTCCCAATAAAGAAGAGGTACTGGTCAAACTGGCAGCCATTTACGAAAGGAGTCGTAAATTTGATTCGGCAGTGGTTATTTATAAGCGGTTATTACAACTGAAACCCGGAGATATCACTTATATCAATAAAATTAATGATTTAAAGATCAAATTTTATGAATTAAACATGCCAGAAAAGTTCAAGAATATATTTTTTAAGTCGGATATTAACCGGGAAGAGCTGGCCGCACTCATCGGGCATTATTTCGACAAATTCCTGGATACCAGGCCCCCGATTATTATTACCGATATTGGGGGTTCCTTTGCCAAAGAACAAATTATTAAAGTGTGTACACTGGGTATCATGAAGATCAGGCCAGACCACAGTTTTGACCGGTTTCCTACCATCGACAGGGCCACTTTTGCTGTTGTTGTCAACGGATTACTAAAATACCTCCGAGATGAGCAAAGATATTCCTTAAAATTTACCCCATCGGAAGAGATCATTGAACCCAGGGATATATCGCCGCTTCATAAAAATTATAAAATAATAAAATTCCTGGTCAATGCCCAAATCATAAAATTAGATGATGAAGATAAATTTAATCCCACTGCCAAGGTAACGCCTTCCGATGTCTTGATCTCCATAAGGAAGATTTTGAACAGTATTGAAGAATTAAGATAAGATTTTTTTGGCCAACTCGTATAATTGTTGACATTGTGGATAAAAAATATTATTATAGAGGTTAGGAGCAAACAAATGGGAAAAGCAGAGCCAAGTAAAAAAACAGTATCGAAAAAAAACGGATTAAAAGGATCAATGGTATCGTGGCCCAGAGAAGAAATTGCAGAAACCATGAAATCAGTTATCGCCTCTAGGAAAGGAATACATGTCATTGCTTATGGAGAAAATTGGGGCGTACTACGTGAAGGTGCCAAACGTTTGTCTAAAATTCACAGCAATAAGCAAACGGCGGTTGCTTACGCAAAAAGACTTGCTCAAAAAGATGCAGATGCAGAGGTTATTATTCATAAAAAAGATGGCAGTCCCCAGGAATATTTCCAGTCTAATAAATGACTCGATTGTAATAAAGTCATACAAAAGCAAGATATAAAATATGAACAATTTTGAAAAAAATATATTCATAAATTGTCCATTCGATTCCGATTACAAAAGAATGTTGTGGATTCTACTCTTTACTATTATCATCTGTGAATTAGAACCAAGGATTGCTATAGAACGCGAGGATTCCGGGGAAGAAAGAATTGATAAAATTAAGGAATTAATTAAATGTTCGAAATACAGCATTCATGATATCTCGAGAATGGAACCTTTAGAAAAAGGAGATTTACCAAGATTTAACATGCCCTTTGAATTGGGTTTGGATTTAGGATGCAGAACTTATGGTGAAGGCAGGCTAAAAACAAAAAAATGTTTAATACTTGAAAAGGAAAAATATCGATATATGAAGGTCATCTCTGATATATCCGGTAATGATATTAGAAATTATAACTTCAAAGAAAAAATACTTATTAGAAAATTGCGAAATTGGATTCGTTCCACAACAAAAAAACCGATCCCTGGAGCAAATAAAATATGGCAAGATTATAACATATTTTATTCGGATTTGATCAAAACCTTAAATAAAAGGGGCTTTGATGAGGATGATATTGAAGAAATGCCCATAACGGAATTTATATACTTTCTAAAAGAGTGGATAACCGAAACCTCCTCAATTTTAAAAAGCAAAAAGCGCAGTGGATCTCATCTAAAAGCGGTGAAATGATAAGAAAGAATTAGAGCCAGCGTTAACAGCTCTTTGCTTTTAACATACTTTTATGATAATATTAAGCCTAATATATGGAACGAGTAAATTTGAAAAAAATTTTTGAATTACCGTGTCATATCACAAAGGAGTCGTATGATCGGATCAATCGGATTTCCAGAGTTAATTTTTATATTTGTAGTGGCGTTATTGGTGTTTGGCCCTAAAAAGCTCCCTGATGTGGCCAAAACGCTGGGTAAAACCATTCGAGAGTTTCGAAAAACCGTTAACGACGCGAAAGCCACTATCGAAGAAGAGATAGAAAAAGCAGATATCTCCGAAGACCTTAAAGAGTTGGATAAAGATATAAAAGAAATGACAGGAGCAGATATTGCCCAGGACCTTAAAGAGCTGGATAAAGATATAAAACAAATGACAGGATTGGAAGAGGATGAAAAAAAAGAAAAGCCAAAATGAAATGAGTTTTTTTGAGCACCTGGGGGAATTAAGGAAACGGATTCTCTGGTCCATTTTCTATATTCTGGTTTTTTTCCTAGCAGCCTGGCCCTTTGTAGATAAAGTGTATCAATGGCTGGCCCAACCGGTATTAAAATTTCTGCCAGAAGGTGAGACCCTGGCATTTACCGCACTGACTGAGCCTTTTATGATGTATATTAAACTCTCCTTTATCACTGCACTGTTTGTATCCTCGCCCTTTATCTTTTACCAGTTATGGCTCTTTATCTCACCGGCACTTTATAAAAAAGAGAAAAAATGGGTCTTTCCCTTTGTATTTTTTACTACCCTATTTTTCCTTTTAGGCGGCGCTTTCGGTTATTATTTCGTGTTTCCCTGGGCCTGCAGGTTTTTCCTGGAGGTAGGGGAGGACTTTAAAGCCATTATCACCATCAGTGAATATTTTACCCTTGCATTCCGGGTGCTGTTGGGCATTGCCATTGTCTTTGAATTGCCTGTGCTGGTATTTTTACTCGCCAAAATGGGCGTTCTGACTTCCCGATTTTTAATCAAATATTTTAAATATGCCATCGTACTCATATTTATCATTGCTGCCATTATCACTCCCACTCCCGATATCGTAACGCAGTCTATGTTTGCCGTGCCCATGCTGCTGCTCTATCTTTTGAGTATTGCCATTGCTAAAATCGTTGGGCCCAAAGAGCAAGAATGAAAATTATTTGTTAAAATTTAACAATATAATTTTAGTAATTTTAATTTTAGAGGTGGAAAAATTGACATTTATTTGATAAAATGGGGGGAAGGAGAAAAAAATGATTATTTACGTTTACAAATTAATTTTTATTGCACTTTTTGCTTTTATCGGCTACCATCATCCTCCTTTTAAGGGTGCCAGCAGCCTTGAAGGAGCAATATTTGGTGCAGGTTTTGCCTTTGCACTCACGTTGTTGACCATTAAAATCAGAAAAACGGAGTTAAAAACCCTCTGGAGCGCTACTATCGGTGTATTGGGCGGAATACTAATGGGGTGGGCCATATTTAAGATATTCAGTTCAATGGTTTATTCCAGCAGTATCATTATTGAACATATGCCAAAAACACCCATGATTGTTATTTCCCCATCTGCCTACATTTTCTTTAAAACGCTGTTATTATTTGGGTTTCCCATTACCGGTTTATTTATAGGAATCTATAAGCCCAATATGTTTTCCCCTGTAAACATAAAAGAGTTTTTCAGGGGAGGCAGCGCCTTTACCGAAACCTATATCCTGGATACCAGTGCCATTATTGATGGACGGATCGTCCCTATTACGCTTTCCGGTTTTATTAGAGGAGAATTAATTATTACCCAGTTCGTTCTGGCGGAACTTCAATCCATCGCAGACTCCACGGACCCTATAAAAAAGGTCCGGGGCAAACGGGGGCTCGATGTGATTGAACAATTGCGCAGCAGTTCCAATATTTCCCTCACCATACTGAATAAAAATGTATCCGGTGTGAAAACAGTCGACCAGAAGATCGTGATGCTGGCAAGAGATCAAAATTTTAAAGTAATCACCAATGACATCAATCTTAGCAAAATCGCCAAATTACAGGATATAACCGTACTCAACGTCAATGAACTGGCCTTTGCGTTAAAACCCATTGTTTATCCTGGTGAACGGTTAGATGTTCATATCCATAAGGCGGGAAAGGAGAAGAAACAGGGGATTGCTTACCTTGAAGATGGCACAATGATCGTCATCGATGATGCCAAATCCGATATTGGAAAAGACCTGGAAGTGGAGGTCACCTCAGTTTTACAGACTACTTCCGGGAAGATGATATTTGGTAAAAAATTGCTATAATGAATCGCTTAAAAATACGGTCCGGTATCGGGTATGATATCCATCGAATCGAAGCGGGAAGCGGTCTTTTCCTGGGAGGCATCAAAGTATCCGATACACTCCGATTTGTGGCCCATTCGGATGGCGATCCATTGATTCATGCACTGATCGATTCACTGTTGGGAGCTGTAGGGGAAAAAGATATCGGCGAACATTTTCCTGATACAGATGACCGGTATAAAAATATAAGAAGTACTGTTTTGTTGGAAAAAACAGCCGCCCTGTTAAAGGAAAAAAACGTAGAGATTATGAATATCGATTCAATCATTATCGCAGAAACGCCAAAAATCAGCCCCTTTAAAGATCAAATCCGGGATAACATTGCCTCACTATTGGGAATCCCCAGGGAAGATGTGAATGTAAAGGCAAAGACAAAAGAAAAGACAGGCGAAGTGGGTAGGGGAGAGGCCATGGAATGTTACTGCGTGGTTATGGTGAGGAGTGCAGTGTGAATGATGAATTGTCAATTGTTAATTGTCAATTGTCAATTGTTAATTGAAAATGGGAAAAATACCGCTGATCACAATCATTGGAGTTCCAAATACGGGCAAATCCACTCTTTTTAATCGACTTATCGGTGAGAAAAAAGCACTCATCCACTCCTCTCCAGGAATGACCAGGGATATCTTTCAGAAATCCTTTAAAATCAATAATAAAGCATTCAAAATCCAGGATTCCGGCGGCTTTTTCCCGGACCGTCAAATCATTGCTGAGGAGATAAATAAACGGATCTTAAAGGAAGCTGAAACATCAGACCTGGTTATCTTTCTCTTTGACGGCAAGCGAGAGTTGCTCGGATATGAAAAAGATCTTTTCCTGGATATAAAAAAAATAAATAATCGTGTTCTACCGGTCATCAACAAGGTGGACAACCCGGAAAAATTTGTTCTTCCCACCTCTTATTACCGGTTAAAATCGGATTTTTTATTTATTTCAGCAGAACATAAGAACGGACTGGATGAACTCCTCCATCGAATCGAAGATGAATTTGAAACGTATAATAAATGTAAATCGGCTGTAGCTGTAGATGTGGACAATGAGATACACAAAACACGAATCAGCATTACGGGAAAACCCAATGTGGGGAAATCTTCCATAATAAATAAAATAATCAAAGATGATTATGTCATTGTCAGTCCCATACCCGGGACCACCCGGGATTCTGTAGATCTCGAAGTGAAACGGAAAGGCAAGACCTTTATTCTGGTGGATAATGCAGGAATCCGTAAATTAAAAAAGGTAAAAGAGGGGACCGAAAGTGCAGCCGTTATAAGAGCTGAAAAGGATATTCGGAACGCAGATATTGTGATATTCGTGATCGATATCTCCACCAAAATCGATCAAAATGACCTTCTGATTGCTCATAAGTTGTTAAAAGCAGCGAAGCCCATCATTATTGCCGCCAATAAGTGGGACCTGGTGGAAAATAAAGGCAAAACGAAGGCGCAAACCGTTATCAATAGGGTAAGGCAGCGTTTTAATTTTCTTTATTTTGCCCCCATGCTTCTTGTATCAGCCGTCACTGGAAAGAATATTTTCACTTTAATTGATAAAGCCGAACTCATTCACAATAAACTAAATACCAGGATCAAAACACCTCTGGTGAACACCGTTATCCGGGACATTTTAAAGGAACGAAAATTTCTTACCGATTCGAACAACCCATTCAATCCCAAGTATATCACCATCGAGTCCTACCAGCCGTTTTTTGTCACCTTTTATACCTCTTCCAGGTATAAACTAAAAGCCTTCCATGAAAAATATTTAAAAAAGCGAATCGTGGAAAAATTTGAGTTGGAAGGAATCCCGGTTTTTTTTAAAATCGTTTCCAAAAAGAAAAAATGAAAAAGACGATGATAAAGCTTGCCATCTTCGATATGGATGGAACCGTGTTTGAGAGTTACCTGGATTGGCCCAGAATCAAAGAAGAACTGAATATTAATATAAAAAGTGGAAATATTTTAAAAGAAATATATCAGGAGAATCGTATCGATTATGATCGGCTGCAAACCCTTGAGAGTTATGAAGAATATAACACCTTTAGAACAAAACCCATAAAGGGAATTTCCGAATGTCTTGGTTACCTGGAAAGCCGGGATATCAAAACCGCATTAATCACCAATAACAACCAGAAGAACACCGATTTTCTTCTAAGAAAATTCAACCTGTTTTTCGATACGGTGATCACCCGTGAGATGCGATTATGGAAACCCGATCCGGATGCATTTTTTCATGTGATGAGATTGTACAGTTGCGTGTCAGATGAGGTTATATCGATAGGGGATAGCCACTACGATATCAAAGCACCGAAGGCAGCCGATATATCCAATATTTTTATAATAAGAAAGGAAACCGGTCCCCTTCCTGTTGCTGGTGACGACAGTGACGTGATTTATTTTAATGACTTCTTTCATTTAAGAGAGATTCTGGAATCTTTTCTTGTTGAAAATTAATAATTTACCATTGACCATTGACCATTCAATTCATTTAGAGCCAGGTAATAAATAATTGTCAATAAACAATTGTCAATAGCCAATTATCAATGAAAAACCTTATGTCGACATGTCGACATCATATGTTAGAGTCCTTAAAAGCTCACCTCGCAACCCGCAACCCGCAACGAGCCACCACCACCCAGTCTTAAACGGCAGGTGGTGGATTTATTTAATCTTTTCTCTTGACAAAAGGGGAGAAATTGAATAAGATTAACCATGTAACTGAATGATGTATGATGTTATGTGTGTCATGTATTACGATTGTGGTATTATGAATATGAAGGAGAAAAAAAAGTGATTATTACGATTGCAAACCAAAAAGGAGGTGTTGGAAAAACAACAACCTCTATTAATGTTTCAGCAGCATTGGCTTTCCTGGGTTACAAAACCCTCCTGGTGGATATGGATCCACAGACCAATTCAACCGTTTCTTTTATCGATCCTCATGGCCTAGAGTATTCTATATTCGATTTACTGGAAAGCACGGAACTGGCATATGAGGATGTGGTGCAGGCCACCAGCATTAATAATTTATCCATTTTACCGGCGTCTATTTCACTGGCAAAACTGGAATCAAAATTAATTTCAGAGATCGACGGCCATTTCCGGTTAAAAGATAAGATCGACAGTTTTAAGTACAAGTACGACTATATTATCATTGACACACCGCCCACATTGGGCCTGATTACCATCAATTCACTGGTGGCAGCCACCCACCTGTTGATTCCCATTCAGTCATCCTATTTTGCCCTGGAGGGGACGGACGACTTACTGGAGACCTTTGAGAAAGTCAGGTCCAGGAGCAACCCGGAATTGGTCCTTCTGGGCGTACTTGTTACCATGCATGATAAGCGAACGGTCATAGCCAAAGACAGTATGGCACATATAAAAAAATTATTTGGCAATAAAGTCTTTAAAACCATCATTACACGGAATGTGAGACTGGAAGAGAGTCCTGCATATAAGGAATCTATTTTTACATTTGCTCCCAACTCAAGAGGGGCAGAGGAATATCAACAATTGGCAAAGGAGATAGTGAAACATGGCTAGAAAGGTTGGACTGCCGGATTTTGTCAAGTCAAAATACGACCACCATTTTGTGGATGCAATCACAGAACGCACACGAACTCCAATTATTCGAAATATCCCCATCAATAAATTTATTACCAATGTGCATCAACCCAGGAAAGATTTTGGAGACTTGACTGAACTGACTGAATCCATTAAGGAAAAGGGGATACTGGAACCGATATTGATTCGACCCAGAGACGGTCAATTTGAAATCATTGCAGGTGAACGGCGATATCGGGCAGCAAAATTGGCCGAACTTAAAGAAATCCCCTGTATCGAATATGATGTGCCGGACAATGAAGCACTGGAACTATCCATCATTGAAAATATCCAACGAAAAGATTTAGATATCTATGAACAGGCCTATTCATTAAAATCCCTGTCTGAAATTTATGGTTATACCCACCAGGAAATCGCACAAAAAATAGGGAAGTCCCGGGTAACGGTTTCCGAACTAATTCGAATTACCGATCTACCGCCGGATATTTTAAAACAGTGCGCTGAATTAAATATCAGTTCCAAAACATTCCTGCTGGAACTGGTTAAACTGGAAAGTCCGGAGGAAATGGCTGAAGTGCTCAAAAATTACGAAGAAAAACCGTTTTCCAGGGATACAATTAAACAGCAGCGAAAAGAAAAGGATACGAATAAAAACAAAAATGAAAAACCGACCAATGCCTTAAAATTTTATTTTGCCACAGAGGACAAATCGATTAAGATAAAATTCGATATTAAATCACGGGATACCGATAAAAATAAAATCATAGAGATTCTTGAAAAATTGATTGCAGACATCAAAGAGGACAGGATTAAAGAATTGAATGTCTAAAAAAGTATAAAAATTAAAGAATAGCTGTATTTGGTTTACATAATATATCTTATCCGAAGTTACTATAGCAGGTACTTGTGTTTATTTTGAATGACGAGCCTTTGGGGAAATCTTTCTCCATCCATGGCGGGAAAGCATTCGGTATACAGTCGATTTTGGGACTTTATAGCCTATTTTATCCTCATACGCCAATTTGATCTCCTTTACAACAAGAGTTCCTCCTTTTTCCTTTTCCTGGAAAAAGGGCCTCAGTAACTCCCTCTCTTCTTCAATGCCCATGTTCTCCCTGTTTCTTCCGCCCCTTGCATTTATTTCAAAAGCAGATTCGCCTTCTTTTAAGTATCTGGCTTGAAGTCGCCTTACTGAACTTGGGTTCCAACCAATGGCCGTGGCAATCTCCTGGGATGAAAGCCCGAGAGATTCCCGTAACCAAAGGCATTGGACCCTCTGGAATCCAAGTTTCGTTTTCGATTCTTTCAGTTGTAAAAACAATATTTCCCTTGTCTCAGGCTTAAGGGGTTTCGGTTTTCTCATTAATACCTCCTAAATTTCTTTGGGAGATATTATATATTAGTTGCCGTTTGAATGCAACTTAATATCGCAAGGCGAGTGGTTTTCCTTTGCGCCCATGTTCCAAAATGCAATTATGCATAAAATAGATTTACATATGGCTTTAATAGGCTCGGTACTACTTTCATGAAGTGAGTACCTCCCCTATTTTCTAATTATATATTGACTTTACCATTGTTTTCCCTTATAATTTATCCTTAAAAAGGTAATAAAATCAGGAAACGAGACGTGCATTTTTCGGGTACAAAAAACAGCTAATAAGACGAAAAATAATATTTTTTTACGAATTTGATGTTTAGAGGTCTGGTATGAAAAAAGAAATTGATTGTTTGTTGATTGGTCACAATGAAATGAATTTTACTGAATACGAGGCGGCCATAAAGAGAATGGGGATAAATTCCGGGGCGTATCGGGATTTAAATTTAAATTTCATTCGATATAATAATAAACCTTACACAGTATCTGATTTATTTAATATATTTTATTATCAAAATGATGCTGGTCATTCTGATGAGAAACCATTTTATATCTCGGAATCCTTTAACGCAGCAATATCTTATTTAGGAACCTATCTACATACAAGAGGATATACGTTTGATTATGTCAATAGTTTTCAATATTCAAAAGCTGAATTAATGGAAAAAATGGAAAAAAATGATTATTTAGCAATTGCAATCATTACGACACTATATGTATCTGAACTTCCATTGCTTGAGATAATGAAATTTATTAAATCCTATAACCAACGGGCCAAAGTAATTATTGGCGGCCCCTTTGTCTCTACCAGGGTTAGAACCTTAGAAGCCGAAGAATTGAACTACCTGTTTTCTTCAATAATTGATGCGGATATATATATTAATAGCTCTCAAGGTGAAAACACATTGGTAAATATCATTCACGCTTTAAAAAATAATCAATCGATTGATAGGATCAACAATATATATTTTAAAAAAGATAAAAAAATGGTATCAACGCCGGTTTTAAAGGAGAATAATAAACTATCAGAGAATATGGTAGACTGGAGCATTTTTGAAAATAATGTTGGTGAATACGTTAACGTGCGAACGGCCATCTCCTGCCCTTTTTCCTGCTCATTTTGTGGATTCCCACAACATGCGGGTAAATATCAGACGGCGGGGGTTGAAGCGATCGAAGGAGAATTAACAACACTTGGTAAGATTAAATCTCTGAAGAGTGTTCACTTTGTTGATGATACCTTTAATATTCCGAAAGAACGATTTAAAAAGATTTTGAAAATGATCATTAGGAATCAATTCGAATTTAAATGGCATTCGTACTTAAGGTGCCAATTTATTGATAAGGAGACAGTGGAATTAATGAAAGATAGTGGGTGTGAAGGCGTTTTTTTAGGGATTGAATCGGGTAATAATCAAATATTAAAAGCCATGAATAAAGCGACTCAAGTTCAGGATTATTACAAAGGAATTGAATTGTTGAGAGAGAATGGAATTGTTACTTTTGGTGATTTTATAATAGGATTTCCTGGTGAGACAGAAAAGACCGTTCGTGAGACAGTTGAATTTATTGAGAAAAGTGGTTTGGATTTCTACCGGACACAATTATGGTATTATGAACATATTACACCAATATTTAAAGAAAGAGATTCCTTTAAAATTGAGGGAGATGGTTTTGAATGGAGTCATGTGACGATGAGCCACAAACAGGCCTGTGATATTATAGAAAATATTTTTTCTTCGGTGAAGGTTCCTGTTTGGATTCCTCAATATAATTTTGATTTCGACAGCATTTGGCACTTGAAACATCGAGGAATGTCTATTGATGGTATAAAAAAATTTCTTGAACGTTTTAATTTGGCAGTAGGTAATAAATTGTCAAACTCATCTTCTGACGAAGTCAGTTATAATGCTTTGGAAAATATCAGATTGGCCTGTTCGAGAAGTAATGTCACATGACCATTTTATTTTTACAAGGATATTTTCCTATTCATCAACTTCATCATAAGGCCATACATATTTATATTCAGGGTATTCGCCTTCGTCTGTTACCTTCGGTTCATATCGTTTTGTCCACTCTTCGGCTTTTTGTTTACGTTCTTCTTCGCTTGAATCAGGCATTAAGTCATAACATAACATCTGTATCCATGGGCTCTGCATAAATTTTTTTAATCCTTCACCCTCAGGATTCTCAAAAACATCCTTTACAGCTTTCCTGAGGTTATCCGTTGATGCGACATATCTTGGGTGAACCGGTACCTCATGAATAATGGCAAAAATTCCAAAAACAGCAGGCTCTTCGGGAATTTCATTTAGATTATCTTTTTTATCAATATTGTAATCTTTATGCCATACTTCAATCCTTACGACACTTTCATCGAACGTTGGATTCATTTTTGCCTTTTCTTCGTTATAAATTGTTCTTTTCATTTTTTTGCTCCCGAAAAAATTTAATCGTCCTGTTCTCGCCTCTTTAAAGTTCGAATCCTTTGTTAAATTCAACTCGCCATTCGAGTTGTGATAATTTTTTTTCTTCATTTAAACGATAGTGCAGCATTTTATGTTTTTCTAATTCTTTCCAGATTTCATCCAGTTTCGAATCATCTGTGGGTGTTAGAAAGAAAATTGCAGCAGTGAGTCTTGTTAATAGATTTTCATAAGGAAGTTCCCATTCTTTTACAAGACCTCTCTCGAATAAATCGTCTAAATGTGCTTTTACTGCTCTGATTTCCGGAACGTTTCCGATTTGTACCATTTTTTTCCTCCAATTTATATATAATTTCTTAACGTTTCTTTATTTTTGGTACATGTTTTTTGCTTCCTTTTTTTATTATACCATAATTGATGGATAATGTAAAATAGTAAAATACAATTTTCATCTTTTATTCAAATTTTTTATAAAATCAATGCACCATTCTTCATTGTATACTGTATTAACATATCGGTCACCCCGATCAGGAAAAATGGTTACAACATTAATCTTCTTTTTAAATTTTTTACCGGTAAAATATTTTTTAATTCCTGCAATTACAGAACCGGAAGATCCTCCTGCAAAAATATTATATTTACACAATAATTCACGACACATTTTAATGGTAGATATCTCATCAACCATAACAATATCATCTATTTTTGCCTGTTTGAGAATTTCAGGAACCATGCTTGATCCGATTCCGGGAATGTAGCGTTTTCTCGGGGGGGTACCAAAAATAACCGATCCCTCTATATCCACAGCAATCACACGACTGCCCGGGAATTTTTCCTTTATTTTCTTAGATACCCCTGTTATGGTCCCACCGGAGCTGACTCCTAAAAAAATATAGTCGATTTGCTCAATATTATCGCAGATTTCACCTCCCAGTGAATGATAGTATGCTTCGGCATTATAGGGATTTCCATATTGATTGACCCAATATGAGTTGTCAATCGTGGCAGTCAATTCTTTTACTTTTTTTATACGGTTCAGTAAAAATCCTCCATTTTCATCCGGTTTTTTTACCTTTATAATTTTTGCGCCAAAGGATTTTATTAACATTTCATTAATAGGAGAAATACAAGGATCGATCACACAAATAAAATCCAGATCGTTTTTTTTGCAATATGCAGAGAGAGCGACTCCGAAATTCCCGGATGATGACTCGATTAATGTGGTATTTTTGTTTATTTCATTCATATCAAGCAGTTTTTTTATTATATAAGAAGCCGCTCTATCTTTTACGCTTCCTGTCGGATTATAGAACTCAAGTTTTGCAAAGATGGTAATATCATTGAAATCTTCCATTTTAAGTTGAATAATCGGTGTGTTGCCTACCATTTCAAGATTATTTTCAAAAATCATTTTAAATCTCCTGGACCCTCTCCCTCCCCTCCCCTAATAAAATTTTCTTGTAGAGTAGTGAATACAGCCTTCTTTATTAATATTGATATAGATATTTTAAAGGATTTTTAATTTATTGAGATTCTGATTCCTTACTAAATGCCAATGGTAAAGTAGCCCCACTTTGACTGAAGTTTCCATTAATAATCGTCCCTTTTTTATCAAGGTTACCAACAAAACGAGCACCTAAGCTTTTCAACCCAAATGTTACTTGATTCTTATCAAGCTTGATTTCATCTACAGGCAGATCATTCGCCCCTTGATCGAGACTATCTAAAGAAGCCTGAAACTGACCATCTAATTGTTTTACCTTCAAACGCAGCCTTAGTTTCTGAGTCACATAGAGGTTTCCTTGCCATGTACCAACGATCGTTCCAGGTATCATTTTTTCTCTCTTTAAATTCAAGGAAAACGTGTCTTTTTCCTGGAACCATTTTCCATCTATGGTATTCCCATTATGATCAAGAGTACCCTCAAATTTCGCCCCAATGCTAGAAATAGAAAAAGTAATACGTTGCTCATCTCGTTTGATTGTATTAACAGGCATGTTATTTAATCCCATTTCAAGGCTATTCAAGGTTGCCAGAAGTTTGTCATCCGATTTCTCTACATTTAGGTTCACTTTTAGATTTTTCTCAAATTTGAGTGTTCCATTCCAAATACCAGCCAAACTATCGTTGTCATATTGTAAGAAAAAATAGACAACTGCTGCTGTGATCACCAAAAGTATAGGTGTTATAATTGTAGAACGTTTCATTTTATCCTCCTTTTATATTTCTTCCAAATGAACGATCCATTCTTCATTTTCATCGTCTTCATATAAATAATAAAATTTATTATTTTCAATATCAAAGAATCGGGTACCTTTCCCTGCCATTCGATTTATAAAAGAGGGTTCTTTCACTTTTGGAAGAAAAACGAATTTTTGATTTTTCCCGTCAGTATCCATGATTAGATATTCTACTTTATTATTTTTTTCTTTATACGTTTGAAGATAAATTTTATTTTCAGACACTAAAATATCTTTGATTTCTGGTAGAAAATCGGGCCATTGCATATTAAGCATCTTTTTATATTGTTCCCATCCTCCAAATTGTTTCATTTCTAATCTCACAAGATTATCTGCTTTTAAATCCTCAATAGACAATTCTTTATAATAATCAGTAACCTTTATTGGTTCAACCTTTTTTTCAATTTTATTAATGGCATTTCCATCCGCATCAAAGACCTCAATGACGATTAAGCCTTTTTCACTTTTTTCAAGAAAAATATTGTTATTATATACTGTAAAATTCATTGAACGTGGGATCATTAACAGTTTTTGGCTTGATGGAAATATTTCACGCCTGAATAATTCTTTTTCTTCATTCAATGCTTCATTATATATACACACGGCTTGAAACTCTCGGTTTTTCCCCGGAATTATCTTACTAGCGACGCCAACAAATTTTTTCCCTAAAGGAATCATTTTCATTATATTTGGGTTCTTCTTCATTTCCCTTATCAATTTCCCCTCATGGGTATAATAGATAATTTTATTCAACCCCTGTACAAAAAGGTATTCCGGATATACAAAAATAATATTGGATAAAAATGGAAGAACTTGTAATTCGCCTGGTCCCTCGCCTTTTTTACCAAACTTTTTAAGCAGTTTTAAATCTTTGGCTGAATAAATATAAACTTCAGCGCCTTCAATGATAAACAGTTTTTCATTTTTTACTTCTAATAATTGGGGTTTTAATATATCAGACAAAATGCCTAACTCTTTTCCAGATAAAATACTGGATATTGCCAGAACTAAACAGATAATGATAATTTTTCTCATTGTATCCTCCTTATTCTTTATCAATGATTCCCCATTTTTTGCTTAAAATGACAGACACAATCGTAGATATAAGGTAACCAAGTCCAAGTGCAATGGCAATAATCGCGCCAGCATTAAAGTACCTGGATTCTGCTGCAAAAATCTTACCTACAAAAAAGAGAGCTATACCAAGAACACCGAGTATTATCCCTGTTGATATAGATTTCAGTAATTTTTCCTTTGGGGCAATTCCTTCTATTGTAAGAGATTTGAGAAAGTCAGATCCGCTGTCTGACTTAAGAAAATTATTAAGTTCATTCATATTTGAAAATTTGTCGATAAGTTTATTATGCAGTTCAAACTTCCGTTTTTCTCTCATTGAACTTATAAAAACAAAAACAATCCATGCACTTGCAATAACAAATGCAATAAAAGCAAAATCTACTGATTCCTTCATTTTTTACCTCCATATTTTTTTTTCATACTCTATAACGAACAGACGTGCGGTCAGGTTAACAAATAAATTTATTTATGGGAAACCACGATTGCCGATCGCCGATTGCCGATTCTGTTGCTCTCTTCAAATGATTTCATACATTACCATTTAATTATGAATTTTATTTCTCATACGATGTTTGAAATTATTGATTATCAGGGAACCAATCTTCCCTAAGTAATCTCTTTATCTTAATCTCAAATTTCTCCTCTTTTCATCTCCAGGCTATAATCACTCTTACATTCACAATATAAGTCCATCAATCTTGAAATGTCCTGTGTTTTATTAAAATACTCAATACTATCTATAATATACTTATTACAATCAGGGCAGGTGTGAGGCATTCTATCCATGGATAGCTCTTCATCACTTAAACCAACAAAAATATTTCCAAACTGATGAACCTTTACAATGACATCTACTACACTCCAAAGGCTTAACAACCTGTATTTTGACTGTAGATACAATTTTTCCAGCTCTGTATTCTCGCAAATGAAAACGGGCTCAAAAGCCACTCGAACGGATACACCAATTTTTCTGGCGATGTTGAAAACATATGCCGCACTATTTACTGCATCATTGATTGCTTCTTCTTCTGTCAATCCAGGTGGTTTTATCAATAAATAGACTAATAGATGACATCCAGCCTCTTTCACTTTTTCAACTGTTTTTTCAAATGCTTTCTTAGACAAACCTTTATTAATCACTTTATTTCTAATATAATCATCTGCACTTTCTAGCCCAATCCCGAAATCCAGTATTTTATCTCCCAAAGCCTGCTGGCATCTCAATAGTTTTTCAATTGTGACATACTCTGCTCTTGACTCAATTGCTACACGTTTAATATGATTTATTTCAGATATTCTTTTTAGAAGTGCTATTCTTGTATGAATACTCACTTCAGCATCATTTAAAAAAGAACCCAGTGTTAAAATATCAATTTCTTCAACATCATTCAAATTATTCGTTTTAAGTGTATAATTTAACTGTTCAATAATATCATTTTCTGTGATTGTATCACTGGCATTATTTAGAAAACCGCATACAGTACACCCTCCCGTTTTTCTCGCATATTCACATCCTTTTGTTTTTAATACTACCATTAAACGATTGGAATTTTCTCCAAGAATATTTACCGGACTAATCCTATGATATGCTGGTTTCATTATTATCCTCCTTTTATTTTATTTTCTCTACCCTTCCTCTTAAGTTTTTAATTTTGGTTCTTAGTCAGAATGTATGGGTACAATGCATCCGGGGCTTCCGCATAAGCCTCCCCGCCTTTACCAAAATGTGCGCTCACATTTTGGAGCGTCTCCGCCCATTCCCGATATTGGCGG
>Ga0180438_10000990_pt1 | contig 52015 bp, 47 predicted proteins | sample SS_ome_12_FD_132455 | JGI IMG/M metagenome (GOLD analysis project Ga0180438, IMG submission 132455) | Hypersaline lake sediment archaeal communities from the Salton Sea, California, USA - SS_3_D_2 metaG | ecosystem: Environmental > Aquatic > Non-marine Saline and Alkaline > Hypersaline >...
ACGCGCGCCCCGCCTCGCATGCATTCGCCCTCCCCCATAATCACCAGCGCAAGGTGGGCAAGCGGCGCAAGGTCCCCGCTCGCCCCGACGGACCCGCGGCACGGGATCATCGGCAAGACGTCGCGGTTGATCATCTCCAGCAGGAAGGTTATCAGCTCCGCGCGCACTCCCGAGTAGCCCTTCGCCAGGGCGTTGGCCCGCAGAAGCATGATCGCGCGGACGACATCCTCCCCCAGCGGCTCGCCAACGCCGACGGCGTGGCTCCGCAAAAGGTTTCGCTGCATGGCCTCAGCCTGGTCGGCCGAGATCACCTCGTGGGCAAGCTCCCCCACCCCCGTGCTGATGCCGTAGACGACCTTACCCGCCCGCAGCACCTGTTCGACCAGCTCCCGCGATCGTTCCACGGGCTGGCGAGCGCTTTCGGCCAGTTCCGCCCCTACGCCCTCCCGCGCGACACGCACGACGTCCTCGATACTGAGTGATGAACCGTCAATCTTGATCATGCTCGTCTCCGGACTGTCTCGGATGGCAGTCACTGGCACCGGCTGGTCCCGGCCGGCATGGCCTGGCACGGGCCGCGGCACGGATCCTTACGCTGCGGATCCGCCTAAATCTGCTCCGGGCGGCTTTGAGCATGCCACCCCCGCTCTTCTGCGTCAAGGCGTAGCTGCCGGAGAGCCCGTCATTTTGCAGCCGACGTATAATTTCCAGGCGCATATCGTTGCATTTTCACTGCGCTGGCCCTATGCTCTGGCCGGAGCACCGGATGAAGTGCGCCTGCACTGATAGAGCAAGCCAAACCGGTCGGCTGGGGCCATTGTTCTCTACGACCGACCAAGACCAAGACGGTGCATGTCATGTGTACTCACCCGTATAACCATTTTTGATATGTACACACCGACGAGTATGGCATACATAAGGCAATTTGGTCAGCTATAACCCCCTGTGGAGGTTCAATATGTCTGAAACTATTGAATCTTTTGTAAACAAGTTGCAAACTGAGGGTATTCAGGCCGGCGAAAAGCAGGCCGACAAGCTTCGCGCCGAGGCGCAAGTGCAGGCTGACAAAATCTTAGCCGACGCCCACAACCAGGCCGAAAGAATAATCGCCGATGCCAATGCCCAAGCTAAAAGCGTACTCCAGCGAGGTCAAACTGAACTCAAGCTCGCCGCCCGTGATACCGCTCTTCGCCTTCGCGAAGCTCTCCAGCGGGCGTTGAAGGCTGTTCTGGCCCATAAGGTCCAGGAGGCCCTGGCCGACACAAACCTGATCGGCACGCTGCTCCATGAGATCGTCCTGTCCTATGCCAAAGACCTCAAGCAACACCGCGAGGTCATGACGATCAACATCCCCCCCGACAAGCGCGAACAACTGAAGCAATGGGCCCTGAGGGAAATAGGCGAGCAGACCGTCGAAGGCCTGCGGGGCACCTTCCAGCTTCAAACATCCCTTGCCGAGGCCGGTTTTGAATACACGATCTCAGGCCGCACAGTCGAGGTCACCACCGACTCGGTAACGGCAGCCCTATCCGACCTGCTGAGCCCGGCCCTTGGCGAGTTGCTGGCCCAGGCAATGAGCGAAGACGCCGCCAGTTAGGAGTTGACATTGACCACGCCCGGTGAGAATGAGTATCTCCTCAGCGCCTTGCCGGCACTGGGCGAACTCGGTCAGGCTCCGCCGATAACATCGGTGGACCTGCTGGCGCATGTGCAGCCCTTCGCCCGGCCGCACGCGATAATACAGGCCGTGCTGCTCAGCGACGACCTGCTCCAACGGCAGGCGGTATTGGCCGGCGAAATCGACGAGCCATCGCCGGCGGTCCTGTCCGCGGAGCAGTTGCGCGAGGAAGCGCCGCTTCCGGATTACCTGCTGGCCTTACCCGCCCATGAAACCGCTACACACGTCATGGGCGATGACCAGCTGTGGGAGGCCTACTTCAGGTGCGTGGCGAAAGTCGCCGCTGAGTGCAGGTGTCGTTTCCTAGCCGAATGGGTCGGATTTGAGGTGGGCCTTCGCAACGCCCTTGCCGAATCCCGCGCACGCGCACTCGACCTGAATGTCGAGGGATACCTGGTCGCTACGGACCTGGCCAGTGATACAGACACCTTCGTGGATGTGCTCAACGAGTGGTCGACTGCCGCGACGCCGCTGGCCGGCCTGCGCGTGCTGGACCAGGCCCGCTGGGCGTGGCTGGAAGACCACGACGCGTGGTTCACGTTTCGAGACGACGAACTGGCGGCTTACGCCGTCAGATTGATGTTACTTACCCGTTGGCACCGGCTCAGGGAGCCGGAGCACAATACCTCCGCCGCCGAACACGCCGAGCCGACGCAGGCATAAGGATCGAAGACAGTGGCTGGAAAGATCGTTGCCGTTTATGGAAACATGGTGATCGCCGAAACAGGCGGTCGCGTAGTGCAGAATGCCATCGCTTATTGCTGCCGGGGTGATGGGACCAGGCTTCTCAGCGAAATCATCCGCGTGCGTGGTCGAGTTGCGGACCTGCAGGTCTTCGAGGAAACGCGCGGCTTGAAGGTCGGGGACGCGGTGGACTTCCACGAACAGATGCTATCGGTTGTTCTCGGGCCCGGCCTGCTGGGGCAAATATACGACGGCCTGCAGAACCCCCTGCCCAAGCTGGCTGAGAAGGTAGGCTTCTTCCTGGAACCAGGACATTACATCGACGGCCTGGACACCGAGAAGACATGGGCCTTCACACCGCAAGTATCTGAGGGCGAAACCGTTACGGCTGGCGATACGCTGGGCACCGTGCCGGAGGGCCTGTTCGCCCATCGGATTATGACGCCGCTGGACCTGCAAGGGGTATTCAAGGTCAAGCAGATCGCGCCCAAGGGCGACTACACCGTCAAAGATCAGGTCGCTACGCTCCTGGACGATTCCGGCAGAGAAGTGCCCGCCTTCATGCAGCAGAGCTGGCCTGTTAAACGCTCACTGAATGTATGCCGGCGACGCCTGATGCCCACCGAGCCGCTGGTGACCCGCGTGCGAATCATCGACTCCATGTTTCCGATCGTCCGGGGCGGCACGTACTGCATACCGGGCCCATTCGGTGCGGGAAAGACCGTTCTTCAGCAAATCACCTCGCGACACGCCGAGGTCGACATCGTCGTCATCGCCGCCTGCGGCGAGCGCGCCGGTGAGGTTGTCGAGACCCTCAAGGAGTTCCCTGACCTTACCGACCCGCGCACGGGCAGAGGCCTAATGGAGCGAACGATCATCATAGCCAACACCTCCGCCATGCCCGTGGCGGCAAGGGACGCATCCGTGTACACAGCCGCCACGCTGGGCGAGTACTACCGCCAGATGGGCCTGAACGTGCTGCTGCTGGCCGATTCGACCAGCCGATGGGCACAGGCTATGCGAGAGGTCTCGGGGCGGCTTGAAGAGATCCCCGGGGAGGAGGCCTTCCCGGCCTATTTGGAAAGCCGCATCGCGGGGTTTTACGAACGCGCGGGCGCCATTGAACTGAAGGACGGGGAAGTCGGATCGCTGACGATCGGCGGCACGGTGAGCCCAGCCGGCGGCAACTTCGAAGAGCCGGTCACTCAGGGCACGCTGAAGGTAGTGGGCGCTTTCCACGGTCTGTCGCGAGTCCGGTCCGACGCACGCAGGTACCCTTCCATCGACCCGCTGGAAAGCTGGAGCAAGTACAGCGGCATCATCGACCCCCAGAAGGTCCTGGAGGTCAAGGCGCTGCTCCGACGCGGCAATGAGATTGAACAGATGATGGCGGTCGTGGGCGATGAGGGCACGAGCGTCGAAGACTTCAGCATCGCCCTCAAGTCGGATTTCTTTGACAACTGTTTCCTCCAGCAGAACGCCTTCGACGAAGTTGACGCCGCCACGCCGCGCGACAGGCAGGTGTTCATGTTCGACAAGATTCTTGAGGTGTTGCGGCTGAGCTTCGGTTTCAAGGACAAAGAACAGGCCCGCGCCGCCATAATCCATGTTTCCGACCTGTTCAGGAACCTGAACTACGCCGCCCAGGACTCCGACGATTTCAAGAGGATCCTCGCTGGCATCAATAAGTTTATTGCCGAGAAGGGCGCAGCAGTGACGTCGCATGAACAAGAAACTGAAAGCGCCGAACCAGCCGAATCAGCCGCTGAAGCATAGAGATCCAACGATGCGACAATATTACGATCAAATAACCCGAATCGCAGGTAATGTCGTGACGGTTACAGCCAGCAACGTAGGTTACGACGAACTTGCAGCCATCACCACCGAGCAAGGCCCGAGCCTCGCCCAGGTAATCCACCTCCAGGGCGACCAGGTATCTCTGCAGGTCTTCGCCGGCACGCAGGGCGTGTCCACCGGCGACAAGGTCCGATTCCTCGGCAGACCCATGCAGGTGCCATTCTGTGACGACCTGTTGGGCCGGATATTCGACGGCTCGGGCGGGCCCCGCGACGACAGGCCCGCCATTGAGACCAACTACGTCAACATCGGCTCGCCCGCCGTCAATCCGACGCGACGGCACATGCCCGACAAGATGGTGCACACCGGCATCCCCATGATTGATGTGTTCAATTCGCTGGTCGAAAGTCAGAAGCTTCCGATCTTCTCCGTAGCCGGGGAACCGTACAACGAGCTGCTGGCCCGCGTCGGTCTGCAAGCCGATGCCGACATCATCATCCTTGGCGGCATGGGTCTGCGACACGACGACTACCTCAAGTTCCGCAAGACCTTCGAGGAAGGCGGCGTTCTAGGCAGGACCATCATGTTCATACATACCGCTGCCGATCCGGTAGTCGAGACCCTGATGGTGCCGGACATGTGCCTGGCTGTCGGCGAGCAATACGCCCTGCAGGGCAAGAGGGTGCTCGTGCTGCTGACGGATATGACCGCCTTTGCCGACGCGCTGAAGGAGATATCCATCATCATGGAGCAGATCCCCTCCAATCGCGGCTATCCGGGTGATCTTTACACGCAGATGGCGCGGCGGTACGAGAAGGCTGTGGACTTCGACACGGCTGGGTCCATGACGGTGCTGGCCTGCGTGACCATGCCCGGCGACGATGTGACCCACCCCGTGCCGGACAACACCGGTTACATCACCGAAGGCCAGCTTTATCTGCGTAACGGGCGAATCGAGCCGTTCGGCTCGCTCAGCAGGCTGAAACAGCAGGTTAACGGCAAAACGCGCGACGACCACCGCGCTATCATGGACGCGTGTATTCAGCTTTACGCCCTTTGTCGTGAAAGCCGCGAAAAGCGCGACATGGGCTTTGAAATGTCCCCATGGGATGAGAAGCTTCTCCGTTATGGTGAGATCTTCGAACGGCAGATAATGGATCTTTCGCTGAATATCCCCCTGTTTGAGGCGATCGACAGTTGCTGGACGATACTGGCTGAGTGCTTCGTGCCGGCCGAGACACGCATACGACGATCCATCATCGATGCGCATTGGCCGAGCCCGACGCCTGCGGCGTCGTGAAGTGCGGATTGCGGAATGAGGAATGCCGATTGCGGAGTGACTGAGTGGCAACAGCGACCGATGACATGAAACAGCGAACACGGGCGTTCGCCCTTCGTACGTTGCGGTTAAGCCAAGCGTTGCCGAAGGGACGTATCGGCGAGGTGCTCGCTCGACAATTGCTGCGCAGCGGTACGAGCGTCGGCGCGAACTATCGCGCCGCATGCCGTGCACGTTCCCATGCCGACTTCATCGCCAAGATGGGCATCGTCGAGGAAGAGCTTGACGAAAGCCTTTACTGGATGGACCTGATTCTCCAAGAGTCCCTAGTCACCCAACAACGCCTCGGCCCACTGATGAAGGAAGCCGATGAACTGCTGTCGATGACTGTCGCCTCCGTCAAGACCGCCCGAAGCAACAGACGAGGCGAAGCAACGAGGAAATCCGCACTCCGCACTCGGCAATCTGCAATCTAGCTTATGGCCAAGAAAGTCAAACTAACCCGCCCCGAGCTCAAACGGCAGCGCGACGCCCTGGCGCGGTTCGAGCGCTATCTGCCCATGTTGAAGCTCAAGCAGCAGCAGTTGCAGCTTACGATCCGCCAGATCAAGCTGGCGCTGCGCCGGGCGGAAGAGGTCCTTGCGCAGGCGAAGGCAACTTTCGACCCGTACCGCATTGTCCTGAAGGACATCGCCGGGCTTAACGTCAGCCAAATGGCAGAGCCTTCTGAGGTGCGAACGAACACCGAAAACATCGCCGGCGTCAGCATTCCTGTCTTCGTTGGCGTGGAGTTCCCCACCGCCATCTACAGCCTGTTTTCAACACCGCCCTGGGTGGATCAGGCTTTGGCCGACATGCGGGCTATCACGTCCCACCAGGCGGAGTGCCAGGTATTCCGCCGGCAGCATGAACTGCTTCAGCGCGAGCTAACGAAGATTATCCAGCGCGTGAATTTGTTCGAGAAAGTCAAGATACCGGAAACCAGGGAAGCCATACGCCTTATTCGCATCCGCCTGGGCGATGAGATGACCGCTGCAGTGGGACGCGCCAAGATTGCCAAGACAAAGCTCATCGCCATTGAGCACAACAGCGAGGACAGTTCCGGAGCAAACGACCCCGCGCAGGAGGCCAGGACATGATAGTCTCCATGCGAAAGGTCCTCATCGCTTCTCGCCGCAGCGATCATGATGCGCTGCTGAGGGCGCTCGGGCGGCTTGGCGTGGTGCATCTCGTGCCGGTAGAACAGGCTGCTGCTGTCGCCGACGAGCAGACGATGGCCGGCATCGACCACGCCCACCGGGCTCTGCAGATACTCGCGGCCCACCATCCCCACGGCGACGCGCCGCATATGCCGGCGGACAAGGCAGTCGAAGAAGCGTTGAGGATTCACCGTCAGACGTCCGAACGGCAGAACCGTCTTGGCCTGCTCCACCGCCGGATACTGGAGCTGAAAATGTGGGGCGACGTGCGCCTGGAGCAGTTTCAGGCCCTTAGACAGGCCGGGCTAAACGTGACCGTCATTTCTGTCGAGGCAAAGGATCTCGCCGACGTCCGCGGAGACCTGGTCCAGCCCATCGGGGACATTCACGGCGGACAGGCGCTTGTTGCCGTCGTCAGCCGGGGCGGTGAGTTGCAGTTGCCTGAATCGGCTCAGGTGCACGAGCTGCCCGCCCAGGACAGGCCGTCCCTGCAGGCTGAGGCCGCCGGGCTACACGAGGCTATTCAGGCCGACCGCAGGGAGCTGGGCCAGCTCGTACATCTTACGCATGCAATCGAAGAGCAACTTACCAACCTCCAGCGTCAAGCCGACTACACCGTCGCCTCACGCAGCATGCTCACCAGCGAGGACATAACCGCCCTGCAGGGCTGGGCGCCTGCGGAGAAGGCTGCCGGTCTCGCTGCCGACCTCGCCGCCAAGGGTCTGGACTGCGCTTGTCAAAGCTTCGAGCCGACAGAAGATGACGAGCCCCCGACACTGATCAAGTACCCCAGGTGGGTCAGGCCAATTAAAGGCCTGTTCGATATTATGGGCACCGTTTGCGGCTACAAGGAATTCGATGTGAGCGCGCCGTTCATGCTGGCTTTGCCCGTCTTTGCCGCTATGCTGATCGGCGACGGCGGGTACGGCCTGGTGATACTGCTGGGCCTTGGCCTGCTTCATAAGAAGGCAGCGCCTGCTCTGGGCAGGGACTTCGTAAACCTGCTCATGATCGTCGGGGCGGCGACATTTATCTGGGGATGTCTGACCGGCAGCTTCTTCGGGTTCTCGCTTATCAAGTCGCCTCTGATCCCCGTGAACATGTCTGATGAATCTCAACAGCTTGTGATGCGGATCAGTTTCTTTCTGGGAGCGATCCATCTGTCCTTAGCCCAGCTCTGGCAGGCCGTGCGCCTGTTTCCGAACATTCGTTTCCTCGGCAAGGTGGGCTGGGCTATCTTCGTTTGGGGAATGCTCGGCGTGGTGTTGCAGCTTGTTGCCGGTATCGATACATTCACAAGCGCCTGGCCGTATCTGTATTTCCTTGTTGCGGGGGCAGCGATGGCGATCCTTTTCGCCCACCCCAGCCGCAATCCATTGAAATGGCTGGGATACGGCATTGCCGATTTCCCCTTGTCGGGGATATCGACCTTCTCTGACGTCACGAGCTACGTCCGCTTGATGGCAGTTGGGCTGGCCAGCGGCGTCTTAGCCAGCAGTTTCAATACCATGGCAATGGAGGTGGGCTTCTGGCCTGTGACGATTGTCATCATGATCCTTGGACACGCACTGAATCTTGCGCTCTGCCTTATTGCTCTGTTCGCCCACGGCGTGCGATTGAACATGCTTGAGTTTTCCAACAACCTGGGCATGCAATGGACCGGATATGCCTACCAACCCTTTGAACAACCCATGAGACGGGAGAAACAAAGATGATCATGATTCCTTTCAGCAGTATGCTGTCCACAGCCGGCTGGCCGTTCGTCAGTCAACTCGGCGGCGCGTTGGCGCTTGGTCTGGCAGCATTCGGCAGTGCCCTCGGCATCGGCGTGGCTGGACGAGCCGCCTCCGGCGCCTGGGCCAAGGAGGCCAAAGCCGGGACAAGTCTGCGTTTTGTCTACATCATTCTGGTGGGGCTGCCTCTCAGCCAGACGCTGTACGGCCTGATCGTAATGAACAAGATCGGTTCGCTCTTAAATGACAAGCCCGAGGTGGCTATCGCCAACGCAGGCCTGTTGCTGAGCGCGGGCCTGATGGCCGGCATCGCGGAAATGATATCCGCCTGGATGCAGGGCCTCATCGGTGCATCCGGTATCCGCACGATCAGCGACGGTGAAGGTAAGGGCTTTGCCTTCATCATCATTGCGATGGGCATCGTTGAAACCGTCGGTATCTTCGCCATGGTCTTCCTGGTTGGCTTCATCACCAAGGCTGAGAAGGCTGCCGAGCAGGCCGGCGAAGCCGTTTCGATGCTCTACAGCAATCTAACCGCCATGCTGTGCTAGTCACGATGATCGCTGCTGTGTCGGCATGAACCGGCGTGGCTGAACTGAGGAAGCGAGTAACAAAAAAGCCGCCCGTCCCTGCTCGCGGGACGGGCGGTTGGTTTGCGCCATTCGGCCGGCTGTGCTTACATCTTGCTGGGCAGCGAAGGGCGGGGCGTTCGCCAGTGACGTCGGAAAAAGCCCATCGCCACCTCCGGTCGGCGGGCGTGCCCTATGCCTTCAATTACGGTGCTTTCGACGGTAAAGCCTCGCTGCTGCAAATAGGATATTCCCCGTAGTGACTCGCTGGTCACATTCGGCAGGTCAAGCGAACCGTAGTAGATCATAACGGGCGTTCGAACCGCTTCGGGCGGGTACCAGCCGTCCAGGTTGCCCACGCTGAAATTGCAGCTTCTCCCCACCACCACGCTGAAAATCTCCGGGTGGCGCAGCCCGACCCAGTAGGTCGGGAACCCACCGCCGGAAAAGCCCGTAATCATGATGTTGGCAAGATCAATATTGTAGCGATAGCCCAATATGCTTATCACGCTCATGATTCGCTTCTCATCCGCCAACATGCCAACGGGCGGGCCGTCACCGACTATCCCGTCAGTGTCCCGCAGCTCCGGAGCGACGACGATGCAGCCGTGATTCTCCCCGAGCATCTTCCACTCGCGAATGTGCATGTTGGCGATGTCCCAAGGCGGCGTGCCGTGACAGGTGATGATCACCTTGGCCGGCCTGTTGTGGCTGTAGGTGCTCGGCACGTAGATCCAGTAGCCGGCTCCGGTGGTTGGGTCCACCTCACGCCACTCGCTGACGGGCGTATTCTGATCTTGCGGCACCGCACAGCCGGACGCCAATGCAGCAACAACAATTGTCAACAGTATGGTTCGCATTCAATAATTCCCTGCAACAGTCAACAGAAAAGTATATTAGCAACCACGGCCTGGTCGAACAATAGCATCTCGACCCGCTCGGACGCCTGGTTGTGGCCCCGGACCTAGTGAGCCCTTGTCAGGATGCCCCAGTCATCTATAATGCCCCCTGTGAAGACCATTGCGATAATCAACCAGAAGGGCGGCGTCGGTAAGACGACAACCACCGCCAATCTGGGCGCGGCGGTCGCGGCCATGGGCTCGTCGCTCTGCCTGCTGGACCTGGACCCGCAGTGCCACCTCACCTTGCACATGGGGTTCGATGACGACAGCGACCAGCCCAACATCTACGACGTAATCGTGGGGGAAGTACCTCTGGCGGATGTCATCCGCCCTGTGGCCAACAACCTGACGCTCATACCCGCTTCGATAGACCTCGCCGCCCTGGAGAGCGAACTCGCCAACCAGCCCGGCCGAGAGCAGATACTCCGCAGGCGACTCGCCGAAGCGCATCTAACGACCGATTTCCTGCTGATAGACTGCCCGCCGAGCCTGGGCCTGCTGACTATAAACGCCCTTGCGGCGGCCGACGAGGTTATCATTCCGCTGCAACCACATTTCCTGGCGCTGCAGGGGCTGGGACAACTTCTTCGAACCGTTGATCTGGTCCACCAGCGCATCAACCCAAATCTTATGGTCCGGGGCGTTGTGCTGTGCATGTTCGAGCGGATCACCCGCTTGGCCAACGAGGTGGTGGCGGACTTGCAGAACTTCTTTGCTGAAGCACGCGGCGGCCCGACGACATGGTCGCAGGCGCGCATACTCGAGACCGTCGTCCGGCGAAACGTGAAGCTGGCTGAGTGCCCCTCCCACGGGGAGAGCATCTTCTCATACGACCCAACCTGCAACGGCGCGAAGGACTACCAGGCGCTGGCTGAAGAATTCATCGAGTTCTACCAGCCCAGCCTTGAGGAACCGGCCGACGCCAAACCGGCTGACGCTGAATCGGCTGATGTCGAGCAGACCGGCTCCAAGCCAACTGACGTCGGATCGCCGGCGACGCCGGCCCCTATGCCGGCCATTGCCCCGCCGACGTCGCCCGACGACCGGGGCCTGCCATCATGACGTCCGAAACTCACCCCTCGCGCCGCTGGCGCCGAATCGCGCTGATCGCTTGTATTGGTTCATGGGCGGCCGCCTTCGTGGGTACGCATGGCCCGCTGCCGGAATTCCCCCCATCGATAGACGTGTCCGACAAGTCGCTGCACGTGCTGGGCTATTTCGCACTGACGGCGGTATTCTGGCTGACGCTGTTGGCATTCGGAAAGGGCGGGTTGACGCGCATCAACGCCGCCGTCATCGTGATCCCTATCTATGGAATTCTGGATGAGATAACCCAGCCGCTCTTTCATCGCTGGGCATCCGTGCACGATTGGGTGGCGGACCTGTGCGGCATCGTAATCGCCGTAACAGTCCTTGAGGCGGCAGTGAGCTTCCGCCGCACCGTCAAGCGCCGCAAGAGCAACGACTGACGTCAAATCCCCTACTCGCCGAGGCCGGCTTCGGCAACTTCTATGGCTTTCAGAAGGGCCTTGGCCTTGTTGATCGTTTCCTCGTACTCCTTTTCGGGAACGGAGTCCGCCACGACCCCTCCACCCGCCTGAAGGTAGACCTTTCGCCCGCACATCACCATCGTTCGCAGCGTGATGCACGTGTCCATGTTGCCGGAGAAATCCACGTAACCCACAGCGCCGGCGTACGGTCCGCGGCGAGTGGGCTCCATTTCGTCAATAATCTCCATAGCGCGAATCTTCGGCGCGCCGCTCACCGTTCCCACAGGCAGCGCCGCCCGCAGCGCATCGAAGGCGGTGTTGCCTGCGGCCAGCTTGCCCTTGACGTCAGAAACTATGTGCATCACGTGGCTGTACCGTTCGACGGTCATAACGTCCGACAGGTCGATGGTGTTGGGCTCGGCGACCCTGCCGACATCGTTGCGGGCGAGGTCCACGAGCATGATGTGCTCGGCCCGCTCTTTCTCGTCGGCCAGCAACTCCTGTTCAAGGGCTTTGTCTTCTGCTTCCGTCGCGCCGCGCGTGCGCGTGCCCGCAAGGGGTCGGTTGGTTACGATTCCGTCTTCCACGCGGCAGAGGATTTCCGGGCTCGAACCGACTAGCGTCATCTCAGGCGTATTCAGCAGGAACATGAACGGCGAAGGATTAACAACTCGCAGGGCGCGATATATCTCGAAAGGCGGCGCTGGCGTTTCCACGCACAGCCGCTGGGATGGAACCACCTGGAATATGTCGCCGGCGGCTATGTATTCTTTGCACCGCTTGACCACGTCAATGTACTGGTCGCGGGACATGTTGGACTGGAAGGGCTTCTGAGGCAGACCGATGAGGTTGATGTCCTTGACGGCCTGCACGCCGCCTTCTCGCAGCCGACCTATGAGCCGTTCGATCGATTGCGTGGCTTCGTTGTAGGCAATGCCGGGGTCGCCGGTGATGTGGGCGTTGCAGACCACCTTGATCGTCTTCGAAACGTGGTCGAATATGACCATCGACCGATAGAGCCCGAACATGACGTCGGCAAGGTTACGGTCGTCCGGGGGGGCGTCAGGCAGCTTCTCGTAGTAACGGATCATGTCATACGCGGCGTACCCCACGATGCCTCCGGTGAATCGTGGCAGGTGGGGGCTATGCACGGGCTTATACTCCGCAAGGACTTTGCTCAGTTCGGCGAGCGGATCGTGGCTGCTGAAGGTCCGCTCGTGGCCCGGCGTGTGGATGGTGAACTGATCTCCCCGGGCCGTGAATGTCATGTCAGGGTCTGTTCCGACGAATGAGAACCGCGCGATCCGGTCACCCCCAACGACGCTCTCCAACAGGAAGGCGTTCTTCGCCGGGCCGTACCCGGCGGGCATCGCAAGGCGCTGAAAAGTCGTTACCGGCGTCAGCGCATCGGCCAACAGCTCCCGATAGACGGGCACCGTGTTGCCACGCTCGGCGAGCTTGAGAAAGTCTTCAAAGCTCGGATAGTAGTGTTTCATAATGCCTCTATCCTGAAGTATTGCCGCTCGGTCCTACAGCTGAGCGCCACGTGCGCGTCTGACGGCCTCCCACGCCACACCGGCGGCGCCGATCGCACCGGCATCGCTGCCGAGAGTGGCAAGGGATATCTTCATTCTCGATTCGGTCAACGACCAGTTCAGCCTGTTGAAATGCTCGCAGACAGGCCCCAGCAGGTCGTCGCCCGCTCGCGCCATTCCGCCAGTCAGGATAACCTGCTGCGGGTCGAGTATACGGCAAATGTTCACACACGCCAGCGCGATGTAGTAGGCTGCTCGATCCCACACTTCACCGGCCAGGGCGTCGCCTGCCCTGCAGGCTTCGTTTACATCGCGGGCGTCCAACGTGCCCTTTTCTTTCAGCACCGTTGCCAGCGCACTGTCGGCCCCATCCTCGGCGATTCGCCGTTGGGCAAACTGCGCCATGTACGTGGCCGAGCAGTACCTCTCCAGGCACCCGCGCTGCCCACATCCGCATGGCTCGCCGCCCGGCTCGATGATCATGTGCCCGAACTCGCCGCCTATCTTGTAAGCGCCGAGGAACAGTTTGCCGTCTATCACGATGCCGCTGCCCACACCGGTTCCCAGCGTAAGCATGACCATGTGTTGGGTGCCTTTCCCAGCCCCGCACAGGTACTCGCCCATGGCGGCGGCGTTGGCGTCGTTGGCGAGAAAGGCCTTTTTGCCCAACTCGCCGGCCACCTTGTCCCGCAGCGGCAGACCGTCCATGCCGGGAATGTTCGGCATGGCCATGACGACCCCATTGTCGATATCCAGCGGCCCGGGCGCACCGATTCCGATAGCAATGATATCCTCATCAGCCAGGTCGTGGCGCGTGATGGCCTGTTTGGCGCCATCGGTCATCCGCTGCACTACGGCGTCGGCGCCTTGTTCGATCGGCGTGGGCAGTTGGAAGGTCTCTGTCGCCTCGCCGCTATCGTTGAGCAAGGCGAACTTGATGAAGGTTCCGCCAAGGTCAATTCCGATGCACCATTGGGCCATGTCGGCTTCCTTTATGTTTCACTGCGGATACACCGGAAGCATTGTCGCCGTAAAATAGGGGTTTGTCAAAAATTACAGAGCCCCGAGCCGTTCTACGATTCGCCTTGCCACGAATCGATAATTCGGACCTTCTCCTTCGGGTCGACAGACGGCTCGTACTGCGTAAGAGAAGGAGCGACCTGTCTGAGTATAGCCAGTATCGCCTTTTCTCTCTCGCCATCCGGCGGGTCAGCGACAACAGCCCCCCGCAACTCATTGAGCAAAGGCCCCACCGCCCGGTCGCCCTTGGCTTGAATTGCCTCGGCGGCGGACTTTCGGGCGGCCTCGTCTGGGCCGGTCAATTCCCCAACAAGCCGGGATATGTCGCGCGCGTCGGCCTGGCGAAGCTCGTCAGCTACATGCTTCTGCCTTGCTGTCAGCGCTTCGCGGTCTTCAACGGTCAATCGATGCGGTAGGTTCTCCAACGCAGCTTTGATCATCATGGCCGCCACCACGTACTTCTTATCATCTTCCAGATGCGTCACTCGCTCGTGCAGATCCGCCAGGGCCTGGTTGAACGCCGCCAGACTCTCGGTGGCATCCATGGCCTTGGCCGCCGCCGGATCGTCCGCCGCCAGCAGCGCCGACACCCAGTCGCGCCACACCTCCTCGGCCCGGGGATCGCCCGCCTCGGCCAGCGCCGGATAGGCCTCGCCAAGAACGGCCGCCGCCTCCGCCGGACGATTTCCCTCCACCAGAGCAGCCGCCAGCTTGCGCTGCAGGTCCGGCAGCTCCGCGCTGCCAGCCAAGCTCTGTGCGGTCACAAGCATCTGCATCACGCGGATTCGTTGTTCGGTCGCATCAGCCCGGTCACTAAGTTCGGCCAGAGCAGCCTCAAGCACGTTGATATCCGCCCCGGCGAGGATGCTCATGGCCGCTTCCCACGCCTGCTGGCGGACGTCCCCATCCTGCTCGACCTCCGCTCTGGTGTGCCTCAGAATACCCGGCAGTTGGTCGCTGCCGCCGATAGTGCCCACAGCGACGATGGCCGCTCGACGCACCCCGCGGTCCGCATCGTCCACCAAAGGCGCCAACAATTCCACCCGACCGTCCGGGCCGAGCTTCCCTAGTGCGTGGATGGCAGCAAGCCGAACTGCCGCGTTGGTGTCCTGTAGGGCCAAGTGAACCGTTTCCGCCGCAGCCGGGTCGCCGACCATGCCCATCGCAGCCAAGAGAGCTTCGCGCAGTTCAACTCCGTTGGCGCTGCTCTCCGCTCTGCTGTATCGCTCCAGAAGGACCTGCTCAGCCCGCATAATCATCTCGCCATTCAGCGGATGGCGCTCGGCTATTCGGCCCAGAGCCCAGGCAGCCGTCGCCGACAGGGCAACGTTGTCGGAGGCGATGGCCTCCACTACAGCATCGAGCGCAGCAGGCTCACGCCGCTGGCCCAGGGAGGTCAGAACCGAGCTAAGCACCTGAGGGTTCTCCTCGGCCGTGAGCCTGCTCAGAAGGGCCGGGGTAATTCGTTCGTCCTCCACACTAGCCACCAGCAACGCCGCCGCCTGACGTACGCCGCTGTCGCTGTCAGCAAGCAGCAATATCGCAAGCCCGATCAACTCCGCCCGCGCGGCCTCGTCAGTAGTCTGCGCCTCAAAGAGCGTCTTTCCTGCCAAGTCGACCGCCGCAAGACGCACCTCAGGCATCTGGTCCTTCAGCAGCCTGATAACCGCCGCAGGTCGGTCCACTTGGGGAAGGGCCTTGTAATACTCCACCAGGGCCTCCCCCAGCCTTGTGCGCAGACGCCGGTTTTGATCCTCAAGTGCGAGTTTGGACCTCGCCAGCGAGTCGGCCAGGTCCGACATCCACTGGGAACGGTCTTTATCCTTGTTCTTAGCCCACCACATCTGCCACTGAGCTGGATCCTTGCCGAACGCCCGGATATTCGTCAGCCTTGCCAGGGCCTCCGCAGAGGCGTCGCGGATACCCGGGTCCGGATCGGCCATGAGCTGAACCAGCGTGTCGACAACCTCCTTGTCCAGCAGGTTGCTGAGCGTCTCGATAACCACTAGCCTTATTTCGGTGTTGCCGGCGCCGTCCAGTGCCATGTTCATCAGTTTGCCGGTTACGCCGTGGTTTTTGTATGTCAGCAGCGCACGGGCTGCCGGCGAACGGACGGTGGGTTCGGTCCCGATCAGCATCGCCATCAGTGGCTCGATAAACATCTCGCTGCCGCCCTGGGCAGCTATGGCTTCGGCGACGGCAATCTGTGCGGGCCGGTTCGTGGAATCGGCAAGGAAGTCACACAGGGTTTCAGCGGCCCGGGGGTAGGAGCGGTTCAGCAGCAGCGTCGCCGCCTCCAGCTTGGTCTTGGCAGACCGCTCCGGATCGGTCAACTGGCCAATGAGTGTGCGCAGTTCCTGTTGCAGCAACTGCGTGTCGTCATCCTGCGGGGGCTCTGCCGCCTGTCCGCCAGCAATGCCGACGGTGATCAGCAGCAAAGACAGTATCAGCGCTATCGGTACCCTCAGCCTCATCGCCCTGCCATCAGCGGGTTCGCGGCGCAGTAAACCCTTGACGATTCCGGCGCAGACACCCGCAGGCCGGCATCGCCCCAGACACTACCAATATTACCACTTGAGCTGTAGTTTTGTTCGGCAATAACCTCGCTGACGCATCTGAAAAAATCTCCTGTATTTGTCCCGTTGCAAAGTCCACTGTGGTTGTTACCATAGCAGCGATGCCAGCAAGTGCCGATAAACCCATTACGTACAAAGACGCGGGCGTCGACATAGATGCCGCCGACTTTATGGTCCAACTAATACGCCCGCTGGTCAAGCGGACATTTTCCCCTCGCGTGCTGGACAATTTCGGCGGGTTCGCGGGCTGTTTCGCCCTGGATTTCCCTCAGGGCCTGCTCAGGCGCAACTACCGCAGGCCTGTTCTGGTCGGCTGCACCGACGGCGTGGGCACCAAGCTGAAGGTAGCCTTCGCCGCTGACAAGCTCGATACGGTGGGAATCGACCTGGTGGCGATGAACGTCAACGACCTGATTTGCACCGGCGCTGAGCCCTTGTTCTTCCTGGACTATCTGGCCGTCGGAAAGCTCGACCCACAGCGGATGGCGGAGATCATCAAGGGCATTTCCGACGCTTGTGTCGAAAGCGGCTGTGCCCTACTGGGCGGCGAGACGGCCGAGATGCCTGACTTCTACGCCCCCGAGGAATTCGACATGGCCGGCTTCGCAATCGGCGTGGTCGAACGCGGCAAGCTCGTGGACGGCGGGCGATGCGAGCCAGGCGATGTCGCCATCGGCCTGGCGTCCAGCGGGCTGCACTCTAACGGATACGGTCTCGCGAGGCGCGTACTGCTGGAAAAGGCCGGCCTGAAGCTCTCCGACTGTCCCCCCGAGCTGGAGGGATCGACCGTGGCGGCGGAGATGCTCCGTCCAACTCGTCTGTACGTTAAGAGCGTGCTTGATGTGCTGTGGCACTATCGGGTCAAGAAGCCCGTCAAGGCGATGGCCCACATAACCGGCGGCGGGCTGGAAGGCAACCTCACCCGCGTCCTGCCGCAGGGCCTGACCGTTCGCATCAAACGCAATAGCTGGCAAAGCCCGGGTATTTTCAAGCTGATCGCCGACACCGGACCTGTCGATTCCATTGAGATGATGCGGGTGTTCAATATGGGCGTGGGATTCGTGATGATCGTCGCCCCCAAGTTCGCCTCATCGATTATTAGCCGTCTCAGCCGCAGCGGTCAGCAGTGCTGGGTGCTGGGAAAGGTCCGCAGGGGCGGCCCGGAGCTTCAGTGGGCATAAACACTGCGCATGGCGCGGTCGACCGAATCCGGGCGGCCCGCACTTGCCCGTCGGAAATGGGAGACATGATGAGTGTAGAACGGTTCGCATATTCGACCTACCTGATCCGAAGGAATGTTTTCAAGCTGTTCGGTGGGGCCTTTCACGTTTATTATCCGACCGGGACGCTGCTTGAAGGCAGACAACAGTAAACCTGAGGACGCTGCCTTGCCTGAAACAGCCAACATTCTCGTTGTAGGGTCGGTGAATATGGACCTGGTCATGCGCGCGCGCCGGCTGCCGGTCCCGGGTGAGACAGTCTTCGGGCGGGACTTTACCATCACACCGGGAGGCAAGGGCGCCAACCAGGCAGTCGCAGCCGCGCGTCTGGGCGCCAACTGCAGCTTGATCGGACGAATCGGAAGCGATTCGTTCGGGCAAATCCTGCTGGAGGAGCTGGAATCCGAGGAGATAGATTGCCGAGGCGTGTCGATCACCACGGAGCATCCCACCGGTGTGGCGATGATTCTCGTCGACATGAAGGGCGAGAATGCCATCGTTGTTGACGGCGGCGCTAACCGACTGGTCAACGCCGACGACGACATCTTTCCCAACGCCGAGCTCTTCGAGAAAGCAAACGTGGTGTTGCTCCAACTGGAGCTGTCGCTATCGCTGACGCGAGCGGCGATAGATCAGGCCAGGCGGCACAACTGCAAGGTGATTCTGGACCCTGCCCCAGCGCCGAGTTACCTGCCCGACGAACTTTGCGCTGTCGATGTCCTGTCTCCGAACATCGTCGAGGCCGAGCAGATCACCGGCTTGAAGATTGGCGAGGAACGAATTGACAAGAACATGGCCACCGATCTGATCGCCCGCGGGGCCAAGGCGGTCGTCGCCAAACTGGGCCACCGCGGTTCGCTTGTCGTTACAGCCGACGGACAATTCAGGCGCGTGCCGCCGTACAAGGTTAACATAGTCAATACCACCGGCGCCGGTGATGCCTTCACCGCGGCGCTGGCTGTGGCAATCGGCGAGGGACAAGGCCTCCCCGACGCCGCCCGTTTCGCCAACGCTGCGGGCGCCGTGGCTTGCACCAGGCACGGGGCAATTGCCTCCATGCCCACGCGAAAAGAAGTCCTCGCCCTCATGGCTGAGCAGGAAGACATCTAGCAATCCACCGCGCCTCAGACACTCGCTCGGGCCCGCCCCCGGTCAACCCTCGATGACAGACACGATAACCCGGCGTGTGCGCGGCCCGTCAAACTCGCAGAAGAACACCGACTGCCATGTGCCAAGCGTCATTTCTCCGCCAACCAACGGGATCGTCGCCGAACAGCCCGTGAGCGTGCTTTTGACGTGGGCGGCTGAGTTTCCCTCCCCGTGCCGATAGAACCCCTGCCGCCACGGCACAGCCGTGTCCAGCGCTGCCAGCACGTCGTGGATAACGTCCGGGTCTGCATTCTCGTTTATAGTCACACCCGCGGTCGTATGCGGGACGTACACATAAACCATACCGTCCGACACGCCGGCCTCGCCTACGGCGACCGCCACCTGGCTGGTGATGTCGAGCATCGCGCTGCGGCTGGGCGTTTGGACCTCGATGGTCTTGGTGAACATGAATCTTCATATAATCCAAGTGAGGTCGTTGTGCAACGGCCGCGACAAGTAAGACATTGCACCCGGGGCCAAATGCTGACAAAATTTATCCCGGCATCCAGGCAACGGAAAGGGACCATCATGACCTGTTCTGACATTTCTCGCATCGCCGCATTGATCGCACTTTGGCTGCTCGCCGGTTGTGTGTATGACGAGTATTCCATCGAATTGACGCCGCAGGATCAGCTCATTCAGCGCCAGCTGACCGTAACACGGCACGGTGAGGAGGACGACGAGTTCCCACCGGAAAAGCTCGCCGCCATCCGACAGCTCTATCCCAAGGAAGTCCCGACAGACGTTGAGGGCGGCCACGCGTTTGTAGGTGAATTCTCAAACACCATGCCCGACGACGTCGGCGGGGCCGGAGAATACGTCACATTTGACACCCGCATGGGCTCCTGCTCAGTTTACATCGAACGCTTCCGGGGCAACGACGCCCCAGCCGAGCGCATCCAACACGCCTTCGCCGCCGCTGACGAGCTTACGGACATCCTTATCGGCTGGCTGGAGACGGAACTGGCCGATTGCGCGGACCTGCCGAAGCTGATGGCATTCCTGGATAAAGACATCCGCGGCGATCTGAAGGACCTGGCCGTCTACGCGTTTATGCTGAGCTCTACGTCCTCCGCTCAGTGGGCGCAAGACGACTCCGGCGAGAAACTCCAACAAGAGGTACTCGCTCGCGCGGTGCAGTATGTAATCGAGCGAGGTTACTTTCTGCCGGAGGAGGCCGCCGCGGTGCTGCGCATGGTTACCGAGGAGCGAGACCCGGATAGTGGGGTTTTGGCGGTTGAGCCTTTCATAATCCAGGTCCTCAGGCGTAAGGCCGACCTCAAGGATGAAGACACTGTCGCAGCCCTGCAGGCGCTGCTTGCCGACTGGCCCTCCCTCAGGGAATCGCTGGAGGTATACATAAGTAAGAACTTCCAGCGCCAAGTGCAACAATGGCTGGATCGACATGCTGAACAGGTCAAAGCACAGGCCGAAGTGCAGCCGCCTGAGGACACCGAAAGGCCGGAACTGCTGGGTGTGCTGAGCGACGATCTCCAGGCGATCTTCGCGCTGGAGATCGATTTTGGAGGTCTCGATGATGTGGCCAAGGTTGTCCTGAAAGACATCACCGAGCCGATCGCCACTAACGGCCTGTGGGATGCCGAGGCGATGACTGTCTCCTGGTCAAATAGCATCAATGACAGCAAACTGCCCGCCGTCTGCTACGCAATGTGGGCCGAACCCGATGCGGATTTCCAGATGCAGCATTTCGGCAAGGTCTTGCTGGCTGGAGGCGATCTGCAGAGCTACTGCCTGTGGCGAAAGAGCCTCACCGACGGTGAGGCCGCCGAATGGGATGCGATGATCGCCCGGTTCGAACCGGGCGACGAGGAGTCACTGGCGATGCTGCTGGCGTTCCGCTTCTCCCACGAGCCAGCCATAGACGAGGGCACCCCCCAAGACGCCAACGGACAACCCTACACATATGCTTCGACGGCCATACAAATGCTGGCCGGGAAGCTGTCCGCCGAAGAAGCAGCGAATCGCATCGACGATACTATCGACTCACCAGCCGACTAGCCCGCCATCTCAGCAAACAGCTCCGCGCAAAAATAGAGCGCGGCCGGTTCCAAGACCAGCCGCGCATGTATTTTCATCTGCACAGCTTGGGCCGCTATTTAATCGCCACTTCCCTGCCAAGCTTCGCCGACAGGTAAAGCCCGTCGATTATCTTCTGCGTCAGGATCACCTGCGTGCCGGGAATGGCGGCAGGCCTGTTGTTCAGCACCGCGTCCACAAACGAGAACACCGACTTATCGTGCCCGCTGCCGGCTGAGGGGTATGGCGTCGGGTGGGCGCTGACGTGCTGCGGCGTGCAATCGGTCAGGTGTCCGTTGAGATCAATTTGCACCTTCAGCGGATAGACGCTCACGCCGCCTTTATCTCCCACCAGGTGCGTGCCGAACTTGTCCTCGTCGAGGTTGGCGTTGAAGCTTGTCTCTATGCTCATCGTCGCGCCGTTGGCGAAGCGAACAAACCCCACCGCCATGTCTTCGACCGTATAGGTCTTGTGATCCACCACGCCGAACATTCCGACATGGCCCGGCTTGTTGCCGATCGTGCGGTATGACCCGCCCGAAACGGATACGGGCTTGGGGTGTCCCATCAGGTGCATTGTCAAATCCACCATGTGCACACCGATGTCGCTCATCGCCCCGCCGCCCTGCTTGTTCAGTTGGCCGAACACGCCCCAGCTCGGGCAGCCCCGCCGCCGGGCTGCCTCCACGCGGGCGTAGTAGATATTGCCCAGCTTGCCGCTCTCCACAAGCTCCTTGGCAAAGACGCTCTCTGGATCGAAGCGATGGTTGTGGCCTACCTGCAGCTTCAGCCCCTTGGCCTTGGCGGCGTCAATCATCTTCTGGGCCTCGATGGCGTTCATCGCCATCGGTTTTTCGGTGAGAACGTGCTTACCTGCCTTAAGCGCTGCGATCGCGACGGGCGCATGCAGCCAGTTGGGCGTGCAGACGCTGACCGCATCGAGATCCTTGCACTTGAGCATCTTCTTATAGTCGGTAAATCGCCGATCCGCCGGCACGCCGTATTTTTCGCCTGCCGTGGCAAGCTTTTCCTTGCTGATGTCTGAAATAGCTACGAGCTCGGCCTGCTCATTCTTTTGATAGGCACCCAGGTGCACGTACGAAATGCCACCGACACCGATCACGCCAACCTTCAATACCTGCTTCCGTACTTTGGCCACGTTGAGTTTCCTTCTATTGATAGATTCCTGATATACTGTTGACCGGCTGGTCCGCGCCGGCGATCAACTAACATGCAGCCCGTACTGCTTTGACGCACTTGGTGATGGCGGGAACTGGGTTATCGGCATCGCCTTCATACTCCAACGCGACCCAGCCGAGATTGTCCAGCCCCTTCAGGAACTTCAGCAGCTTCGGCAAGTCCAAGTTGCCTGTCCCGACAACCACGTCCTCAGGCCGGCCTGCCCGGTCGAAGACGAAATCCTTGATGTGAAGCCCGTAAAGTCTGTCAGCGAATTTCTCCGCCATTTTCTGCGGGTCCTCGCTGGCCGCTAGCGCCCATGCCGTGTCCAGGCACAGGCCGATCCGCTCCGACGTCTGGCCGAAAATCCAGCTCAAAGCAGCAGTGTTGCCCAGCCAGTCCCACCCGCCGTGGTTGTGAATGCCCACACGTACGTCGAACTCCTCGCACAGCTTCTCCGCCACGCGCAGACACTTCGGCAGTTTGTTAATATCGAACGAGCATGACATCAGGTTCGCCCCGGCCACCTTGATGGATTCGAAGAACTTCCGCTCCTTCGCTTCGTCACCCGAAAAGCCCACCACGCCGATCGCGTCGACTTTGATGCCCGCGTCCTGATAGATCTTGGCTGTCGCTGCGAAGTTTTTCTGGTCTTCATAGTTGCCGTGAATACCGCCGCCGAACAGCTCCACGCCCGCCAGGCCGCAGCTCTTGATCATCCCGGCGACCTTCGCGTTGTCATTGAAATTGCGAAAACAATAGCTTTGAACGCTCAATTCCTTGCTGATATCCATGGTGAATCTCCTTCCTGTGCCATCCATATAAGGTCCGCCCCGGGGCGAGTCCATCACAAAAATCCGTCCCCCCGGACGGCTACAGTTCCGCCGCCTTAACCAGTTCCTCAAGCTGCATCGTCTCCGTGCGGAACGGGTCGATCCGCTCCGCCAGGTACCTGTGCACCCACAGCGGATCGATCTGCCCGACGAATGCTTCGCGCACCTGCTCAGCCACCTCCTGGCCTCTGGCGACGTGCGCCTTGAGCCTCGCCAGAGTGCGGACGGCCGTCTGTTCGGCGCGGCGTTTGTCGTTGACTATCGTGACAACTTCTTCCCGGCCCATCTGCACCATGAACCACCCGTCCTTGCGGTAGGCCGCTAGATCCGCCATCGCGGCGCGGCATTTTTCAAATCGTTCTCTTTCGCCGATCGCTTCCAGACCTGCCAGAACCGCCTCGCGTCCGCCGCCCGGCGGCGAGCCCTCATGCAGCACAACACCGTGACAGCCCAGGCTGTCCAGCGCCGCATCGATGGGTTCGCACTGGCACATGCAGTGCGTGTACCTGCTCCACGCGGTAGCTATGACTCCCTTGACTCCGATCTTCCCAGCCGCATCCGCCCAGCCCTGAGCGTTGGCCTGCCGAATGTCGTAAGAGGGCAGGTCCGCACTGTACCCGTCGGCGCCCTTGTAGGCCGACGCTCCCCACAGGCCTATCCCGTGCTCGGCGAATCGCCGGGCCATCGATTCGTTGACGTGTTCCCCGCCTTCGGTCAGCGGATTGCCCCTGTACGCCCAGAGCACCAAATCCGCCTTCTCACCCAGCCGCCGCAGCGCCTCAGAATCCCAGTCCCGCATCATATCGTGCCACAGCATCGGCCTGATACCGGCGGCGTTGAGCTTGTCCAGAATCGGTTCGATGTGCTTGATGTACAGCGCGCCTTTGCCGTGCCTGGCGATGAACGCCTTCGTATCCGGATGCTTGCCGAAGCTCCACGCCTCGTCGCCGCCCAGGTGAAAGCGCTTTACCTCACCCGTCAGAGCTAGAACATCGTCCACGAGCCTGCCGATCAGCTCCCCTGCCCCGTCAGCCAGTGGGTTAATCACGTCGATGCCGTCGGGCACCTCGCGCATCGCCTTGTAGCCGGGCAACTTCAGCACGAACTGAAGATGCCCAAGGCACTGAACCAGTGGAATGATCTCTATCCCCAGTTCCGCTGCCCGCATATGTAACGCCCGCACATCCTCCGGCGTGTAGGCGGTCTCGCAGCGTATCCGCTTGTCCGCGGTCCAGGGGAACGTGTCCTCCCACTCGACGACGACTGCGTTGTAGCCGAACGCAGAGAATACGTCCAGCAGCCCCACCAGCCTACCTGGGGTTGGGGGCACGCCCTTCAGGTCCAGGTGCACAGCGCGAATGGGCACCACGGGCTTTTTCCGTGTAAACAGCTTATCCAAAGCGGTCATATTCTCTTCCATTTCATGCTCACCGGCAGTCGCCGGACTCATTCTTAAGCACCGTCGGTAATAGCGCGAGCGACGGCGTCGCCCATCTCGGCCGTAGAAACACTTGCCCCGCCGCCGGCAATGTCAGCCGTGCGAACGCCCGCGTCGATCACCCTGTCCACGGCGGATTCTATCGCTTCGGCCTCCGCCCGGCCCCCCAGCGAGTGGCGGAACATCATCGCCACGCTCAGAATCGTGCCGATCGGGTTGGCGATGCCCTGCCCCGCAATGTCCGGCGCCGAGCCGTGAATAGGCTCGTACAGTCCCGCCCCGCCGGCACCCACCGACGCTGACGGCAGCATTCCCATCGAACCGGCCAGTACGCTCGCCTCGTCGGTAAGAATATCGCCGAACAGGTTCCCGGTGACTATCACGTCGAACCGGGCGGGGTTCCTGATAAGGAACATCGCAGCCGCATCAACCAGGATGTGCTCCAGTTCGACATCGGGGAACTCCTCCGCCATCACGCGGTTCACCGTCGCACGCCACAGCCGGGATACCTCCAGCACGTTTGCCTTGTCCACCGAAGTCAGCAGGTTGCGACGCCGGCGGGCCGATTGGGCCGCTGCCCGGACAATTCGCTCAACCTCATCAGTGGCGTAGATCATCGTATCGTACGCCTGCTCGCCTGATGGGTGCGACCGCCGCCCGCTTTCGCCAAAGTATATTCCGCCGGTCAGCTCGCGGATGACAAGCAGGTCAACGTCCTTCGCCTGCTCCGCGCGCAACGGCGATACCTCTGCCAGCGCCGGATGCACCCGCACCGGCCTGAGGTTGGCGAACAGCCCCAGTTCCTTGCGGATCTTCAACAGCCCCTGCTCCGGACGCACCGGCGATAGGGGGTCCGACCACTTTGGGCCGCCCACCGCCCCCAGCAGCACGGCCTGAGCGGCGCGGCACGTGGCCAGTGTGCTGTCCGGAAGCGGGCTACCGGTCTGATCTATGGCCGTCCCGCCGATCAGGCCCTCAACATACGTTAGCTTATGCCCGAACCGCCCTGCCGTCGCATTCAGCACCTTGACCGCCTCGGCCGTCACTTCCGGGCCGACACCGTCGCCCGACAATACTGCAATCGTAGCTTCCATCTTCCTGTGACCTTCATTCCGCTGCTGATTGTCATTTCCCGCTGACTAGGCCCGTCCGCCGGGCGAACTCGAACAGCCCGCCCGCCGCCACGACTGCCCGCGCCTCGCCCATGGGCCGCAGCGAGAACTTTCTCGAGCCATCCGCCAGGCGGAGGACCTCCGCATCCAGGTCCACTTCCACCTCCTGGCCCGTCGATATTGCCTCGCACAGGCGGTCGCGGGATTCTATCGGGTACAGTTCCCCCGTGGCTAGACAGTTACGGAAGAATATCCTCGCAAATGACTCCGCCACGACGGCCTTGATCCCCGCTGCCCCAAGGGCAATCGGCGCGTGCTCGCGCGACGACCCACAGCCGAAGTTCCGCCCGGCGATCACGACTGCGTACTCGCACGGCGCCTCGCCGTTTGGCACCAGCCGCGTCGCGTAATCGCTCGGCAGGCCGGAAAACGCCGCTTTGCCAAGCTCCCGGTATTCCTCTGGGTCGGTCGAGACAAGCGTGAGATGCTCGGCCGGCAGTATCTGATCGGTGTCGATGTTGTCGCCGACAACGAATGCTTTTCCTCGAATGATATCACTCATTGTTGCCTCCGGGCGGTCATTGGCTGCTGAAGGTACTCGCGCGGATCGGCGAACTTACCGGCGATGGCCGACGCACCCACCGTGGCGGGGCTCGCCAGGTACACCAGGCCTTTGATGTCGCCCATTCTGCCGGGAAAGTTGCGGTTGGTCGTGGAGATGCACGACAGCGGCCTATTCATCCGTCCGAATGTGTCTCCGGGCCCGCCAAGGCACGCCGCACACCCGGCATTGACCGTGAGCTGCACGCCCGCATCGGACATGATGTCCCAAAGCGTTTCACCGGCGATTGTCTCGCTGCACAGGCGCCGGTATATCTCCGGCGTGGCCGGCACGCCGAACGTTTCTATGGCGACCTTCCGCCCGCGGACTATCGCGGCGAACGCCTCAAAGTCGCTGAACTTCCCGCCCGTACACGAGCCGATGTACGCCCGGTCCAGCTTCAGGTCCGCGCAGCCGGCCACGGGCGATACACTGCCCGGGTTGGGGTGCCTGGCAACGACCGGCACAACGGCTGATAGGTCCACCTGATGTTCGCTGTGGCACGTCGCATCCGCATCGGCCGCGAGAACCTCGTAATGCGTTTCGGCGCCGGTGAGCTTATGCTTCTCGACGTAGGCGAGCGTTTTGTCGTCCACCGGGAAGATCGCATTCTTTGCCCCGGCCTCGACGCCCATGTTGGCGATCGTCATGCGGTCTTCCATGCTCAGTGTGGCGACGCCTTCCCCGGCGAATTCCATTGCCCGGTAGGTCGCACCGTCGCAGCCGATCTTCCCGATCATATGCAGGATCACATCCTTGGCCATCACGCCCGGCTGCAAGCTGCCGACCAGCATGAAACGCATCGTCTCAGGCACACGAAGGAGAATCTTCCCCGTGCCCAGCACGAAGGCCGCGTCCGTGTTGCCGATGCCCGTGGCGAACTCCCCGAACGCCCCGGCCGTGCATGTGTGCGAGTCCGTGCCGACCAGCACCTCGCCCGGCCGAGTGTGCCCATTCTCCGCAAGCGCCACATGGCACACGCCGGCGAACCTGCCGCCGTGCCGGCACTGCAGCGGCCCACCGGACGGGTCGAACCGCCACTTGCCCTTCGCATCGTCAATGACATCGTAGAAATACTTGATGCCCTGGGCATTGGCGAACTCCCGCAGCGTGTCCACGTTGCGGTTGGACTTCTCGTCGGCGGTGAATATGTAGTGATCGGGAATAATCACGACCCGGTCCGGGTCCCAAACACGGGCCGACTTGCTGAACTCCTTGTAGAACACGCCTATCGCGCCCGGCCCGCAAACATCATGCGTCATCAGCACATCAACGTTCACCAGCACCGTCTGCCCGACGGATACCGTCGCCGACCCCGAGGCCCGGGCAAGAATCTTTTCCGTTAGTGTCATTGCCATATGTTTGCACGTTCTCTGCGGCCCGCTTCGGGACGTCAGTCAGCCAGGTGCAGAATCGCCTTCACTACGCCGTCTTCGTATTCTCCCACGGTCTCCAGCAGGCGGGGCGCATCGGCCAGCGAGCCATGGTGCGTCGCCATCGGTTCGACGTCCACCTTCCCCGCCGCTACGAGCTCGATCGCCGCCGCCGTCGTGTGGTTCTGCCGGCGGACCATCTGAATGCGATGCTCCAGCCGCCGGGCAACGTCAAAGTTGAAGCTTATCCGCTGTTCGTCAGTGATGCCGATTATCATTAAAACCCCGCCCGGGGTCAGCAGCGATATCGCCTGGTCTATCGTCTCCTGCTTGCCCGCACATTCGAACACCGCGTCCACGCCGTCGGGCCACCGGCCGGTGATCTCGGCCACAACGTCGCAGTTCTGCGGCGAGCCGGTCCAGTCCGCGCCGTATCGCCTCGCCATCGCCAGCCTGTCGTCGATCAGGTCAGTCACATAAGCCTGCTGAGGCCCGGCCGCCTCCAACGCCGCCAGCACGCTCAGGCCTATCGGACCAGAGCCCAGAATCGCCACCGTCGAGCCAGGCTGAACGCCCGAAAGACATCTGGCGTGTTCGCCTATCGCCAGCGGCTCTATCAGCGCTCCGGCGACAAAGCTCAGGGAATCCGGCAGCACATAGCAGCTCGCAGCCGGCATTACGAGATACTCCGCCATCGCGCCGCTCGCCTCGCCGGGGTTGCCCAGGAAACGCTGATCGCGACAGGTGTTCTCCCGGCCTGATGCGCACTGATCGCACCGGCCGCACCATATCAGCGGATCCACCGCAACGCGATCGCCCTCCTTCAGGCCCTGCACGCCTGAGCCCACCTCTACAACCGTCGCAGCACATTCATGCCCGATCGTCCAGGGGTACCTCACCTCCTGGCTGCCTATGCGCCCCCACCGATAGTAGTGCACGTCCGAGCCGCATATGCCCACCATCGCCACGCGCAGCAGCACGTCTGTGTCCCGCTCCAGTTGCGGGTCGGGCACGTCTTGCACTTCCATATGCCGCACGCCGGCAAGCACTGCCGCTTTCATTGGCTATCTCCAGAGGCAAAGCGTACAACGCACCTGTCGCAGTTGCAACGGCCAGGCTTGCCCGCAAGCGTGCTGTGATTTTATAATGGGGTCTTCGGGCCGCTCGCCAAGTGCCGCGGCCCGCAAACGCTATACGACTGCCGAAACTTTGCCGTGGGAGCCGCAATGAACAAGCAATTGACCGCTTCGCTGATCAAGACCCTTGGGGCGGATAACGTCATCAGCCGGGACGACCCCCGCTACTTCGCCTTCACCTTCGGCGATGCCACAATGTACCGAAGTCGCCCGGACGTTGTCGTGTATCCCGGATCGACGGACCAAGTCGCCGAGGTCATCAAACTGGCGGACAAACTTCATACGTTCGTCGTGCCTGCCGGCGGCCTGACGGGACTTTCCGGCGGGGCGGTAAGCACCGGCGGCATACAACTCAACCTTTGCAGAATGAATCGGATTCTCGACATCGACCCCATCGCCAAGACTGTAACCGCCCAGCCCGGCATAAGCTGTGCGCGCCTCAATGAGGAACTTGCGAAAGTCGGAATGATCATGCCCGTGGCGCCCGCATCCCACCTTATAAGCACGCTGGGGGCCAACATAGCTGAGGCCTCCGGCGGGACCTGGGGCATGAGCAAGGGCACATTCAAGAATTACCTGTTGACTCTCGATGTCGTCGACGGCACTGGGCGCGTATTTCGGACCGCCAAACCTTTTCCCAAGCAATCCACCGGCCCCGACCTTACCGCCCTGTTCCTGGGAAGTGAGGGCACGATGGGCGTGATCACGGAGATCACGCTCCGATGCGAGTACCTGCCGGCCGATTGCTGGACCATCCGCGCGTGCTTCCACGATGAATCCGTCCTGCAGGCTATCCATGAAGGCCTCGCCGCGCGGCAGATCGTCCCATACAGCTTCGAATACATGGACGGGCGCATCATGCAGGCCCTCGGTAAAGAGCCGCATATGCTGCTGCTTCTCCAGACGGCCGGGCACCCCGCTTCCGCCAGAGACGAGGCCGACCGGATTGTCGGCATGCTTGCGGAAATGGACCCTATCGAGCTGAAACACACCAATGACAAGGACGAGGCCGACGAACTCTACACCGAACGCCGAAGCGCCTTGGGCGCCCTCGCCAAGGCAGACCCCCAAAAGCCCGTCATAGTCCAGTTCGACCCGGTCCTGCCGATTCGCCGCTTCGCAGAGGGCATAGCCAAGATGCGAGAACTGGCGGCCGAGGCCCACCTTGAGTTGATCGTCTACGGCCATGCCGGCGACGGCAACCTGCACCCCAGCTTTGTCCTTCACGACAACATTGAAGAGAAGAAAAAGGCCCGCGACGTCATCCGCAGGTTCGACGAGTGGATCGAGGCCAATGGTGGCGTCTTCTCCGGAGAGCATGCGGTTGGATTCTTCCTCGGGCGCGACATGGAGAATATCAGAGGCACGGGCAATTATCTCCGGCAGATTAAGCGGGCGTTCGACCCCCACGGTGTGTTGAACCCCGGCAAGGTCGTCGACATCGCCGAGCCTTCGCTGGAGATGGCGCCGGTTAAGGATGAGTACGCCGACATCGCACAAATCGTCGCGCTCTGCGCGAAATGTCACCTGTGCAAGAACGACAGTTCCGATTTCCTCATCGAGCCGCGCGAGTACAATACCATTCGCGGCAGGCTCAGCATGATCGATGCCGCATGCCGCGGGCAGGTCGCCTTCTCCGCCATCAAGCCCTTTGTTCAGGCTATGAGGCCTTGGACTGCAAACATGAACTGCCCGGCCTTCATCAAGGAACGCATGACCGAACTAATCGACATGGTGCAGGAGACCGACTGAAGCACAGCTAACCTGCTGGTGCCTCGCTACACGGCGCCGGCATTGTGCAATACCGGCAACAATGACGTAAGCACAACGCGAAAAGGCCAACCGTTTGGGAGCGGCTGGCCTTTTCGTTGGTATTGCCCCGTGGTTTTCTCCCGCCGGCTATGAATTTAAGGGGCAGGCCAACCTTATCCCTCCTGAAAGGTCTGGCCTTGCCCCTGAGCAAGTTCTATTCGTTCCAGGCATCCAACTTTGTCTTCTCGACCGCTTCGGCGACAGCATGCCTCACGACATCGTCGAAGCTCTCTTTCTCCTTGCGCGCCTTCTTTTCGATGGCTCGTCGCATGCTTGTAGCGGCTGCCTGAGAATCCGCACTCTTTCGTTTCCGGCGGCGCCCCGGTTCCGGGGTGTTGGGCACCGGCACACGATCGGGGTGCCGCCCAACTACCTCCAATGCCTCAACAGCGTCCCGTGCGAACAGGTCAGCGTGAATCTCCTCTGCAAGACCATCGGCCCGGTTGAACACCCCACCGCTGACGAGGATCTGCATGTCCTGGCAGATGCCGATTTCTCGAATCAGGTCTATAAGCTTTCGGACAGTAGGCGCCTCCGATGGCAGTGTGCCGAACACGCACAGGATGTCCGGCGTTACATTCGCAAGGAACTGCACGATCTCGTCGTTCGGCACGCCCGAGCCCAGGAACCACACAGCCCACCCGTCGGCCTCGAAAAGGTCCGCTGTCATTTCGGCCCCAAGCTCTTCGCTGTCACCTTCCCCGCAGATTACGACCATTCGCTTGCCTGTCTTCCGCTGAATCGCCAACATCCCCTGAAGTTGGTCGGCCACCAAACGGTTGATCCGCACCGCCATGTGTTCGACAATGCGAGAGATGTGGTTGTAGCGATAAAGGTCGGCCATCTGCTCCATCGCCGGCCATATGATGCATGTCAGGAGCTTCTCGGCCGGGATGCCCCGATCCTGTGCGTCCAGCAGCAACCTGCGAGCTTCGAATCTTCGCCCCCGGAACAAATGCTCCACGTACTGCTTGAACAATTCTGCCAGCGTCATTTTCCCACTCCCAGAGATCCACTGTGTCAAAATACACAACTTACGGTACATAAGCAAAATCGTCGCGAATGGTGCCCAACTTAAGCAGAATCTCTATTCTATGCACAATCCCCTAATTGTCGCATTTACCTGACTTGCCTTTCCCGGCACTGGTTTGCCAACCCGCAGCACGCCATGTCGTTCAGGAGAGTAAGGCTTTATGGCGACCGGCCTTACGACATTCTTCCTAGGGCTTGCGAGGCGGTCGCTCTTCTTACGGCTGGCTGTGCCCGCCAATGAGCATGTAGTTGCCCCCTGCCGACTGCACCCGCCCCGGACAACCGGGCCCCGGTCAGTTCTGCCAACGAGAGCGCCTGTTGGGTAAGTCGCGGCCGAAAACACACATGCCGTCACACGTCAGGCTGCATGAATGGGTAGGAGAACTCCCGCGGCGGACAGAGAGTCTCTTTGATCGCTTGAGGGGAGACCCAACGTGTCAGGTTAAGATACGATCCAGCCTTGTCGTTCGTGCCGGAAGCCCGTGCGCCCCCAAAAGGCTGTTGACCAACCACTGCGCCTGTGGGCTTGTCGTTGATGTAGAAGTTGCCGGCTGCGTCCATCAATGCATCAGCGGCTTGGGCAACGGCTGAGGCGTCCCGGGCGAATATGGCCCCTGTCAGGGCGTACGGGGAAGTCTGGTCGACCAGACACAGCGTTTCGGCAAACCGCGAGGCCGGATAAACATAGATGGTCACGACCGGTCCGAATATTTCCTCACACATCGAACGGTAGTCAGGCCTGGCGGCGACGATGACGGTGGGCTCGATGAAGTATCCTTCGTCACTGCAGTACCCGCCGCCTGCGATAACGTCGGCGTGGGGCGATCTTCTGGCGTGTTCAATGTAGGAGACAATTCTATCGTACGCCTCCCGGTCGATCACGGCGTTAATGAAGTTGGAGAAATCCTCCACAGGTCCCATTTTGATCTGTTTTAGGTCCGCCAAGAGGCGATCCTTAATGTCAGGCCAAAGCGCATCGGGAATGTAGACCCGGGATGCTGCGGAGCATTTCTGGCCCTGGTACTCGAATGCCCCGCGGACGATGGCTGTACTCAGCGCTGCAGGCTCAGCCGATACGTGGGCGATGATGAAGTCCTTCCCGCCCGTCTCACCTACTATTCTCGGATATGAGCGGTAGCTACGAATGTTGGCACCTATCGTCCGCCACATGTGTCGGAACGTGGCGGCGGAGCCTGTGAAGTGCAAGCCTGCCAGGTGCGGTGAGCTCAGCGCCGCATCGCCAAGCACCGAACCTGCGCCACCGACAAGATTTATCACACCATCGGGCAGACCGGCGGCGGTGAGCAGCAGGTAGATGAAATACGCCGACAACATCGACGTGCGTGCGGGCTTCCAAACCACTGTGTTGCCCATAATTGCCGGCGCGGTCGGCAGGTTGCCCGCAATGGACGTGAAGTTGAACGGCGGCACGGCAAACACAAACCCTTCCAGAGGCCGATACTTAACGCTGTTCCTCACGCCCGGCACGGAGATAGGTTGGTCGGCGTAGATCTTTTGGGCGAAGTGGACGTTGAATCGCAGGAAGTCTACAAGTTCGCAGGCAGCATCGATTTCCGCCTGATGGACGTTCTTGCTCTGGCCCAGCATGGTTGCGGCATTGAGGGTATCGCGCCATGGGCCGGCCAGTAAGTCCGCCGCTCGCAAGAAGATATCCGCACGCTGCCGCCAGGGCGTTCTGGCCCAATCGTGTCGTGCGGCGAGCGCGGCCTCTATGGCCTCGTTAAGTTCCGCAGGGCTGCACATGTGAAAGACCCCAAGCGTTGCAGTGTGCTCGTGCGGCGGGTGGATTTCCACAGCGTCGCCTGTTCGGACCTGGCGGCCATTGATGAAGGCGGGAATATCCACCGGCTGGGCTTTGAGTTCGGCTAGTCGTTGCCGGATCGTCCGGCGATGCTCGCTACCGGGCTCATATTGCCTGACCGGGTCATTGGATGGAGGGACGCGGGCGGCGGCGTTCATGGGCGGCTCCTTCCTGTGAGGCGGCGAAGGCTTTTTTCGTCGTCCATATGGATACACCGGGCGTCTGAGAAAAGCAAAGGCCGTGCTGGGCCTACGAGGCTGTACCAAGCCGGCTGGTGGGTGCCGGCTGTGCCGGCCCTTGCCGGCCACGGCCACTGATGGCCGTAAAACCGCCGGAGTTTCCGTCTATGAGATGTCCGTGGTTGTAACCGCTCCGACGTCGTCGATCGTCCGCACGCAGTTTCGCCCGGCGCCTTTTGCGAGGTAGAGGGCCTCGTCGGCCAAGCGGATCAGCGTGTCGGCGTCACCTTGTGTCGGGGTGTTCTTGGCGGCCACGCCCAGGCTGACTGTCAGCTCGATGTCGATATCGCCGATCACCATAGGCTGATCGGCAACAGTCTTTCTGAGCCGCTCGGCAACGTCCCGGGTGAAGGTGAATTCACAGCCCGGCAGGATCGCCATGAACTCCTCGCCGCCGTATCGTCCGACAAGGTCGTAGGGTCTCAGCATGGCGCCCATTCTGTCAGCCAACTGCCGTAGCACGATGTCGCCAGTGTGGTGGCCGTAAGTGTCGTTGACATTCTTGAAATGGTCCACATCAACCAACATGACGGCCAGGGATCGCTGCTCGCGACCAGCACGGGCGAGTTCCCTATCCAGTACGTCGAGGATGGCCCGTCGGTTCCACAGTCCTGTCAGGTCGTCGTGGGTCGCCTGCTGCCTAAGGGATTCCTGGGCGTGAAGCAGATCGGCCTGCAGTTGGAGAATTCTTCTGGCGGCTCTCAAACGAAGCTTCAATTCGTCCGGGTCGAAGGGCTTGGTAATATAGTCATCAGCGCCGGCGCCCATACCATCGATCATGTCCTGCCTTGCTCCGCGGGCGGACAGGAGAATTATGTAGGAGTATTCGGTTCCCTCCTGCGCCCGCAGAAGTCTGCAGACTTCGAGTCCGTCAATCTGCGGCATGTTCCAGTCGAGAATGACCAGTCGCGGCGGATTCGGCTGCTGCATAACCTGCCAAGCTTCCGCGCCGTCTTCCACTGCGATCGGCTGGAAGTCCCAACGGGCGAGCACCGATTGAAGTATACGTCGGGAAACAGGGTCGTCTTCGGCGATCAGGACTTGCATGTTGACAGCTCCTGTACGGTTTGTTTGAGGACAGGAATGAGCCTGGACATGGCGACATTGAGATTCGTCCAGGCTTGCTGGGTGAGCTTGAGGTCACCGGCCTCGGCGGCCTGTTCGAGGGCAAGGGCGGCCTCATACACCTCACAGGTCCCGAAGTTGCCGACAGCCCCTTTGAGTCTGTGGGCGACGCGCGACAGTTCAACCGCCTCCTGGGCATCAAGGTGGGCGCTAATCTGGCCAAGCATTTGCCCGGAGTCGGCGAGGAAAGTTTCAGCGATTTCGACCAGCAGATTCATGTCTCCCCCCAGCCTGGCAAGGGCCTTGTCAATGTCTATGATTCCCTCATGTCCGCGAGGTTCGCTTTTAGGGGGAGGCTGGGACCGGGGATCGTTGGCGGCCCGGGCGAGGAGGCGTTGTATTTCGTCGTAAAATACCTGGGCGTCTATGGGCTTGGATACGTATCCGTCCATACCGGCTTCGAGGCAGAGCTGACGGTCTCCGGCCATGGCATGGGCGGTCATGGCAATGATGGGAGTTCGGGGTCTTCCGGCTTGCTGTTCTTTTTGGCGAATGAGCGCGGTAGCCTCAAAGCCCCCCATTTTCGGCATTTGCACATCCATGAGTATCAGGTCGAACCGTTCGGCATCAAATGCCGCGACGGCCTCCAGGCCGTTAACGGCGAGGCGCACGGTATGGCCGGCCGACTCAAGGAGGCGCAGGACGAGCCTTTGATTGATGGGCGTGTCTTCCGCCAAAAGGAGCTTTCCCGCCCGTCCGTGGTATACGGCAGTTGTCGGCTGCTGTGGCTGTGGCTGTATTGTGGCCTGGGCGGCAGAGCTGTCGGTCACAACCATGATTTCATTCAGCAGGTCCGAAGGACTGAAGGGCTTGCAGACGACGCCATCGATACTGAGCTGCCGACATTGTCGGTGACCTTCCTGCCTGTTGGCAGCACCGATCATCATGATGGTCCTGCCGCACAGGGAAGGATTCTCGATAATCAGCCGTGCGAGATCGCAGCCATCGTCCTGGGGCATTTTTGCGTCGATGACGGCAAGTGGGATCGGCTCGCCGTTGCGAACGGCGGCAGTGAGAATATCGACAGCCTCGGCAGCGGTCGAGGCTAGAGACACATCGATACCCCACCGCCTGAGCCAGACGTCGAGCGTGTTTCGGGTCGTGGCGTTGTCGTCCACCACAAGCACACGGGCACAATTGAGACCCTCGGAGGGGACAGTCGGCCCGGGCCGAGGGGCCGAAACGGGCTCCACGCTGATGGTGAAATGGAAATTGCTGCCGGTGCCCGGCTGGCTTTCTACCCATACTCTCCCGCCCATGAGCTCGGCCAACTGGGAGCAAATGGCCAAACCCAGGCCTGTTCCGCCGAATTTTCTCGTGACTGATCCGTCGGCCTGCACGAAGGCGTCAAAGATGGCCTTGGAGTCTTGCTGGGATATGCCGATACCGGTGTCCCGGACGGAGAAATGAAGGGTACAGCGGGAACCATCGTTGGCCTGCCGGTCGACGGTCACCATCACTTCCCCCTCCTCGGTGAACTTGATCGCATTGCCGACGAGGTTAACCAGCACCTGGCGGACCCGGCTGGGATCGCCGATGACGCGTTGCGGCACGTCGGGGTGGATATCCCAAAGAAGCTCTAACCCGCGTCGGTCGGCGTCAACAGCCAGTGAAGTCAAGGATTCTCGCACACAGTCGGCCAGATCGAACTTGATTTTTTCGATGTGGAGTTTGCTGGCTTCTATTTTCGAGAAGTCCAGGACGCCGTTTATCAGATCCAGCAGCGCCGCGGCGGACTGCCTGGAGAGTATGAGGTACTCTCGCTGCTCTGCCGTGAGTTCGGTGCCCAAGGCCAGGTCGAGCATGCCGATGATGCCGTTCATAGGCGTGCGGATTTCATGGCTGACGTTGGCGAGGAACTCGCTTTGGGCGGCACGGGCGACTTCGGCTTGTTCAGCCATTATGTTCGCCCGGTCAATGGCGCGTTCCAACTGGGAGTTTGTATGTTCGAGCTCCCTGTTGGCTAATTCAACATCCTGCCGGGCCTTGACCATGTGCGCGGTCACCTGTTCGACTTCAGTGGTAGTCGCCGCCGCCAAGAGCCACGCGAACAACCCGCCAACAAGAACCGCTGCAAGACCCATCATGGCTATCCGTGCAACTACCCCGCTGAGTTCTCCGCTAATCGCACTGCGAATTGCCCCGACGTGCAGCACGGCCTGGGCCTGGTTAAACGGAACGGCAATATCATAGACGACTAGGCCATCCTCGCCGCGGCAGGTCATCGTGGATGGGCCGGGGCCTGGAGGTTCCGGCAGGGCCAGTAGAGACTCAGGTGGGTCAGCGGCGAAGGTGTGGGCGTACACCTGCCCATTATTTTCTACAAGGGCGTACTGCAGCACTTTATCTTCGATGAGTTCCGACAGAAGTTTCTGCACGGCGACCCGATCGTTGGACTGCATGAGCCGCTCGATCTGTCGAGCCATTAGCGTGCTCTCGATGGATTCCTGCTGCAACATTGTGCCGCAGTGGTGATGAGCCAAGAAAGCCCCGACAGCGATGCAAGTGGTCGCCACCATGGCCGCTACAAGCAGCATGGCCCGCAGGAATATGTTCGTCCTGAACTGCATTTCTTATTCACCCCTTTCACACAACGTCAAAGGAAAAGCGTGGTTGCGTCCAGGCCTTGCCCGCGCGGGGTGAGGCCAACAGGCGGCGAAGAGTGGTCGCATCGAGTAAGATAGGCGACCGATACGAGAGTGCAGAATGTTTCCACTCCGTCCCTTCCTTACGTTAGATGTGCTTCTAAAACCTCTTACAGCTATTGCACTTAAGGATGTATTTTTTACGTACGGAGATAATATCGGTGCGAATCAGGCAAGCCTTGATTAGTTTTTTGGCAATCGTGCGCCATCCTCTGGGCACAGGGCGGGGTTTGCGGCTGGCGCGGGGGGAACTAGCGGCTTGCTTGCGTCCGGCGGATCGCATATCCTCACGTCATGCATCGCGTAGGAATGGGATATGATTCGCACAGGTTTGCCGCCGGACGGGCGCTTATACTGGGCGGCTGCCGGATAGGGCACACCGAGGGCCTGGCCGGGCACAGCGACGCCGACGCGGTTCTGCACGCGGTGACCGACGCGATCCTCGGGGCAATCGGGGCCGATGACATAGGCCAGCTTTTTCCCGACACAGAGCCCGCTTTTGCCGGAGCGGACAGCGCGGTGTTTGTGCGGCATGCGCTGAAGCTGGCTGAGGAGAAAGGCTACCGGGTGGGCAATTGCGATGTAACGGTGATCATGGAGGCCCCGAAGCTGGGTCCGCATAAGCGGACTATCCGCGCGAACCTGGCTGAGCTGCTGAGAGTGGGGGAGGACGCTGTTGGCGTCAAGGCCACGACCAACGAGGGCATGGGTGCGGTCGGGCGAGGCGAGGGCGTCGTTGCACTGGCGGTCGTACTGATGGTTGAATGTTAACGCCCGGCGTCACCCGGCAGGCTATGTGTCAGGCGCCACCATTTGTATGATTTCGCGACAATGGATATCCGGTTATACAACACGGCGACGCGGCGGAAAGAGGTGTTGGAGCCCATCGAGGCGGGCAAGGTTCGTCTTTATACGTGCGGGCCGACCGTTTACAACTACGCCCACATAGGCAACCTGCGGACGTACGTTTTCGAAGATGTTCTCAAGCGCGTGCTCATCGCCGGCGGCTATGACGTTAGGCACGTGATGAACGTCACCGATGTCGGACACCTCACCAGCGACGCCGACGAGGGCGAAGACAAAATGGCCCTGGGGGCCGAGCGCGAGGGCAAGACAGTCTGGGAGATAGCTCAGTTCTACTGGGATGCTTTCCGCCGGGACCTGGCCGACCTGAACATCCTGGCGCCCACCGTCTGGTGCAGGGCCAGCGACCACATTCAAGAGCAGATCGACCAGGTAAAGACGCTCCAGGAGAAAGGCTACACGTATAGGATCGAGGGGGATGGTATTTATTTTGATACGTCCAGGTTCGCTGACTACGGAAAGTTCGCCCGCCTGGACATGGAAGGTCTCAAGGCAGGCGCCCGTGTGGAAATGGCCGCCGGGAAGCGGAACCCTACAGACTTCGCCCTGTGGAAGTTCTCCCCCGCTGGCAAGCAGCGGCAGATGGAATGGCCCAGCCCATGGGGAGTGGGCTTCCCGGGTTGGCACATCGAATGCTCGGCGATGGCGATCAAGCACCTGGGCGAGCGGGTTGACATCCACTGCGGCGGGATCGACCACATTCAGGTGCATCACACAAATGAAATCGCCCAGGCCGAGTGCGCCCTCGGCCATAAGTGGGTGAACGTGTGGATGCACGGAGAGTTCCTGACCATGCCCAAGGGCGGCGATGGTGATGAGAGGATGTCCAAGTCCAGCGGCGAGTTCCTGACCGTTGGGGTGCTGAAGGACCGCGGCTACGATCCGCTGGCGTACCGGTACTTCCTGCTGAACGCCCACTACCGCCAGCAGTTGGCATTCTCATGGAAAGGGCTCGACGGGGCGGCCAGCGCGCTTACGCGTCTGAAGCGCGCCGTCTTGGACCTGCGGGGCGAGCATGCCGTGCACGAGCCGATCGGCGAGTATCTGGAGCAATTCCGCCAAGCGGCGTGCGATGACCTGAACATGCCTCGCTGCCTGGCGGCGATGTGGAATGTTATGCGCGAGACGGACGCCGACAGCGGCGCCGTTTACGCCACGCTGCTGGCGATGGACGAAGTGCTCGGACTGGGATTTGCGGAGATGCAGGACTCGGCCGAGCAGATGGAAGAACAAAGCATCCGCGAGATCGAATCGCTGATCGCCGAGCGTGCGTCAGCCAAGAAAGCCAAAGACTTCGCCCGTGCCGACGAGATCCGTGAAAGCCTCACCGACCGGGGTATTATCCTGGAAGACTCACCCGAAGGCACGACCTGGCGGAAGAAGTGACCGGTAAGGCTGCCTTGCGGGGCCGGTGGCTTTTTCGCTTCCCGGCCGGGCGAGCATGGAGTTATCATAGCGTTATGCCTCGGACAGGGACGTCCAGATATCGCGTGCTCGGGATCGACCCCGGGCTGAACATCACCGGCTACGGCGCGGTGGAGCTTCGCGGCTCTCTGCTGAGGATTATTGAGGCCGGGGCGATCCGCACCGACCCCAAGGCCGGTCTTGCCGAGCGAATCACCCAGATACACGCGGACCTGGCGGCCCTGCTGGAAGAGCTCAGTCCGGACCTGGTGGCCATCGAGAATCTATACGCCCACTACAAGCATCCGCGCACGTCCATCATGATGGCCCACGCCCGTGGGATTGTTCTGCTGGCGGCCCAACAGGCCCACGTCGCGATACGCGACCTGCCGGCGACCAAGATCAAGAAGTCCCTCACCGGCAACGGTCACGCCACAAAGCGGCAGATGCAACTGGCTGTACAATCGCAGTTCCGCCTTTCGTCGCCACCGGAGCCGGCGGACGTGGCCGACGCACTGGCGATTGCACTTTGCGCAGCTAATCGGTTATAGAACAAGGCAATGATCGCAAGGATATCAGGACGACTGGAGCACCTGAGCGACGGCGCGGCGGTTATCGACATCGGCGGTGGGCAGTGGTACGAACTGTTCGTGCCGGCCTGCGACGTGGAACGCTTGAGCCGGCGGCAGGGACAGGAGGTCGTGCTCCACACGATCCACTACCTGGAGGGCGACCCGTCGCACGGGCAGTTGTCGCCTCGGCTTATCGGGTTCCTTTCGGAAACAGATCGGGAGTTTTTCCGGACTTTCACGAAGGTCAAGGGAATCGGAGTGCGGACGGCCTTGCACGCCCTTGTCCGCCCGGTGAGTGAGCTTGCGGCGGCGATTCAGGCCAAGGACCCCGAGCCGCTGAGCGCCCTTCCGGGCATCGGGGCCAGGACGGCTGAGCGGATAATCGCGGAACTGCACGGCAAGGTGGAGCGGTTTGCCGGGCCGGCAGGGGCGACAACCGAAGCCAAGCTTCCGGAAGCGGCCGGGGAGGCGGTAGCGGTGCTGGTGCAGCTTGGTGAGCGGAGGGTGGACGCAGTGGCGCTTGTGGAACGCGTGATGGCTGTGGCGCCGGAGATAGATTCGCCGGAGGCGATCATACAACAGGCATACAGACTTAAGACGGGGGCCGGCTAGAAAATGGCGCGCGAGAAGATAATCAGCAACGAATCTACGGGCCCCGAGGATGAGCAGTTCAACCTGTCCCTTCGGCCGGACCGGCTGGATGAGTGCATCGGCGTGGGCGAGCTTCTGGCGAAGCTGCGGATCGCCATCGAGGCGGCGCGAGGGCGCGGCGAGCCGATGGAGCACGTTCTGCTGCACGGCCCGCCGGGACTGGGCAAGACGACGCTGGCGTACGTGATCGCCCACGAGATGGACACGACGATCAAGGTTACTTCCGGGCCAGCGCTGACCAGGCCCAGCGACCTGGTGGGCATCCTGACCAACCTTGAGCGCTGCGACGTGCTGTTTATCGACGAAATCCACCGCCTGTCTCCCGCAGTGGAGGAATATATCTACCCGGCCATGGAGGATTACAAGGTGGACTTCGTGGTGGATTCCGGCATGCACAGCCGGACCATCAACCTGCCGCTGAAGCCGTTCACGTTGATAGGAGCGACCACGCGGGCAGGTCTGCTGAGCCCGCCGCTGCGGACGCGGTTCGGCATAAACCACCACCTGGACTTCTGGTCGGAACAGGACCTGCTGGCGCGGGCGAAGATGAGCGCAGAGATGCTGAAGCTCAGGGCCGACGAGGGGGCACTGGCGACGCTGGCCGGGCGGGCGCGCGGAACGCCCCGGATCGTCAACAGGCTTCTGCGCCGCTGCCGGGACTATGCGGAAGTCAAGGCGGACGGCACGCTGACCAGCGCGACGGTGGATGCGGCCCTGGCGCTGGAAGGAATAGACCAGCTGGGGCTGGATGAGCTCGACCGACGGTTCATGACGGTGATCGTGGAGGTTTACAAGGGCGGCCCGGTGGGGATCGAGGCGGTGGCGGCGACGCTTGGGGAGGAAGTGGACACGCTGGTGGACGTCGTCGAGCCCTTCCTTCTTCAGGCTGGCCTGCTGGCACGAACCCGCAAGGGCAGGCAGGTGACATCCAAGGCCTACGCGCACCTAGGGTTGACCACGCCGCCTGCGAGCGAGGCGAAGCTATTCGACGAATAGCCTGAGGCCCTAACCCGCAACCATCACAACCCTCAAACCTCAGCCCTCAAACCCCTACAAGTTCCACGCCTCGGCGAAGGCCTGGAAGCTGCGGTCGTAGGTCTTCTCAGCCTCTGGGGGGAAGCAGCAGCCGGGCAACTGCTTGCTCTTGAGGTGGTAGGCTATGCATTCGCAGCAAACGCCTCGTCTGTCACAGCCGGTATAAGTGCATTTACAATTGTCACTGTTTTCCTGCTTCTTGCATTTCTCCATGGAAAGCTCCTTTGGCTGGGGGGTCAAAGATAAACGATGTTACTGAATCTTGTCATGCTTCTGGATGTTATGCCGACCACAAAGCAGCTGGATATTGTCCGCGGTATTTGAAGCGCCACCTCTTGAGAATGGAAGAATGTGATCGAAGTGCAAGTCCTCTGTTACACCGCATATTGTGCATTTGCCCCCATCTCTCTGCCATACAGCCAGTTTCACGAACGTAGGAATTATCCTTCGTGGCTTTGGATTCCTTGGGACCGGACGATCAAAGTCCTCCTCACCTTCCACTGCAACGAGCTTGAACTTGAACACATGTCGACCGTCTGATTCCGTCTGCCAGGAATCAACCAGGTGGAATACCCCGTTGTATGACCATATCCCCTCCTTGATCTTTTCATATACCCGCACACGTTCAGGCGGAGCACCTTGCAGCTTGTGGGCTTGGGCCGCCTTGTGAAACTTCCCATTCTCAGTTAGTTTTCCAGACGCAGTGAAAGCCGCTTGGTCCACTGCTTTCGGATCGGATGTTTGTGCCGTTTGGGGAACATCGTGCCCCTCATAGATTACAGTTGCCCCATCGTCCTCAACGCGATCAGCGTAAGGTGCATTTGGACGAACAGACATAAGAATCACAGAATGCCCGCCGGTGAGTTGAAAGTTCATTCCACGCTGAAGACTGACACCTTCACGTTGGCACATTTCTAAGTATGAAATAATCTCGTTCGGCATCCCGCACCTCAGCAGCAACGGTATCTTAATGTACAAAGTCGTTTCAGTCAGGCAATCTCTTGGTCTGGGACATTACCCTTGGCGCGAGGGGCGGTGCGCGTTAGTGTCCCCGGCCCTTCGTGAAGGAGTGACAGATGGCGGATCGTGCGGTGATATTCGACATGGACGGCGTGCTGGTGGACAGCTACCTGGCGCATTTTGAGTCGTGGGAGCGGCTGGGGTTGGCGCATGGGCTGACGATGACGGCTGAGCAGTTCTCGGCCACGTTCGGGCGGACCAGCCGGGATATCATCCGCAACCTCTGGGGTAACACCGTGGCCGAGGCGGACATACCGGCGTGGGACCAGCAGAAGGAGGCGTTCTATCGGGAGATTATCCGCCGGGACTTCCCGGCGATGGACGGTGCGACGGAACTGCTTCGGGCGCTGGATGCGGCGGGGTTTGCGCTGGCGGTCGGCTCCTCCGGCCCGCCGGAGAACGTCGCGGCGGTGATCGAGTGCCTGGAAGGGGCGGAGTTGATATCCGCCCGCGTGACCGGGATGGACGTCACCAGGGGCAAGCCCGACCCGCAGGTGTTCCTGATAGCGGCGAAGAAGCTGGGCGTGGCGCCGTCGCGGTGTGCTGTCATCGAAGACGCACCGGCGGGGGTTGAGGCGGCGCGGCGGGCGGGCATGGCGGCGGTGGCGATAACGGGAACGGCGGATCGAGAGACGCTGAATGAGAATGCGGACCTGGTAGTGGATTCGCTGCGGGAGCTGAGTGCGGAAGGCCTGGCTGAGTTGATCGATTCGGCGAAGGGGTGAATGACCGGCAGCGGGCGTCACATAGTAGCTTCAAAGGCAGTCGCCCGCAGATCGGCGGCACCGCAATAGAGGCACTTTCGGTGCCTTGGCGACAATGTCCGGCCGCACTTGCCGCACTTTCGCACGCCGGGGGTAACCTTTCCGTCCGCCTTTCCGTCAGATATATCGATCTCGACCATACGGTTGATCAGGTCTTCCTCCGTGACGCCCATCTGCTCCTTCAGCAGGGACCACATCGCTATGTTCACTAGCGTAAGGCGATCGACCCGGTCCTGGAGGTAGCGCACGTCTCGCCTGGCAGCGAGGGCACTACTGCCCGCCCGTCCTGCTGCAGCTTTGGCCTGTCCGATATTGAGCGATTGCGCCATGTGTAACATAATTCTGTCCATCGTCCCGTCCTTTCCATGCGAGCTCTGGGCCGGTCGCGCAGAGGGCGGCGGGCCGGCTAATCCTCTTCCGGCGGGAACCACTCGCCGGAAAATACTTCAGCGGCAGGGCCAGTCATAAGCACATGGCCGTCGTCACGGCGCCAATGCAGGCGGAGATCCCCGCCGGGCAAATGCGCCAGCAGCTGGCGCCCGGTGCGCTCGGTAACAGCGCCGGCGACGCACACCGCCGAGGCGCCTGTCCCGCAGGCAAGTGTTGGGCCGCTGCCCCGCTCCCAGGTCCGCATGGTGACTTCCGTCGGCGAGTGAACCTGCACGAAGTGAACGTTCACCCGCTGGGGAAAGAGCCTGTGATTTTCGATGGCCGGCCCGACTTTTTCCAAAGGCACGGCGATTACATCATCGACGAAGATGACCGCGTGAGGATTCCCCATGGAGACGCAGGTCATCGCGTACGACAGCCCGCAGACGGATATCGGCGTATTGATCGCCAGTTCGCCGTCGAGGGCGACGGGGATTTCGGCCGGGGCGAGAAGCGGCTGGCCCATGTCTACGGTCGCACCGCAGACCCGACCGTCTGGGCTGATTTCCAACTCGACGACCTTCACACCGGCGGCGGTCTTAATTCGCATCGGGTTGGAGTTGGTCCTTCCGTGGTCATAAGCGTACTTGGCGACGCAGCGTATGCCGTTGCCGCACATTTCTCCCTCCGAACCGTCGGCGTTGAACATCCGCATGCGAATGTCGGCGTCGTTATCCGGCATGATCAGGATCATCCCATCGGCTCCTATGCCGAAGTGGCGATCGCTGACTTCCACTGCCGTCTCCTGCGGGTTGGGAACCTGTTGATCGAAACAGTCCACGTAGACGTAGTCGTTGCCGATACCGTGCATCTTGGTGAACCGCATCACTTGCTCCTTCCGGAGCCGGATTATAGCACACACCCGGCGGCCCCCAATACCCCACGGCGGCGCGCCCGCACATTTCTGCCAGGTCAACCCGCGCTGAATTCTGCATTACACCCCTGGTTCAAGGCCCAAGAATGTTCCCATCAACAGCCAAGGCCGACAATTCAGCCCACCTGAAGTTCCTTTTGCCGCTTGTCGAGCTGGCTTCTCAGACGGACGAGTATTGAAGAGTGCATTTGGCTGACTCGGCTTTCGGAAAGGTCCAGGGTCTCGCCGATTTCCTTCATCGTCATCTCCTCGAAGTAGTAGAGGATGATGATGAGTCGTTCGGCGCGGCTGAGGCCTCGCGTGACGAGGTCCTTGATATCCCGCCGCTGGACGTTGTGGAACGGATTGATGCTGCGAATGTCCTCGAGCACGTCAATTTCACGTACGTCCTTGCTCGAGTCAGTCTCGAACCACTTGCGGTTCAGCGAGCTGACGCCGACGGCGTAGGCGTCCTTGCGGAGCTTGCTGAACTCCCGCATGGACAGGCGCATTTCCTTGGCCAGCTCCTTGTCATTGGGCGTCCTACCCAGGCGTGCCTCCAGGCTCTGCATGGCCTGACCAAGCTTGTGGGCGCGGTTGCGGACGAGCCGTGGCACCCAGTCCAGGCTGCGGAGTTCGTCCAGAATGGCTCCGCGAATGCGCGGCGCGCAGTACGTCTCGAACTTCACCCCGCGCGAGGAGTCAAAGGCATTGACGGCGTCCATCAGTCCGAACACGCCCGCCGAGATCAGGTCGTTGACGTCAACCTCGTCGGGCAGTTTGGCGTGCAGTCGCTCGGCCGTGTACTTAACAATCGGCAGGTAATGCTCCAACAGCCGGTTGCGAGTCTCCTCAGACCTGCAGGCCAGAAAATTCTCCCACCATTTCGCAACCTGTTCTGGGGCTGCCTTTGTAGTCGCCTTCATATTACGACTCCTTCCATGGTTGCCAGCGTCGGCCATCCTTGGCCTGTGCGGCCCTTAAGAATCGCCCATCGGGCAAATGGGCCCACCTTCGCGCTTCCGGCCGCCAGCAACCTGCAGGTGCGGCTGCCGAAGAGTAGCTCAGTTAATGCGTAGCGAGATAAGAACACGCCATCTTGCCGATCTTATGTGTACTATTTATTCTTTATAGACCGCTTATTCTATTCGGACAACCCAAATTGCATATTTTGTCTAATTTTTTCTCGGGGTAAGCTGTGATAGGGGTGTACATCTTTATATTTCCGGGGTTCATTCTTTTCGCCGCCACTTGCTTGCTTCGAGGTGATCCGCCCCTCTTTGATGGACATGGAGGCAGAGTCGCCCTGCCACGTGTCAGCTCCGGCGGCTCTTGCGGTTGCGGGGATGGCGTCGCTGTCGGCAGTTCCCCCGTCCAGTGCGCCGGTCCTTGGCATGGCCGTGGCGGACGGCAGGTACTGTCCATCCAACAGGCTGCCTCTTGCGGATATAGCCTGCCGGTCTGCACGGGCTTGTGCCTCCGCCGCTGAGGCTAAAAGCTCAGCCAGCGATGTGCGATAGGCCACCCTTCCCCAATGGCAGACAAGGAGCATCAGTATTCCGCCGACAGCCAGAAGTGACTCTGAAATTGCGGACCGATCTGCCGGCAGGATAGCCCAGCGAATGTTCACTTCGGGGCCAAACAGCATGCCCGCAACTATAAGTCCAGCGCCAAGGGCAAGCAGAATGCACCTGATCAGGGGCCTGGGGGTCCAGGACAAATGAGTTGTTATGTTGCCTTTCAAGCTCGATCCTCCGTGATCGAGGCTCATTGATTGTCTGGAGCTATGATTTTGTCTGCGCCTCTTGCCGTGCGTCGAGGCGTTGGAAGCACTCTCGTATTTCCTGCATTGATTTTCTGTGGGCCTTCAGCTCAGCGATCATCCGCAGGCGGTGGAATACGCCTTCGTCGAAGAGGCGATGTCCGCCGGTTGTCCAGCGGGCCTCGTGCAGCAGGCCCATGATGGCGTAGTTGTGTATGGTCTGTCTGCTGACGCCGACGTAATCGACGATTTCGCCGATACGGTAGAGCTTCGGCGGGGGGCCCCCGAAGACGCCGGTTTTCAATGGGGCATCACCGAATCCTGTGTGTCTCAGGACCGCAGCTAAGTCGCCAGGACTTGAAGCAGAGCCGGTCTCGGAAGTGTTGCTTGGCGAAGGATTGGGCGAATTGCTGTTCATTCGAAAAGTATTTTTACGTTTTGCAAAGGATATATATAACTATCGAAATCTTGCGTCAAACAAAAAGAGCTAAAACTGAAGTTTTTTTTCGCAACACAGGCCGCAGCGGTCGGCAAAGATGGCGGCGCTGTGGACCTGGCCATTCGCCTGACCTCGTTCGGCAAGTCACGCCTCGGCCCCCTGCCCTCTCAGTCCCGTCGCCATCTCGGCTCTCGTGCCAGTGGTTCGCAGCGTGGCGCCCCGGCTGCGGCGAGCGTGCGGGCTTGAATACGCCTTACCCGCAGCTACAATAAGCCCATGTTCACAAGCAGACTCGCGATCGCCGCAGCAGTGGTCGCTTCCCTACTGTGCCTGTCGGCTGGCTGTCGCAAGGGCACACCGGACACTGACCGGCGAACATCTTCAGCCGACGGCCGCCGGCAACAGGCCGCGCCCGATTCGCCCATATCGGATTCACCCTTCGGCGACGCGCCGGAGACCGGTTCTGCCGGTAAGGGCAATTCCCTGCCAGACCGATCGCAATTGCTGTCTCAGCTCGGCGAGGAGGCACAGGAAGCGATTCTTGCCGGAGAGACCGCCTTTACGGAGGGCGACTACGAATCATCTGTGGTTTACTTCCAGCGAGCGGCTGAGCTGCATCCGGACAATTCTGACGTGCTTCGGGCGTTGGCGGAGGCGTTGACGGCCGCCGAACTGTATACCCGGGCCGCCGAGATATACGAGCGAATACTGGCAGTGGACGCCGACGACCTAGTGACACTGTACAATCTCGGCGTGGTGCGAACTCGTCTGGCGGAATACCACGAGGCTGAGCTGGCCTTCCGGAAGCTCCTTCGGTTTGACGAGGGGCACCTGCGGGCACTGGCGAATCTGGCGGCGGTCTATCAGCTCCAGGGCAAGCTGTACGACGCCCGTCGGGCCTTGCAGGCATACATAAAGCAGGACGACGAAAGTGCCGAGGCCCACGCACTGCTCGGGGAGGTGCTGCTGCAGCTCCATCAACCGGAGGAAGCCATGAGCCATCTCCTAACAGCGTCAGCACTGGACCCCAACGACCTGGCGATACAGTTGAACCTCGCAACGGCCGCCAGGCTATGCGGCAGTTACGGATGGGCGGCGACTGCCCTGCAGGCAGCGGGAAAGCTTTCGCCGGACGACCCGGACATATTTGCGAGCCTCGGCAAGGTCTTGATTACGATTCATCTTAACACGGGTGAACAGAAGTTCCTGGACGAGGCATTGGCGGCCTGGCGGAAGTCTCTGCGGCTGGACCCCGATCAGCCCGCCCTGCGTGAACAACTTGCGCGGTACAGCCCGACGGGGGCCTGGCAGACGCCTTAGGCGCGAGGCCCGGCCACGCGGCCAGAAGGAGCACGATTATGAGATTTGATCTGGCCCAGTTTGCTTCGACCCCTCGCGTGCTTGACGGCGCCTGGGGCACTGAGCTTCAGCGTCGCGGACTGGCAGCGGGTGGGTGCCCTGAGCTCTGGAATGTCGAAAATCCCGGCGCGGTGCGGGCTGTGGCGAGGGGGTATGTTGACGCGGGCAGCGACGTGATACTAAGCAACACTTTCGGCGCTAATCGTTTCATTCTGGCATCGCACAATGCCGGGGCCCGCGCGGCAGAACTTGCCGAGGCGGGGGCCGCGATCAGTCGGGCGGTCGTCGGGGACAGCGTGAGAGTGTTCGCTTCGATCGGCCCGTCGGGGAAGATCATGATGATGGGGGATGTGCCCCCGGAGGAGCTGCATGAAGCTTTCGCCGAGACAGCCGCGGCCGTGGCGCGCGGCGGGGCGGATGGGATCGCGCTGGAGACATTCAATGAGCTGGAGGAGATCGCCCTGGCCCTGGCGGCGGTGAAGTCGGTGTGCGATTTGCCTGTAGTGTGTTCGATGACTTATGCCTCGGGCCCGGATAAGACCGCCACGATGATGGGCACGTCACCGGCCGACCTGGTGAAGGTCGCAGTCGGGGGCGGCGCTGCAGCTGTCGGCGCCAATTGCGGCGTCGGACCTGACAACTATGTCAAGGTCGCCGGGATGTACCGCCAGGCGACCGACCTGCCGATTTGGATCAAGGCGAATGCGGGCCTGCCTGTGGTGGTCGCAGGAGAGACGACTTTCCCCATGGGCCCGGAGGAGTTCGCAACCTTCGCGCCCAGGCTGGTGTCTGCGGGGGCGAGGTTCATAGGTGGGTGCTGCGGGACGGGGCCGGAGCACATCCGGGCCGTGCGCGCTGCGGTGGATGCGCTGTAGCGACGGCGTGCGGGCTTGTGGCGCTACAGCAGCGACAGCAGGTCCTGGGGCTTTTCGATGAGGACTTTCGCGCCGTTGCGGAGCAGTTCGTCAGCCTGGCGGAACCCCCAGAGCACGCCGACCGGGAACATCCCGCCGGCGACAGCGGTTTTCATATCTGTGGCAGTGTCGCCAACATAGATGAATTCGGCCGGAGGGATATTGAGACTGGCGGCCACGGCCTGGATGCCGGCGAGGTCGGGCTTCGGCGGCACGTTGTCGTTCACGCCCAGCACGAGGTCGAACTTCCAGTGCGGCAGCAGCTCAGCTACACAGAGCTCGGCGAAATCGAGCGGCTTGTTGCTAAGTACAGCCATTTTCACCCGACGGCGGGTGAGCTCGTCCAGCAATTGTGGGATGCCGTCGTAGGGCCTGGTCTTCTCGGCCCAGCGTTTGGCGTACTGAGCTCTGGCGGCATGGAAGATCTTTTCGGTGAGCTCGTCATTTTCTCGCTGGTCCTGAGGGACGATGCGCCTGGCGAGCATCCGCATGCCATCCCCGACGAAATACCTGTACGCTTCCGTCGGGTGCACAGGGAGGTTATGCTCAGCAAGAGCGCGATTTGCGGAGTCTGCCAGATCCGCAAGGGTATCGAGCAGCGTGCCATCGAGGTCGAAACATACAGCCCTGTACTTTGCGGACATCATCTTCTCCTGGAAGCACCGCCCCGCCCTTGCGGCAACGGCGCAAAATTATGCTGCAAGTCGGCAGGCCGGAAACGACCTGCCCGCCTGTGCCGGTGTCAAGGGGACAATAGTCTAATCGATGTTCATCGACATGAGGAACTCGGCGTTGCTGCCGGTTTTCTTTAGGCGCTTGGTAAGCAGTTCCATAGCCTCGACAGGCTGCATGTCGCTGAGGACCTTTCTCAGCGCGGTCGTAAGCTTGTATTCCTGGTCACTGAGCAGAAGTTCTTCCTTTCTGCTGCCGGACCGCGAAATGTCGATGGACGGCCAAATACGGCGGTCGACGAGTCGGCGGTCCAGGTAGAGTTCGCTGTTGCCGGTGCCTTTGAACTCCTCGAAGATGACCTGGTCCATCCTGCTGCCGGTATCGATGAGCGCGGTGGCGATAACGGTTAGCGAACCGCCTTCCTCGACACAGCGAGCGGCGCCGAAAAATCTTCTGGGCCCTTGAAGGGCGTTGGACTCCACCCCGCCGGTGAGAATCTTTCCGCTGGAAGGTGCGACGGCGTTAAAAGCGCGGGCCAGCCGCGTAATGCTGTCCAGGAGGATGACCACGTCTTTTCCGTACTCAACCATCCTCTTGGCCTTGGTGGTGACCACTTCGGCGATCTGCACATGCCGTGTGGCGGGCTCGTCGAATGTGGAGGAGATGACCTCCGCAGCGGGACAGGTGCGCGTGAATGCGGTGACCTCTTCCGGCCTTTCATCTATGAGCAGAATGATCACGTATGCCTCGGGGTGATTCGCCCCTATCGAATTAGCAATTTTTTGAAGCAGAATCGTCTTGCCCGTGCGGGGCGGAGCGACGATGAGCATTCGCTGGCCAAACCCAACGGGTGTGATAAGGTCCAGAACACGCATAGAGATTTCTTCGGGCTTTGTCTCCATGACGATGCGCCGCTCGGGATGCATGGGCGTGAGGGAGTCAAACTCCTTGATGTTCTGGAGCTTGTCGGGCTCTTCGAAGTTGATCATCTCAACGCGCAGGAGGGCGAAATACTTCTCGGACTCCTTGGGGGGGCGGATCTGCCCGGAGATGATGCTTCCCTGCTGCAGGCCGAAACGGCGAATCTGGCTTGGCGAGACGTAGATGTCGTCCGGGCTTGGCAGGTAGTTATAGTCCGGCGTGCGGAGGAAGCCAAAGCCATCCGGCAGGATTTCCAGCACGCCCTCGCCGTACATCAGACCGTTCTTTTGAACGCGCGACTTGATGAGCTGGAAGATGAGTTCCTGCTTGGACAGACTGGCGAAGTCCTCGAGGCCCTCTTCCTTCGCCATCTCGTGGAGCTGTGCGACGTCCATCTTCTGCAGGTCCTTGATGTGAAGTTCACCCCTCTTGACCTTCTCATACTTGGCCTGCATTTCCTTATCGAATTCGGACACGACGTCGGTGTTATTGGAGTCGACGGTCTCAGCGGCCGATTCAGCATCGCCGGCTGGCAGTTGTGTGTTTTCCGCGGCGACGTCTGCATCCTCGTCGGTCGGCAGCTCGTCAGAGACCCGTTGCGAAACAGGTTTCTCGGGCAAGGGAGGCGCTTTGCCGGTCTTCTTGCGAGTTGTCTTTTTTTTAGTCGGTTCAGCCATTGTTCTTATCACTTTCCTGACAGTGTCGCCCGTCAACTGTGGGCCTCGGGGCCTGTCCCGTTGATGCCGTTCGTCATTGGAGCATCCATATGCAATATGCCGTCAACTGCTGCTTTAGAGGGCGTGTGTTCGGCGAGAATTCTGGGGTATGTCTGCTGCTGCGATCCGCCTTGTGGACCGCTCAGGCCAGCCGCCCCGAAGGCCGACATGCTGACGCCCTATTGCGGCGACCTGCCCGAATCATAGGTTGAAACAATCCTCTGAAACAGTAGCCGGATTGCTTCGCTAAGGTGGGAATTACTCGCGTGATTACTTATTATATAATCGCACATTTGGCGTTTCTTGTCCAGATTAATTTGCAGTCTTTCCCGCCGGGCGACTTCCGACTTATCCCACCCCCGCGCCGCGGCGACCCGCTCTAGCCGCAGCGGAACAGGGGCCTCTATATATACGACGCAATCGCA